>Ga0180432_10000462_pt1 | contig 66466 bp, 72 predicted proteins | sample SS_ome_10_FD_132414 | JGI IMG/M metagenome (GOLD analysis project Ga0180432, IMG submission 132414) | Hypersaline lake sediment archaeal communities from the Salton Sea, California, USA - SS_1_MS_2 metaG | ecosystem: Environmental > Aquatic > Non-marine Saline and Alkaline > Hypersaline >...
TAACATTTTCACCTATGATTACGAGGCAATGCGAGACCGATGTCTCATTTTTAAAGAAGACCTGATGAAAAACCGGTTTCATCCGCGCAACCTTGGCAAGTTTCGGGATTGGGGAATTGACGGATATGACAGCGATGAGGATGATGATACGGACTTTGATTGGTAATAATGAATATAAATATGTTAGGTATTTTTGTTTTTTGTTAGAAATTAAAAAGCAAAACCAAAAGGTAAAAATAATCTAAACCGCATACATCATTCCCACATTTCCCGCTTCGAAATACACAACATTATATCGCTCTTCGAAAACATGCAAGTCAAAGTTATAGTCATAAATTCGCCAAGTGGGTTTGTTGACGCCAATGACTTCGCCCGTGGAAGGGTCGCAGATATTCATGCTTTGAGCGAGCGGGTCAAGTGGTGGAATAATAGTATTAAATTCCAATTCGATAGTATTAAATCGGCTCATATTAATCGCCCCTGATGGTTGCAAATCAAAAGGTGATGTATTGATACAAAAGTTATAGCAATAAAGTCCGTCATTCGCATTACCGGGTGTCTGGACGTATTTTTCCACATAATTAAACACACCGCTTGGCTGAATATTTTCGCGATATTCCCCATCAAGAAGCATACCCATATCCACCAAGATATTTTTCACATTTTCGGGGGAATAAACACCCGTAATCATGAGCCCTGTTGGGGCGCCATCTGGTTCAACCCCGGGACCAAGGATAACATCGGTGCTCCCACCTGGCAACACAATTTCCGTTTCGTCGGGTGCGGCAACCACATTGTATGGTAAAAAATTATACGGCCAATTGGTGTAATTAGACCATTCGTTCCGCAAATTGGCATCACTGCGTTGGAAATAAAAGAGATAACTGGATACCATTCCAAGTGCATCTAATTCCACGCGATTGGCTCCCGTTACATTGTGAAAGGTGGATTCGTGAATTTGCTTGATGAGATACTTTTGAGATTTTTTAGCAAATACGTCTTGTTCGTCATTGGAGAGAAACGCATAAGTGCAGTTCAGGTGAATATCGGCGTTCCATTGGGTTCGCTTATCGGTGTAAGAATTAATACCGAGTTCCACATCCGGAGGAGACTGCAAAAATCGGTGAAATTGCATATAAAATGTGTTGAAATTGGGCGCAACATAGGGATAGTTGTTAGCGCTGTCGGCAACATCGCGAATTTGAAAGAGTTCATAGACGGGACGAAAGGTGACGGTGATATGTAGCTCATTATATTGAAGAGATACAAGTGGGAAGGCCATTTGGGATTTTAAGCCGAACCAGTTATTGAGGGGAATATACAGGGTGCGTCCGCGAATAGAGGGTTCGGCGCCCGCGGGATTGGCGGTATAAAATGCGTTGGGGTAAGTATCCACGCGTCCCTGGCAATTGGCGGGGTCGTTAAGTTCGCACGTGTTTCCAATCATCTGGTCAAACAGGTCGCGTTTGGTATTGGAAAAGTCGCGCTGGACTTCGGCGAGGAGATAGTCGCCGGAATATTCTTGTAGGGTATAGTTGCCACAGGTGACGGATATTTTTTGTATCATCTTTGCGCCGAGATTTTCAATCCAGCGGAATTCATAAGGCACCCACTTGCCATTCTCATCTGTGCCGTCCGTTGTTTGAGGAGGATAAATAGGACTCCAAATGTGGGGGAGATTGACTGAAATATAGGTACCCATCAATAGGTCGGCATAGCGGGGAATTTTAAATGTAAATGTTGATTCCTCCGACATGCGAAGCTGTTTTGACCCCTCAAAATCCACCCGAAACTTTTGCATTCCAAAGTTGGTATATTCTGCAAAGGTTGCTGTGAAAAATGATTTTTTGGGATTGCCATTTAATACTATATTTTCTTGACCCGTGGATACGAGGTTCAATAATCCTCCCGCCATTTTTGTTAGTTTATTGTTGTATTATATTTTTCGTTTTTATATTGTCTCTTTTATTTTTGATTGCCTAACAAAAATAAAAATATTAACCATTCACCAGAAACCCTCAATCATTAACCACCAATAATTATTTTCTATCTTTTACACATTTATATGTTTTGGGATTTTTTGTTTGTCCCCGAGGACAACGTCCCCAACACCGATTAGTTCGAGGATTAATTACCTTGGTGCCTCTGCATTTTCTTGTTTTGTTAGATGGTGGTGATTTTCTAGAAGAAGCAGAAGCAGAAGCATTTAACCGAAACATTTGGTCATATGTTTTCATATGTCCTTGTTTGAAATACTCATGAATATTTTTGAGGCTCATATTTGGGTCAACAATTAATGGATAAAATATTCCAGGTTTAGAAAGCACTAATCGGTTGTTATCCAAAGACCATGCAACATTTATTTTTTTATCTTTTAAAACTCCTCCCAATCGTTCTCTAACAAAAGGGTCGGCCGTGTCCAAACAAACGTCATTGGGACGTTCAGGGAAATCTGTGCGTAGAGCCATAGATACCGGGTCTTTGAAATACCTTGTTATACTACACGGAACAATTAATGTGTCGCTATCTTCATTTTTTATGAAACGATGTTTTGCCCCAACCCAATAAACATCCTTGTTGCGATAAGTATCGAATTGAACGCGGTCACCCAGTTTCAAATCACTCTTTTCTAAATCATACTGGTCTTTCAAGTATTTCAATTGTTTAGCATTTGTTAGATTGCCAAATTGTCCTCGATTAGCATTTTCGTCATCTTCCCACACAATCACACCACCAAAATCTGTGTTTTTGTTTGTATTCATGAATATCTCGCTAATACTAATAATTGTTGTTATTATAATGGTATATTTTTGAAAAACAAATAAAAAATAAAAAATAAAAATCAAAAACGCGACAAAAACACTTAAAAAGAATGCATAAAGGGAAATAATAAACAATAAAAGGAAAATAAATCTAATAAAACTAAATGACAGAAATACTAACGCAATCCTATACGTACATGAACGACCCTTTGAAATCAACCAATTGTCAAGCTAATCTTAATGTTTTATCTCCATCTAAACCTACCACTTATTCTCCTAATGCTTCTTTATTAAGTAGTTTATTACAATTTTATGAAAATATAGATAATATGAAACAATTATATCTTTTGATTTCTGGCGAAGATAAAATATCTTTGCGTTTGTTAGAATGGACGGTTATTAATCATGCCCGCAGTGAGGGTTTAATTATTAACAACGGCATTACAGACCGATTTAACGTTCATGTAAATTATAAAGCAACTCTGTCGGGATATTCCAAAGAGCAATTCGACCCGTGTTGCCGAACCGAACGTATTGGAATTAATTATATGGATAAAATCCTTACCACAACCGTGGGTCAAATGAATTTTATTCGTTGGTCTATTGAAAACAAAATCTTGGATTATATTCGGGCTAATTTCGCTGCTCTGTTTAAAGAAATGAAACAATGGTCCAAGACAATAAAAAAGGCACCGATTGACCCAGCGACTGCGGAAAAAAAGGCAAATGGAATTAAAACGCGCAAAAAACGAAGCGATAATTTAAATCACACGCAAAAAAATTTCAAGATTGAAAATTGCAAGACAACACTTTCGTTTAGATTTTAAAATAAAAATGAATAAATACATCAATTATAAATACATTCAATATTGGGTGGAGTAATAATAATATATAATATATGACCAATATATTAGAAAAAGTCCAAGAATTACTGAAACAATACGAACCTTCTGCGGAAGACATTGCATCGGTAAAAAAGGCAATCAACGCATATTCTCAAGCGTTGAAACGCAGCAAAACAAAACCTGGTGCCAAACAAAGTCGTAAAAAAACATACGACACAAAAAAATGTTGGTCGAAACTGGAAAATGGAAGCCAATGCAAAAGAAAACCTGTGTCTGGTAATCACTTTTGTAGGAAACACGTTCATAACTCAACTGAGTATGGTTGGATTACAGACACAGATGCGAGCAATAATAATGTTGTTATTATTGGAAATATTACTCCAGTGGCAGAAAGTGAAAATCGATGCGAAAATGGTGATAATAATTTTACAATGGTTCAAACACGTTCAAAAACTAAAAAACTTGAACTTACGGATGCAAAAAAAACAAAAGAAGTAAAAAATGAAAATAATGAAAAATTGAGTGTTGATGTGGAGGCCGAGCCAAATGTAAATATAAATAATGTAAATACAAAATCAAGTGAAGAGGCCGAGACAAATGTAAATACAAATGAAAACACAGAAGAAATTATAAATGAAGAAACAAATAATAATGACAATAATATCGATGAAAAAAAAGAGGGAATGAAAACCAGAGCACAATGTAAACAAGCAATAAAAAAAACCGCATATTATATTCGCGAGATTAATGGGATACATTATTTTGTAGATGAAAAAAACAATGTATATAAAACAGAGAGCATATTGGATGAGTATGCAGTTGCCGAAATAATTGGCACAATAGAAGAGTTCGAATATCCTGAAAAATTAGGGTCAAATGTAGAGGCAGGAGCAGAAGTAAAAGTAAAGGCAGAGATAAAAGAAGAAGCAAAGGCAGAGATAAAAGAAGAAGCAAATGTGATAGAAGATGATATGAAGAATGAGAAAAAGAATACCAAAAATATTAAGACCAACACAAATAAAAAACAAAAACGCACACGAACTAATACAAAATCAAAATCAAAATCAAAAAAATAAAATCAAAAATTACATTCCATATTTCGCTTGCATATAAGTTTGAGTAAGTCCGGTTAAATTTTGAATATATTTCATGCATTTTTTTTGATTTTCTGTTTCCATATCTGCAATGGGCTGTCTAAACTTGTCAATGTATTCCATAATTTTATTGGCATCGGCAATATCTTGCACGTCTTGACTATAATCATAGTTGATGAAAAAATCAATGTTTCCTGCCTCAATTTGTTCCGCATACTTGGCAACAATGTGCTGGTTCCAAAGACCAATCAAGATGCTGGGATTACCTTTGCGCAACATAGCCAATGCGTTTTGGGCGGTAGCTACATCGCGATTGTCGGGAAACACCGACTGAATATCAGCGACAAATTCGTCGAAATGGTTATTAAAGGCTTTAAGGACAACAGAAGCACTCATATGCAATGTAAGACTTTTTATTTTTACTCTATTATATTTATAATTTTTATTTTTAACCTATTTATTTGAAAAAACAAGAATTATTTGAAAAAACAAGAAACAAATAAACAAAAATATATGTGAAATAAAATAATACCATTAAATAAATGGTAGCCATAAAATACTCTAAATTCAGTCCATGGGGAAAGGTATTATTTTTCGTAGTTTTATTTTTTATCGTAGTAATTGCCTTTAAATGGTTGCGTTCCAAGTTATCATCGAACCAAGAAGGTTTCGAACAAATTGACCGATTTTTGTTTAAATCTGCGGTCCCAGACATTTACGACCCATTTTATGCCGACATTTACGATTACTTGGTCTTTAACAACATGAAGAATGAATACGAAGTGGGTGAAATTATTAATAAAACCGACGCAACAAGCCAAAGTGTGGTTCTGGATATCGGCAGTGGAACAGGCCACCATGTCGCCCTCTTATCCGCCAAGGGAATTGATGCTATTGGAATGGATATTTCCCCTTCCATGGTGAAAAAGGCAAAGGAGAATTACCCAGATTATAAATTCGAGGTTGGAGATGTGCTTAATATGCGCCAATTCCAGCCTCAAACTTTCACCCATATTACTTGCTTCTACTTTACGCTGTATTATATCAAAGACAAGAGCGCCTTTTTTGAAAACTGCATGCAGTGGCTTATGCCCGGTGGATACCTCATTGTTCATGTAGTCAATCGTGAATTGTTTGACCCGATATTGCCCCCTGGCAATCCGTTGCTGTTAGTGTCACCCCAGCGATATGCGAAGAAACGCATTACCACAACAAGTGTTAAATTCAATGATTTCACCTATAATGCAGACTTTAAAATCCCCGAAACAGGAAGTGCAGATGAAGATAAAGTTGTTTCTTTTGTGGAAAAATTCAAAAATGATAAGGATGGCAAGGTTCGCAAGAACGAACATACATTATATATGGAAAGCGAAAATCGCATTGTCCAAATGGCCGAAGAAACTGGGTTCATTGTGAAGGCCAAGATTGATTTATTGCAGTGCCAGTACGAATATCAATATTTGTATGTTTTTGAAAAACCGAATTAATTGTGTGTTATATGTTATATATTTTATTTACACTTGCGATATCTCTAACAAATCAAACAATTGCTGGTATGCATCGTTTATTTTTTGAAAAACCAATGCTTCATTAAAATGAAACTTGAAAAATCCTACACGATTTTTACAGGTGCACAGACATTTTTCTTCACCTTCCTCGGTTGTGTAATATTTAAGATTGCAAAAAATCCCTCCTCCGTGAAGTTTAATATCATCGGTATTTCTCAAAGGTATCCAACGTAAATATGCACCATTTTCCAAAAGTTCGGTGCTGTCAATGTATAAATAATTCCTGAGTTTGGCAACCATGTCGGCAGTTTCTTCCGGAGATAGCAATAATTGAGTGATGGCGGAAATATTGTCATGAGTGCGATTAGCAATTCGTTGCATATATTCTTCTTCGGTTTCGCTTTCATCATCGTCTTCATCTTCACTTTCACTGACCTGCGTTTCTGTGTCATCATCTGAATTTAAATCTAATTGAGAGATATCGATGTGTTGAAGGATATTATTCAAATTGACCTGCATTTTTTGTTTTGTGGGTATGTTTATTTTATATGTGATGTATTTTTTATTTTGTTAGCTAACAAAATAAAAAATCTATTTTTGATTTTGATTTTGATTTTGATTTTGATTTTTTGTTTGGTTTTGGCAATAGCCAAATGTAAAATATTTCGTTATAATAAATAAATTGACAATAAAATGTCAAAACAGAAGCGTCCCAAGAGTTGTCCTGCGGACAAGACAATTGAAGAATGTGAATTAGATATTTTACATTTGGCCATTGCCAAAGCCGAACAGAAAAAAAAAGAACAGGGAACCAATGTGCCCGAAATTAAAAAAATAATGAATATTGTGGAGGATTTTTTACGGCACAAAAAACGTATTGTCTATGGCGGAACGGCTCAAAACAATATTTTGCCACCCAAAGACCAATTTTATGACCCCGTTGCTGACATTCCAGACTATGACTTTTTTTCACCCGATGCGATAAATGATGCAAAAGAATTGGCGGATATATATGCTAAAGCCGGATATGTGGAAATTGAAGCCAAGTCGGGAGTTCATGCGGGAACCTACAAATTATTTGTTAATTTTATTCCCACTGCGGATATTACCCAAATGCCTGATACAATTTATAATGTTTTAAAACGCGAGGCATTGGAAATTGATGGAATTTATTATTCACCGCCTAATTTTTTGCGTATGGGAATGTATCTGGAATTATCAAGACCCGATGGAGATGTGTCGCGTTGGGAAAAGGTATTCAAACGCTTGACACTTTTGAATAAACATTATCCTTTGACTGCGGAAGAATGTGCCCACATTGATTTTCAGCGACCCATGGAAATGGATATGAGTTCTGTGTCGGCTTCCAGGTCAAAATCCAAATCTGCATCCAAATCCAAATCCCTAAGCAAACGTAGTGAGGAGAGCGAAAAAGAAAAAGAAATAAGCAATGAAGATATATATGACAACGTATTAAATACTTTTGTTAGCCAAGACGTTGTATTTTTCGGCGGATATGCCATTTCCAAATATGCGAAATATATGCCTACAAAGGTGCAACGACAAGTGAAGAAAATCCCCGATTTTGATGTCCTGAGTGAAGAAACGGAAAAAACAGCCGAACTTGCCAAAAAGAACCTGGAAACAATGGGATGCACCCGTGTATCTATTCATAAATACGAGCCTATTGGCGAAATTGTGCCGATGCATTACGAAATACGCGTAGATAAGGATACAGTTGCCTTTATTTATCAACCCAACGCATGTCATAGTTATAATGTGATGAAAGAAGGCGGAAAGGAAATTCGCATTGCGACCATTGATACTATGTTAAGTTATTATTTAGCCTTTTTGTATGTGGACCAGGATTATTATGATGTGAACCGCATTCTCTGCATGTCGAAATATTTATTCGAGGTTCAGGCGAAAAATCGGCTGTCGCATCGCGGATTGTTGAAAAGGTTTAGCATTCAATGCATGGGGCATCAAGAAACGTTGGAAGAAATACGGCAACATAAGAGCCAAATGTTTAAGAAATTATCTAAGCATCCGCAGAGCAAGGAATATAAAGAAATGTTTTTTAAATATCGTCCGCCCATAAAATCAACCGAGCCTAAAAGTCCAAAAACGAAAGAAGCCAACAAGGATATACGTCAATCGCATCATAATCAGCCGAAACAATACCAACATAGACAGCATAATGTGTATTATGCAAAGAAAGATGATGGAAACACAAGGAAAAAGAATAGGAATAAAAATAAAAAAAAATGGAAAAATAAAACACAAAAGACACATTTAAATAATTGAAACACACATTATTTTTTCTTTTTCTTTTTATTGCCGGATTTTCCCCCGTTTCCTCCACCACTTCCGCTCTGTTTATTACGCGCAATGCCTTCGTTCAGCATTTCAATCTCAGCATCCGTCATCGGCTTGTATTCCAGTTCGCGCTGTGCTACCGCAGCCGCTTCTGCCTGCTTTTGAGCTTCCTTCTGCTGTTGTTTCTGGGCGATATTCGCACGCATTCGTTCCCGCGTCTGTTCGCGTTGCATCATGGCGTTCATTTTATTCATATTCATCCTTTGACCGCGACCGGCACCAGCACCGCCGCCACCCCCGCCCATAAATTGTTTCAAAATTGCGTCCATATCAATCCCCATTGCACTCATCATTTCTTTAATTCCGTTCATACCGGTTCCAGATGTCGCGCCATTTGGGTTAAGGGTTTTCATGAGTTCCATAATTTCTGCCTGCAATTCAACCTCTGACATGTCGCCCGAGTCCATCTTGGATTTCATGCGTTCGCCGACCTTTTTCGCCATTTTCATTAATTTCGCAGGGTCGCTCATTAGTTTTTTAAGAACCTGTGGAATATCCTGAGTGTTTTCCAAGTCAATATCCAAATCTTGGGCGGTTTCTTCGGCCAGTTCACGTGCCATTTGACCGATTTTTCCCTCCATTAGTTTCTCCATATTGCGTTGGAAATTGCCAAAGTCAAAACCTGCATTCGCATTGGCATTCGCCTCAGCACCAGTATTCGCATCCGCATCCGCATCCGCATTCGCTTCTGCACTGGCCTCTGCATCTGCATTTGCCTCAGTAGAGGCAAACATAGTCTGTAAATTTTCCATTGTTTCTTGAATTTTAGATTGAAAATCATCCGTATTCAAGTTTTTAAACATATCCAAAATATTTGTGTCTAAATCCTCTGTGTTTTGAACCTCACCCATAATGGTAATGGCGATTAATTGCAAATACTTCCAAATGCTTTCTTTTGTAGTGTCGGAAATATTATCATTCCAGATGATTTTAAAGTCAATGTTAGGCAAAAAGAACACAGACTGTTCGGCATCGAGAGCAAAAATAGCCTCATTTTGGTAGATTATATCCATAAAAAATGGAGGGTATACGTCGCGACAATAATTTTTAATCAACTCATAATTCGGTTGTTCTTCATTACTTCGGTCCCACCATTGAGCAATTGTTTCGCTATATTCGGGAAAAGTGGTGCATAAATCGTCCACAAATTGGCGGATGGTGTGTTCAAAATTGGGTTGAGACATTTTTAACAAATTAATAATTTATATTAATTTTTTCTTTTAATATGTTTCTTTTTCTTTTCTTTTTTGACACGCATTTTATTTTTGTTTTTTGTTAGTTTCATCCATTTTCAAACTAACAAAAATAAATAATTTTATTTTTGTAATTTTTATTCACTTAAAAAAGGAAATATCCATAGGCAGAGTCCGTGCGAGACTTGCTTCTGCTGTGGCTTCTGGGTGTGTGGTATTTCTTGGAAGAAGGAGATTTGCTACGGCTCTTGGAGTGGCTTCTGGAACGGCTCTTTCTGCTACTCTTGGAGTGGCTTCTGGAACGGCTCTTTCTGCTACTCTTGGAGTGGCTTCTGGAACGGCTCTTTCTGCTACTCTTGGAGTGGCTTCTGGAACGGCTCTTAGAGTGGCTTCTAGAACGGCTCTTAGAGTGGCTTCTGGAACGGCTCTTAGAGTGACTCTTCTTTTTGTAAGTTCTAACTCTCAAAGATTTTTTGGACTTGCATGTTTTAGTTTTGCGGTTGCAAGCAAAACCAGGAGGGCATTTTCCGGGAGTGCAGGACATTTTATTTTATTGTTATATCCAATATTTTATTTTTGCGACAATTGAAGAGAAATAAACAACATATTCGCCCATAAAAATATTGCTTAAAGAATAATAATCAAAAATAAAATGAATAAATATATTGTGGAATTTCTCGGCACTTTATTTCTTAGTTTTGTTATTTTTGCTACGGGCAATTATATCGCCATTGGTGCAGCATTAGCCATTGCTGTTGCTCTGGGCGGAGCCATTTCTGGTGGCGCCTTTAATCCCGCCATTTCTATTGGAATGTTTTCGATGGGAAAAATGCCTCAATCTGATTTAATTCCTTATATTGTCGCTCAAATTGCAGGGGCACTCGTGGGAATTGAATTGGTAAAAATAGGAAAAATTGAAAAATAGAATAAAATATTGATATTGAGTAAATACGCACGCACTACAATGAAATATTCTAAGCGAACACAAAAACGTAAAATGCATCGTGGCGGCATATGGTCGCCGTTAGCCACCGTATCTAAATGGCTGGGAAATGAGGAAAAGGAAGAAGATAAAAAACCGACACCACCGGTGCCACCTGCACCTCTTCCTCCTAAACCTCCTGTGTCTGCTCCTGCACCTGCGCCAGTAGAAGCCTCATCCCCTGAAATGGAAGCAACACCGCGAACACCTGTTTCCGCTCAACCCGAACAAGAAGCATCAACTTCTCTCTTTGGAGGAAAACGTAAAAGAAACAAACGCAAAAGCACAAAACGCAGAAAATATAGCAAAAAGACAAAACGTAAAAGGACAAAACGCAGAAAACATAGAAAAGGGTCCAAACGTCGTTAAACAAAACAAAACAAAACAAAACAAAAAAGTTAATATACTACATGATAAATAAAAATAAAAAATAAATCTTGTTGTAGTATATTAATAATATAACAAATTAAATATGGATAAAAGTGCAAGTAAAATATTCTATAAAGCCTCGAATAAATTCTCTGAGCTTTCCACCAAGAAAACATTTTTATATGTGGTCGCTGCATTATCCGCATTTTCTATAATTGGTTATTTAGCAACTAATCAAATTAAACCTGCCATCTTTTTCGTGTTGGTTGCGCTTGTGGCGTCGCAATTTTCTACTAACATGGCGATTATATTGTTGATTGCTATTCTGACCACCAATTTTTTCGCTTCGATGCGTGCGTTCAAGGGCAGTGTTCGCGAAGGAATGGAAGATGGTAGCGCTGAAACCGAAGCGACCGATGACGCCAACAAAGATGTAGAGGATAAGATGACTAGCGAACAGAAACAAGCATTAAAGGCAGTTAAAACCAGCAAGACAATGAAAGACGCCAAGAAGAAGGTAGTCAAGGCGGACGCAGTCAAGGTAGCCAAGAGTGAAACAACCAAGACTGATACAAATGCTAACGAAGAAGGCGATGTGGAACCCGAAGCAATGAGTTCCATGACCAAGACTCAGAATAATACCAAGGGAGGGTCGTCGCGCATTGATTACGCATCTACTTTGGAAAATGCATACAGTGATTTATCGGCTTCTCTTGGAAGTGGCGGAATTAAAGAACTAACAAAAGATACATCCAAATTGATGGCTCAGCAGAAGGAACTGTTTCAGTCGATGCAGGCAATGGCTCCTTTAATTCAAGATGCCAAGGAAATGATGCAGGGGTTTGACATGAAAAGTTTGGGCGATTTAGCGACATTGGCGACCAATGTAAATGGACCCAAGGAATAAAATTGGGTTTGTTTGGTTTGATTTGGTTTAGTAAAAAATAATTAGACAATATTTACATTGTAGTTTGATATTAGTTTAATTATTTACATTTTATTTTCGTATTCATTTTTATCATCATTTATTTTATCATTCATCCTTGGTATCCTTGAATGCTGATACAGACCCCGCACATTCATATAATGGGGGTAGGTCATTATAATCATCTTCTTCCTCGGCGCCATTAGCATATGCTTCAAATGACGAGGCTGCTCCTGGTCCGGAGAATTGTATCTTTGTCAATTTACATGGCACTCTTCCATTGCCGTCCCAATATTTGGAAACTGCTGGTCGCAATGGTATTTGGCCGTTTTTTTCTTCCTGAGTAATATACACAGGCATTCCTGTATATGGTTCAAAGCCAACCAGTAAAAATGTCTTGTCCAAATAATGGTGGATATCCGCTTCCATTGTGGATAATCGCCGGTAAAAGTCTGTTAGAATAGAATTGAAGTGATGACGCAAATATTCGATTTCGTTTTCATCTATCTCTGTCTCGGTGTCATCTTCGTCATTGTTATTTTTCTCAGGACAGTCTAATTTCAATTTTAATGGCGACGATGACGACGAACCTTCTTCATCATCATTTTCTTCTGCTTCTTCGTCTTCGTCTTCACTCACATCACTCACATCACTCACATCACTATCCTTATTTTCCTTGCTATTTCTATTTTTTCTTTGTTGGATTGGAAAGTCGGGCATAACTTGCTCCGACAATTCATCCAATTTCTTTTGCATGCCTTGGATGGTGCACGAAATGGTGAATATCACCCAGGAAAGGCACATGATGGCATAAGAGAACAAGCACACAACAATGAAAGAAAGAAACATTTTAATTAATTAAAGTGTTTGTTTATTATTTAAAAAGTGCGACGAGTACGATTGTACGAATAAGTGAGTGTAGTTAAACTGGTTTGTTATGAATAACAAGGTGATTTAAATAAAATAAAAAATATATTTCATTTTTATTTTATTTCCACTTTTCACATTTTGTACCGATATAACAAAGATTTTAGTTCATCGGTATTTTTTTCGGCATTTTTGTAAAATTCAACCCGGCAATTTTCATAAATTGCATCCAAAATTTGATTGGTGTGTTCTTCCAATTCTTCCTGATGGCGTTGTCGTTCTTTATACAATTTATCATATACTTTTTCACATATTAAATATGCATGAAATATAGAACAAAGAGTGATTATTGTGGTACATATACATATACTATAAAATGTAAAATTGTGGTTTTTATTTTGAATATCACACGCATTAATACAAGTGTTGTTTAGTAATTCATAGTCGTTCATTATTGTGTGTTGATGATTTGCTTTTATTTCTTTTTGGAACTTACCATCATAGATGTTTATGTTTATTTATGGGTTGAAAATACCAAATAAATCCAAAATATGCAATTAGTCCCAATATCAGTAAAAACAACATTGATATTTTTAAACAATCTTTGCATTTTTGCCAATAATATAGTGTTTTTTGTTTATCAACCAAACTGGTTCGTTCGTTGTTTGTTGCATTAGAATTTAAAGTTATATTATTTTCTTCAAGTTTTTGATAATAATTATCATTATTTTCATTGTTTGTGTTATTACTCATTTTCGTTTTTATTTATTACTTGTTAGTAAATTATGTCTTTTACAAATCATTTTTTATAATTCAGGAGTAATTTGCTTCCAATTAGCATTATTTGTTGATGTAGCTATATATGCTGTTTTTCCACTTGTGTCAATATAAAGCTGTCCAATAAAATCAACCGTTGCGATGGATACAGGTGTTCCACTGCCCGTTTGAATAGATGCTAAATTAAGAGGACCGCCGTTTCCTCCACCTGTTTTAACGATTGCTACATTTCCATTTCCAATTACAGCACTATGATTTGCCGTACAACTAGAATTCCTTCCAATTGCTATACGATTGAGAGCACTTGCACTATCAACATTTGAACCAGCACCAACACAGACATTATCTGAACCAGTTTCAATAGTATTACCGCATAATGTTCCAAGACAGGTATTATCCTCACCATTTATAATAGATTGACCACAAGAATGACCTAACATAACATTACGTTCTCCATACTTAATCTGGAAGCCAGCTTTTCTTCCAATGCCGGTATTGAAACTTCCTGTGCATCCTTTTAAACTTTCCGAACCAATGGCAATATTATTTCCCCCTTCATCATTAGTATAAAGAGCTTGTGTCCCTATACCAATGTTATGGTTAGCTTTATTATTTATTAAAACTTGATATCCAATTGCTATATTATTTACTCGATTGCCACCGGAGTTATCCTTTAAAGCTTGATAACTAGGACAAGCCTACTCTCACACGTACAGTACCCAGTTCCATCAAAGTCGTCTACAAAGGATTTATTGCTCTCAGTGCCCGAAAGGCGACTATTGATAACCAATTGCTACATTCTGAGAACCCATATCATTATTTTGAAGTGCTTGAAAACCAACTGCTATATTATTTGAACCACTTCCAGTATATCCAGCTTGATAACCAATAGATGTATTACTAGAACCCATTGCACTTAGTCCAGCTTGATATCCCATAACTGTATTGTTTGAATTTGTACTATTTGTTTCAAGTGCTTGATATCCAATAGCTGTGTTAAATTGACCACTTGTTATTGAATTCAAAGCATTTGTTCCAGCTCCTATATTATCACTAGAATTACCGTTAATTATAATGCCATTTAAAGTAGTTCCGTCCAGTTTAGTTCCACTGGGTAAATTCAACAATGAATTGTCTGTTGTAATAGTTGCGCTACCTATTTTTACTGAATTTTCAGCATTAACGTTAGATACAGAAATGGATGTTGACATTTTATTTAATAATATTATTTATTTAATATTATATTTTTTTTATAAAATAAATAATATTATAATGAATAATCTATATCTATTCGTTCTTATAATCTACTAAAACACAAAAATTAATGCTCTTCCGGCACTTCCTCAGGCACCTTGCGTCCTAGCACATAGGACACACCATGCAAGAAACTAATGAAAAAGCCCAGCAAAATAATAAAGAACGCAGCAATATCACTTCTAAACACTGATTGTTTCAAATAAAAGTGGTTAATAAGAAGCACCAAAATAAACTGCAAAATAATTAGCAAAAAGGTATCCTGTGTTGGTGTGACTAAATTATATTTATCACCAACCATGACTGTAAAAGTCATGACAAACCAATCCATCCAAGCAAAAGGAATAGCCATCTTATAGGCTTCCCACATGCTTAAATTCTTGTAAGGCAGCGTCACAAATTGTCCCCACATGGACAATCCTTGTCCTAACAAAAATAAAACGAAAAACAAAATATATTGCAGAGGTTTCGAATTATCGAGAAATTTTAAGTCAAAATCCATTTTATAATGCGGGTATAATTAATAAAAAGATAAAAATAAAATGAGTAGTTGAATTATTTATTCTTTCTTTACTCATTTATTTTTTCTTTTTTATTTTTGTTAGATTTCGTTTATTAATTATTTATGTTTATGATGCATAAATACTCCTTATTTCACTAAATTACCACAAATCCGGCATTCAATATACGATTTTTTATTTTTGCCCTTATTTTTACGGGAAGCAAGGAGTGTTTTGAAAGTATATCTTTTTTTGTATCCTGTTTCCACAATGTAATTTTGTATCCATTTAATAATGTCTGTTTGCGTGGTTCGGGTGCAATATGCAAAAATCGCGTCCATTGTATAAATGTTATTTGTGTCTGTCAAAAGTGCATCCATCATGTTTTTTATTCGTTCCTTGTCGTTGGATTGAATAGTTGCTTTAATATCATCAACCACTTTCCAGTTTGTTTTAGACCAGTTTATTTCTGTATTTTCTGTGGGTTTTGTCGGGTTGTAATTATCACGTTCATCTTTATAATCAATCATTTCATTTTTGCTTTTAGTTTCATTTGGCATATCTATTTTTGAAACAGATTGAGGAGATGATGAAGTTGAAGTGGTTGTTGAGGTTGAGGTCAAGGTCGACATCCACGATGAAAAAGAGGGCATCAAAGATTTAAGCGGTAAATAGACAGAGGAATATAAGGAGGAGGTGGGCTCTACTATTGGAAATACAGTATCATTCGTGTCTTGTTTCACTTTGTCGATTACGCAGTAGTCCATATTTTCAGCCATTCCTAAATCTTCACTTTATTTTATTTTTGCCGAATAAATAAAAGTGGAAGGTTGAAAATAAAATAAAAGGTAATATAAATGAAACATACGAAACACTTGAAAAGAAGAAATAAAAAATCCATAAGGCATACACGAAAGAGGGGTGGAAAATGTGGATGTGGAGCCGAGGGGTGTCCCATAGCGCCGTTTGCAATCAACGGAGGAAAGATGAACACGCGCAGACACCGTCGCCAACGTCAACGTCAACGTCAACATCGTTGTATTCGTGGCGGTCAGCCCCTTCCGGTTCCACCGCCCCTGGTTGGGCCTCCTTGGACTGCGGAACCCAACACATGGCCCGGATATGGCGCTCCAACAAACCACGGCAATCATTTTTCGCAAAACATGTATTATCAAGACCCGCAGATGATGATACAAATGGAGGGAGGCAAACGACGCAGTAGTCGGTGTAGATGTGGTTGTCCTTATCACCGATGTAGGTGTGGTTGTCCTTGCCGAACATGCACACTCAGAAAAAGACGCAGACGCAGCAGACGCAGAAGTAGAGGCAAACGCGGAGGAGCGACTTTTTTTCAAAACGCAGTTAATGCAGTTCGGGATGTAGAATATAATGTCGCTTCTACTTATAATGCGTTGCGGGGATATGAGCCACCGGTAAACCCTCTTCCCTATAAAGACCAACTACAACCTCGTCAATAAATAAACTAATGATGAACCATGATGCAGAACAGAATAAAGAAAAACAAAAATTAGCATTTTATAATTAATAATAAAATACTAATTATAATCAAAAAATAAAATTACAGATAAGTTGCGTCATGCACATCATTCAACACAGGGCGAAAGGGAGCCTTGGTGAAATCCGTGTCGGGGCGCGCGGTCATTTTTTTCACCATTTCTTGTTCCAAAGTATAGGGAAATTCATGCATTTTGGGAACACCCGCCCATTTTCGCTCCTCGGTGGGATAATACATTTCTACCGCCAATGAGCCAGTTGTTGCCATGGAACGACGAATGAGTTTATGGGCGACCAGTATTCCCAGCACAATTAACACCGGATTAGAATAGGAAAATAAGCATAAAACTGCGAGAATAACCGCAATATTTCCCAGAGGCGTATCAACCATTTTTGCCAAGGCGGGCGGCGGGTCAACTCCAAAAACAATGTATAAGATAAAAAGACCTGTTAATAGATGCTGGGCTCCGTTTTTCATTGTTTATTTTTATTATGTTAGATGTATATTTTATTTTTTCTTTTCTTTTTTCCTTATGTTAGCCACAACATCATCAAAAATTAAAAACAAAACATGCAAAATAAAGAATATCAAATATATATAAAAGACAAAAGACAAAAGACAAAAGACAAAAGACAAAAGACAAAATATAGAAATAAACAAATAAACAAATAACAAAAACAAACAGACTAAAATGAGCCAGCAAAAAAAAGGAGAAAGCGCGTCCCAACGCACCAATGATATTAATGAAAGGCTGTATGCCCGCAATGTGCCTTCCCGCACACTGCAACCATATTTGAATGCCCGTGCAGTTTCAACAAAATATGCAGTGTTGCCTGTGATTGATTATCGCCGACCAACCAATGTTCCCGTGTATCAGGAACCGGTGTTTAACACTGCTACCACTTTTAACCCTGGCGATGGATTTGGGCCCTGGTCGGGCTTTGCTACCAATGTTAATGACGAAACAGTGCTGCGGAACCAGGTGTATGCTACGCAGAATTGCGATGCTGCATTTTATGCTCCCAGTAGCACGAGCGATTTATACAAGGTTCATTGGACGAATTCGCAGCAAGAACAAAAGACGTTTCAATCGCAGAACGCCCACCCATTCTTGTTTAAAGAAGCGGAATTCAGTCCGCATGAACCTAACACGGGCATTTCGCACCAATCTTTGTTTCACAATTCTACCCGACATCAGTTGAATGAGTAATGTGGTGTGCAAACTAAAAAATGTTTTATTAATGATTACAATTAAATACTTTTTATTATAGGCACAATGAATTATACGCAAGTGTTCATTAATTTTAATTATAAGGCAATGCAGTTGAAATTACTTGAATATAATTGCTGGACAAACTTCTTATGTATATGTAAGAAGTGGTAATCAATATGTCCAATGTACGTCCATCCCATTCTTGAACTGTCAACTGCAATTCAAATTTACACAGGTGAAGAAGACGGAGTATTTCTGTAAAAGTATGATTTGCACTGTGTCCTTGGGGTTTTGTCCAATTTACAATTTGTCCATTGTTTTTTCTTAATATGTCCAATTGAATTTCACGATAAGTATGACCCACTTCGCAGAAATCATTGTTATATATAAGAGTTGCTTTTTTGATGTGAGAACTTGTCAAATCATACACAAATTTTCCTTTGGGTTTTCGAACAGCTTTGGCAATTGGATATCGTATATAAGAACGCTCAACTGCTGAGTGTGGAATTATTGAACGCGCGCTAGAAGTTGGTTTTTTCTTCACACTTGGGCTTGCAAGCACTCCGCTAACAGAACATGCTATCAGTGGTGATGAAATTAAACTCGTATTTTGAGTAGAAACAAGAGCAGTTGAAGCAGCCATTGTAATTGTTTCACATTAAATATATGAATGAATGTGTATAAAAAATACAAATGTGTTAATTCATTTTTATTTTTCCTTGTTTTTTTACTATTTTTATTGCGTTGTGTTATTTTTTATTTTTGAGATTTAATTGCATTCATTTTTAAATATGTTTGGCGAAAATAAATCCTTATACATTCTCGAAATACTTGTATCGCAAAAGTCAAACTTTAAATCCACATTCTGTGCCCACAACATAATATTGTCCAATCTAAAATGATTGTTTATTTCCTCAACGCGTTCAAAAATAGTTCCAATTGCTTCGTATTTTATTAAATCCGCCAACGCGTCTTTATCCACATGCATTCCTTGGGTATTTATTTCAAAACCACGACTGCGATATTTAGTAATGCGACGAAATATATTGTTAGGGTCAGTTTTGCGTGTTAGTTCGCTGGGAATATTTTCTTTAACAATATTTTCCACATATATAATATAATCCAGTGGTTTAATATGCATTGCTCGCACCATAGGAATAGTGGTCAAATTACATTTCATTTCTTTTACTGCTTCTGGAAAGAAACACTGCAAAGTATATCCATCATACCAACACTTACAAAAGTCAAAATCAAAGTAATCGCGAATAAACTCTGCTGGTGTAAATTTGAAGTTTTCATTTAGTGATATAATATCTATTTTTTTATTTTGGTTTCTTTCGCCTTCCTTTGTCTTATAACCACTGCGAATGTGAGTTATAGCATGGCGTAATGGAAATGGAATATCTTTGGTCACATGTTCTGGGTCTTGATATCCCATTATTTTACCTGAATAACACGAAACTATAAACTGTGTTTTCTCAAAATCATCCATTTCGTAAAATTTGTCATCAAACCAGTTATTTATCTCTATCCACTGCGACTGCACGTCCTCTGTATCCATGTGATAAATATCCAAATCACCCGGCACAAATGTTGGCTTTATTCCATTTTGTATCATGTAATAATACAACACGGTAGAACCAGAAACAATGACCGAACCTTTTGAATGTTGAATAATGGGCAACAATCCCGATGCATATTTTTCAATGTATTCATCGATTGTTTCTGGAATGTGAGTATCAGGCATGACTAATAATTGTTATTTTTAACATGTGATGTAAATGGTTTTTATTTTTTTCATTTTTTAAGAATAAAAAACAAAATCAAAATCAAAATGTGTCTGCCTAACAAAAACAAAAATATTGCATTATACAAGACAAAACCATAACGTAATCAAATATGCCGACACTTGTGTTTGATGATGACTATGATGAAAATGAAAATGAAAATGATTATGAAAACGAAAATATAGACCCTCACGACATACATTATTCAGTTTATGAAAAAACGATTGATAGAGAAATTTCCCCGCAAGAATATGCCAACATTCGTTCTCACTTTGAATTGAAACCTATGACGCAACCGCATAAAATTAGGCAGGATTTTTTGAACAATGGTTATCCTGTGATAGTGGATACAAAAGTATATTTGAGTTTAGATAAAACACGTGTGCTAAAAGACATTGAAATATCTTATCATAATACAGTTGAAAGACAAGAACCTCATTACCGGAAGAATTTGGAACTATATTTAGGCAAAATTATGAACGAGATTAAAATGCAAAGCATCGCAACCACTTTGCAAGAAGTATGCAAGGTAAAAGTACCGCATATATATGATTATGGGCGCATTATGGATGGTAATGATAATGATAATAATAATAACCATAAAAGGACTACACCATTACCAAAACCACACGTATTTACTAAGACTGATGCGATGACCTTTGGAACCCTGAAACGAGCCGACAGTATGGATTTAGATAAAAAAATGGTGCATTTATTTATTGAAATGGAATTCATTGCTGATAGTCAAAGTCTAACAAAACTTATTCGTCAATCAAAGTCTAAATGTCGTGAATACAAGCAAAAGTTGAAGGAAATTTATGCGTGTTTGACCGCTCATCATTTTTCGCATGGTGATATGAATACTTTGGATAATATTCTTGTAAATACAAAAACAGGTGAGTTTGCATTGATTGATTATGGACAAAGTAGTGTGTCGATTGAAGGGCAGAGTTTTGATAAGCTTGATGCAATTGATTGTGATGCGTATACCGCTGATGCACGAAACGGAGGAAAAAGAAAGGAGAAGAAAACAAGAACAAAAACAAAGAATGTTTCGAGAATGAAAAAATCAAAAAAACGAAATAATAAATCAAGGTTCAAACGAAAAAACCTAACAAAAACGAAAAAACATTTGAAAATTCGAAGAATAAATCAAAAAAACAAAACAAAAAGAACAAAAAGAACAAAAAACAAAAAGTAAATAATTCGCTAAAATAAAAAAATGAATATATTTTTCTCAATAAATCAATGTCATTTTAATTACAAATTAGAAAGTAAATTAACATCTTCTTACTTATCCAACATTAACATGAACGCAAACCTCAATACTTGTGCCATTTGTTTGGAAAACATTGAGGACCTAACTGTGAATTGCTTGACAACCGAATGTCGACACCATTTTCACACCAAGTGCATGATGAATGCGATGGCTCACAGCCAGAACTTTGTTTGCCCTTGTTGCCGAGGAGCTATGGCCGATGAACTGGAATACTCAGACGAAAGTGATAGCGAGGATGATGATGACGACGATGATTATAGTGACGATGAAAGTGAGGGTGATGTATCACGCCAACGGGAAATACGTCGCATTCATGCGCAACATGAGCGATTGCGTCAGGAGAATGCTAACTTGCAAAGTATGCGATGGTTGTTTCAGCGTAATTTGGGCGAGGAATTGGACGATGAACCTTTGGAACCTTTAGAAGAAGGAGATTATGAAAGTGATACATACGAAGATGAAGAAGAAGAGGAGGAAGAAAGACCCAAGCCCGATGTTCAATATTTGGTGCATCACTTGCAAGCACAGGGAATTGGAATGGAACAATTGGTGAAAGGAGTGTTGTTGGAACACCCTGAATATGACGACGACGAAGACATTGTAAATGCGAATGATGATGTTTTTGGAAAATTGCGTGTTCTTATCACTAATTACCAGCCACCATTACCGCCATCGCAACCCTTGCCTGTGCCTGTGCCTGTTCCAGAAGAAGAAGCACCAAGCACAGGCCCTCCAGTTGATGTGGTCCGCACGGCAGAACGTGATGTTGTCAGAACATTCCTTGCACGGGACGTGAATTTTAGATGCAATAACCACACTTGCATCAAAGAAACAGTGCGTGAAACAATGGACAAACTCTTGGATGATGTGTGTGAGCGTTGCACTCCAAGTGCTATTCTGTAATTATAATTTTTAATCTTATATGAGTTTAATTCTTCTATTAGTTCATTATTTTTTTGGTTGTCTGTTCGCTTTTGTTGCAACAAAAGCGTTTTTATAATATCCTTGTAATCCATAAAATTTCTGTGTATGTCGTCTGCTTTTTTGTTTCTGCTTTCAGACAAAATTTTTTAAATATTTCAATACTTAACATAAATATTTCTTTATTATGACCTCCATGCGTTTTAACATTTTGCTTAACCAATTGGTTAATCAAGTTTATTTTACACCTTTTCTCATTTCAAACGCCATTTATAAATAATTCTTTTTGATTTTTTTGGTTTTCTTTTTTGATATATATTTTCTGGCCGTTTAACAAATCAAATGTTAAAATTGAAACAAAAACTAAAAAAGCAACATTAATTTCCTATTTTTTTCACGTTGATGCGAACCGATGACGCCTTTTTCTTAATTTTAGAGGGGTCATATTCCTCCTCATCATCCGAACCCATTTGTTTCGATAATTCCCAGAACTCCCGCGCACCCAACTTGAAATTATTATGTTCGCTTGCCTTATACCAAAATACTTGGTCCAGCAGATTATTTGACTGAGAATTGTTCTTAATCACAAGACACTCATAATTATTGGTACATTGGTCCATCACCGTGCAAAATGCCTCAAATGTGGGAAACATTCCCGCATAATTGTCGTAGATGCGTTTTCGGTTTCCAATAATGGTGTCACGCAAAATAAAGACATAATCAATGTTGGACCGCAAAATGGGAGGCACACCCAGCGGATATTGCATCGTAATAATCAGCATAATATGCCAGTGGCGCCCGTTCATGAAAATGAGTCGCATTAGTTTATCACGAGCCCATTTGCTGTCGTATAGACAATCGTCTAAAATGACAAAAGTGCGCGGGTCAACGGCACTTCTTTTATACAATTCTTGTTCCCGCTTGATTTGTTTCATAACACCTCTTTGGCGTTTTAAAATGTTTTCTATGATTGCAGTGTTATATTCATTATGAATAAACATTTTCGGCACAATGCGTCCGTAAAATCCGTTTCCCTCTTCTGTGCCCGAAATTACGGTTCCCACGGGAATATCTTTGTGATAGTATAACAAATCATTGACTAAAAAAGATTTACCGGTTCCGCGTTTTCCTAACAAAATGACAACTGGACCTTTGGCTGTTCCGCTTGTTGTTGCCGGAAAAGAAATGTCCCGCATGTTGAATTTTGATAATGATATATTTTGGCTCATTTTTTTGCCTGAGTTCTTTTATTTGTTAATTGTTATATTATATACAATTAACAAATTATTTTTTTAACAATGAACGAACTGAAATTAAACTGATTAACTACTGACCAACCAATTTTCGTTTAAGCAATCTTTTTCACGGCGATGCTTGTGGAAACAATGTAGATGGAATTTTCCGTCTCAACAATATAATCCGTGCCACATTTGCGGATTTTTTTGATAGGAGAGGTATATTCGTCCTCGGATTTCACAAGCAACTGAATTTTCTCCGCTCCGTCGCCGCGAACGCCAATGAATGCCTGTTTTTCCAAAGAAGCCTGCCAATAATCGGTCAAAATCGGCTTGTCGTCCTCCAATGAAAATTTGAAGCAATTAGATAAGGTCTCCGCAGACGGAGTAGCACTGGGTGTAGTTGTAGTAGTCATTGATGCCATTATTTATTTTTATGTGAATGAATAAAAAAGAATTGGATATATTATTCCTTCAAAATCTTTTATTCTGGCTTTTTTGTCGCATTTTTATTTTTCTTCTTGTTGTTCTTGTTCCTCTTGTTGTTCTTGTTGTGCACACATAAATTCCTTAATCTTTTCAATAACTGCTTTGCTTATTTTGCGTGGTTTTTTACCTTCTGATGCAATGCATATATTATCTAAACAATGAATATCCGCGTGAAGGCTCATGACCAAATGAGGTATCGTTTTATAAATACTACATATTGCGGATGCAGTGGTGGAACTAATGCCTGGAATTTGACTCAACATAATAGATGCAATGTTTTTCGCATTAATGTTATTTTTCTTTACTTTTTTAATTACAGAACAATAATCCAAAGAGGATGTTGGTATTGTTGTTGTTTCAGTTTCTATTATCTCTGTTGTGGGGTTATTTTCATAATTTATTTCTTCTTTTACATTCGCATCCACATCATTTTCCTCTAACAAAACCGAATAATATGGTATCTTCTTTTTTTTGATTTGTTCGCGATGCAATTTGTTAGCTATGTTCCAAATAATATATGCACTTTCATCCAAAGAATGGCTGTGTAATACAGAAAACCCCTTATAATAAATAATGGAAAAAAGGGCTGAATGAAACATAGTTCGTTCTGTTTCGCCTCTTAATCGTCCGGTGTTTCCTTCAATTAAAAAAATAATGTTGTGATTATGACAACTATTCAGTCCATTTAATCGATATGCTTGTTCGTCATAGCGTCCATCTTTAATGGATGCAATCAAATCAGCAACACTTTTGCGTTCAATAATGACCAATTCATTTTCTTTGGATTCACTAGAATATAAAACAATGTCTCCTAAATGAAGATTTAATGTGGTTTGAGTAATATTATTGGTATTTTTTGCATTGGCTAATTGTTCCAAACGCGGAATTAAGTCGCGTTCGCGAACATCTAATTCTATATGAACCATTTTTATTTTTTATTTTTGTTAGGTAATCGAATATTATAAAGATTGAAAATATCGTTTTATTTCTTTTCACATCTTAATTTTCATTTTGTTAGTTAAAAATACAAAAATATAATGATAAAAATGTGTAAAAACAATTATATAAACAAATAATGTCTCCCCTAAATCCAATCATTATAGTTCTCGTTTTTTGTGTTATTTTATTCTTTTACCTACATATCCAATATCAGTTTAAATGCAACAGCGATTTAGAATTGTTTGAAATATACGAAACAACCAAAGATAATATGGAAGAGATTTGCAATATGCGTCAGCCGACGGTTTTTACGCAAGTAGATGAACATTTAATGAATACTCTGGTGGGTCAAATAAATAAAGAATGGCTGGAAACCAAGTATGCAAAATATTCGGTGCAAGTGCGTGAAATGAATAGCAACGAATACGCTTCTTTGCCATTGAATGCATCTTTGCGTTTGATGAATAAGGGTGATGTGACGCAACATTATTTTTATTCAGAAAATAATCAAGAGTTTTTGAGCGAAATTGGTTTTGCAAAGAAAATCTCTGACCGCGTATTGCGACCTTATTTATGTGGTCGCTCAACGCATGACATCATGTTTGGTTCACAGGGAAGTAGTACCCCCTTGCGATACAGCATTTACTTTCGCAATTATTATGTGTGTACCAAGGGCATAGTTTATGTGAAATTAATTCCGCCAAAATATGCGAAAAAGTTGGATACAATTTATGATTATGATTTGTTTGAATTTCGGTCGCCTCATCATATGTGGAACGATAAATTTGGAACGGCAACACACCATTCTATTCCAGATGTAAAATCGTTGGAAATTGCACTCAGTCCAGGAAAACTCTTATATATTCCGGCTTACTGGTGGTATTCATTTCAGTATGGAGAAGATGCGACTTTGGTGAATTTCAGTTATCAAACATATATGAATCGCATTGCGCAATCTCACCATTCCTTCATGTATTTTTTGCAGCAAAATAATATTCGCAAGAAATTTACTAAACCCAATCTCGAGACGAAGAAATTGCAAGGCAAAATGGTGGGTTCAGATGTGAAATCAAAAGAAAATGAAGATATAGATGAATTAACCTTTCGCAAAAAATCGCAAGAAAATGAACCTGCGTTAGCATCAATTGATAACAATAACAATAACAATAATGTTGTTATGTTGCCGGACCCATCTTCATCTCAAATTACAGAAACAAATGTTCCTTTAACAAACATTGATGATAAATCATTGCCATCTGCTACCGTTCCTAATATTCTTCAAACAATTGAAGAGATTGACGAAGAAAAGGAAGAAAAAGAAGAAACAATTGTATCACCTGAATCCGAACCCAATAATATTCAACCAATTTTGGAACCACAAGAACAAAAACAAGAACAAGAACAAGAACAAATGAAAAAAGAAGACACAAAAGAAGAACCAATCAATAAAAATAATCAGTAATTAATATTTTGCAGATATATTGTTAATTATTTCAATTGCTATTGGATGTAATATTTTATTGTTAATGTCGTTGTCCTCATTGGTTAGCGAACCAACAGGCGGTAAATTTAAGATGTCTTTAACGAGACCATTAAATACATCTTTGGATACAATGCACGAAACAAACAACAAACACTCTTTTAACCTAACAAAAGAACATTCAGTCAATTCATCATAGGCAATATGATGCGGATATAAAGCACTGATAAATAAACATTGCAATTCACGCCCATAAGTGCCATCAATTTTAAAGAAATCGGTAAAATGAGGAATAAAATCTTCATAATTTCTGCGAATAAATTTACGGAGAAGATATGGTTTGGTTTTATATGCATCCAAAACACAATAAATAGACATAATAAGAGCTTCCTTTTTGTGTGGGTTTAATTTATCCTCACAATAATTGTAGTATATTTCATAATATTCATTTTCGTCCTTTTGCGACCACATTTTTGTTTTTGTTATGTGATTGTGTTTATATCCTTTTTTTCATTTTTAAGTTAATCAAAAATAAAGACTTGTATTTGCTATGCATCATTATAGTTAATATGCATCATTATCACTATTCTCATCACTGCTGAAACCATCAATTTTCCAATCATGAAATTTGTAAATATTGCGTGGATGAAATCGTTCCTTGATAAGGTCTTCTTTATATATCATACATTTGCTCCGCATTGCATCATAGTCATAAGCGAAAATATTTGTATTGTATGAAAACCAGTCCCAGTGTATTTTATCCACATTTTTTTCAAGGATATGGATGGCATTGGGATTTTTAGACAACCACCCCCAGTGTATTTTATCCGGATTGGATTCTAAAAGAGAAATGGCATTAGGATTGCCTGATAAAAGGTTCCAATCAATTTTACTTTTATATTTTTTTAACAAGGAAATAGCATTTGGATTTCCCGAAACATTCATCCATATTAGTTTATCCACATTTTGTTCGAGAATATGAACGGCATTGGGATTAGATGATAACCAATACCAATCTATTTTATCCAGATTTTTTTCAAGAATATGAATAGCATTGGGATTGGCGGATAATTTATTCCAGTTTATTTTATCCATATTTTTTTCAATGATGTGAATAGCATTTGGATTTTCAGAAAGCCAATACCAATGAATTTTATCCAGGTTTTTTTCAAGAATGGGTATTGAATTGGGATTGCATGAAAGCAACAACCAATTAATTTTATTGGGATATTTTTCTAAAAGTGGATATGCATTCGGGTTTTCGCCTAACCAATACCAAATAATTTTGTCTTGGTTATTTTCTAAAATATGAATTGCATTTGGATTGCAACATAAGTATAGCCAATTAATTTTGTCGGGATTTTGTTCTAAAATAGGAACCGCATTTGGATTGCATGATAAGCAGTTCCAATCAATTTTATCTTGAGGTATCCAATCATGGAATTTATACATATGTGGTTATTTTATGGTATTTTATTGTTATTTTTGTTAGTTATTACATATTTTTTTTGAAAATAAAAAAGGAAAATATGATTTGAAATTGTTAAAACAAACATGCTATATATATGTATATTTTTCATTACTCATTTTTGATATTATCACTGGTTTCTTTCTTATTTTTTATTATTTATCATAAAATTCAAATATGCGAGGATGGGTCCATAAATCTATGTAATCACGATGGGAAAATTTATCTAAATTACAATAAACACAAAAAATATATTATATTATAATGTCGTTTTATGCGGTTGCGTACGGACGCAACATTGGTATTTTTGAAACTTGGGCTGAATGTTGCAGTTCTGTGAAAGGATACAGCCACGCAAAATATAAAAAATTTCCTACAAAAGAAGAAGCAGAAAAATATATTCAGAGTTCGCAATTGCAAAATGTGGGTATAAATGCACATGCACATGCAAATGTAGATATAAATGATAATAATGCAGATGCAGACACGGATACATGGACACCTGATTATTATGTATACACCGATGGGTCATGTTCACACAACGGACAAGCCAATGCAGAGGCTGGAATTGGCATATTTTTCGGCACGGATGATGTGCGAAATGTTTCGCGAAAAGTGAACGGAAAACAGACGAATAATGTCGCCGAATTAAGTGCTGTCATTCAAGCACACGCCATTATTGAAAAGGATGTTGTAGCGAATAAAAAAATCGCTATTGTTAGCGACTCGAAATATGCTCTGCGTTGTGTTTCAACTTATGGAGAAAAATGTGAAAATGGTGGATGGAAAGAGGGCATCCCTAATTGCGACTTGGTGAAAACCGCATATGAATTGTATAAAGATAAACCAAATGTTAGATTTATACATATAAAAGCACACACCAATAATACAGACATTCATTCCTTTGGAAATGCAAACGCGGACAGACTGGCAAATGAAGCCATTGGTTTAGATGGCTGTCCTTATCATGATAAATAAAACAACAAAAATAAACAAAAAAATAACATAAAAGTCAATAACCAAACCATAAATAACAACTCAAATATTCACACACATGCGATAATAAGGCGTAAGAATAGCAGTTTTACTTGGTCTGTAAATTACACATAATTCATCTGGTTTTAATCCAATAGCCAATGATACGGGGTCAAACCGCGAAATGGTTGGAAATTGGTCATTTTCGTTGATAAAATATTTGTTTTTAATATGTTCTATTTCAACCCTGTCGCGAACAGGTATATGTTTGGGAACTAAATCGTGGTTCAAAACATTATATTGTAGACGGCCCAAATTGATGAGGGACACATAGTATCCATGAATATCCCACAATTCCTTTAAACGACGAGTGAGTGATTCATTCGGCTCTTGCGACGAAATTATTAACAATGAATCATGGGGCGTCAAAACCACCTCATCTTCGTCGTCTTTTTCATAGAGTTCAATAATCAGGTCATCTAAATTTTTCATAGTCAATTGTTTTCCTCCATTGTAATAATATTTGATGTAGATTTTATCGTCATTATTATCTTTCTTTTCATTTGATGCACGATGAATAAGCATATCCATTTGATTTTTGTTTTGCATGATGTTAATTTCTTGAATACTGCAACCGGTAAAATCGCTTACATCATAGTTTTGAAGTTCCAGTTGGTCTAACAAAATGTTGCGCGATTTATACAATTCCGTGATTAATTTACTCATTGTTGATTAGTGATATTGAGGTTGATTGATAAATGATGATAATAATAAAGCACAAAATTACTCACACCTTTATTATTAACAAATAATCTTTTTATTTCATTTTTCTTTGAATATCCTTCAATTTATTATGAACGTGATACCAATCGTCTTTCAATTTATTTTTGGTATCTGCATCTAACGCCATTCCACTTTGGAGTTCCTTGATGTGTGTTTCTATAATGTGAAGTGCATTGGCGATTTTTTCGTTCTGTTCTTTTTGTGTGTTTTTCAGGGCATCATATTCTTGCACTACATCTTTTAAATATGGATTTGTTAGGCTTCGCGCATTTAAATCGTCTGCTTTATGTTTCAATAATTCCGTTTTTTGTTTTTTTAATCGGTCTAAATCGGTTGCGGATGCAGACATTGGTCCGTGTATATGTGTTTTATTAATATTGTTATTTTATTATGGATTAAAATAAAACAAAAATTAATCAGAATAAGCCTCACCATTGCAAGGATTGGTTGAATTGCCGCTATTAATTCCATCCCAAACAACTCCGCAGGAATTCGCCCAAGTATATTTCGCGCACAAACCATTATTCCCAGTAAAGGCTGCCGTCGTAAAATCCATTGCATCGGCATGCATGCCGTCCTTATTTTTCAATGAAAGCGTATAATCCTTATCCGTTTGTTTTTCCGCATTCATCACATCTTCGCTTTTTAAATAGCATTTCTGTGTAGCATTATTGTATGCTGCACCAGAACACAAACCCGATGTGGAACAAAGCGACTTGCATTGGGCCAAACTAACATCAGCATGTTCGCTCAATGTATTTCCAACAGAATTTGTATTCGGCATATCATGATATATTTTTTTATCATTTGTTAGGTTGCACGTGCCTAAATTATGCACATTAAGACACGCCGACCCGTTTCCCTCTAAATCAACCCAATAATCAGGGCAATCGCCGATAACAGGAGGCCAAGATGTAGCACCGCTCTGTCCCGCTCCTGATAAACTGAGACCAATCACAGTCAATGCAATTAATAATATAACAATCGCTGTAATTACCACAATCTTTTGAAACATGTTTATAGTTGTTTTATTTTGCTGGTTTCTGGTTGATATTGCCTGTTGTATTATTTCAATATTTTTTATTTATTTTCTATTTGTTTTCGGGGATGTTTTCAATAAAAAGTCCCATGTTCTTCAAAATGGTTCCATCTTTGTTCGCGAAGATTTCGGCTCAGTTGTTGTTTTTCCAGAGGTGTATATATTGGCGAATTATAAATGTTAAATGATATGTCGCATGAGTTTAAATAATCGTTTTTTGTTAGACAACGTGCGCGAGCACGGCATTCAAAAGATTTCGTATTATGCTGTATAGCATAGTTAGCATTTGTTGTTGGTTGTACAATATGACCGCATTTTTCGCAATCATCATATGATGAAAAAAGATGCGAAAGAAAATAATTTATGTTGGAGGTTTTCATTTGTTTTTTGTTTGTTATTCAATATAAAATATAATTTATATTTTATTTTGGTTGTGATTTAATTTTAATTGTGTATTATGCAATAATAAACCAATCATTTGGCTCATCATTACATATGTTGATTAATTTTATCTCTGCTTTAACCACCACATTTGCGTCTATTGACACCAATTTTAAGTCACTATCATTGCGACAATACTGAATGGATGTATGTGGAAGGGTGGAAAAATTACACTTATATTTTTCGGCAATGTTTTGCAAAACATCCCAGTTGGATACACTTGCCGTATATCCCCACGAACATATGTCATTTTCATCATCCTTATACATATTTTTCTTGAATTTTATGGGATTTTTGCAGTGTATATGTATTTCATTGGTTGGACCGATGCGAGTGATTAATTCAGTATATAATTCTTTCGCATCTGGTTCATCCATAAAACAAGTAATGGTAAAATGACCTATGTGTGTTGTTTGAAAGGTGTCGCGAGGATATACATACCAAATGCCGTATTTATATCCCATATTGCAATTATGTTATAGTTAGAATGTTATATATGTTAGAATGTTATGATGTTATGATGTTATGTATATAGTAAGGCATTATTTTATTACAAATCCATGCTAACTGTGTTTTTGTCGGATTTTGGTTTTCGTCCCCGTTTTGCTTTTCCGCTTTTTCCGCTTATCATACTGGGAGCAATGGAAACACTTTCGTTGCTAATTTGACTAACTGCATCGTCTGTGGCGTGTGAGGGTGGCGGTCTGGTTTCAGGAGCCGGTATGGTGCGGGTTTTAATTCCAGACAACAAACTGCTAATATCTGATGGTCCTTTCATTTCAGCCCGTGGTTGTCGGGCACTTCGTTCCACCCCGTTTGTTCCTAGACCCGAACCCGAACCCAATGCCAAGTTCATCGCCGAATTAGTTGCGACCTGTTGCGACGGCGGTATATTGCGTGGTCCAGGAGGCCGCGATGCGGGAACGGATGGTATTGAAGACAGAGGACCACGCGTTTGCACGGGACGTGCAGCAGCCAAGTCGGGACGATTATTATTTCCTCCGCGATTAGGAGGCGGTGGCTCGGCATATTGTCCCTGTGTCGGCACAGGAGGCGGTGGTCCGCTCATTCGCTGGCTCATACCGCCACTAGGACTGGGACCACCCTGTGTAATACCGCTCATAAAATTACCAATGCCTGGATTGTTTTGTCCCATAGTATTAATGGCTGCATTTTGAAAGGAACGCATAAGTTCGGGGTTTTGACGAAAGACATCATCCATTCCTGGCGCGGCGGTTTTGAAGATTTTATTGGATAAATTCACCATGAATGCACTGCCTCCAAGCTGAAATAGCAGTTTAAGTTCCGGTGCAACACTTCCACGACTTTTGTATTTTTCGTATAGTTGACCGAAAATATCATCATAGTCTTCCATGTCATCATCCACTTTGTCGCCCCAACCATCCAGATTAATATCAAAGGGGTCAAATTTGCCGTTGAGATATTCAATTCCCGAAATCAACATTTTTAAGCAACCACCTTGGAATTTAATGGATGCCTTTTTCGCCGCGTCTTCTTTCAACGCTTCATATTCCGTTCTTACCTCATGAAAGGGCGACTCCATTGTGTATTTTTTCGAAAGCTGAATTTTACCATTGCTTTTGCGTTCCCAGTCTTCTAGTTCGCGTATCATGCGGTATTGTTCCTTTCTCTGTTCTTCGCGTGATAAACGCGGTTCTGGACCACCGCTACTTGTTCCGCTCATACCTCCTCCTCCGCCATATCCATTGGATGCCGGAATATCTGTATATTTTCCATAATCATCCCAAGTTTTACCCGAGTCCATTCCTGCGGACGTTCCTGCACCTAAATTAATGGGAACATCATCGTCTTCGTCGATGTTAAGATGTACGCTTCCACCATCGCTTCGGTTGTCAAAAGATACGCCACTGCTTATGCCGCCGAACCCACCACCACCGCCACCACCACCATTTACATTTCCTAAATCATTTAATTCTTTTTCTAAATCATCTAAATCATTCAAGCCCGTATAAGTATTATTTTTTTCGCGACTTTTATTGTTGTTCATTAATAATTCCACCCCTCCTCCAAAATTTGAACTTGGGGTTTCTTCCAAATTCGAAATATCAATAATTTCCGACATTAATTATAAATATCTTTGATGTTTTTATATGATATTTGACGCAAATTTTTTGTTTTTTGTTTTTTTGGATTTTTAATTTTTAATTTTTATTCATTTATTTTACACCCTTGATGATTTACACCCTTGATAATTTAAAATGGGACTTTATAAATAAAAATGATTTAAATATAATAAATCATATTATATAACATTATGTATTTTACATTAAAACACATTATCCCAAAAGTAAATAATTTAATTATTTCTGGGTTTATTTCTGGATTTTGCGTAGGTTGTTTTCCAAATAAACTTTATATTAATTTTGAAGGTAGAAAATATAATTTCATTAAAACGCCACTCATATCTGGTGTTATAGGTTCAACAGGAATTATTTTATCACCATTATTAATAACAAATTACTTATGTAATGGTACATATTTTGACAGATTAGTTGATAAATACGATATTAATATGGAAAGATATCATCAATATGATGGTAAAAATAATAAATATGCCTATCCATCATTGTTAATTATAAATATAAAATCTAAACATTAAACTAATTATCCCATTTTAAATTTTCAAGGGTATAAATTTGTTAGCAAAAGTAAATGGATTTTCTAACAAATTTGACAAATATTATAAATTAATTGCTTGGTGCATCTCGTATTCACTTGTTAATTGCTTGCACGTGGAACCGTGTTTCCTAAATACTTGGGCTTAGGTCCCCACACATTAATTCCGCTGGGTGTTTTCCAGAATGATATCCAGTCAGGTTTTTTCGCTTCATTATCTTCATCGACTTCATCACAGTCATTCATGGTTAAAGCCTCAGTAACTGCTTTTCGGTCAGGCGAAACAGCCAGTAAAATATATCGCCCAATAACTGTGTTTGATTTCATCACTTGTTCGGGGCTCATACGGGCGAACCAATTATAGCGGGTGCGTTTAAGGATTTCATCCGCGGGTATCCAGATGCCGTATGTGTGTCCGTAGAAATTCAACACATCCATTTCTGACCCCAACAATGTATCCACAATTACGGGTGCATCATCAAGCGTTTTTGTTCCTACTTCTGTTCCCGAAATAACGGAAATTTGATTAGGACGGGCATTTATCCAGCGATTAAATTCGCCCAAAAACTCAATTTGGCTTGTATAATCACGTGAAATCTGCCGTTGCATAAATTCGATAAATTGTGCGAGAATTTCCGAGCCTTTTTGTGCGCCCATAAATCGGGCATCGGGGTAAAAGTTGTCGCATGTAGATGTAATATTGCGGTCCATATTCTCGCATACAAACATCTCTGCCGCTGCTCCGGAACCCAAACCTTTTGCATATAAACCAATTAAATCCTGGAAACAAAGGAACGAAATGGGAGTCACCATTCCACCGTATTTGTAGAGCAGTTTTGCTAACAACATCTGACGAATATAGCCGACCACAGGTTCGGCAACACGTGTCATATCCACGTCCATTCCAGGGAGTAATTTATGAAAACTTGCGTCATCAATGAAACATATTTTGAAGGAATTGTCGCAATGCTGAATAATGCTTTTCACGGTTAAATATAAATAAGGTTGGTTAAGGTCATAGGAGGAACGCGAACCGAAACTCTGCCAATAACGAGCATTATATTCAAGGGGAATGTGTATCCACATGATGGGCTGAGTAGATTTTCCTAATTCATCAATTTCCTTTTCGTTTAACAAATACTTTTGAATTGCGTCATAGTCGTCGGTGTCTGCATATAATTCATTGGCCTTTTGTTTTTCATTGTATTTTTGTATAAAAATTGCTCCGAAAAATAGTGTTAATAGTAGAACCACCCACAAATATGTTTCGGTCATTCTTGTCTGTTTAGTTTATGTCTATTTTTTATTTTTTTTGATTTTGATAATTTTGTTTTTCTTTTTCTTTTTCTTTTTTTATTTTTCAAAAAAATGATATAAAAATACACAAACATATAAATACATTAGAAAATAATACCAAGGTATTTAAAGTTCTACAACCCAACTTCAACCCTCTTCTTTCGCATTCATTTTATTAATTAACTATCAATATGAAGGTTATTATTAAGGATGATAAGAATAACACAACAAATGCATCGCTTGAATATTTGCTTCGTCTTGTTGAGCGACAGGATAGAAAAATTGAAAAACTTGAAAAAAAATACAGCAAGTCCAAGCGAAAATATGCTAAATTGAGAGATATGTATCGCACATCTGTTTCTGCTCCAAATACCCACATACGATATCAATACTTGGAAGATTTGTCAAGTGCAACTACAAGTGGTAGAGAAGCAGAAGCAAAGATTTCTAAACCGACTTTTGTGACAGAGGTTTCAGATGCAGATGGAGAAGGCGATGTGGAGTCCAATGCAGATGCAGAAATGGATACAGATGATAATGTAAGTGTGAATTCTTTGGATACCTTGTCATCTTTTCATCCTCCTCCTTTGACCAAAGAAAAGATACTTGAAACTAAGGGCAAAGCGGAAGTGGAAGCGAAAACAGAGCCAGAACCTGAATATATTAGATTAGAAATTGAAGAACGAGATAGTAGCAGTGAAAAGGAAGAAGAGGTGGAAGAGGTGGAAGAGGAAGAAGAAGAGGTAGAAGAGGAAGAAGAAGAGGTAGAAGAGGAAGAAGAAGAGGTGGAAGAGGAAGAAGAAGAGGAAGAAGAAGAGGTGGAAGAGGAAGAAGAAGAGGTGGAAGAGGAAGAAGAAGAGGTGGAAGAAGAAGAAAAAAAGAAAGAAACTACAAATCTAGCCAATGTGGAAGAAGAAGAAAAAGCAGAGGAAGAAGAAGAGGAGGAAGTGTTGGAAGAAATTGAAATTGATGGCGAAGAGTATTACATTGATTCGGAAAATGTATTGTATAGCATGGACGAACAGAGAGAACCAGGCGACAGAGTTGGAATTCTAAATGACGATGATGAAGTGATATTTGATGAGTAATAAAAAATCAACATATATTCTCTAACACATATACACACATTCTAAAAATAAAATTCAAATAAACAATAAATTTTATTTTTTACTTTACTTTACTTTAATTCACAAACTCATAGTTTTATTATAACATTCCCTGCATGCAGGTTTGTACGTTTCGGCTCCTCCCACCAATACTTGGTCGCGTTCTTTGGGATTTATACGGATAGTAAAAATCGCAGATTTATCAGGTCTCCGACAAATACCACAGACTGCTTCCAGTTTACTTACTTTGTCGCACAGCGGTATCAAGTCCAGTATCTGACCGAATTTTGCTCTTTTATAATCGCCGTCTAAACCGCAGACATAAATAATCTTGTTTTTCGCCAACATTTCTTTCACAAAGATATCTAATTCTGCAAAAAATTGACCTTCATTGATTAAAATCACGGGATATTTATCGATGGTTTCCGAGGGAATGGAAAAAAGAGATGAAATATAGGTGCATGGAATGCCGTGTTTGTCGTGGGTAATCATGTAATTAGTAAATGGTTCTAATGCTGAATTTGCATTTACATCACTTTTGTTTTCACCTGTGTTTTCTTTTGTGTTTGCATCTATATTATTTGCATTCCCACCCATTTCAACATCCTGTAAGTCTGCAGCTACATAGCGCGATGCATCGCAGGTGTGATTAATTACCAAAGTAGGAACATTACACAAGACGTATTTGCGGTATATTTTTTCCAAAAAAGTGGATTTACCCGAAAACATCGGTCCCAAGATTACCTCTAAATATCCGTGTTCATGAATGGGGAGGGCCATTTCTTTTCCCCAATTTTTTCTTTGGAGAATATATAATTCATTGATAATAGTTTTATTATGGTTATTCAAAAAAATGAAATGAAAATGTGGTTTATTAGATATGAAATAAAATGATGAGCGATTTATATGCAAAAAGCAGAATAAAAAACAATTGGGATAAAATTAATTGGGATAATTTATCGTCTAATGAAAATGCAATTCCTATATTGGAAAAAAACTTGGATAAAATCAATTGGAGTAATTTATCTTCTAATCCCAGTTCGATATTTCTTTTGAAAAAACATCCAGAAAAAATTGTTTGGTGGTGGTTGGCAAACAATACAAATCCAGAAGCAATGTTGTTATTTGTAAATATCGCATTTTAGAAAAATATCCAGAGAAAGTTAATTGGAATGGTTTGTCTTCTAATCCTAGTGCAATTCCATTGCTGGAAAAATATCCTACTAAAATTAATTGGTGTAGATTATCATTTAATTCCAATTATAATGCCATAAATTTATTAGAAAAAAACGCAGATAGAATCGATTGGTGTATGTTATCAGAGAACCCAAATGCAATTTATCTTTTGAAAAGAAATCCGGATAAAATCATATGGAGTATATTATTTAGCAATCCTAATGCAATTAGTATCATAGAAAATAATTTAGAAAAATTATATGAAAAAGATGATAATGATTATGATGATTATATAGGTTGTGGATTGCGATGGTATGCATTAGTTCGTAATCCAAATGCGATACATTTAATAGAAGATAATTTGGAAAAAATAAAATTTCATGAATATGAAACTTTGAGCGAAGACTTGTCTGGAAATATAAATGCAATTTCTCTTTTGGAAAAAAATCCAGATAAAATTAGTTGGGAATGTTTGTCTTCCAATCCGAATGCAATTCCTCTTTTGGAAAAAAATCCAGATAAAATTAGTTGGGACTGTTTGTCTTCCAATCCGAATGCCATTCCTCTTTTGGAAAAAAATCCAGATAAAATTAGTTGGTACAGGTTGTCTGCCAATCCGAATGCAATTTATATTTTGAAAAAAAATCCAGATAAAATTAATTGGGACAGATTATGTTGCAATCCTAACATAATGTGTTTTATTTAACCAATCTAAATCTGCATGAAGCTTCGTAGTTGATTTGTTAAAGAATGGTGGTTATCCGTTTCATTTCCATTCATGATAAGCACATTGTTGGGTGTGCTCGTATTAGCGTCTGCATTATCATTTGTATTTAAACTCGTTAATTTATCAAACATATCGCAATGATATCTGTGGCATAATTTTAAATAATTTAATTCAATTAAACTTTCGCCTTCTCGGGAGCGTTTTTTAATTCGTTCCAAACAAATTTCTGGGTCTGTATCAATGTGAATATAAGTATCTGGCAAATACGCGAAATTATTGAACCATTTTAAATAGATTTGGTAATTTACATCTTCCATTTTACCCTGTTCGTATAGCATTTTGGCGAATATTTCTCGGTCAGTATTTAAACTTCGTTCAGTAAAAATATAATAACATTCGTTGCTATTATGAGCATGCCGATTTTTAATTTCTTTTATTTTGTCCTGCATCAAAACTAACCGCGAGATATAGGCCATCATTTGAAATGGAAACGAATACTTGTCTTGGTCTTGATAGAACTTGGATAAAATAGAATTACCTTGAATGTCAACAATGGTGTTCCATTCGTCCACCGGTTCGGGTAAAAAGATTACATTGGAAGATTTGGCGAACACATTATTTTTTAAGTGCGAAATAAAAGTTGATTTTCCCGAACCGATGTTTCCATCAATAGACACGATTGTAATTTTTACCATTCAACGATAATCCTAAATATCCAAATTATTTTAATAAATAATTATTAAATTATTTCATTTTTTGTGAAATTTAATATTATTTTATTTTTATATTTATTTTGTATTTTGTTAGGAAAGTAAAAGTGGAAACCCAACAACAAAACAAAATAAAAGAATAAACATCAGTAATGTATAGGTATATTCACAGAACAAAGAACAAAGAATGAATGAAAAAATGCAAGGTAATATAAATGAAAATGCGAATACGATGAATACAAAATTAGGACCCAAGGGATATACACTTTTGAAAAAAGAATTATCTCTGGAAAAACAGCAATGGATACGAAAACAATTAACAGTAAAGCCCTTTACCGCGGGTGCTCCGGTCCAAACGGCCAATACATTTGAAGCGTGGCGCGAGAATGACGCTAAGATGTATGTTCCTCGATACTTTGGAGAAAAGCATTTCGGCATTGCGAAACAAACCGCCATTCCAATTGGCGATGCCATTCATCTTGAATTTCATGGAGCATTGCGAGATTACCAAAAACCTGTGGTGGAAGAGTATATGGAATACATTCGCGACCCGAGTAAAAGCGAGAGATTTGATACAGGCGACGTCGTGGGACGCGGTGGTTTGTTAGATTTGTACCCCGCTTGGGGTAAGACATCCAGTGCACTCAATCTTGTTAGTCGTCTAGGAGTAAAAACGCTGGTGGTTGTGGGAAAGGAGTTCCTGATGAACCAGTGGATTGAACGCATCGGTCAGTTTTTGCCCCAGGCACGTATTGGAAAAATTCAAGGACCGACAATCGACATTGAAGATAAGGACATTGTGTTGGTCATGATACAATCGCTTGTTAGCAAAACCAAATCATATCCACCCGAATTATTTGCTTCCTTTGGTTTCACTATTTTCGATGAGGTGCATCATGTGTCTAGTGAAGTATTTTCTAAATCGCTATTTAGCCTGGTTACGCGATATATGTTGGGTTTATCTGGAACCATGGACCGAAAAGACGGAACTACGGATGTATTTAAAATGTTTTTGGGAGAGGTCGTGCATCGGGCAAAGCGAAAGGAAAATGATTTGGCGGTTGAAGTGCGCAAAATGACTTATCTTTCGCATGATGCAGAATTTGAAGATGTGATTTTAGACTTTCGCGGAAAACCGCAGATAAGTTCCATGATTTCGAAAATATGCGACTACCATTCACGAACTAATTTTATTTTAAAAGTGTTGCGAGATTTTATTCAGGTTGAAAATACGGATACAAATGCGAATACAAATGTTGTAGATGCATCTATGCATCACGAAGTGTGCGAAATATGCGGTAATCCCGATATTTATCCCATGCAAACAACCTGCTGTGCCGAGAAAAGCAAGAAAAAGGGTTCTAAAAATGAGAGTGTGAATGCAAATGCGGCAGACAGCGAAAAGAAATATCGTTGTCTAACATGCTGGGAAGCATATGAATATGCATGGGAAAATAATTACAAACGCGAATGGACGACCGATATTCGCACCAAGCGTCGAAAGGAAACACGGGTTTATCCACAGGGACGGCAACCCAAGTGTCCCTATTGCCAGCGAAAACTGAAATATGAGCCAAATTATGTGGAACAAGCAACGGTGAAACCTTACACACAATTACAGACTATTATTCTTTCACATAACCTGAATATTTTAAAGTATATGTATCGCCACATTGTGGCGACCAACATGGCTTCTGTTGGATATTATGTGGGTGGAATGAAATTGGAAGAACTGAAAAAGAGCGAAACAAAACATGTGATATTAGCGACTTATGCGATGGCTGCTGAGGGGCTGGATATTCCGTCTTTGAATGCAGAATTTTTAATCACGCCGAAAACCGATATAGAACAGACTGTGGGACGCATTTTGCGCGCAAAACATCCCATTACATCGCCCGTAATTGTGGATTTTGTAGATACACACGATACTTTTAAACGTCAATGGTTCAAACGACGCAAGTATTATAAACAAGAGGGATACAAAATTGTTGAAACCACAAGTGATATTTATAATACAACCAATAAAAATGTGAAAAACTATGGAACCGAAGTATTTAAAAGCAATGAAAATGAGGAAGAAGAGGATGTTGAGGAGGAGGATGAGAACGAAGATGGGGAAAGCAACGGAGGTAGTAGTAAAAATGGATTTTTGAAGGGTGTGTTATTTATAAAATAAAGTCATATCATAGTATAAGGAACACAAAAGAATGAGTACCGATATTGTATGCACGGATAAGCAATTAGAAGATTTTAAGCATATTAATAAGCAATATGAAGATGCCGTTGAAAAAGCAGTTCAAAATAATAAGTATGCAGAACAAATTGGAGATTTAACCCAAGAATGGTTAGAAAATTTGGAAGCACATGGATTGACACAAGAAATACAGAATGCTTGTGAAATGCGACTACCTCCACCTGCTCCTCCTTCGTTCGATGATGCATTACCATATAAGCGAATGGGTGGGCGTCGTCGTCGCACAATAAAACAACGAAAATCTACAAAAAGAAAACATAGAAAATATAGAAAATATAGAAAATCAACAAAAGGGAAAAAAAGAAGGGGCAAAAAAATGGGCAAAAGAATGAGAACAAAAAGGATTCATAGAAGCCGAAGGAAATAATTGTATTAATATTTAATAATTTTACCATCTAATTAAATATTTAGGAAATATAATAAGAAAAATTTAACCAATAAAAATGATTGACGTCCCTGAACTTGTTCGCCGCATCATTAAATATTTGATTGAAGGATTTATTGTAGCCATCGCCGCGTTTGCCATTCCTGAACGTTCGTTGAACATTGAGGAAATTCTGGCTCTCACTTTAACCGCCACTGCTACTTTTGCTATTCTGGATACATATATCCCCAGCATTGGGGCCAGCACTCGCCAGGGAGCCGGTCTAGGAATTGGTTTGGGATTGGTAGGGTGGTAAAGAATTGAATGATAAACATTGAATAAATCATTGAATAATAATATTAAATAAAACAACAAGTGTTTATTCACGGGTTGTTTTATTTATAACATTTATAATATAAGATAATAGTAGGAACGGCAATAATGTCAGACACAAAAAAGCTGAATAAAAAGGCAAGTTCTCCTTTAACAAGAAAAAGATGCAAAAAAGGTGAAAGAAAAAATAAAGAAGGAAAATGTGTTCCCAAAGAAGAATTAGAAAAGCGTCATTCTCTTCCAAGTCCAGAAAACATTGAGAAATTAGACAAGGTTGCAGATGAACCGAAAATAGAAGAACCAGAACCAGAACCAGAACCAGAACCAAAAAAGAAAAGATGTAGCAAGGGTGAAAGAAGAAATAAAGAGGGAAAATGCGTCCCCAAAGAAGAACTTTTGAAGGGAAAGGAAGATAAAGGCGATGTGGATGTGGATGCAGATGCAGATGCAGATGCAAAAAAAGAACCACAACCAAAAGATAAAAGGGTTGAATTATTATTGGGCGATGTCATTCAAATTAACAACAAAGATGATTTCCATTATATCAACTACATTGACGAACAACAAGTTGATTTGATTAATGTGGATACAAAGGTTGCACAAACTATTCGCATCGAGAATGAATTTTTCATGCCCCGTGATGAGATTACACAAATAACACTTATTTATCAAAATCCTCTTCGTGGATTTATAAAACAGCATCATTTTGTCCTGAATTCATGGATTGCAATTCACTTTCGCAATGACCCTCATCCATTTATTGTGAAAATCACTGATATCAAGCAAGATATGATGCAGATTTATTCCGCAGATACAGATACATATTATTTCATTAATTTTAAATATCAAGGCATTCCTAAATCCTCTAACATTGATTATATTGTTTTGTTAGACGGACCGCCGGCAACAGAAGCCAAAAAAGCCGATGAAACAAAAATGATGGAAAGGTTGGTTGATGAAGACGAAGATGATGCCGATGCCGATGCCGATGCCGATGCCAAAGACCTGCATGAAAAGGAAAAAATTACTATTCTGGATGAACCTGTTTCGGCAGCCGAAGGTGAAGGTTTAATGTTTGAAGAAATTGGAATAGACGCGGTTGCGGACACAGTTTCTACAAAAGATGTGGATGTGGACACGGATGCGAGGATAAATGTTGAACAACCATCTTCTGCTGTTGTATTTCTGGGCGAATTCCCAATGGAAATAGAAAAGAGCAGTTACAATCGTTTCGGTTTGACAACGCAGGTCAATGACTTGTTGGAGTCAAAATTGGCTAAAATTCCCGCAGATAAACGCACGGCATATGCGGTGAATAAAATTCACACATTAATTACCCGCTACAAACAACTGCGAAACCAAACCTCTATTTTTGACGAAGATGGTGTTATTTACGACGTGGTTCGTAAGTCCTCACAATTTCGGTCTTTGGTAAAATACTTGGAAAAATATCAAAATAATCTTGCGTGGATATATCTGGTGGCTAACAACTTGCAAAAAGAATTTTGCAATGACGACCCAGATAAAAAGAAGGAGGATGCATTTGACACAAATAGAGGAGTAGTTGCATGTGGTGCAGTGACCGAAGGCGATGAAGAAGATGAAAATGAAGGCAATGACTTTATTCCAATGTACCAATATTTAAATGCTATGGAAGAGGTGCAAAAGCAATTCAATGTGAATTGGCAGGAATTAAATATGTTTTTCACACCCTTTTACAATTCCGCCAGCGACCTACCGATTTCCAATGCTGCATCTACATTAGTCGCCAAACCCAGTGGAGATGATGAATTGTATTTTGATTGTGCTACGCGAAAATACATCACTGGGCAGATACGGGTTATCAAAGAAAAGAATTCCAAGGTCATATCCAAACAAGTGCTGATGAACAATGATGCAATTTCAAGCCATTCTTTAGTGGCATTGCCTATTGCGGCAGCCAAAGAAACCATCATTTCATTGCCTGGAACCAATATATTGGCTCGTGCTGATTTGGCAGCGACCAGTAATCCTTACTGGCGATATTTGCTTTCGCTTTTGTCTGCCAAGACACAGGCAAACCGGATTGAACCTCGCGAAGCATTGATTAAAACCGGACATTATTTTCGTGAGGATGAACGGGATAATCGGGATAACCGAGATGAAATAAAACAACGATTTTCATATGATAAATCTCTATTCAGCCGTGAAAATAAATATAAATCGATTTATTTTTCCAGTGACGCCATTCAACAGAGCGAAAGCTCTTGGTCGGATTATTTGCATTCCGTTATTCCATATAATAGCAAGATTGTGGAACAGGTGTTTGCTAACAAATATAATATTCATGCCCTGGATTTGAATGCAAAACTTTCAATCATGAATATCGTCCAGGCATTGGAACCATTTTTAATTTATGCAAATGACACAACCTATTCTTTTTTGTATGGAATTGTGAAACAAAAGTTGCGAAATCAATTGCGGGAATATAGACAGGCAATCAATCAAGGACAAAAGTATTACGACGGCGTAAACCAGTTGTTAGCAAAAAATGTTGCTTTAACTGCTCGTCATGCAAAGGAAATTGAAGTTGAGGAGAACCGAATAAAAGAAATAAATACTGATTATTCAGTTCGCGAAACTATGCAAATGGTTAATCAAAATAAATATCTGCTTTTCTCGGAAAATGTGAAGCATATTCTTTTGGCCATAAATGACCGTATTTTGGAAAAATCAGAAACCGTACATGTAAGACAACTCAAAAAGGAAGACAATAAGAATAAGGATAAAGATAAGAATAAGGATAAAGATAAGAATAAGGATAAAAAGGAAGATGACAATAAATGCACTATTCAGCATTTTGTAAATGAAAAGGAAATGTTCCAATACGAAAAGGCGAAGCACGGAAGGGCAACTGTAGCTGCCGCAGCAATTACAAAAAATGATACGACAGAAAATAAGGAAAATGATAATAATGCAGAAAATAGCCCCAATGTCTTGGATGCCATTGAACTTGCTGATGTTGATGACGGAAATATTAAGAGCGACTCACATTTATTTGATGAAATCTTCAATTTTTACACCCTAAAAAATGAAAATAAAAAGAAAAAATACGATGGCAGTCAATTTATCATTTCTAACAACAAAAAAACAAATACCAGGACTTTCGAAATAAAATGCAAAGGCGGAACCAGAACCAAATGTGCAGAAACAACCATTTCAACCAATTACATTTATTACACCGAAAAAGTAATGCGTGAATTGCGTGCAAACATCAAAAGAATTCAAACTGATATTGTGATTTTGAAGAATGATGCTCTTTTTGGATATAAAAATGTGGAGCGCATTAATAGCACCTTTCAAGGTCTGAAACGCGACCTTTTGAATTATTTAACCCAATATATTAATGCTTTGCAATATGTGATGAAAAATTGCGATAAACTAGATGAAGTAAATGAAAGTAAAAAAGAATTGGAAAAATATGTCGTGTTGTTAGATAAAGAAGCGGATGTTAAAAAGATTGTTAGCAATTATGTGGAACATATATATCCCATTGCCGAACAAATACGCACACAAACATATAATGTTAATGTGGTTAATAAAATAGTAAAGGATAAAAAATCGGAAATCACGGAATGGATAACAAATCAACAAAAATGTTCTGACAAAATGCATGAATATAATATTTATCCACTTGCATCTAACATTAAGAAGAAAAGGGCGGCGGCTGCCTCTGCGACAGCAGTAGCAACAACAACAACAAAAGAAAGAGTAAAAGCGAAAACATTAAAGGTAACTGACAAGGGAAAGAAAAAACAAAATACTACCTTGTCAAAGAAGAAAAAATAAATATTTCGGTTCTTTTGTTTTGATGCTACCTAACAAAAATGAAAAATTAAATTAAATAAAATAATGCGTAAAATGCGTTATTTTATTTGGAAAAATCTGTTGGTTATGTTAAGGTAAAATAAAAATAATGATGCCTGATTTTTTCGGTTCTTTTTTTAGTTCTTATATTTTACTAAGTATTACTACATTAGTGATTTTGTTAGGTGCGATATACTTGTATATTAATCACCGCATTGCCGAACAAGACCATAAATTATCTTCAATGGTAAATGTTTTGCAGGGAGTAATTCAAGATACACAAATTATTAAATCACAGTTGCTTGGAGGCGGTGGTGGTATTAGTAGCGAAGAATTAACTGAAAATCAATATCCTGCGTCAGCACAGGGTGGTGATAATGGAAAAATTGTTGTGTCCGATAATGAAGAGGATGATGAAGATGAAGATGATAATGATGAAGATGTCGATTACGATGACAGCGAGTCTGAAAACAACACAGAAACGGATGCAAATACAAATAATGCCCAAGCATATTTTGAAACCAATTCATTATCTGGCTCAGAAGCAATGCAGTTTGTTAGTCCCATTGATTTATCTGCTTCCGATGCCACTAATAATTCTCCTCCAATTATTCACATGATGGAAATTAATGCAGCGACCATGGGGTTTATTAATGGTACATCGGCAATGCCTGCCACAGATAATCGTGTGGAAGAGTTGCCTGATGAGGATATAAAAGTTGAAGAGGATGCAAATGCAGATGTAAATGTAAATGCAAATGTTGACATTGATGTAGAAAATTTGAATGAAGACGATGATGATGATTTTATGGAAATGAAAACAGATTACAAAAAAACAGCAGTTGCTACATTACGCCAGATGGTTTCTGAGAAGGGATTATGTGATGACCCATCTAAATTGAAAAAACCAGAACTTATAAAATTGTTGGAATAATGTGAAAAATGTTTAGAATAGAAATTAATAAATAACCAACCTGCTGTATACAAAATTACTAACCACTTTATTCATCATCATCATTCTCATCTTCACTATCAAAGCCATCAATTTTCCAATCCCGAAACTTGCCAAGGTTGCGCGGATGAAACCGATTTTTCATCAAGTCTTCTTTGAAAATAAGACATCGGTCTCGCATTGCATCATAATCATAAGTGAAAATGTTGGGATTACAGGATAATCCTTCCCAATAAATCATCTCGGGATATTGTTCTAAAAGATAAATAGCATTGGAATTTATTGATAACATTTTCCAATAAATCATCTCGGGATATTGTTCTAAAAGATGAATGGCATTGGGATTGGATGATAACTCATACCAATCAATTTTCTCGGGATGTTGCTCCAAAAGATGAATGGCATTGGGATTGCGTGATAACATAGTCCAATCAATTTTCTCGGGATGTTGCTCCAAAAGATGAATGGCATTGAGATTGGATGATAATATAGTCCAATCAATTTTCTCGGGGTGTTGTTCTAAAAGAGGAATGGCATTAGGATTGCGTGATAACTCATACCAATCAATTTTCTCGGGATATTGATATTGTTCCAAAAGATGAATGGCATTAAGATTGCGTGATAACTCATACCAATCAATTTTCTCGGGATATTGATATTGTTCCAAAAGATGAATGGCATTGGGATTTCCTGATAACCGAGACCAATTAATTTTCTCGGGATATTGTTCTAAAAGATGAATGGCATTGGGATTTCCTGATAACATAGTCCAATCAATTTTCTCGGGATATTGTTCTAAAAGATGAATGGCATTGGGATTTTTTGATATCCAATCCCAATGAATTTTTTTGGGGTCTTTTATTATCTGTTGTTCCAAAAGATGAATGACATTAGGATTATTTCTTGATAAGTAATACCAATTTAAATCTTCTAGTTCAATCCAATCGTGCAATTTCCACATATTTAAAATATGAATTAAATTATATCTCTTGGATATGAATAATGCTATTTATTCAATAAAATTATTCATTTTTATTTTTTATTTTTTTATTTGATTACATACTTTCATAGCCACCTTGAAGCTGTTTCTTATGCCACGCTTCTTTCACATTCAGAGGCAATGACACACCATGATGACGTTCATACTCATCGGGACTATAATAATATAGGTGCGTTGGATTAGAAGGGCGACCTGGTCTTACTCCAATAGTCATTGATACTTTAAACAAGTCTCCATCGTGTTTTCCTACATATCCAATGAATTCGCCAGTCTTGGCGTGATTAATTCTTCCTCCCATAAAATCGCTGGAAAATACAGTGTAATTCTTGTTTCTGGTGCGGGTATGGGAATGACCACGATACATATATTCTTCCGTCACCAAACGCGACATAGTATGGGTGTATGATTGGGTCTTCTTATCATCGACATAATAATCATCATCTTCGTCATAATAGCCGTAGTTAATCATGGTGTCTTCTTAACAAATGAAAAATAAAAAATATAAATGGGTTGGTTGGAAAATCTTTGCTAATGCAATCAAACAAATAAAACTGATGGATTGTTTTGTTGTGTTGATTTTATTTATCGTTATATTATTATGCTGCGTTTCTTTTAATACATTTTCAAAATAAATAGCAAATAAATCAAAACAAAAAATTTATAATTATAAATGCGAAAAGGATGGCAAAACAAAAGTTGAATTAACCTTTCGTAAAAACATTGCCAATGGATTGGCTTTCATTAAATCCGCAATTACACGCCGATTTTGGTCTGCATTTGTTGTTCCAGAAAACAAATAAGGACTTGTGGGGCTCATACGTCGTGTCCAATCTGCCACCGTCGCCGAACTATTTATATAATTACGATTTTTGTTAGTTTCGTCATCATTCAAATCTTTATCATTAAAAATATTCAACATAAGTGCAAATATTGTTTCGTTCGCCAGACCTCCGCGACAGACGGTTAAATAAATAGACTGAGTGATGGGATTAGTAGTATAATTTAGGATTTGCTCCACATGCAAACGGGTTAAAGTAAACCACGGGTCGTGTTCAACACGCATTGGTTGAGGCAAGTGTTGCAAATTCGCACGTTGATGAAATTGAGGGTTCCATGTCGCTCCCTTGGTGCGGAATATACTTTTATCGTGGTATTCACAAAAACGTTCGGCGAATAATTGTGGAGAAATAAGAGGAGTGCAAGAGTCGGTAAGCATACAAAACCATTGATTGCTTGTGTCGTGATGATGAGCAAAAGTAAGCAATGAAATATATGCAGAGACCACATGGTAATAAGAAGTGGATACAATAAATGAAGGTGGAAGACAATGGGCGCGCAACCACGGGGAATGAATTTTACGAAAATCTTTGTAATGTACATATACATTAATCCAGTCTTTGTTAGGTTCAACCCATTTTTTCCATATTTCCTCTTGGTTTAAAATATGGCTATAACTGATGATGAAACACAGAGCGACTTTTTTGCGAGGTGGAACAGTTATTGGTGTTTCTTGTGTTTTTTCTTTGGTTTGCATTGTTATTGATTTTTCTTGTTATTTATTTTTTGATTTTATTTAGTTTGTTTGTTTTGAATAAAAATGATTTTATATTTTTATTTAATTAAAATATAAGTATAGTGGTGGTATATTCAATGTCAAAAAAGCAAACAACCGCAACCGCAACCGCAACCAAGTATTCGTTGGTCATTGTTGAATCACCTGCAAAGTGCAAAAAAATCAAGGATTATTTAGGTCCTGGCTACGAATGCGAAGCCAGTTTCGGTCATGTGCGGGAACTCCCCGCTTTATCGAATATCAAAATGGACGATGGTTCTTTTATTCCTACTTATACAAACATGAAAGCCAAACTAGACCAGATTAAAGTGCTAAAAAATAAATCCAAGTCAGCCGTTTGCAAGGAGATTATCATTGCAACGGATGATGACCGCGAAGGCGAAGCCATTGGTTGGCATTTATGCGTGGTTTTAAAACTCAATCCTGCGACAACCAAACGCATCATCTTTCACGAAATCACGCGTCCGGCTATTCAGCAGGCCATTTGTAGACCGGGACACATTGACATGGCGCGCGTAGAAGCCCAACAATGTCGCCAAATTCTGGATTTGTTGGTCGGTTTCACTATTTCGCCCAAGTTGTGGAAAGCATTCACCTATCAAATCAACGGCCTGTCGCACGACAAGCCACAGGGGTTATCCGCTGGACGATGTCAAACGCCTGCGTTGAGACTGGTTTATGATAATCATCTTGAATTGGAAGCAAACCCAGGTGTCCTGCGATATAAAATCACGGGTCATTTCACGAAATATATGTTGCCGTGTACATTAAATCGAGACTTGGAATACGAAACGGATTGTGATAACGTAGAGAGTTTCTTAACTGCTTCCCAAACATTTTCACATTGTTTGTCGGTCGAAAAACCTGTATTGTCTATTCGGTCGGCACCAAAACCTCTGACAACGGCATCTCTTTTGCAGTTAGCAACCAATGAACTTCACATGGGACCAAAAGAAACCATGCATTGTGCCCAAACATTATACGAACATGGATTGATTACCTATATGCGAACGGACAGCGAACAATTAAGCATTGAATTTTTAGATGCTGTAATGGACGCATGCATGAATGACTTGGGATTTATTCAAAAGTCATATAAACAAAACTTGAACCCGCATTTGAAAGAGGAACTTGGAACAAGTACGAGTGCGGGTGCCCATGAATCTATTCGTCCTGTTTCCATTAAATATGCAGCCGTGGATACAAAACGCATTAATGTCAATGAAAGGGTCGCCAAATTATATTCTCTTATTTGGAAACGCACCATGGAGGCCTGTATGGGACCGGCACAAGTGCATGTGATACGAGTCAAAATTACGGCTCCATTGGACCATTATTATACTTTTGCTGCCGAAAATGTGGTATTTTGGGGATGGAAATGTGTGAATTCCAAGCGAACCGAAATGACGGATGAGTATCAGTATTTGCATCGTCTTTCGCAAACTGCAAAGGCGACTGAAGTTCAATATTCAGTAATTACAGCTTCTCCGCATTTAGTGAAAACCAAGGGTCATTTAACCGAGGCTAAACTTATTCAACTTTTGAAAGACCGCGGAATTGGCCGACCTTCTACCTTCGCAATGATTATTGATAAAATACAGGAAAAAAAATATGTCCAAAAACAGGATATTGTGGGGCAAAAGAAAACCATGATTGAATACAGCATTCGAGCCGACCGCCCGTATATTTCCACCGAAAATAAGGATTTTACCTTTGGAAATGAAAAGGGTAAATTGGTAATTCAACCACTGGGTGTTCTAGTGTCTGAGTTTTGCGTAAAACGTTGGCCGAACTTGTTTGCATATGAATATACTAATGAGATGGAAAATAAGTTAGATGTGATTGCTACACATAAGGAAACTGATGATAATGATAATCGTTGGACCCAATATTGCGTTCCACTTTGCAAGGGATGCGTAGACCAAATGGTGCAAGAAGAGCAATCGGCGTTAGAAGACGACAAAATGCTTCAAATACATAACAATAAAAAATTCGGTGTGGTGGTGAAAGATGCCGATAATCCTGAACGTAAACTGAAATTAATGGTTAGTAAAAATGGATTGGTTATCGTTGATAGAACAGATAAAACAGCCGATAAACCCTTGTTTATTCCGGTTCGCAAGGATATAAATTTAAAAATGGAAGCATTGGAAAAGATACAAGACCCGAAACAACCGCTACTTTTGGCTGACATTCAGGCACCGACATTAGAACAAAATGCGGATACAGGTGATGCAGCCATAGCATTAGAAGAAGCCGACACAAAAAAACCAGTATCAGATATAAATAATTCCATTTTGCGCACCATTTCAAAAGAAATTAATATTCGTGCTGGAAAATCGGGTAAGGCTGATTATATTTATTACAAAACAATCAAAATGAAAAAACCGAAATTTATATCTTTGGCGAAATGTCCCCATAATTATTTGTTGTGTGATGAGCAAATAATTAAAGATATGGTTAAATGAATGGAAAAAGAATGGTAAATGAATGGTAAAAAGAATGACAATGATAAAATAAATACTGATGATAAGATAAATACTTTTTTCTTTTGAAAATAATATTTAATTTAAATAAGAATGTCGTTTTCTTATTCTGCGGCAAGCGTGGAAGATGCTTATGGATTAAATAATACTAACAAAAATATTAATTTAAATTCCGGCTCCGGGTCCCAACCATTAATACAAAAAAGAAAATTATCTAATCAGCATAAAAGAACATTGAAAAATAAATCCGGGCTTCCACCCATTTATACCGGCGACAATGATATGGATGGAAGTAGAACACCATACATGCCCGCAAAAAGCGAGGGATTTGCAAGCATAAATCCTTTGGATAATAATTTAGGCGATTTTGAGCCTTTGGCTCCTCCTACATCTATGAGTTCAGAACGCATTAAAAATGCTCCTGATGCATACAGCAGTGATGATTTAAATAATGCTAATAGTTTTGTTCCTAATTCTACCCTTGATATGGATAATGGTAATGATGACAATAACAATAAAACTAACAACAACACACATGATTTAGACCAAAACTTCATGACCGAGGAGCAGTCCAAACAATATTATCGCAAATTAATGGGAAATTATCCTCCTCCTTCTTCTGCAACACCCATTGCATCTCTTTCTGCTCCTGCACAAATTTCAAATGAAAATGACCCCGTAATTACGAAATTAAACTACTTAATCGGTTTGATGGAAGAACAACAAGCGGAAAAAACGGATAGTGTTGTCGAGGATATTGTATTGTATTCTTTTTTGGGTGTTTTTATTATTTTCATTGTTGATAGTTTTGTTCGTGTGGGAAAATATGTTAGGTAATTAGTTATATTTTTGTTGCATTGCAAAAATATAAAGAATAAAGAAAAAAGAAAAAATAACTAAATGCTTAAACTTAAACTTAACTTAAACTTAAACTTAAACTTAAACTTTGAAATACATTACAATCATGGCAAAAATCGCAGCCATACTATAAGTGTTTCCTAAATACGTGTTGGTGGTGGAAAGTAAAACAAGCGAAAAAAGAATAAACCAAAGAGGTTTGTTAGTCACAATCATATCTTGTAAGAAATCGCTGAAACCATATTTACTTTTATCTGCCAGCACAAATTTCATCATCAATGGCGAAAAAAGGGACGCAAAGGTCGTGTAAAGTGATGAAAAAAAGGTGGTTAAACCGATAATCATTAAATAAAAGAGCACGGGTATCCATCGTAGCGAGAACCAACTGATGTCTTTTTCCTTTTGCCATGCATTTGCATCACAATTCTTTTGTGAGCCACCAAATAATGTCGGCTCGCAATCTTCCTTTTGAATGAATAAGAGTTTTAAATTGGTAAGGGCGAAAATAATATTGGTTATCCAATTGAATATCCACAATACCAGGAATAAAGGAATGCTTACAAGGCTATATGCCAGTAAAATAGCCCAATTAGGAAGACTATTTAAAACATTGCTGTATATCGTAATAAATGATGTATTAGTAGAAAAGGCATCAGTAAATATCTGACGGAAATATTTTGCAACCACCGATGTTTTAGAAGCATCCAGAAATGGAGGAGCAGGACCGATGCCTGTATCACGGCGACAACCCATGAGTGTTCCTTTAAGTGCATTCGCCAATTCTGCAGTGCAATAATCTGAAGAATTGGCAACTGCCGTTTTCACTGTGTATGCTCCTATGGAGCCGATGAGGGCAACATAAAATAAAAGTTGCAGAGAATTTATGAAGAAAGAATTACCGAAACCATAGAAATCCGGTTTTTTAATATTGTTAGGCGATGTTCCTGAACCCTCTTCACCTTCTTGTTGATTTTTTTTCTGTTCTACGGTTGAAGCCATTTCAATCAAATTAACTAACAAATAAAGAAATATTTATTTGCGATTGTTATTTATTTAATACCTATATTTCTTTTTTTGTTAGGAAACTGATTTTTTGATGTTAATTTATTTTTGTCAAAACAAATAAAACGAACATAAAACAAAACAAAACAAAACAAAACAAAACAAAACAAAAATAAAAAAGATACACAATAAAAGAAAAATAAAATGCAAACAACCACGACTGTAAGCATATGCACTCCAACTTATAATCGTCGTCCCTTTATTCCTTATTTGACGGAATGTATTAAACGCCAAACCTATCCTCTTTCGAAAATAGAATGGGTTGTGGTGGATGACGGCACCGACCTAGTGGAAGATTTAGTGGCCCATTTACCTTTTGCAAAATATATTCGCATAGCCGATGAAAAAATGCCACTGGGTAAAAAACGGAATTATATGCACGAATGTTGCACGGGGGATATTATCGTATATATGGATGATGACGATTACTATCCTCCTGAACGCGTCGCCCATGCAGTGGAAATGCTAAAATCGCATCCTCAATATCGCATTGCAGGAAGCAGTGAGATGCACATGTATTTCAAAAATGTGGATAAATTGTATCAATGCGGTCCTTATGGTGATGAAACTGCGACGGCTGCGACGTTTGCCTTTTGGCGGTCTGCATTGGCGAACGCCCGATATGAAGATACCGAGGGATACGGCGAGGAACCAGCGTTTCTAAAAAGCGCGAGGGCAACTGGTGGAAACGAAAACAGCGGAAAAGATGAAAGTGGATGTAGAGAACCTGTCCTGCAATTGGACCCCCAAAAAACCATCTTGGTTATTTCGCATCCGCATAATTCTTTAAACAAGGAATATATGTTGCTTGACCCAGAACAATTTCGCATGACCCCCTCGCGGTTTCAAATATCGGATTTTATTCGCGACCCTATTTTGGTTGATTTTTATGTTTCAACCGCAACCTTTTTGTTAAACCAATATGACCCAGGCAAAAGGGAAAATAAACCGCAGTTGAATTTGGAGAAATTACAGCAACGAGAAAAACAAATACAATCGCGCACAGAACAGCGACTAGCCCAACAACGGGACATGATACTTTCATCTGCTCCTTATTGTCAAATGAAAACAGCATTGGAAAATAAAATTGCAATGCTGGAAAGAAAATTGAAAGATAAAGAAATGGGTGCAAAAAAAGAAGAGAAAGAAGCAAAAAATTAAATATAAAATTATCAAAAGAATAGAAAACAAATACCTAACATAAATCATAAATGTCTCTAACAGGTAATTTCATTCCTGGTTCGGCAACCAATCGAAAACGAGCCAGACAAATATTAAATCGCTATGACCGCGAACTCCTGCGTCTGCAAGCCAATTTGGTTAGCGGGGGTGATGCGGATTACTTTTGCGAATGTTTTCAGGAAAAAGTGGATGAAAAAATGAATGGATATAGAATTTCGCACCAAAGTAGAAATATGCGAATATCAACTTTGGCGACTGCACCTCTTGGCGGACAAATTGTGTTTGGTCAAAATTATGTAGCACCCGTAGTGCTGCCTCTGCGAAATAAATTTTGATTGATTATTTTTATTTTTTGTTTTTTATTTTTTGTTTTTTATTTTTTTGTTTTTATTGTGTATCATTATCACTATCATCACCATCGCTGTCACTATCAAATCCATCTATTCGCCAGTCGCGAAATTTGCCAAGGTTGCGTGGATGAAACCGGTTTTTCATCAACTCTTCTTTAAAAATTAAACATCGTTCATGCATTGCATCATAGTCGTAGGTGAAAATACTGGGATTTTTTGAAAAATAATGCCATTCAATTTTTTCTGGATATTTCTTTAATAAATGAATGGCATTTGGGTTTTCGGATAATAGCCACCAATCTATCAAATGATCTATTTTTTTTATCCAATCATCTGTTTCTATTTCATATGATTTTTTTCCTCTTTGTTCCAACAAATGAATGGCATTTGGGTTTTCGGATAAATTAAACCAAAATCTGGGGTTATTATAAATATCATCTGGTTCATTAACATTGTCATTTGAATTTTCTAGTCTTTTTTCTATTAAAGATATAGCATTTGGATTTCTAGCCAATTCATTCCAATCAATATGCTCTGGATGTTGTTTTAATAAAGAAATGGCACTGGGATTAAGCGACAAAGTTGGCCAATATAATTTATTTGAATATTTTTTCAATAAATTAATAGCATTCGGATTTTGAGATAATAAAGCATGACTGCGTGTTGAGTTGAAAGCTAAAACCCAATTTCCATTCGCTTTTTCTAAACGTTCTTCCAACCAAGGAATAACATCAGGATTAGGATTTAAACATACATACTCCCAACGAATTTTTCTTGGATTTTGGTTCAATAAAGAAAGAGCATTAGGATTGGCCGATATATACCACCAATCTATTTTGTCGGGATTTTGTTCCAATAAATGAATGGCATTCGGGTCTGGGTTTTTACACAATGCTTTCCAACATGACGTGCATAGTTTTTCAAGATTTTTATTTATCAAAGAAATTGCATTGGGGTTATGGCATAAACCCAATAAGTCCAATTTAGTTTCATCTATCCAATCGTGTAATTTTAACATTCTTGTATTCATTATATTATGTTATGCTATGCTGTGCTTTTTAGAAAATAAATCATTTTTATTTTTTATTTTTTGTTAATTTGTTTGCTATTATTATTTCGGTCTCCCTCGTTTATTTGATTGATAATATTGCTGTGCGGTTATTTGTTTGGCTCGTTCCTTACCATGTTGTTTTTCCATTGCCCTTTTTTGCTGATGTGTAGGATACATAGGAATATTTTTCCATGTGTCCGTTGTTTCCACCATTTGACTTTGTTCCACCTTGTATGTTTGGGCCATACGACTTGCACCTGGACGCAAATCATAATGAAGCAGTTGTGATTTGTTCGTTTCAAAATTAGAGCCTGTTAGAAAAAAACTCGTATTAATAAAATATACAAATGTATTTATATTTGAATTTGAGGTTGAAGTTGGAATTGAATGTGGGGTTGGAGGTGATTGCACGACATATTTCATATCATTTTTGTTAGCCGACGCATCGCCATCAGCGATTTTATATTTCAAAAGAGAAATGGATGCCAAGCCATTGGTTGTAGATGCATCATACTTTGACCTTTCCATATCTGCTGGATTAATAAGCCTTTCCACGCCGTCGAATAATTGCAATATTTCAGGCGACCCAATGGGAAAAAATTGTTGCCGGTCAATGCGCAATTGGCGGTCTAAGCATCGCTCTTGTAGAACGCGGTCTTCCATTCCCCAGCCCCAGTAATTGGGGTATCCATTTACCGCTTCAAAATCAGCACCAGTAATCGCTACAATTCCACCCAATGCATATTCAAATCCGTAAAAATGTTTTACTATTCCCTGTGTTGTTTGATAATTGAAAATGCTTGCAAAAGGCAATGTATCTACATCATTAAATACAAAAGTAATGGATTTATAATGCTCGGGATATTTATTTTTTACTGCTAAGAACCCAATATTTTTCATTGCACCGCGATTAAAGGCTCGCTTGTCGTGCTGATGAGACATGTATATTTCATATTTTTTGGAAGTATTTGGGGGCAATATATGATGCGTCATATAATTTAAAAAAAAAAATTTATGTTGGGGGCGATTGCGATAAGGTACTATGAATACAACATCTGGTGGTTCATTGGTATTCATTTTTGTTATTGTTTTTTGTTTTTGTTTTACTTTATCATTTATCTTTTTATTCTTTTATTTACTAACAAAATTCCAAAATAAAAATGCAAAAAATGCAAAAAATGGCCAAAATATAAAAATGAAAAAGAAATTGGTGTTAAAAATAAAGCACTAACCCCAAAAGGTTAAAGCAAATCAAATCAAATCAAATCAAAGCATTTCTTATCTTTACTTTTACGTCAAACTGTCAAATATGTCCGTCATGAAGACACTCGTGAATGTGCTTATTAACAGCACCGAATTCGGTTCGCGTTCGAACGCGCTTCGTCTTCTCAGCGAGACCCTCAATTTCTACATGAATAGCGAGACCGACCCCGGATGCGCAGCATCAGCTGTAGCAACGGCAGGTGGCGAAGAAGAAGAAGACATGGTAAGTAAGATTTCAGAACCAGAACCAGAACCAGAACCTGCACCTGCACCTGCAAAAAAACCACGAAAGGGTAAAATGACTGCCGAAGAAAAAGCGGCTGAAAAGGCAGCCAAGGAAGCAGAGAAAGCTGCCAAGAAGGAGGCTGATAAAGCTGCGAAGGAAGCGGAGAAAATAGCCAAGAAGGAAGCAGACAAGGCAGCTAAGGAAGCAGAGAAGGCCGCCAAGAAGGAAGCCAACAAGGCAGCGAAGGAAGCGGAGAAAGCTGCCAAGAAGGAAGCTAACAAGGCAACCAAGACAACCAAAACAACCAAGGCAAGCACAGAAGAAACCAAAAAGCGTGGCCGACCCAAGAACAACAAGATGAAGCTTGCTGACGATAAAGCCCCTGAGGAGACCATCAAGCAACTTATTTTGACTGATGATAACGATGACAACAGGTCAACCACCTCTGTTTCAAGCCAATTATCTTTTACCGAGAGCGATTTTGAAGAGACTACCACGCCCGGATACATTGTATTCAACAGTTCAAAGCCTCACAAGCATTTCAAGACAGGCGATGTGTATCCCGAGGACTTTATTGAAAACAATTCTGGCAAGTGTGGCACATATGACTTTGATACCGACAAAATTACCTGGTGTTAATAGGCCGAGCAGATTTGTTTTGTATAAATGGTTGAAAATAAAATGAATAAAATAACAAAAATAAAACAAAAATAAAAAATCTTTTTTATTTCGTTGTGTTTATTTGTGTTTTTGTTTTTGAAAAACATATAAAAACAATTTATATTTTAAAATAAGATTTGTTTGTAGTTAATCAAAAAACAATCATGTCATATATTTTCAACGAAGATAATGTCGTTATGGCATTTCAAACCGTTCAAATTAATCCTCTGCGAACCCTTTTTTCCTGCATGAAAGAAATGCTGATGGCGGGAAATATCATTTTCAAAAAGGAGGGGTTTTACATTGTGGAAATGGATAACACCATGATTATTCTGGTTCATCTATTTATGAACGCAATGAAATTGGAAAAATACATTTGCAAAAAAGATAAGATTGTTATTGGTGTTAAGCTGGACCACTTTTTCAAATGCATCAACTCTTTCGATACCGAGGATATTTTGACTGTATGCATTGAAAATGATGATTATTCTAATGGCGTAGTTTCGTGTCTAACTCTTATTGCCCAAGGACAAGGAAAGACACGTATCAAAAAAATTCAGTTGGCGGAACCGGAGAATAATGAAAATGAATGGCCCGATGTTACCTATTCTAAAATCCTTACTTTTTCGTCGCATGAATTTACCAAGATTATTAAACACATGTCGGATATTTCCAAGACTTTGGAAATTAAATGTGTTGGAAAGGAAATATTTTTCACAGGCAAGGGAAGTATGTCATCGGAGCAAGACCACCGTGTCTTTACTGGTGGCGATGGAAGTGGAGAGGGCGAAGACGATGAAGATACAACAAAAATCGTACAGGGGGTATTTTCCCTGAAATATTTGAGTTTGTTTGTGCGTTGTAAAGAATTGTGCAGTCAGTTGAACCTATATTTGGACAACGATGTGCCGTTGGTTGTAAGATATGATGTATTTAATATGGGCGAACTTAAATTGGCTTTAAATCCTGTGCCTATGGATGCATAATTCGAGAATTAATTGTTTAATTTTATTTTATTTTTTACCTTGTAAAAAATAAATAGTTGAATGAAATTAAAAAGTTAAAACATAGTTGAAATGGAATATGAAAATAAAAAATAAAAAATTAATAAATATATTCTTCCTCCATCAGCAAATTATCATTTTTTTCTTGGGGGTCTTTGATTTCCTTTTTAGTTGATGTTTTCGTTTTTGCTCTTTCTTTTTCTTTTTCCTTTTTAATAGCATTTTTCACAGAAGTAGAGTCATCTTTATCTTTTTTGCCTTTTTTTGTTTTAGCATCTGCCTTTGTCTTTGCTTTTGTTTTTGGTTCGGCTTTTGGTACTGTTTCTTCCTCTTCTTCAATGCAATTTTCTTCATCGCTAGTTTCAACCACAAAACTATCTTTCAAATACCCCGACTTGGTTTTCTTGGATGGCGATACATTCAATAATTCATCTTCATCGCTTTCATCGCCATCACTTGGGGCAGTTAAATCTTCGAACCCACCAAACAACTCTTCTTCAAACTTTTTCCATTTGGCTTCGGTCAAATCCGTAGGTTCCATGTCAAAGGTTTCATCATTCTGGCGAAACCCAACCAGAAGTCCATTTCCAAAGAGCAAGGTTGTATCCACAGGAGGGGGAAATTCATATTTATTCTCTGTCATTGGCTTTCCGGTTTCTTTACCATAAAGTTTCACGCCATATTTAGTTCCTTCTACTTCGATGCACCAGGTGGTAAAACACTTGAAACCATTGACGGATTTAAATCCGCACTTTTTAAACAACTTATCTTCGCTGTATTCTTTAATTTGGTATGCAGTCAAAGTCGCATCCTTATTAACAATCAATACCTTTAACGGAGCCATTATTCACATAAACATTTTTATTTTTATATTCTTTTCTTTTCTTTTTTCTTTTTTCTTTTTTCTTTTTTCTTTTTTCTTTTTTCTTTTTTCTTTTTCTTTTTGTTAGTTGTAGTAAAAATATTGGATTAAATAAATGGTGCGTTTTCGTTGTCCCAATGGATATAACCAATATCCATCCAAATCTAAAAAATGCGTTCCAAAGGCCAACATTCCTAACAAAAGTAAAAACAAAGAAAAAAATAAAACATTAAAACAGCCCAAAAAGTCGCCAACAAAGGTAGTAAAAACCGAAATTATCGGTCAAGGTTCTTATGGATGTGTTTACCGCCCTTATATTCCTTGCAAAGTATACAATGCAAAACTCCACAATACGGACTCTAAAAATTTAATTTCTAAATTTATGCTTAAACGCGACGCGGAAAAGGAATTGGATGAATTTAAATTTATCTCTAAACTAGACCCGCAAAATAAATACCATTTAGGAACACCAGTTATGTGTCAGCCAGATTACAATGACCCACGCATTGTGAAAGCCTTGGAGGAATGTTATTTATCTGACACTAGTCCTTTGTATGAACCATCCAAAAAACAATCTTTTCGTGTTTTGACCTTCCCTTATGGAGGCTTAAACTTGAAGGATTATTGTCGAAAACAACTCACCTCTTCTTTGTCGCCAGCCATTGTGCGAGATTTTTGGATGAAATGCGTGTTAAATCTATTCGATGGTCTTGAATTTTTTCAAAAGAATGGTTTGATACATTATGACCTGAAACCGCACAATATCCTGTTTAATGAAGGTAAAATGCAAATGCGATATATTGACTTTGGTCTGATGACGAATATGGAGTCATTTATAAATGCATCGAAGGAGAATAATAATCCCCAAGCAGTCATGCATTGGTCTTACCCATGGGCGACAGCATTTGCTAATGCAGACACTTTTAATAAATATGTGGAGTCATCAGAGGTGGAAAAAGCGGATTATACTTGGGATTTTACCAATCTTATTGTCGGTGGTAAATACTCCATTGATTTACAACAATTGGGAGTAGATGCCAGCCGTCCAAGTGCTCTTAACCATGTGTTTGATTATATTTATACCAAAGAGGAAATGCGTAAAATGGTGCACGATATGAAATTATATCAAACACGCATATCTTTAAAAGTGGATGAGTTTTTTCAGGGATTAGAACGATTTTCAACCATTCCGGTAGAACCCCATTTTGTTGACATCAATAAACAAGGTGAAACGGTCAATCTAAAATTTATTGTTATGGTTGGCGCTTCCATTGACGTTTATGGACTTGGATTTACCTTGCAATATGTCTTGAACAATTTTTACGAAAAGAAATTGATAAAAAAATCGTTTTATGACGATTTCACGAAATTATTTGCGACTATGTATGAAACAGACATTACCAAACAGCAATTAAGTGCCACATTTTTGAAACGACAATACGCGGAAATGGTTAAAAAACGAATGTATTGGAGTTAATTTTTGTTTTGTTTTGTTTGTTTTGTTTGTTTTGTTTTTTACGAGTTTTTATTTTCTTCATTAACATATAAATATAAATACGCATGTTTATAACTATTGTCCAAGTTGCAATTGTTTCATTTATTTTTATATATTTAGTCCACTATTTATTTGTCTATTTAACAGAAAGCCTAACAACGCCCAAAATTAAATATTTTGAACCATCGCAAACTTATGCATCCATTTTAGATGCTTTAAACAAAAGTAATGATGTGAATGTAAACAATAATCACTATATATATGATGATGGGAATAATTTGTCGCCCTCTGGAACTACGTCTATTTCCGATTTGTTAGGAAATGATAACATCGATAATATTTCTGGGTCGGGTTCAGGCTCAGGTATCAAAGAGGCCATGGGTGATACAAAAAATAATATGAAAGATGAATTAAAAAATTTTATGAAACAACAAATTCAATAGAAACTAACTAACAAATAAATAAAATATTTATAACAAAATGTTATAAAAACAATTTATAACAAAAAATAATTAATTGTATACTTTTGTATTTTTGTAATTTTTTTCAGCCCCTTGTTCCCTATTTTTGTTTATTTTTTAATTGTTAATTTTAATTATTGTTAGTTTATATATAACCAGTATTATTCATCAAAAAATGACCTCTAATTTTAAATCAAAAAACTCCAAGGACACAAAAAATGTAAATCAAGCGACCTTGGATAAAACTCACCGAAATATTATGAATGCCTTTTCCAAAGAAGAGGAAGATTTGTTGGAGGAAATAAAAAAGCAGGAAGATTTTTTAAATGACAAAGAAAGTATGAACGCGACCGCGCTCTCTAACAAAGAACGAAAAAACAAAAAAGAAGAATTGACTTCTACACACCAAAAATTGAATGAATTGAAGCGAAAGAAAAACAAATATATTTTAGACAATTACCATATTATTTTTAAATATTTCAATTTGAAAAAGCAGACAGAAATAGAGACATCAGTTATTAAAGAAAAAAAAACAGAGGACGGCGAACAAGAACCAGTTTCCTTTGGCAAACAACGCATTCGCGATTTTTTTAACAAAACTCGCAAGCAAAACGCCCAGAAAAATGGATTTGGTGGTTTTTCCGCAACAGCATCTGCTGATGGAAATAGTCAGCAAAATATTGTATCGAAATATTTAAGCAACGTTGATGAAAATTACGTTCATGACACCGCAGCTTTGGCGTCTAGTGTGCATAATTATTGCGTGTATTGCAAAAAGGGAAAACTATTAATTTCCGATGACGACGGCTTCTTGGTGTGCGACCATTGTGCAGCCAGTGTGACCTATATTCCCGAAAACGAAAAGCAATCTTATAAGGAACCTCCCAAAGAATTGGGAACCTTTTTGTATGACCGGTCCAATCACTTTAAAGAAATTCTCGCACAATTTCAGGCAAAAGAGACCACATATATTGCCGACACAGTGATTGAGAAATGCCGTTTGCAGATTAAAAAGGAGAGATTGAGCAATGAACAACTAACATATTACAAAATGCGGGAGATTTTGCGTAATCTGGGATATGACAGCAAGTTTTACGAACATATCCCGTTTATTAAAAATAAGTTGGGTGTTCCGCCCCCTGTATTAAGCCGAGAATTAGAGATGAAATTATGCAAAATGTTTGACGAAACCTTGGTGCCATTTTCCAAACACCAAGACGAAAGTCGATGCAATTATATACATTATTATTTTGCCTTTTACAAGATGTATGAGCTGTTGGGGGAAACAAAATATGCAAAGGATATTCCAATGTTAAAGGAACCTGGAATATTTATGAGTCAGGATGAAATTTGGAAAAATATTTGTGCTGAACTAAACTGGAAATTTATTCCCACTTCTTTTAACATTGTGGGTGGCGATATTTAGATGTTTTGCAGTAAAATAACATATCACCTTATTATAAGATAGATAAGCATTATACTATAAGATGAACAGCGCCAATATAAATATTCCGGAAATTAGCAAGATTTTTGCTTTTTATGCTCCCGCCGTCATTTGCACGGCGGTGCTTATTTTTTCCATCTTTTCCGGCATTGCCGGAAAAGGATTATTTTTCATTATTTGTGTGTTTCTTGCCTCCGTCATTCGGTTGGTTATATTACCCTCTGCATCCATGCCATCGGCTATGCGTCCCGATTGTTTTGCCGGACAGCGTGCCTTTGCTAGCACTGGCAACACTACATACAGCACTTTTGTAATTTGGTTTGCATTGGCTTATTTCCTCGTTCCGCAGATTATCCAAAGCGCGAAATACAAAACAAGCATGGTTAATTATTGGATGCTTTTGTTTTTTCTCTTTTATTTCGTCTATGATTTGGTGATTAAAAAAGTGCTCATGTGTGTTGATTTATCCATGACATCGGCGGGGATAGGGCGTCTCTTAGCTGACGTGTTTGGGGGCAGTTTGCTGGGTGTCATGATTGTGTGCATTCTATACTATTCGGCCATGTCATCGATGCTTTTTATTAATGAACTGAATAGCAACAAAGAGGTATGCAGTCAGCCCAGCAAACAGCAATTTAAATGCTCCGTGTATAAAAATGGAGAACTGGTGAAACAAACATTGAGTTAATTTATATATGTAAAAAATATTTAATATTTAATTTTTGACATATATGTATTACGATTTATATTTTTTATTTTTCAATGCTTTAATGAAATTTTATTGTAATGTTTTCACATATTCCAAAGCATTTCCATATTCTTTCACCGCAGCCAAACATATTTCGGGGGTTTGTTTTTTCACATATTTCAAAGCATTTCCATTTTGGTTCACCGCAGCCAAACATATTTCGGGTGTTTGTTTTTTCACATATTCCAAAGCATTTCCATTTTGGTTCACCGCAGCCAAACATATTTCGGGTGTTTGTTCTTCCACATATTCCAAAGCATTTCCATTTTGGTTCACCGCAGCCAAACATATTTCGGGTGTTTGTTCTTCCACATATTTCAAAGCATTTCCATTTTGGTTCACCGCAGCCAAACATATTTCGGGTGTTTGTTCTTTCACATATTCCAAAGCCCACCCATTTTGTTTCACCGCAGCCAAACATATTTCGGGAGTTTGTTCTTTCACATAGAACAAAGCAAGCCCATATTCTTTCACCGCAGCCAAACATATTTCGGGTGTTTGTTCTTTCACATATTGTAAAGCAAGCCCATTTTGTTTCACCGCAGCCAAACATATTTCGGGAGTTTGTTCTTTCACATGTTGTAAAGCATACCCATATTCTTTCACCGCAATCAAACACATTTCGGGAGTTTGTTCTTTCACATATTGGAAAGCAAGTCTATATTGTTTTATCGCAATCAAACACATTTCGGGAGTTTGTTCTTTCACATATTGTAAAGCAAACCCATATTGTTTCACCGCAATCAAACACATTTCGGGAGTTTGTTCTTTCACATATTGTAAAGCAAACCCATTTTGGTTCACCGCATCCAAACATATTTCGGGTGTTTGTTCTTTCACATGTTGTAAAGCAACCCCATAATTTTTAACCGCAGCCAAACATATTTCGGGTGTTTGTTCTTTCACATATTGTAAAGCAAGCCCATTTTGTTTCACCGCAGCCAAACATATTTCGGGTGTTTGTTCTTTCACAAAGTCAAAAGCCCACCCATTTTGTTTCACCGCAGCCAAACATATGTCGGGAGTTTGTTCTTTTACAAATTTCAAAGCACGTCCATTTTGTTTCACCGCATCCAAACACATTTCGAGCGTTTGTTGCTGAGAATTTAATATTTTAATCATTTGAGGATATCTTTTAATGATATCTAAATCAGATTGGTTGCATGTAAATATCATTTTTACAAATACTTACAACTATGTAGTTGTGTGTTGGTAATATGGTAATATTTTTATTTCATTTTTATTTTTATTTCATTTTTATTTTTTATTTTTTTATTTTTTTATTTTTATTTTAAATGCTCCGTATATAAAAACGGAGAACTGGTGAAACAAACATTAAGTTAGATTTCTATTGCAAGTGCTGTTGCTGTTGCAGGTGCCCTTGTAAAAGTCATCACAAATTCCCTCGCTCGTATATTCTGTTTGACCGCAGCCGCATAAATTTCGGGCGTTTGTTTTTTCACAAATTCCAAAGCCATTCCATTTTGCTTAACCGCAGCCAAACAGATTTCGGGCGTTTGGTTTTGCTCTTTTACCCATTCTAAAAACAGACCATTCTGTTTTACCGCGGACATGCACATTTCCGGTGTTTGGTTTTGCTCTTTTACATATTTTAGCATGTATCCATTCTCTTGCACGGCAGCCAAAGCAATCTCGGGTGTTTGCGTTTCCACAAACATTAACGCCCAGCCATTTTCTCTCACTGCAGCCAAGCATATTTCGGGTGTCTGTTTGCGCACAAACTGCAAAGCCCAACCGTTTCGCCGAACCGTTTTTAAACACACTTCGGGACTTTGGTAATATTGATGAATTGTATTCAGCAATTCCGGATGTTTTGTCAGCATATTGAAATCAAAATCAAAAAGTGTTTGATTTTGAGTTTTATTTTGAGATTTTGTTTCATTTTGTTGTAATTCTGTTATTTGGTTTGAATTTATGATTTGGTCTGATATTTTGGGATTGAATAAAAACAAACACGTCAGCAACATCATAGAAGTAATGTATATAAATGCTATCATTGTTTATTCTTTGGTCGCCTTATTGTTATAAAAACTGATGTTTATTTTTGCTCTTCTTTTATTCATTTTTTTGGAAATGCATTAAAGGGGATGTTTGAAAGAGAAAATGTGTAAAAGGTATTTAAAACCATTATAACAATTCTATATAAATATGACAATGACATTTAAGAATTTTATATTATTACATAATGATGAATTTGGATATTACAAATGTACTGTTCTATCTTCTCAGAAGATATTTGACAGAGTAGAAATGACAAATCAATTAGAAGCAATTGAAA
>Ga0180432_10000463_pt1 | contig 66307 bp, 51 predicted proteins | sample SS_ome_10_FD_132414 | JGI IMG/M metagenome (GOLD analysis project Ga0180432, IMG submission 132414) | Hypersaline lake sediment archaeal communities from the Salton Sea, California, USA - SS_1_MS_2 metaG | ecosystem: Environmental > Aquatic > Non-marine Saline and Alkaline > Hypersaline >...
CATCCCTTGACGGTCATCAGCCCACCGCTGTAGGCCAGGATGCCGATCTTCTTGGTGGTCGCCGCGTCGGCGGCCGCGCCCACGATGGACGTCTCCGCCGCAGTCAAAATGAGCAGCTCGCCGACTCCCGTGTTCATTCGTCGCCGTCCTCAACCTCGGCCGTCAGTTCATCGCCGCCCAGGCTCTCCTCCTGCTCGAGCGCCTGGTCATGTGCACGCTGACGGGCTACCGCCGGCTTCACGTCGATGACGATACTCCCGTCCTCGCTGAAGGTCCGATGATGCTCGTGCCAGAATAGGTCCGCGTCGGCTGGCAGTTGTCGCTTCACAACGAGCTCCCCACCGTGCGCGAACTCCTCGTCCTGGGCGAGTGGCCAATAAACCTCGGGGGGATCGAAGTTTGATCGCCGTGGTACGCGCTCGAAACGGTAGCCGCCCCCCAAGCCAGCCTCGGCACACAGCGCCTCCGAGTACGCCTCATACAACTCGAAGATCTTCTCGTCGGCAGTGTTCGCGAGCAGCCAACCGGACAAAGGGCGATTCGTGTTCCACCTCATCGCCCACCGCAGGCCATCGGCGAGAAGATGGCGAACGGCCGCCGTCAAGGTGCCCGCCTTCCCCGCTGCATTCCGCAGCCCCCCCGCGTGCTGAACAGTCCACCGAACCGCGACCTGAACTTTCGCCTGCTTCATGCCCGCTACACCTCATTGCCGTGTTCGCATCGTGGGTACCAGTACTACCACTGCTACCGGCGTGTCAAGAAAAATCGTCTCGCGTGCGCACTTTGTTTCCAAGTCTTTCCATTGCCGCATCTTCCAACCGTCATTTCTGGCGTGGCACGCCCGGAAAACGTCGCCCACAGCTCCAGCACTCGAGGCGATCCTGGTGTCTGCCGTTTGGCAGGTATCGCGTGCTGACCTTCCGTCCTGGTGCCCCACAGTCGGGGCAGCAGCCGTCGGGTGGCAGCCCGCTCTCAGACTGTTCTTCGAGGACCAGCTCGAGCACCAGGCGCCCCTCGTCGGCCCTCTTGATCTCCAAGGCCGCGCCGCACCGTAGGCAATGCCCCCGTCGAGGCAACGGACCGGCGGCCACGAGGAGCGGCGACTGGCATCCCGGACACGCGAAGCTCGTGGCCGTCGTCATCCAATCACGGTCCGGCTTCGCTCCGAGGAGCTGCAAGCCTGCGGCGAGGAGCCTCAGCATCCGCGTCCTTCCCGCCTCCTGAATCCGCTCGACCAGTCCAAGACGCTCGAGCTCGCGCAACGCCCGCCGGCACCGCTGGCGAGCTGCAGGCTCCCGTCCGAGCCAGGGCCGGGCCGGTACGACGGCGCCCGCCCAGTGTGGCTGTCCCTTTTTCCGGGCTGCCAGGTCGCCGCCCAGCGCCTTCAGCAGCGTCCTGGCGGCCGGGGTCAGATCGTCGCCTGTGACGCGCTTTGTGGGCTGTGACATGCGTCTTTTCCACCTCCAAAGCCGCTTTCGTTACCCGATCGCGGCAACCCGCCGGCCCCCGCTTTTATGCGTTTCTCGTCGAGAAACCGCCCTCGATGCTTCATCGCAGACCGCCCTTCGCGAACGAAATTTTTATTTTCCCCGACTGTTTCGCGTGCCCCCGCCCGCGTGACGCTTGGGGGAGTACCTTTTGCCTGTGAGCCATTGTGTCTCACTCCGTAGGGCTTCAGCCCGTTCATTCCATCAGGTCCAGTGCAATGCCGTCCCGCGCTGACACGCGAGGATAAGGCTTCGCGGGCGGCCTTCGATAAGGTTCGGCCGTTCCAAGTCCAGCGGCCGCGCTCTCGCAGGGAATCGCTCGCGCCCCCGTCTTCACGGGCGCTGCCAAGCTGACGTTGCGATACTGGTCCAGCAGCTCGCGCATCGCAGCCTTCATCTCGGCTACGGTCGGGGCTTCTCTGACGATCTTCTCGGCAGCTCGTAGAAACTGGCTTCTCTTGCGCGCCTTCGCCTTGACGTTCATCTTCGACCTCCTGTGGTTTTCTGTGCCCGTAGCCGATCTTCCTCAGCTTCGTCTTCATCGGCTTGGCCGGGCACTCGTTGACTCAGGACTTTCAACAGCGAAGCTGAGAACGTTCCGTTTCGCTTGTCTGGACACGCATGGAGATCCGAGGTTGCCGCGTGCACATCGAGTATCGTGTGCCCGCTGGCATTCAGGCGATCCGCCAAACGCTGTGCCTCGGCCTCGTCGGGAGGCGATAGGCACCACTTGACGCGCTTAGACTGATCGAGCACGAACCGCGGCGTGATTCCCTTTGGCGCTGGCACCTTGTCCCGCTCTTTGATCTGCTCGCGCAGCTCGGCCAGGACCTTGAAGTAGACACGTCGTGTAGATCGGTCGGCCTCGCGTTGGAATGCTTGCACGACCTCAGCTCGAGTCGCCCCATCTTCGACAGCTTCAACGACCTGGTTCACGAAGTCACCACCACCCACCCCGCTTGTGGTCCTCGCGGCCAACGCTCGGAGGTCTTTGGCGAAGAGAAAGTCTCCCTGGTGCCCAGGCGGATAGTCTGCGAGATCAACGTCGGGAAGGGGCACCTTGTCGCTCTCCTGGTCCGGCTCCGGATCCGTGATGTTCGCAAGCGGGGGGGTAGGGGGGGATCCTTCCCTCTTTCCTTCTTTCAGAAGATCCTTCTTCTTTCTGTGGGCCGGATTTTGCGGGTTGGTGGGCCGCTTGGTGGGCCGCTTGGTGGGCCGCGCGTTGCCGGAACGTGCGGCCTCGCATAGTGTTAGGTGGGTCGCTTGGTGGGCCGCTTGGTGGGCCGAAAAAAGATTGTTGCTGGCCCACTCAGCGAGAAACCGCCTGACGGCGCCCCTCGACCACTGCCAACGTGCAGCGAGGATCCGGTGGCTCACGATCTGCTCGCCCGGGCCGATGTTATACTCGCGGCCGCTCAGCCGAACAGTGGCCGTCCCCGCGCCGTACCGCGCCCGAGCCAGGAGGTCGAGCAGCGCCTCCAGACGGGACCACGGCCCAGGCTTCGAGTGAAGCTCGGCGCTGAGAATAGACCGCGGAACCACCAGGAAACCACCGCGCCCGAGCTCACTTTTTTTCTTGACAGCCTCAGCGGGCTCTGCTACACTCGGCCTGAATTCTGCACGCTGTTGCGCCGTTTGGGCTGGCCGGCCCGCGGCGCTCTCTTTTGACCCGTCCATTTCGCGCTCTCCTCCACGTGAGTCCGCAGAAAAGTCCGCGACAAAGGCGCAGTCGCGGATCAATCCTGCGGGCTCGATCTGAAGTGGTGGGGAAGCGTGCAATGCGCCGGGTACAGAGACGAACAGGCCGAAGCGGATTATGAGTCCGCGGCTCTGACCACTGAGCTACTGGCCCGGGTGATGACACCGCCAATGCTAACGCGTCGGGAAGTGTGATGCAAGGGCCGGGCGAGATCTGATTGGTTTACAGGTGGGGCGGGGGCCGGCATACGGAGTGCCGGCCCCCGCTTGTGAGGTTGCATGGTCAGGGCTTATTCTCGGGCGTCGAGCGCCTCGAGGAAGCCCTTCAGCTTGTTGCTGCGCGTGGGGTGGCGCATCTTGCGCAGGGCCTTGGCCTCGATCTGGCGGACGCGCTCACGGGTGACGTTGAACTCGTTGCCGACCTCTTCGAGCGTGCGCTGGGAGCCGTCGTGCAGGCCGAAGCGCAGGGAGAGGACGCGCTTCTCGCGCTCGGTAAGCGTGGCGAGCACGTCGCCGATTTTTTCCTTGAGCAGCGTGTAGCTCGTGGCGTCGGCGGGTGATTCGGCGCCCTTGTCTTCGATGAAGTCGCCGAAGTGGCTGTCGTCGCCCTCGCCGATGGGGGTCTGCAGCGAGATGGGGTGCTGGGCGATCTTGAGGATGCCGCGCACTTTCTCGGGCGGGATCTCCATCTCTTCGGCGAGGTCCTCGGCGGTGGGTTCGCGGCCGTGCTCCTGCACGAGTTTCTTGCTGGCGCGCACGAGCTTGTTGATGGTCTCGATCATGTGCACGGGGATGCGGATGGTGCGCGCCTGGTCGGCGATGGAGCGGGTGATGGCCTGGCGGATCCACCAGGTGGCGTAGGTGCTGAACTTGTAGCCGCGGCGCCATTCGAATTTCTCGACGGCCTTCATCAGGCCCATGTTGCCTTCCTGGATGAGGTCGAGGAAGGAGAGCCCGCGGTTGGTGTACTTTTTGGCGATGCTGATGACGAGGCGCAGGTTGGCCTCGACCATTTCGGTCTTGGCCTTGTGTGCTTTTCTGGCCCAGTGCAGCAGCTCCTTGGCCTGGGTCGTGTAGGGGTCGGCCTTGGCGCCGACCTCGTCCTCGATGCGGCGCAGGTCGCGCCGCGCCTCGCGGAGCGCCTCGGCGGCGGCTTTGGAGCGCGACCGGCCCGCGTTGAGGCGCGCGATCCTCTTCTTGATGTCGCGGATCCGCTGGTAGCGGGCGAGGGCGCGATCGGCGAAGAACTCGTACGCTTTCTGCTTGAAGTGCAGGTTGCGCAGGTTGCGCTGGATCGCCGCCTCGGCGGTGGCGAGGTCCTTGGGGAGCTTGCGCTTCTTGTAGGTGGACAGGCTGCGCTTGCGCAGCTCGGCGTCGGTTTGGCGGGCGGCCTCGTCGGCGGCCTGCAGCCTGCCGCACACGCGGGGCAGGAGCTTCATGTAGCGCTCGCGGTCCTTGACTTCTTTTTCGTTGACGAGGCGGTCGAAGCGCTCCTTGCCGCCGATGAGCTTGTGGGCGAGCCGGGCCGCGAGCGAGGGCGTGAGTCGGAACTTGACGACGTGCTCCCTCATCTTGAGCTCGGCCTGTTCGATGCGCTGGGAGATTTCGACCTCCTCCTCGCGCGTGAGCAGCGGGACCTGGCCCATCTGCTTGAGGTACATGCGGACGGGGTCGTCGAGGACATCGAGTTTTTCCTGCTCGGTTTCCTTGTCGCGGCGCTTGATTTTCTTGAGCCACTCGGGCCCCTTCTTTTCGACCTCGGCCGAGTCGAGGATTTCGATATCCATGCCGCGCAGCAGGATCATGATGGAGTCGATCTCCTCGGGCGAGACGACGTCCTCGGGCAACATCTCGTGGATGTCGTCGTAGGTGATGTAGCCCTTGTCGCTGCTGAGCTGAATCAACTCGCGGATGCGTTTGTTGCGGTCTTCTTTACTCATTGTTCAGGTCTAATCCTCATTGTGGCGTGAACAACGCTTGCCGAGTCCGTTCAACACTGACGCGTTGGGCGTCGGCGTTGTTCGTTCAGGAACGCTGCGCGCTTTCTTGTTCCCGGCCGGTGACCTCTGCCGGCGCCTGGCGGTAGAGGTGTTCGATCACTTCGATTGCGCGGAGCCCGTCGCGGCCGGTGACCATCGGGGTCGTGCCCGTCCGGACGCACTGGACGAAGTGCGCGATCTGCCTGTCGAAGCCGTCCTGGAAGTCGGTGCACCCGGGGTGCGTGGTCCAGTCGGCGGAGGCGGCATCGCGATGCCGCACCTGGCCGTACTTGACCTGGATTGTTCCCTGCGTGCCGTAGATTTCCAGGTACCACTCGCGTGGCGCCGGCACCCACCAGCTCAACTCGATGGTGCCGCTCACGCCCGACTCGTGTTCCGTGAGAATCAGCGCCGTGTCCTCGACGTCAATCGTCTCGTTGAGGCGTTTGAGCGAGGCGTGCGCCCGGCGCGTGTCACCGAACAGGTGATGGAACAGGTCAATGGCGTGGCTGCCGTTGTCGAGCACGATGCCGCCGCCGGAGATCGCCCGGTTGACGAACCATGTTTTGGCGACTCCGTCGAAGTGGGCCGAGAACGTGTTGTGCGCAAACAGCGGCGTTCCGATCGCACCTCCTTTCAACAGTTCTTGTACCGTGACGATTTCTACGCGAAACCGGTATGGATAGCCGGTCATCAAGATTGTGTTCGATTTCTCGGCGGCCTGGACCATGGCGGCCGCGTCGGCCACGCTGCCCGCGAGCGGCTTCTCGCTCAGCACGTGGACGCCGCGGTTGAGCGCGGCGACCGCCGGCCCGCAGTGCGCCGTCGGCGTGGTGGCGACGCTGACGGCGTCGAGCCGGTCGGCGTCGAGCATGGCGTCCACGGAGCCGAAGGCTTCGCCCCCGTACTGTTCGACGAACGTGGCGGCCTTTGGTTCAACGACGTCGCAGAAGGCCGTGAACTCGATGCCGTCGAGCTTGGCGTACGCTTTGGCGTGGCAGTTGGCGATGCCGCCGCAGCCGATGATGCCGATCCGTAATTGCTGCATGTGTTCGTTTCCTAGCGCCAGTGCCGGACGCTGGAGCGCAGCGTCCGATATTCCTCGATCAGCTCCGGGGTGACGGTGCCATCCCGGGCTTCGTTGTCTATGTGCTGTTTCAGCTCCTTGAGCCGGGCCTTGCGGCGCGGCTCAAGCACCTTGTTCACGAGCTGCGCAATGGCCTCGGCGCCGGGCTCGGGCCGTGGGCGGTCGAGCGCCATCTCGGAGAGGAGGCGCGCGAGCTCGGGCCGTTCGACGCGGCGCATAAGGGCTGCAGACCCTACGCCTGCGGCCGGGCGTTTGGCCGCGGCGGCGGTTGCGGCCTCGTTCTCGTCGAGCATCTGAAACAGGGTCTCGAGCAACTCGCGGCAGTCCGCGTCGGCGAGGTCCGCCGGGGCGATCCGCTCGCGCAGGGCTTTGCCGACCGACTGGGAACTCACAGCGAGGGCGACGAGTTCGCGTTCGGCCGAGTTGCGTGCGCGCTCGGTCGTGGCCACCCGCGCGCCGAGTGTCGAGCGGCCCCTGGCGCCCCTGCGGAGATCGGTCCGCAGGGTCTCTTCCGGGATGCCGGTGAGTGCGGCGGCCCGGCCAATGTACTCATTGCGGAGCACGGGATTGGCCGCCGCGCGGACGGTCTCCATGAGGGCCGCGGCGATTGCCGCGCGGCCGGCGCCGGTGGCGTCGTCGTGTTCGGTCTTGAGCACCTGGTGCTCGAAGGCGATCAGGTCCATCGCCGAGGCGACGCGCTCGCGGAACGCCTCGATGCCCTGCTCGCGGACGAGCCTGTCGGGATCGAACCCGGCGGGCATCGGGGCGACCTTGACGTCGAGTTCCTGCTCGATGAGCGCCTGGAAGCTGCGGACGGTGGCCTTCCGGCCGGCGGTGTCCGAGTCGTAGGCGAACACGACGGTCTGGGCGTACCGCTTGAGGAGCCGCGCCTGCTCGGGCGTGAACGCGGTGCCCTGCGAGGCGACGGCGGCCTCGAAGCCGGCCTGGAAGAGCGTGATGAAGTCGAGCTGTCCCTCGACGACGACGACGCACTTCTCGCGCAGGACGGCCTCGCGCGCTTCGTGGAGTCCGAAGAGCACGTTTCGCTTGTTAAAGAGCGCTGTCTCGGGCGTATTGAGGTACTTGGGCTCGGAGTCGTCAAGCACCCGGCCGCTGAAGCCGACGGTCTGGCCGCGGACGTCGCGGATCGGCAGGATCACGCGCGCGCGCAGCATGTCGAAGTAGTTGCCCGTCTTCTCGCTTCGGGCGACGAGCCCGGCCGCGGCGAGGACCTGGTCCTTGAAGCCCTTCTTTCGTGCTTCGTTGAGCAGGGCGTCCCAGGAATCCGGCGCCCAGCCGAGGCCGAACCGCTCGATCGTGGCCCCGGCGATGCCGCGACCGTCGAGGTAGTGCATCGCCTGTTTGCCGCCGTGGAGCCCGTCGAGGAGGCAGCGGTGGTAGAAGCCTGCCGCCATCGCGACGGCCTGTTTCAGGGCGTCCTTCTTGAGGCCGGAGTCTTGTCGCTGGCCGCGCGCTTCGGGCACGTGGATGCCGTAGCGCTCGCCGAGCATCCTGACGGCCTCGGGGAAGGCGAGGTTCTCCTTTTCCATGACGAAGTGGATGGCGTTGCCGCCCTTGCCGCAGCCGAAGCATTTGTAGATGCCCTTTTCTGGATGCACCATGAACGAGGGCGTTTTCTCGTCATGGAACGGGCACAGCGCCTTGAAGTTCCGGCCCGAGCGCTTGAGCGGCATGTAGGACTGAATCACTTCGACGATGTCGGCCTGCCCAAGTATCCTGTCAATGATCTCGTCGGGAATGAGCCCGCCCACGGTTTCATCCTTTGTGGAACTGCGGGGAATAACGGCTCCCCTGTCTCTCTCTATTCGCGCGGTCTCACCGACACGTGCGGGTTGCCCGCGATGTAGAATCGCGCGAGCCTGTCCTGTGCCTCGCGGATGCCGATCCGGCCGCTCCTGCCGATGCGGAACCGCGGGCCGTTTCGGCCGCTGCTCTGAGCGGCCGCGATCATGAGCGGCGAGTCGGTCAAATCGGCGCCGTTCAGTTCCTTTCCGACGGCGAGGGCCTGGGTCAGCTTGCCCGGCCCGCTCGTCAGTTGCGTGTCGCTCCTTCCGGGTCGGTGCGCGCGCATCAGCCCGAGTCCCTCGACGGGCTCGAGCGCCCGGATGAGCACGGCGGCCGGCCGCCCCTCGGGCCCGGTCACCACGTTCAGCAGGTGGTGGTTGCCGTACGTGAAGTACACGTACGCCACGCCGCCGCGTTCGAACATCATGCGGTTGCGCTCGGTCCGGCCCCGGTGCGCGTGACACGCCGGGTCGCCGGATGCGAAGTACGCCTCGGTCTCGACGATCCGGCCCGCGAGCACGACGTCCGCTCGAGCGGCGTTCGCGAGCACACGGTCCGCGAAGACGCGGAGGACCACGCAACCCAGGAGCCGCCGGGCGACCCGGTCGGTCCGATCGAGGTAGAAGTCCGGCCCGAGGATCTCGTAGCCCCGCGCGCTAGCGGTCTTTCTCGGAGCTGTCATCGTCCTCCGTTGTGCGCCGGAAACCTCGTTCCAGCTCCTGGAGGTCGGTTGGCGTTTTCGATCTCGGCGTGCGGGGCCGTTCGACCCGGGTCTTGAGCTCTCGCATCACGGGGACCTTGTCGAAGATAAACCGACAGGCCGCCGAGCGCTTGTAGGCCACGTTGGTGAAGACGCCGTTGTGGCTCACCAGCAGCACTGAGAGGCATAGAACGAGAAAGACAAGTCCCAGTGCGCCCCAGAGCAGTGTGCCGGTCATGGTGTCAACGACACGGCCCCGTTGCCCACGAAGCGACTCCTTCAGCAAGCCCCTGAGGAGCAAGAGCACAATCAGCCCCACGCCGAGCACGACGAAGAAGCCAACGGTGGATAGGGTAAGTTCGCCCCAGTGGAACAGCTTCCCTATGACACCCCCGAGCGGGGTCGCGAGCAGCACAGCGAGTACGACGACCAGTACAAAGCCTGCGGCAGAGAAGATGCCGAAGGACATGCCCCTCCTGAAGCCAAAGATCAGGAAGAGCAGAACCACGCCCCCGAAGACGGCGTCTCCAATCCCGACCATACGTTATCCTGTGCGCCCGAGCGAGTTAGGGAAGAGGGCCTGGGAGTTTCCGAATCGCCCTGTCCCGTGCAACCTCTAACACTCTAATATATGTCCCAGGCCCTTGACGGTCAAGGGCTTTTTCTGAGCAACTTTTCTGAGCAAGTTGTTTGGGCAACTTGTCTGAGCAACTTGTCTGGGCAACTTGTCCGGGCAACTTGCCGGCGCCGTGGTGGCCGTCCCACGCTCGCGTGGTTCGTCGAAGGTGCCTGTGCCTGGGGTAGCCTAACCCGTTTCCACTACAGCACATGCGACAACGCTCCAGCGTGTTTCGACGGGGGCTTCTGTTTTTCGTTGCCTCAAGGTCGCTGCTTCTCATGCAAGCGAGGCCTGGATCGGGAGACCTCGACCGCGGGGTGCGCCCAGCGGTCAGCGTTTCTTGTATTCCTCGAGGGAGGTCTCCTGGGACCCGCATTCTGGACATTCGAAAATCGGGGGCGGGCCCATCGGCTGCCACTCTTCTCCGGGGAACCGAATCCTCATGTTTGGTCTGTCCAGGTCGCAGGCGAGGAAGCGGTGGCCGCACTTGTCGCAGATGTGGTAGTAGCGCAGGATGCTGCTTTGCTGCTTGCACTTGGGGCAGCGTGCGGTTTCGCCTTGCCAGCGGGCCATGAATTCTTCCTGGCACTTCTCGCACCAATACGGCCGGTAGGGGACGCGCTTGGCTGCGACCTTGCGATGGCAGCCGCGTCCGAGCTGGATGATGACAATAAGGAAGGCAACGGCCGTGATGCCGAGCGCGACTGCGAGCGATATCTTTCCTGCGCGTCCCATGACCGCTATTTGTGGTATCCGTAGCGGAAGAACGTATTGCCGGAAGGCAGCGGGCCCTGGTTCGGGCTGATTGGCACGTGGCCGTCCATGAACAGGACCAGGAAGTAGAGGTCCATGTGGCGAACGCCGGCCATGTCGGAATAGCCGAAGAACGCGTCGTTGATGACATAGGTGTGGTGAGTGGTGTCCGTGTTTTCCTCGACGTAGTAGACGATCTTCGAGTGGTCGTCGGAGGCGAAATGGGACTCGGGCAAGCCCCACAGGAATGGGTCGTAGTTGTACCACCAGTCGAAGGCGGCCCAGTTCATGTCGTAGCTGAAGGTGAACTTGCCGAGGGTGGGGTCGCCTTTCCTGTCGTCGCGGACACAGATCCACACGTCCCTGCTGTCCATGTAGGGCCAGAGCAAGCCGCTGGTCACGTCGCCCCACCATGCGCGACCGGACGACCAGTTCTGTCGTGAGACGATGGCGCCCATGCCGGGGAACGTATTGTCCCACTCGTTGACATACTGGTGGGTGGCGTACCCGATCTGCTTGAGGTTCGAGCGGCACGTGGTCATGTACGCGTGCTCCCTGGCGGACCGCAGGGCCGGCAGGAGCAACGCGGCCAGGATAGCGATAATGGCGATGACGACCAGGAGTTCGATGAGGGTAAACCCGCCGCGTTTCCCAAGGCTGCGTTCAGTTGCAGGTTTCATGGCGTCTCCTTCCCGCCGAAGCCTGGCGAGGTACTGTGCGTTTTCCGAGAAAAAACACTTATAACATAGCGTATTCCGGCAGGTCTGTCAATGGGGGAAAAGTCCACACTCCCCAGCGGCCCGTTGCCCGGCGCCCGGGTGGTTTTCAGGGGACGCCTGGGCCCCGCCGCCTCCGCCTATTCCAGGACGTGGATGTTGCGTTTCGCGCACATCTCCTTGAGGACCTTGGGCCACACGGACACGGTGACCTCGCCGAGATGGGCCGTGCGCAGCAGGTACATGAACGTCCTTGCCTGCCCGATGCCGCCGCCGATGGTGAGCGGAATCTCGTCGTTGAGGATCGCCCGGTGGTAGGGCAGGGTGAGGAAGTGCTGCTGACCGGACATCTTGAGCTGGACTTTCAGCGTTTCTTTCGTGACGCGTATTCCCATCGAGGTCAGTTCGTGGCGTCGTTGTGTGACCGGGTTCCAGACCAGGATGTCGCCGTTGAGTCCGTGGTATGTCTCGCCGTCCTGGGTGATGGTCTCGGTCACCCAGTCGTCGTAGTCGGCGGCGCGCATCTCGTGGGGGTAGCCGTCCTTGAGCGGCCAGCCGATGCCGATGATGAAGATGGCCGGCGACTTTTCCATCAGGGTCCGGGTCTCCCGCTGCTTGCGCGGCAGGTCGGGGTAGAAATCGAGGATCTCCTCGGCGTGGAGGAAGGTGAGCTCCTCGGGGATGTCGGGGTATTTCGTCGTCTTGAGTTGTGGGAACATCTCCCGGACCGCCTGGGCGGCGCCGTAGATGACCTTCCAGATTTTCCGGACGACGTCCTTGAGGAAATCGAGGTTGCGGTCGCCGGCGGTGATCACGCGCTCCCAGTCCCACTGGTCCACGTACGAGCTGTGGTCGTGGTCGAGGAAGTAGTCCTTGCGCACGGCGCGCATGTCGGTGCAGATGCCCTCGCCGACCTCGCAGTTGAACTGCTTGACGGCCATGCGTTTCCACTTCGTGGCGGCCTGGACGACCTGGGCTGTGATCGGTTCGTCGAGTCCCAGCCCGCACGGGAACTCGACGGGCGTCCGCGAGCCGTCGCGATCGAGGTAGTCGTTCACGCCGCTGTCCCGGTCGACGATCAGGGGCACCTGGACCATGTGCAGGTTGAGGGCCTCGCACAGCCCGCGCTCGATGGAGTCCTTGATCGCGAAGACGGCCTGCATCCGCTCCTTCGGTGGGAGCAACGGCTCGTAATCCGTGGGAAGGATCTGCTCGAGCTCATGGTAGTTGCCGATGCCGGGTCCCGCCAGGTCCGCTGTCTTGTCCGTCATTGTGTCTCCCCTCCCGTTTTCATTTCAGTCCGGGCCCGGCCCGCGGCTCAGGCGCGAAGACCGGGGCCCGTGGCTCAGACTTCACGGGGCGCAAGTTGACCACAGCGGACGCGCGGGGTCAAGCCGATTGCTGGCGTGGCCGGACGCTATTTGCGCCGCCTGTTGCCGGCGCCTTTGCGCACGTTGCCGGGAGCGGTGCCCGACCTGCCGGGTCTCACTGCGTCCGTCTCCGTCGTATCGAGCGCGGCGGGCGGGGGTGCGGCGTCGGCGGCGGTCCAGTTGGAGATGACTTCGGTGAGCTCGAGGCCGTTGATGATGCCGTTGCCGTCCACATCTCCTCGCATGCGGACGTATGCCACGCTGTGATAACCCATGTCCACCGTCCCCGCGTCCGGTTCGCCGTCTGTGCGCGTGGTGAGCGTGTCGAGACCGAGGTTGGCCGCAGTGTCGCTGCCAGCGTCCACGCACGGGCTATCTGCCGCCTGCCCGGCGGCCAACTGGCTCAGGTAGTAGTCGTGCAGCGGCCCCGAGACGACGAGCGGGTCTTGGTCGATGCACGTCCCGTCGATGTCCAGTGTGCAGCCGGTTTCGACATACGCCTCGCCCGCGCCGTCCTGGACGTCGCTATACCGGACGGTGAAGGTTGAGGGATTGGCGGTTGAGGAGACGGCTATCTCGTGGCCGTCGGGCGCCGTGTTGCCCCACAAGATGCAGTTCGTCATGCTGGCAGTGCTGTCGGCGCAGTAGATGCCGCCGCCGTCGAAAGCCGCCGTATTCCCGCTGATTGTGCAGTTGGTGATGGCCCCGCTGCTGGAAGAATAAAGGATACCACCCGCACTGCTGTTCGCCGCGTTGCCTGTGATCACGCAGTTGCTGATAACCGGGCTGCTGTAATAGGAACAGATGCCTCCCGCAAAAAGGGTGGCCGAATTATAGCTGATCGTGCAGTTCGCGATAACCGGGCTCGTGTTGGTGCCGGAGTAGATGCCGCAGAAGATGCCGCCGCCGAACTGCGAGACGTTGCCGCTGATCACGCAGTCGCTGATTGTCGGGCTGCTTACACGGCAAACGATTCCGCCGCCGGCGTTCTCGGGAAAACTGCCGCTCGTGCACCCGTTCGTGATCGTGAGGCCGTGGACAGCGGACGCTGCCGTCTCGGCGAAGTGGAAATGGAAACCCCGGCCGCTGCCCTGGCAGTCAATGATGCAGCTTGACGCGCCGTTGTGCGAACGGACCGTGATCGCCTTGCCGCGGAAGTCGAGGTCCTTGTTTCCCGCGCCGGTGTAGATCCCGTCGGCCACCAGCACGGTGTAGCCCCAGCCAGTGACCGTCGCGTCAATGCCCGCCTGTATCGTTGCCTTGGGCCCGTGACCTGACATGGGGTCGTAAGCGGCTGCAAGTCCGTCATAGGTGTCATGACCCAGGGCGCCATTCACGTAGTAGGTCTTCTCGGCATTGTCCGCATGTCTGGGGTTCGTCCCCTCGGCGACCTCGTCGCCGTCCCCCTGCCCATCACCATCCGTATCGTCGCTCACCGGGTCGGTCCCATAGAGTTCGTACTCGTCCAGGTTCGTCAGGTCGTCAGGTTCTTCGTCGCCGCCCGGGGCCGCGCCGGTCGGCGAGCCGAAGTACTCCAGCTCCCACCAGTCGGGCAGGCCGTCCGCGTCCGTATCCACGAACTCGTCCGCTCCGACATCGAACGTGCGCGCATCCGGCGGATCATCGTAGCCCACGCCTGGGACATCCACCGGTCGTGCCTCGCCGTCCCGGTCATCTGCGGCGCCGGTAGGGCACCAATCAATGCACGGGGAACCGGCCCGAAGGTACCCGTCCAGCGTCAGCAACGGATCAGCGTCGAAACACGTCGCCGCGTCGAACCAGGGCTCCCCCGCTGCGTCCTGAATATCACAGTAGGTCACTGTGATCGTGCCCGACTTGACGTAGATCTGCTGCGACTCATTGCCCCAGAAGATGCAGTTGCCAATCGTTGCGGTGCTCGAGTAACAGTACATGGCGCCCCCGTCCTTGACTGCCGAGTTGCCCGTGATCGTGCAGTTGGTGACTGTCAGCTCGCTGGTATTGCCTAACGCGATAGCCCCGCCATTCTCATCTGCTCGGTTACCCGTTATCGCGCAATTGGTGATCACTGGATCGGTTTGATCGCGGCAGTGAAGACCGCCGCCGGTGCTGGCAGAGTTGTCGCGGATCGCACAGTTGGTCAGCGTTGCAGCGCTGTAGTCGTAGCAGTAAATGCCGCCCCCATCCTCGACTGCCGAGTTGCCCATGATCGTGCAGTTGGTGATCGTCGGATCGCTGTGGGAATAGCAGGAGATGCCCGCGCCTCTTTCCGCCTCGTTGCCGATGATCGAGCAACGGGCAATCGTCGGTGTGGTTCCGTTAGAGCAGCCGATACCGCCGCCGCCGGATCCGGCAGAGTTCCTGGTGATCGTGCAGTCGGTGACGGATGGGCTTCCATTGCGCAAGCACATGCCGCCGCCGCTCTGCGCCGTGTTGCCAACAAGTATGCAGGCAGAGATCACAGCATCGCTGCCCTGACACAGAAAGCCCCCTCCTGAGTTGGCTGAGTTGCCGGTGAATGTGCAGTTATTGATCGTCGGGCTTCCTGAATTGCAGCAGATGCCGCCGCCATCACCGTAGCCGCTAGCGCTGCAGTTGGCACGGAACGTACAGTTCCTGATCAGTGGACCCGCGTTGTCGCAGAGGATGCCGCCCCCGTCTCCATCTGGAGAAGCGGCGTAGCCGTTGGTGATGGTGAATCCATCAAGAACGGAGGTCAGTGTGTCGCCGGAGTGAAACGTGAAGCCTCGGTGCGGCTGTTCCGCTGTTCCCTGGCAGTCGATGGTTGTGGCGGCGGGGCCGTTTTCGGATTGGAGGGTGATGGCTTTGCCGCCAAAGTCGAGGTCGCGGTTGCCGTCGCCCGTGTACGTGCCGTCCGTGACCTGGACCGTGTCGCCGCCGATTGCCGCATCGATGCCTTCCTGGATCGCGTCGTAGGGGTGGGCGGCGGTGCCGTTCTCCAGCGGATCGCTGACGGTGGGGTCGCCGGGGCCGGGATCGTTCGGCGCGTCGTCATCCACGTAGATCGTGGTGGCGAAAAGCGGCGCGGGGGCGAGCAGGGCAAGGGCGGCGAGCAGTAGCAGTGACGGTTTCATGCGTTTCTCCTGTCCCCTGGCCCGGATCGGTCGAGGCGCGTGCCGGGGGGCCTCGATGGGTGCGTTTTCTCCCCCTCGGGGCAATGGACACGTAATCCAGGCAGACTCCAGGTTCCGACCACACACACAGATTACCACAGGGGACTCGTGTGGTCAAGTCCTTTTTGGGCGCGGAGGAAGGACGGGCCGCTGCCTGGCCGGGGCATGCGCACGGCCTGAAGACGTGGGTTGGGCTAGCTTGGTGTTTCAGGCGGAATTGAGGTGGTGGGCAATGCTGGACTCGAACCAGCGGCCTCATGGGTGTGATCCATGCGCTCTAACCAACTGAGCTAATTGCCCACCGGTGTAGGACTGTTTACGCCGGAGCGCGTACTAATGCAAGCGGAAAGTGCCGTACGGCGGCTTTCGCGTCGCGGGCACGGCGCCGCGTGGTACACTGCGTCAGGCACCCTGGGTGGGAAAGGAGGACGTGGCGGTGGTCAAGGGCGTGGCGTTTTGGATTGCCTGCGTGCTGTGTTCGGCCGGGCCCGGAGCGGCCCAATCGGCGGACCCGGCGCAGGACGAGGGGTTCTGGACGGGATGGTTGGGTGAGGCGAAGGCCGCGCTCGAGACGATTGACAGGGACTTTGGTGACTTCAGGCTTCGCGCTGTCGAGTACCTGGGCCTGGTTCGCGAGCGGATGCTCTCGAGCGGCGGCTCGACGGAAGGCTCCTACTATCCGCCGGAGAAGAGCGCGCTGCGCTTCGCGGCCATTGACAGGGCGATGGCCGACCCGTTCGTCATGGCGCGGTATGCGCACGTGATCCACGCCGGGCTGCGCGGGGCCGGGCAGCCGCTGTCTAAGGTTGTGCGGTTCGCCTACGGTTTTACCGGTGACATCACGCTGCCGGACGCGCTGCCCCCGGCCCCGACACCGGAGGCGGGCGCCAACCCGTTCGTGTGGATTTACCGGGTGACCGGGGCGCCGCTGCCGGGCTACGTGCTGGCGTCGCAGCGGCAGGCGTGGAAGAGCATCCCGGAACCGCTGCGCGGGCCGCTGACACAGTTGATCGCGGAGAGCTTCCACGCGCTGGTTGTGCGCACGGAGGCGTTCAGCAAGTGCGACGAGGCGGCGCTGGCCGTGCTCGCGGCGGGCCCGCCGGCAGGCACCGAGGGGACCGTCCGGCACATCCGGGCCGTCGAGCAGGTGGACATGGCCAAGCTGTGGCTTGCCGGTGTCCTTGCGGCCGAGGCGGCCGAGCGTGCGCTGGCGACGCTGGCGGCGCTCGGGCCGGATGTGGATGTGCCGCGCACGCTGATCGTCGAGACGCCGCACGGCGAGATCATTATCGGCAGCCGGGGGGCCGACCTGCACACGCGGGATGCGTGGCTCATCGTCGAGCTGGGCGGCGACGACGTGTACGCCAACAACGCCGGCGGCGTCTCGCGCGCGGCGGCCGGCGTGGCGATCTGCCTCGACCTCGGCGGCGACGACGTGTACTCGAGCGGGCGCGAGTTCGTGCAGGGGGCGGCGTACGCGGGCGTGGGGATCCTCATAGACGTCGCGGGCGACGACCGGTACCTCGCCGGCAACCATGCCCAGGGGGTGGGGGTGCTCGGCGTGGGTCTGCTGCGCGACCTCGACGGGCGCGACGTGTACCGCGGCGAGAGCATGGTGCAGGGGGCGGGCTGGTTCGGCGTCGGCATCGTCAACGACACGGCGGGCAATGACCGCTACGCGGCCAGCTCCTACGCCCAGGGCGAGGGCCGGATCATGGGGCTGGGCCTGTGCGCGGACCTCGACGGGGACGATGCCTACCGGGCGGGCGGGCGGTTTCGCGACACCTCGCGCCACGGCAGCAGCTTCCTGAGCCAGGGCCAGGGCCACGCCGAGGGCCTCTACCTGCGCACCATCGAGAACGGCAAGACCACACGGATCGCGGGCATCTATCCCGGGGGGATCGGCATCCTCTACGACCGGCTGGGCGACGACGCCTACGAGGGCGGCGTCTTCTGCCAGGGCAGCAGCTACTGCTTCGCGCTCGGTATGCTTGTGGATGCGGCGGGCAACGATTCATACACCGGCTACTGGTATGCACAGGGCAATTGCGCCCACTATGCCGTGGCAGGATGCTTCGACGCCTCGGGCGACGACGTCTACCGGGCCCGCTACCAGGCCCAGGGCAATGGCCGGGACTTCTCCGCCGCTCTGTTCTTCGACGGGGCCGGGAACGACCGCTACAGGAGCGAGGACCGCTCGCTCGGGGCCGGCGACCTCCGAGGCGGGTTCGGGGTGTTCGTTGACAGGGGCGGCGACGATGCCTACGAGTACGGGGCCGCGTCGCTCGGGTACGGAACGCCAGGAGCAGGTCTGCCGGAACCGGGCCCGCCGGAATACCTCTCTCTGGGCGTGTTCCTGGACCTTGGGGGCAGGGACCTCTACAAGGCCGGCACACCGCAAGCGGGGGATGCACATGCCGACGGCCTCGTCCGGCCCCGGGCCGGCTCCGGCGTCGCCGTGGACAAGTAGGCGGCCGCCGGGGGCCTGCTCGCCCGTTCTTGGCATGTTTCTTGTACCTAACGAGTTGGGCCGGACTGTGTACCGGCCACATCGCTGCAGGTGACTGGCGACGAGGTTGTGCGAGGAGTCGGGCAATGGTTCGGAGCGGGACAATCAGGCAGGCCGAGTTCACGGGCCGGACGGTTGAGGGGGCCGTCGAGCTGGGGCTTCGGACGCTGGGCCTGGCGGCCGACGAGGTGGAGATCACCGTCGTCGGGATGGAGCAGCGCATGCTCGGCCTGTTCGGATCGAAAGCGGTGGTGAGGATCGCCTACGACGAGGAGCAGTGGCGCCGCAAGCGGCAGGAGGCGCGGACCGAGGCGTACCTGACGCTGCGGTACGCGCCGGACGGCTTCACGCTCAAGGTCGAGCCGGTGCCGGAGGCATTGCAGACGGGGCTGCTGGAGGCGGCCACGCGCTTTCTCGTCAAGCACCACGTGCCGGTCTTCAGGAAGTCGGTCGTCGAGCGGCTCGTCGAGGAGCAGTCGGGCGAGCGTTTCGTCGTCTTCACGCCCGAGGTCATCGAGCTCGACGGCGCACGGGCGAGCATCTACCTCTCGCCGTCGGACATGGAGGCGCACTACATCCAGTACGACAGGGCCCGGATCCGGCGCGAGACGTTGAAGGAGGCGCTCGCGGGCGCGGGCATCGTCAGGGGCGTTCTCGACGGGGCGCTCGAGGCCATCGTCACGGGCGGCACCACGACGGGGTTGCCGATCACGATCGCCCGGGGCAAGCCGCCGCGGCACGAGGTCGCGCCGCCGCTGCACTACCAGTTCGACCCGGACACGATCCGCATCTCGTTCGAGGAGGACGCGTCGGTCAATTTCCGCGACGTCATGCGCCTGGGGTTTGTGACGAAGGACGAGGTGCTCGTGCGCAAGGGCGAGGGCCGTCGCGGCGAGGCGGGCTGGACGGTGACCGGCCGGGAGCGGGGGTACGGCGTCGAGCCGGAGAAGGCGCTGCCCAAGGGCGCGAACACCGCCGTCAGCGACGATCACCGGGAGCTGCGCGCGGCCATTGACGGGCATATCGAGATCCACGACGGGCTGGTGTGCGTGGCGGAGGCGTTCGTCGTCGAGGGCGACGTGGACTACCACACCGGCAACATCAGCTTCGACGGCAGCGTGATCGTCGGGGGCGACGTGATGCCCGAGTTCGAGATCGAGGCGGGGGGCAGCGTGGAGGTATTCGGCAGCGTGGACGACGCCGTCATCGTGACGGGCGGCGACCTGGTCGTCCGGCACGGGATCACGGGCAAGGGCCGCGGGCGCATCACGGCCGCAGGCGAGGTGAAGGCGCGGCATTTCGAGAACGTCACCGTGGAGGCCCGCCGGATCCACGTGGTGTCGAGCGCGGTCAACTGCCGCTTCAACGCGCGCGACGCGGTGGCCGTCACGGGAATCCCGGGCGCGCTGGTGGGCGGCGTGACCAGGGCGGGGCGCTCGGTTTTCGCCAACCTGATCGGGAGCGAGCTCGGCACACGCACGGAAATCGTCGTCGGCGATCCGTCGGAGCTCGATGCCGAGATCGAGCGGATGGCGCGGCTGATCGGCGACATGAAGCGGCGCGACGCGGAGCTCATGAAGCAGTACGAGAGAGCGGGCGTTGGCGGAGGAGGCCGGTCGCCGGAGGCAGGTGATGGGCCCGTTTCCGAGGGCGTGCCGGAGGAGGCGCAGAGGATCGGCAGGGAGGTGCCGGAGCTCCGGGCGAGGATCGCCGAGATGAAGGAGGCGCGGCGGCGGCTGGCGGCGGCAAAGTGCCACGTTTTCTCTCACCTATACGACGGCACCTGCGTCCGGGTGTTTACCGCCACGCGTGTCTTTACGGAGACTGTCAATCACGGGACGCTGCTCTTCGACAAGGACGGGGTCGGCGTCTTCCCCTTCCAGGACGAAGACGTGGCCGACGGGGAAGACGGGGACAGTCGCCCGCTCCTGGCAAGCTCGGTAACCGGTGACGAGGCAGGCGCGGAGGCCTTGGCGGCCGGGCATCGCGTCGAGCCCGAGCGCGTTGCACGGAAAAACAGGTGACGGCGCTTGTTCTTCCGAGGTAGAGAAGAGGCGCAGACGCGCACAGTGACATTGGAGGCGCAGGCATGAAGCTGTTTGTGGATACGGCCGAGATCACTGAGATCGAGCAGGCGAACTCGTGGGGCGTGCTCGACGGGGTGACGACGAACCCGTCGCTGCTCAAGAAGGCGGTGGAGTCGCGGACGAAGGCGGGCGAAGCCGTTGATATCGAGAGTTACCTCGAGCGGATCCTCACGACGGTCGGTCCGGGCAAGCCGGTGAGCCTCGAGGTGAACGGCACGACGTACGAGGCGATGCGTTCCGAGGCGCTGCGGCTCTTCGAGCGGTTCAACCCCGTGGCGGGAAACGTGGTGATCAAGGTGCCCGTCAACCCGACGCTGGAGCCGGGCAGCGGCGACTCCGCCGACGGCGGCGATGACGCCGATGGCGGCGACGACGCCGATGGCCTGCGGACGATTGCCGAGCTCTCGGCGGAGGGCATTCCCGTCAACGTGACGCTCGTGTTCAGCCCGAACCAGGCGCTGCTGGCTGCCAAGGCGGGCGCGACCTACGTGAGTCCTTTCGTCGGCCGGGTGGACGACTTCCTGCGCACCTCAGCCGGCCTGAGCTTCGACAAAGGCGACTACTTCCCCGCCGAGGGGCTGCCGCGGCCCGACGGCCCGGGCGTGCTGGACGACGACGGTGTCGTGAGCGGCGTGGATCTGGTGTGCCGAATCCTGACGATCTTCGAGAGGTACTCGATCCAGACCGAGGTGCTGGCCGCGAGCTTGCGCAACCCGCGGCAGGTGGCCGAGGTGGCCGAGGCGGGCGCGGACGTGGCGACCGTGCCGTTCGCGGTGCTGGCCAAGCTGCTGCGCCACGCGAAGACGTACGAGGGGATGCAGAAGTTCGTCGCCGATGTCGTTCCCGAGTACCGCCGCTTCTTCGAGGCCCGCGAGCCGGTGAAATAGCCCCCATTTCTCATAGCGGCTGGGTGGCGTAGTCGTCGCGCATGGCGTAATCCATTGCCGCATAGGGCGGTTCCGAAGCCCCGTCAGGGGCGTGTGGGAGTAGCCACGGGCGCAAGCCCGTGGTTGGCGTTAGGCGCAAGCAATCGGAGCCCCCTCGGGGGCGATTGAGGCCTTGGCGGTCGGGTTCAATCGCCCCTGAGGGGGCTCTGTTGTCGTCGGGGCCACTGCCACGGGCTGGCCCTGCTTCGCTGAAGCTTCGCAGGGCTGGCGCCCGAGGCTACTGCCAGTCACCGCAGGGCGGTTCATACCATGGCCAGGCGCGCGCGCTGGGGTGAGACATGCGGGGTAGCGGCGCGGGTCACTCGAGGACTGAGATCGTTTTTTCGTGCGCGCCCATCTCGCGCAGCCAGGCGATGAGCCGGCCGTGCAGTTCCTTGATGACCTGGGGATGTTTGCCTGCGACGTTGTGCTCGGCGTAGGGGTCCGTCCGGAGGTCGAAGAGCTCGACCTCGCTGTCGGCGCCGATGGGCGCGTAGGCCCATCGGTCCGTGTACAGCACGGGCGGGGAGACGCTGATGTACGGCGGGGCGGACTCTGCGGGGAGCAGGCACGCGGAGGTGACGGCGAACTCTTTCAGCGGCTCCTGGGCCTCGCCGCGCAGCATGGGCGCGAATGACTGCCCGTGGAACGGCTCGGGCGGCTCGACCTCGACGCCCGCGAGGTCCAGCGCGGTCGGCAGGATGTCGGGCGGCTGGACGAGGGCGTCAATCGTCCGTCCGCCCTCGACGCCGGGCGCGGCGATCATGAGCGGCACGTGGGCGATCTCCGGATAGACGGGCCAGCAGCGGTCGTACCAGCCGGGGACCGCCGGGACGAGGTGGCACTTGCCCGTGCGGCCGTGCTCGCCGAGGCTCATGCCGTGGTCGCTGGTGAAGACGACGATTGAGTTGTCCCAGAGCGCCAGGTCGTCAATCTTCTGGAGCACGCGGCCGACCCACCGGTCCACGAGCTCGGCATCGGCGCAGTAGTGGGCTCGGAGGTTTCTGAGCTCGGCGGGCGTGTAGTTGCCGGCCGGGCCGTAGTTGGGCGAGATCATCGGCGTGCCGGTGTAGTCCGGGTCGTAGCGGCGCACCATGTACTCGGGCGGGTCCCACGTTTCGTGCGGGTCGAAGAAGTCCACCCAGAGGAAGAACGGGTCGTAGCGGTAGTTCTCCTCGAGCCATTCGACGACGAGCCGGGCGAGCTGCGGCGGGAAGCGGTCCTCCTCGCGGTACCAGAGCCGGTTCGTCCACCGCGACAGATCGACCAGCGCGCGCTTTGCAAAGATGCCGCCGGCCGGGTTGCCGGAGCGGGTCTTGCCCTCAGGGACCATCTCCTCGATCGGGCGGTTCATGCGGAGGAAGAAGGTGTCGCTCTCCTGGCCGCGGACGGCGTAGGCGCCGTCGAAGCCCACGTTGAAGCCGTGGTTGAACAGGTGCGGGCAGTCGCACAGGAGCTGCGAGACGTAGCCGGCCGGGCGCAGCATCTGGGGGATGTGGTTCTTCGTGCTGGCCTGCAGGGGCTGCCAGTCGTAGAAGGGCCAGCCGTACCGGCCCGAGGTGAGGTCGGTGCGGTGGTTCACCGTCGGGAAGCTGGCCGCGTACGCGCGCGAGCAGCTCACCGCGCGCTCGGCGAAGCGCTCGAGCTCGGGCGTCCGCACGGGCATCTCGCCGTCGTTGAGCAGGTTGTCGTAGCGAAAGGTGTCGGAGATGATGAGGATGATGTTCATGGCGTATCCGTTTCTGCCTTGGGCTGGGTGTCCTAGTTGTCCTGTGACAGGTCGAAGGTCGTGATTGTGTTGGCCGTCGTCCGGGGGATGAGGAGGCGGTTGTTGGCGCGGTCGAGGCTGATGCCGGCGGGGGTCTTGAGCTTTTCGGCCACGGTCTCGATGCCGCGGCCGGGCGTGATGCGGTAGATGACGCCCTTGTGGTAGTCGGAGACGTAGAGGTTGCCGGCGTCGTCGCCGTCAATGCCGTCGAGGTGGGCGAACTTGGCCGGGTCGCGCATGAACGTTTGCACCTGGCCCTCGGCGTCAATGGTGAGGATGGTGCTCTCGTTCCAGCAGGCGACGTAGAGGCGCTGCTCGGCCGGGTGCCAGTAGAGGCCTTTCGGGCCGTTGAGCTGGGCGCCCTCGGCGAGGACGCGGGCTGCGTTGCGGTCGGCGGTGTCGATCTCGAAGATCCTGTTCTTGAGGTTGTCCGAGACGTAGAGGATGCCCTCGGGGCCCGCGGCCACGTCGCTGAGGGAGACGGCCTCGAACTTCTTGAGCGAGACGTTGGCGGTGTTCTCGCCGGTGGTTGTGTCGAACGCGCGGACGACCTTGAGGTCGGCGACCCAGAGCGTGTCGCCGACGATGGCCATGCCCTTCGGGTCGTTGAGCTCGACGTCGTCGCGGCCGCCGGCGACGAACCGCTGCTTGAGGATGTTCAGGTCCCTGTCGAGGGTGGTGATGTAGCCGTTGTTGTCCTCGCGCTTGGGTGCTTGGCCTTCCTTGGTCTTCGGCTTGGCGGTATTGACGCTCGAGACGTAGTAAGTGCCGGTGGCGGGGTCCACGATGAAGCTTTCGGGCGCGGCGTAGTCGGGCTCCCTTTTGCCGCATGAGGCGCAGCAGAGCACGAGGCCGATGCATAGCGCGGCGGCGACGGAGGCGGCGTGGTAGCGGAACATGGCGTCCTCCTCTCGTGAATCGAGTCCGGTGCTCGAATTCTTTCCGGAGTGACTATAGCGCGCCCCGGCGGGGGCAACAAGCCGGAAACAGCGCCGCCGGCCTCCGCGAGGAGCGGGCCGCATAGAGCCGTTGTCAGCGGCGGCGAGGTCGGGTAAACTCAGAGGAGTATTCAGGCCCTGAGGAGGAGAAGGCGCTCGTGCTGGCGGTGGTCCGGCGGCGGTCCGACGTGGCCGACATCTTCGACAAAGTGCTTGCGGGCGAGCGGGTCACGCCCGGCGAAGGCCTGCGGCTGCTCGCGTGCCGCGACCTGGCGGCGCTCGGAGCGATGGCGAACGTCGTGCGCGAACGGCTCAACGGCGACCGGACGTACTACGTCATCAATCGGCACATCAACTACTCGAACATCTGCGTCAACGCGTGCCGGTTCTGCGCGTTCAGCCGGCGGCGGGGCGGTGCGGGCGCGTACGAGATGGGGCTCGAGGAGATTTTTCGCGTCGCGCGCGAGGCGCTTGCCGAGCCGATCACGGAGTTTCACATCGTCGGCGGGCTGCATCCGGAGCTGCCGTTCGAGTTTTACGAGGCGATGCTGCGCGGGCTCAAGGCGCTCGCGCCCGACGTGCACCTGCAGGCGTTCACGGCGGTGGAGATCGCGCACATCGCCCAGATGGGCGGCCTAAGCGTGCGCGAGGCGCTCGAGCGGCTGGTGGAGGCGGGGCTCGGCTCGATTCCCGGCGGCGGCGCCGAGGTGTTTTCGCCCGAGCTGCGGCGCGAGCTCTGTCCCACGAAGCTTCCGGGCGAGGCATGGCTCGGCGTGATGCGCACGGCGCACGAGCTGGGGGTGCGGTCGAACGCGACGATGCTCTACGGGCACATCGAGACGCCGGAGCAGATCGTCGAGCACCTGGACCGGCTTCGCACGCTGCAGGACCAGACCGGGGGCTTCATGGCGTTTATCCCGCTGGCGTTTCACCCGGAACACACGGCGCTCGCCGAGCTCCCGCCCGCGACGGGCCGACGCGACCTGCAGGTGATGGCGGTCTCGCGCATCTATCTGGATAATTTCCCGCACCTCAAGGCGTTCTGGATTATGCTCGGGCTGAAGCTGGCGCAGGTCTCGCTCAGTTTCGGCGCGGACGATCTGAACGGCACGGTCGCCGAGGAGCGCATCACGCATGCGGCGGGCGCCAGGACGCCGCAGGCGGCGACGGTCGCCGGGCTTCGCGCGCTCATCGAGGAGGCGGGCCGCACGCCGGTCGAGCGGACGACGTTGTACGAGGCCGTGTAAGCGGAGCGGCGCCTGTGCGCCATCGGTAGGACGAAGGAGATCGAGGAGGACGCGTGGGACGCGTGAGAAGGCTGCGGATCGGTAGCGTGCCGTATCTGAATGCGCGGCCGCTCATCTACGGTCTCGAGGACGAGGTCGTCAAGGCGCCGCCGGCGACGCTTGTGAAGCTGCTGCGCACGGGGCTGATTGACGTGGCGCTGGCGCCGTCGGTGGCCGTATTCGATTCCGACGACTACCAGGTTATCCCCGGCATCTGCATCGGGTCGTGCGGTCCGGTCCGCAGCTCGGTGTTGTTTCACCTGCGGAAGCCGGCGCGGCTGCGCACCGTGGTGGTGGACTACGAGTCGCGCGCGTCGGTGATGCTGCTCAAGGTGCTCCTGGGGAAGAAGTATGACGTGACGCCCGAGTACGTGCCGTCGTGGCGGGTGTCGCTGCGGCGTTCGTCGTACGACGGGCAGTTGCTGATCGGCGACAAGGCGATGCGGCACCGCGATGCGGGTCGCAAGCTCGACCTGGGCGAGGCGTGGCACGAGTTCGTGCAGGTGCCGTTCACGTATGCGTTGTGGATCGTGCGGCGCGGGGTGGCGCTGGGCGATACGGTCGAGCGGCTGCACGCGGCCAAGGAGAAAGGGTTGGCAAACCTGGACCGGATCGCCGCCGCGCAGCGGGTTGTTTCGAGCAAGCTGGCGCGGCGCTACCTCGGCGAGAACATCCATTACGACTTCGGTGACCACGAGCTGTTCGGCTTCCAGATCTTCGGGCGGATGTGCGTCGAGCTCGGCCTGGCGACGCGGGAGGTGGAGCTTGATTTCTGCACTTGACCGCTGCCTCGAACGGGCCGTCGAGGGGGCGCGCCTCGACGTGGACGAGGCGCTTGCGCTGCTCGAGGGCGCGGACCTGCCGAGCCTGGCGGCGGCGGCGCACGCGGCGCGGTGCCGCGTCACGGACGAGCGCGTGGCCACGTACGTGGTGGACCGCAACATCAACTACACGAACGTGTGCGTGTCGGGCTGCCGGTTCTGCGCGTTTTTCCGCGAGCCGGGAGACGCGACGGGGTACGTCCTGACGCTCGACGAGCTCGACCGGAAGATCGAGGCAACGCTCGCGCTCGGCGGGACGCAGATCCTGATGCAGGGGGGGCTGCACCCGGCGCTGCGGCTCGAGTTCTTTGAGGCCATGCTGCGCCACATCAAGGCGACGTACCCGATCCACGTGCATTCGTTCTCACCGCCGGAGATCGTGCACTTCGCGCGGCTCAACGGCCTGGGCGTGGAGACCGTACTCCGGCGCTTGCAGGAGGCGGGGCTCGACTCGCTGCCGGGCGGCGGGGCGGAGATTCTCGTCGAGCGGGTGCGCGAGTCCGTGAGCCCGCACAAGTGCACGGCCCAGCAATGGCTGGACGTGATGCGCACGGCGCACGGGATCGGGATGCCGACGACGGCGACGATGATGTTCGGCCATGTCGAGACGCTGGGCGAGCGGGTCGAGCACCTCGCCCGGGTCCGGGAGCTGCAGGACGAGACGGCTCGACTGAGCTCGCCGCAGGCGGGGGGCTTTACGGCGTTCATCCCGTGGACCTATCAGCCCGCGAACACGGCGCTCGGCGGCCGGACGGTGGGCGGGCACGACTACCTGCGCACGCTGGCGGTGTCGCGGCTGTTCCTGGACAACGTGCGCAACGTGCAGGCGTCGTGGGTGACGCAGGGGGTGAAGATCGCGAGCGTCGCGCTCGGCTTCGGCGCGAACGACCTGGGCGGGACGATGATCGAGGAGAACGTGGTGGCCGCGGCGGGCGTGAGCCACTCGATGACGATCGAGGAGATCCGCGCGCTGATCGAGGACGCGGGCTTCGAACCGAAACAACGGACGACGCTCTACGAGCTTGTCTAGAGGTGACGCGGGTGCCGAGAGAGATCGGCGCCTGGGACGTGAACGACAACGTGAGGATGGCAGCACATGGACTGGACGAATCCGTTTGCGATGCCCGGCCGGTGGCTGAAGGGCAATCTGCACACGCACACGACGCGCAGCGACGGCCGGGCGGATCCCGACGAGCGGATCGCGGCGTATCGCGCGGCGGGCTATGATTTTCTTGCGCTGACCGACCATTTCGTCGTCTCGACCGATGCGGCGAAGTCCACCGACGAGTTTTTGGTTATTGACGGGGTGGAGTGCCACACGGAGGAGCCCGAGACGGGGGAGACGTACCACGTCGTCGGGCTGAACGTGCCGCCGGACGCGCCGCTCAAGGACCCGATGACGGCCGGGGCGATCAAGGCGGCGCTCCTGGAGGCGGGGGCGATGGTGGTGCTGGCGCATCCGTACTGGTCGGGCAACACGGTGGAGCGTGCGCTCGAGCTGGTGGACGGGATGTTCGCGCTCGAAGTGTTCAATGCGATGACGCGCAACGTGGGCAAGAGCACGGCCCGGGTGCACTGGGACGACCTGCTCGACCGGGGCGCGCGGATCTCGGGGGTGGCGGTGGACGACTCGCACGGGACCGAACGCGAGGTGTTCAAGGGGTGGGTGATGGTGAAGGCCGCGTCGCTCGACGCGGCGTCGGTGCTGGGCGCGCTCGGGGCCGGGGCGTTTTACGCGACGGCGGGTCCGCGGATCGAGGACGTGGCGATCGAGAACGGCCGCATCCGGGTGTGCTGTTCGCCGGCGGCGAGCGTGACGTTCGTGGCGCAGCGCTACCACGGCCGCCACTACGAGGCGCCGCCCGGCGGCCGGCTGCACGAGATGGAGCACGCGCTCAGCGGGGAGGAGCGCTACGTGCGGATCGAGGTGACCGACGCGCACGGCCGTATGGCGTGGACGAACCCGATCTACTTCGACTGACCGTTTCCGGCGAAGAAGTGCAGGATCCGCGCCAGGGTGGGCCGGAGCTCCTTGCGCGGCACGACCATGTCCACCATGCCGTGCTCGAGCTGGAAGTCCGAGCGCTGGAACCCCTCGGGAAGCTGCTGCTTGATCGTCTGCTCGATGACGCGCGGGCCGGTGAAGCCGATGAGGGCGCCGGGCTCGGCGATGATGATGTCGCCGAGCGAGGCGAAGCTCGCCATGACGCCCGCCATGGCCGGGTTGACGAGGATGGCGACGTAGAGCAGCTTGGCCTCGTGCAGCCGGGCGAGCGCGGCGCTCGTTTTGGCCATCTGCATGAGGCTGAAGGACGATTCCTGCATCCGGGCGCCGCCGGACGTGCTGACGATGACGACGGGCAGGCGTTCCTGGATCGCGTGCTCGATGAGGCGGGTGACTTTCTCGCCGACGACCGAGCCCATGCTGCCGCCGAGGTAACTGAAATCCATCGCGCCGAAACCGATCGGCACGGTCTCGACCGTGCCGGTGCCGGTCACCACCGCTTCGTTTAGGCCCGAGGCCTTGGTGGCTTTCTGCTGGCGCTGGCGGTAGGGGCTCGTGTCCGTGAACTTGAGGGGGTCCTGCGGCGTCAGGTTTTCGTCCAGCTCGACGAACGAGCCCTCGTCGAGCAGTGAGCGGATCCGCTCGCGGGCCGACATCTTGAAGAGGAACTTGCACTTGGGGCAGGTTTTGAGCGTTTCCTCGAGCTGCTGGACGTCGATGATCTGGCTGCAGGCGGCGCATTTCATCCAGCGCCCGTCGGGCACCTGGACGCGCGTGACCTTGACGGTGGAGTATCGCGGCTTGCCGAAGAAAGGCATCGTTGTGTCCTCCAGCCGCCGTCCGGCGGGCGGCTACGCCTCGAGCATCGTTCGGAGCAGCTCGTTGACGAGCCTGGGGTTCGCCTTGCCGTGCGTGGCTTTCATGACCTGGCCGACGAAGAAGCCGAAGGTGCGCTCGTTGCCGGCGCGGTAGTCGGCGACGGGCTTCGGGTTCGCGTCGAGCACCTCGCGGATGACGCGCTCGAGCTCGCCCGGGTCGCTGATCTGCACGAGGCCTTTTTCTTCGACGATGGCGCCGGCCGGCTTGCCGGTGGCGAACATCTCCTCAATGATGGTCTTGCCGATCTTACCGCTGATCGTGCCGTTGTCAATAAGGGTGATCATCTCCACGAGCATGGCGGGCGTGATCCGGAGCTGGTCGAAGCCGAGCTTGTCTTCCTTCATGCGGCGGAACACGTCGCCGGTGATCCAGTTGCAGACCGCTTTCGGGTTGTCGTGTCGGGCGATGCACGCCTCGTAGTAGTCGGCGGCGGCTTTCTGCGCCGTGAGTACGCCGGCGTCGTACTCGGAGAGGCCGAAGTCGCGCATGTAGCGGAGCTGGCGCGCGAGCGGCAGCTCGGGCAGCGTGGCGCGGATGCGCTCGACGTCCTCGGCCGGGATGACGACGGGGACAAGGTCGGGGTCGGGGAAGTAGCGATAGTCGTGCGCTTCCTCCTTGGTGCGCATGACGGTCGTGCGCATCTTGTCGGGGTTCCAGCGGCGGGTCTCGCGCTCGACGGTGCCGCCGGACTCGTAGATGTCGCGCTGGCGTTCGAACTCGTACTCGAGCGCGCGGCGCACGCCGGTGATGGAGGCGACGTTCTTGATCTCGACCCAGTCGCCGATCCGCTCGCCGCCCTTGGGCCGCACGTCCACGTTGGCCTCGCAGCGCATGCTGCCCTCTTCCATGTTGCAGTCGCTGACGCCGAGGTACTCGAGGAGGGTTTTGAGGCGAGTGAGGTACTCGACCGCCTCCTCGGGCGAGCGCATGTCGGGCTCGGAGACGATCTCGAGCAGGGGCACGCCGGCGCGGTTGAAGTCCACGCCGCTGGTGCCGTCCTCGAGGTGGGTGAGCTTGCCGGTGTCCTCCTCGAGGTGGGCGCGGCGGATGCGGATCTCCTTGACCGCGCCGTCGAGCAGGATGGGCAGGCGGCCGTCGTAGGTCAGCGGCTTGTCGTACTGGGAGATCTGGTAGTCCTTCGGCATGTCGGGATAGAAGTATTGCTTGCGGTCGAACTTGCTGAAGGTGGAGATGGTGCAGCCGAGGGCGAGGCCGGCGCGCACGGTGTGCTCGAGCGCCTTCTCGTTGAGCACGGGCAGCACGCCGGGCAGACCGAGGCACACGGGACAGACGTGGGAGTTGGGCTCGGCGCCGAACTCGGCCGAGCAGCCGCAGAAGACCTTGCTCGCGGTCTTGAGCTCGACGTGCACCTCCATGCCGATGACGAGTTCGTACTCCATTACGCGCCTCCGTCGCTTTCGCCGCCGACGGGCGGCGCGGCCGCGGGCGGCACGCGCGTGTGCCAGTCGGTGGCCTGCTGGTAGGCGTGCGCGGCGTTGAGGAGGGTTGGCTCGGCGAAGGGCTTGCCGATGAGCTGCATGCCGACGGGCAGGCCGCTTGTGTCGAACCCGCACGGGACCGCCAGCCCGGGCAGGCCGGCGAGGTTGAGCGAGATCGTGTAGATGTCGGTGAGGTACATGGTGAGCGGGTCGCTGACCTTCTCGCCGATCTTGAAGGCGGTGGTCGGGGAGATCGGCGCGGCGATGCAGTCCACGCGCTCGAGCGCGGCGTCGAAGTCCTGCTTGATCAGCGTGCGCACCTTGAGCGCCTTGAGGTAGTAGGCGTCGTAGTAGCCGGCGCTGAGCACGTACGTGCCCAGCAGGATGCGGCGCTTGACCTCGGCGCCGAAGCCGGCTTCGCGGCTCGTCTGGTACATGCCCAGGACGCTGTCGTCGTCGCCGGCGCGCAGGCCGTAGCGCACGCCGTCGTAGCGGGCCAGGTTCGACGAGGCCTCGGCGGTGCAGATGATGTAGTAGGCAGCGACGGCGTAGTCGAGGTGCGGCAGGGCGATCTCGACGACGTCGGCGCCGAGGCGGGCGAGCTCGTCAATGGCCGCGCGGATGGCCTGCTCCGTGCCGGGCTCGATGCCGGCGGCGAAGTACTCCTTCGGCAAGCCGACCTTCAGGCCGGCCAGAGTGCCGTCGAGGCCGGCGACGTAGTCGGGCACCGGCTCGTCGACGGAGGTGGAGTCCATCGGGTCATGCCCGGCGATCACGCCGAGGAGAAGCGCGGTGTCGCACGCGTCGCGGGTGAGCGTGCCGATTTGGTCGAGCGAGGAGGCGAACGCGACGAGGCCGTAGCGGGAGACGCGGCCGTAGGTCGGCTTGAGGCCGGTGACGCCGCAAAACGAGGCCGGCTGGCGGATGGAGCCGCCGGTATCGGAGCCGAGCGCGGCGAAGGCGAGCCGGGCCGCGACGGCGGCCGCTGAGCCGCCGCTCGAGCCGCCGGGCACCCGGTCGGTGTCCCATGGGTTGCGGGTGATGGCCGCGGCGCTGTTCTCGGTCGAGGAGCCCATGGCGAACTCGTCGAGGTTCGTTTTGCCGAGGAACACGGCGCCGGCATCGCGGAGGCGCTCGACGACGGTGGCGTCGTACGGTGAGACGAAGCCGGAGAGGATCTTCGAGGCACACGTCGTCTCCCCGCCCCGGACGACCATGTTGTCCTTGATGGCGATGGGCACGCCGCCGAGCGGGCCGAGGGGCTCGCCGGCCTGGAGCTTCGCGTCGAGCTGGGCGGCACGCGCGAGGGCGCCGTCGGCATCCACGGAGACGTAGGCGCGCACGGTGGGGTCCAGGCGCTCGACGGCCTCGAGGCTCGCGCGGGTCACGTCGGTGGCGCTGACCTCGCGGGCGCGGACGGCCCCGGCAATCTCGAACGCGCTCTTTTGCAGCAGGCTCATTGGCTCTCAACGGGTGCGGTGAAGCGGCATGCCGTTTACTCGACGACGCGCGGGACCCGGAACAACTGGCCGGTCCGCTTCGGGGCGTTTTGGAGCACGGCGTCGGGGCCGAGCGAGGGACGGACCTTGTCGGGGCGTCCGACGTTGCACACGGGCAGGATGTGGGCGGTCGGCTCGACGGCGTCGGTGTCGAGCTCGTTGAGTTTCTCGACGTAGTGCAGGATGTCGCGGAGCTGCGAGGTCATCGCCTGCTTCTCGCCCTCGTCGAGCTCGAGCCGGGCAAGCATCGCGACGTGCTCGACGTCCTCGATCCCGATTTCCTTCATCCGGTCCCCCGATCGGCCGGGCGCATCCGTTCGAGTGCGTCGCTCAGGTCGGCGAACTGCCCGAGTGTGAGCTCTTCGGCGCGGCAGGTGGGCCCGAGCCCGCACTCGCGGATGGCGTCGGCCACGTTGTCGTCGGAAAGTGCGGCCCATTCTAGGCGGCGCAGCGCGTTTTTCAACACCTTTCTCCGGGCGCCGAACGCGGCCCGGATAAGCGCGAACATCAGCGCGGGGTCGCGCGGTGAGACCGCCGGCGCGGGTCGGGCGGCAAGCTCCACGAGGACCGACTCGACCTTGGGTACCGGCTCGAAGGCGGTGCGCGGTACGGCGAGCACGCGACGCGCCTGGGTGTGATACTCGACGAGCAGAGTGATGGCGCCGCGATCGCGCGAGCCGGGCGGCGCGAGCAGCCGCCCGGCGACCTCGCGCTGCACGGTGAAGTATGCGGCCCGGTACGGCACGCCTGCCTCGAGGACGCGCGTGATGACGGGCGTCGTGACGGAATAGGGAAGGTTGCCGACGAAGACGAGGTTGTCGCCCGCTCCTGCGAGCGCCGCGAGGTCTGCCTTGAGGAAGTCCTCGGATCGGACTTCGAGGTTCGAGGCGGCGGCGAGCTGCTCGCGCAGAACGGGCTCGAGGCCACGGTCCACCTCGAAGGCGATGACGCGCTCGACCGTGTCGGCGAGCGCCTGGGTGAGCGCGCCGGTGCCGGCGCCGATCTCGACGACGACGTCGCCGGGCTGCAGGGCAAGCGCCGCGATGATGCGGTCGCGGACGTTTCGATCGACGAGGATGTTCTGGCCGAGGCGCTTGCTGAGCCGCAGGCCGCTGTGGCGGAGCCGGGCCTTGAGTGCCGAACGGCTCAGCACGGGCGGGACCTCCTGCGGCGGCGGGCGAGGCGTGCGGCGAGCCGGATGGCGGCCTCCATGCTGCCCGGGTGCGCGGTGAAGCGCGGGGCGATGTCGTAGGCGGTGCCGTGGTCGGGCGAGGTGCGGACGAACGGCAGGCCGAGGGTGACGTTGACGCCGCTGTTGAATGCGAGAAGCTTGACGGGGATGAGGCCCTGGTCGTGGTACATGGCGACGACGCCGTCGAATTCCTTGAGCCGGTGGCGCGGGAACAGGGTGTCGGCGGGCAGCGGGCCTGTGACGTGGAGGCCGCGCCGCCGGGCCTTGTTGATGGCAGGGGCGATGCGGCGGGCTTCCTCGCGGCCCATGAGGCCGTGCTCGCCGGCGTGAGGGTTGAGGCCGCAGACGCCGATGCGGGGCGCGGCGATGCCGAAGAGGCGGCGGAGCGCGTCGTCAAAAAGCTCGATGACGGCGAGGATGCGGCGCGGGGTGATCGTCGTGACGGCGTGTTCGAGAGGCTCGTGGATCGTGGCGAGTGCGACGCGCAGGCCGCCGCCGACGAACATCATGGCCACGCGCGGGGCGCTAGCCTCGGCGGCAAGAAACTCGGTGTGCCCCGGGAAGGGGTAGCCGGCGCGGCGCAGGCCCGTCTTGTTGATCGGTGCGGTGACAATGGCGTCGAGCTCGCCGGCCAGCGCGTCGCGCACGGCGGCCCGCACGCATTGCATGGCGGCGCGGGCGAGTGCGGCGTCCACGCGGCCGGTGGCGGCGCGGCTGCGGCGCAGGCGCGTCGGGTTGATGCAGGCGACCGCCTCGCCGGCCGCGGCGCGCACGTCGGACACGGGGGCAATCTTGAGGCGGACGCCGGCGCGCCGTGCCGCAGAACGCAGCAGTGCGGGCGAGCCATACACGACGAAGTTGGGCGAACGCGGGAGGCGGCCGCCGGCGAGCGCCCGGACGACGACCTCCGGGCCGATGCCGGCCGGGTCACCCATTGTGATGCCGATACGGAGCCGCCGGGACGGCATGAGGGCCTCCTCGGTGTGCGGCCGGGACGCGTCCGGGGGCTAACGCGGCGGCTCCTCCGGCGGACGGAGGAACCTCTCTCGCACCTCTTCCGGAACGATCGCCGTCGTCTTGGCGAGCCCCCGGGCGTACTTCCAGGTTTCGTCCTCGCGCTTTGTCCGGAGCAGTCGCTGCTCGATAACCGGCCAGGCCTTTTGGATATCGGCTTCGATGGGCTCGCGCCGGCCGGTGATCATGACGATCCACAGATTGTGCCCCTCATCCTCGATCACGCCGCTCGGCTCGCCGACCTTGAGCTCGTCGAACAGGACCGTGTTGACTTTCTTCGAGTTGATGACGCGGTCACGCTCGATCCAGCCCATGGCGCCCCCCTTCTCGGCGTTGGAGCTCTCGGAGAACTCTTTGGCGACCTCGGCGAACGTGGCGCCGGCGCGGAGCTTTTCGACCGCCGATTCCGCCTTCTGTCTCTTCTCGTCGTCGTTGCCGAAGAAGACGATCTGGCGGCACTCGACCTGCTCGAGCTGTGAGAACTCGTCCTTGTGCTCTTCGAAGTAAGCTACGACCTCGCCGGGCGCGACGTGGACGCGCGGGACGATCACGATCTGGCGGAAGCCGCTGAAGAGCACGTCGTCGCGCACCTCGCGGTAGAGCTCGCGGTAGGTGAGCTTGTTCTTCTCGAGGTATTCCTCGAGGGTCAGGTTCTCCCTAAGCAGGACGCGCTTGATCTGCGAGCCGACGCGCGTCTCGTCCACGGCCATGCCTTTTTCGGCGGCGGCCTTGAGGATGAGGGCCTTGACGATCATGCCCTCGGAGACGCTGATGAACACGCTTGTGCGCAGGGCCTCGAGCTCCTTCTGGCTTGGCATCGGTCTGCCTTCCAGGATCCTGTCCACGATGGGTTCGACCTTGCGCAGGACCTCGTTGACGGTGATCACGCGCGTGTCAACGATGACGTAGACGGCGTCGGTGATCATCGGGTCGCCGGTGGCTTTGACGGTCTCCGCGAGGGCCTCGCCCTCGTCGCCACCGGTGTCGGCCTCGGCCGGGCGTGGAGGCAGGGGCGTCGGCGGCGCGTGCGCCTGCCGCTCGCGCTTGACGCCGCACCCCGGTGCGAGGACGGCGGCGAGACCAATGGCCGCACACAGGTTGACTCGCAGTCGTGTCGTGCTCACGTGTACCTCTCTCGTTACGAGCTCGGTGTCCGAAGGTCCGCCGGCGCCGAGGGCGCCTCCGGCGGCGCCGGGGCTTCCGGGAGTTGGACTTGGCTGAGCCGCTTTGTATTCAGGACGACGCGATGATTTGCCCTTTGCTCGGTCACCCAGCCGAGGAAGAGCTCGGCCTGCTTCTCGGCTAGCAACTGCGCCCGCCACGGCGCGAGGTCCACGACGGCCGGCCGCCGGGTGACGCGCACGACGAGGAAGCGCTCGTCCATCTCGAGCACGCCGGTGAGCTCGCCGTCTTTGAGGCCCTCGGTGGCTGTGCGCAGCGCCTCGGGCATGCGCTCGAGCGTTGTGTCGGACCAGGTGCCGAGGTCCTGACGCGTGTCGGCCGAGTGGGCCTTGTGCACCTCGTCGAACGCCTTGCCGGCCTTGAGCTCGTCGAGTGCGTGCTCGACCTTGGCCCGGTCGGCGTTGGCGATGTAGCTCAACTGAATGAATTCCCTGGGCAGGTCGCCGCCCGCGCTCCGGGCGGCCAGCGCGCGGAGCTCCTCGTCGCTGATCGTGATCTCGAACTTCGCCAGGACGCGCTCGCGCATGGTGCGAATGAGGACGTCGTCTAGAGCCTGCTTCATCTGGGCGGTGAACCCGTCGGTTGTGTCGAGACCGCGTCGCTCGGCCTCCCAGATGAGGAGCTCGTGGGCCACGAGGGAGTCGAGAAACGGAGCGGGATCGGCCGTGTAGCGGGCCTGCGCGGGGGGCGGTATGAGCTCGAGGGCGCGCCGGGCGTCGGCGGCTGTGATGGTCTTGCCCTTGACCGTGGCGACGACGACGTCGTCTGCGGCGTCTTTGGTGAACCTCTCCGGGTAGGCAATCACCTGGTCCTGGCTGCGGGAGGACAACGCACTCTCGCGGCGTGTCGTTTCGACCCATGCGTTCACAGCCTTCGCACGCTGCTCGGCGCGGAGGGCGCGGCGGACGATGGGCGCGGCTTGCTCGAAGGGCAGCGGCTCCCGGTAGAAGATGAAGTTTTCCTGGCCGATGGTCGTGAGCGGGGTGGCGGTGAAGGTCTTGAGCGCGGCGAGCTCCCTGGCGAGGGCCGGAGAGACGCCGGCCTCGCGCGAGGGCGGGTCGGCGAGGAGCGCGAACGCGATCTTCCCACGGGTGGCGACGGTGCCGAAGGGCAGGTGGGCCTCGCGGCTTTTCAATATGGCGTCGTGGACGGCCGCCTTGGTGTCGTTGTCGGCCGGGATGCGGTAGACGATTGTCTGCCTGACGATCGCCGGTCCTGCCGGGGCGAGCACGTCGGCCTGGTAGCGGGCGCGGACCTCGGACTGGGCGATGGGCGGGAGGTTGCGGGTCAGCTCCTGCTCGAGCGCGAGGCGCAGGGCGAAGCGGCGCGCTTCGGCGAGGCGTTCGAGGACCTGGGGGTCCTCGTTGAGGCCCTGGGCGCGGGCCTCGGCGACGATCACCATGCGGTTGATGATGAAGTCGAGCAGCTCCTGTCGGTGTGCGGCGTAGTGGGCGCGGCGGCCGGCGGGGACGGTTTCGTACTCGGCCAGAAACGTGCTTGCGCGGATCTCCCGGCCGTCCACGGTGGCGATGACTAGGTCGGCCTTGGCGTCGGCGTCGGCGTCGGTCTCGGGCTCAGGTTTCTTGCCGCAGCCGGCGAGCAGGGCACCGCACAGGACGGCGAGCAGGGCACCGCACAGGACGGCGAGGCAGATGGCGCGGACGTATCGCATGGCAGGCCGTTGGCTCCTCCGGGCTTTCGTGTGAGGAATCTAGATCATCCGAGCAGCGTTTGCAACACGGATTTGACTTCCTCGACGACGGCGCGGGTGCCGGCGGTCCGGAGCCTCGGGAAGCGATTGTCCACCATGAGCCTGCGGCCGCGGCGCTCGACGACCAGCCGGTCGCCCTTGACCTCGACGCGCTCGATCCCGTAGCCCTGGCAGAAGACGCGGAGCGAGACGGCGTCGAAGAGCGCCAGCGCCTCGTCGGGCGGGGCGCCGTAGCGGTCGCGGACTTCCGCGCGGAGCTCGTCGAGCATGGGGTCGGAGACGAGCTCGCCGAGGCGCTTGTACAGGTCAATGCGCTGGTTCGTGTCCGGCACGTACCAGGCGGGGATGGCGGCGTCGAGGCCGAGGCGCATGGTGACTTCGCCCGGCATCGGCACGTCGTGGCCTTTGAGGCGCTCGATCGTGCGCTTGAGCAGCGAGCAGTAGAGCGAGAAGCCGATGGCGTTGATGTGGCCGTGCTGCTCGACGCCGAGGATGTTGCCCGCGCCGCGGATCTCGAGGTCGCGCATGGCGATCTGGAAGCCGGCGCCGAAGCCCTGGGCCTCGAGCACGGCGCGCAGGCGCTTCTTGGCCGTCTCGAGGATCTCGCGGCTCCTGGGCACGAGCAGGTAGGCGTACGCCTGGTGCTTCCAGCGCCCGACGCGACCGCGGAGCTGGTAGAGGTCGGCGAGGCCGAAGCGGTCGGCGCGGTCAATGAGCATCGTGTTGGCGTTGGGGATGTCGATGCCGGACTCGATGATGGTGGTGCACACGAGCACGTCGAGGCGGCCGCTGATGAAGGTGTCCATGATCATCTCGAGCTCGCCCTCGTGCATCTCGCCGTGGGCGGTCATGATGGTGGCCTTCGGGACGAGCTTCTGGAGCGACTCGCGGACCTTCTCGATCGTGGCGATGCGGTTGTGCAGGAAGAAGACCTGGCCGCCGCGGTTGAGCTCGCGCAGGATGGCCGTGCGGATCAGCTCCGGGTCGTACTCGGCGAGCAGGGTCTTGACGGGCAGGCGGTCCTGGGGCGGGGTGTTGATGGTGCTCATGTCGCGCGCGCCGACCAGCGACATGTAGAGCGTGCGCGGGATGGGGGTGGCCGTCATGGTGATGACGTCCACGAGGCGGCGTAGGTGCTTGAGGCGCTCCTTGTGCTTGACGCCGAAGCGCTGCTCCTCGTCGATGACGACGAGGCCGAGGTCCTTGAACTCGACATCCTTGGAGAGCAGCCGGTGGGTGCCGATGACGACGTCCACCTCGCCGCGCTTGAGGGCCTCGACGGTCTTGAGCTGCTCGGCGCGCTTGCGGAAGCGGCTGAGCATCTCGATCCGCACCGGGTAGTCGGCCATGCGGTCGCGGAAGGTGTGGAAGTGCTGCTGGGCGAGCACGGTGGTGGGCACGAGGACGGCGACCTGTTTCTCGTCGAGCACGACCTTGAAGGCGGCGCGGATGGCGACCTCGGTCTTGCCGTAGCCGACGTCGCCGCACACGAGGCGGTCGGCGGGCTGGGGGCGTTCGAGGTCGGCCTTGAGCTCGGCGATGGCGCGGTGCTGGTCCTCGGTCTCCTGGTAGATGAAGGCGTCCTCGAATTCGCGCTGCCACTCGGTGTCGGGCGGGAAGGCGTGGCCGTGCTTGCCGGCGCGGGCGGCGTAGAGCTCGAGCAGGTCGGAGGCGTAGTCCTCGATGGCGCGCTGGGTGCGGCGCTTGACGTTGACCCAGCGGGCGCCGCCGAGGGCGTCGATGCGCGGCACGTGGCCGTCGGCGCCGATGAACTTGGTGATGAGGTGGGCCTGGGCGATCGGCACGTAGAGCTTGGCCTTGTCGGCGTACTCGATGCCCAGGTACTCCTTGGTCGGCGGCTGGTTGGGCAAGGTGACGACGCCGAAGTAGCGGCCGATGCCGTTGTCGACGTGCACGACGTAGTCGCCGGGCTCGAGCTCGGTGAAGTCGCGAAGCGGCGCGCCGCCCTTGAAGCGGCGCGGGCCGCGGCGGATCTTGTAGCGGTGGAAGATGTCCTTGTCGGGCACGGCGATGGCGTTGACGTCGGGCAGACAGAAGCCGGCGTTGAGCGAGCCGATGACGAAGTGCATCGCCTCGGTCACACCGATGCCGCGCTCGTCGAGCAGGGCTTTGAGGCGGTCGAGCTCGCCGGTGTTGTTGCAGATGAGGAAAAGCCGCGCGTCGCCCTCGATCCAGGCCGGGATGCTCTCGAACACCTCGAGGTGGGTGGTTTCCTCAAACGCCACGAGCCGGGTGCCCTTGATGCTTGCGAGCGGCTCGAACGGGGACTCGACGACGGTGAGCGCCTCCTCGGCGGCGGTGGCGATGGGCAAGTCGGGCAAGACGAGGCGGTGCCGGTCCTCGATGAGGTCGCGGAAAGCCTCGAAGTCCATGAGCAGGGGCGAGGCAGGCGTGTCGCCGAAAATCTCGTCGGCGGCCGAGCCGAGGGCGCCGGGGTCGTCGAGGACGAGGAGGGCGTTCTCGGGCAGATAGTCGGTGATGCTCACGAGGTCCGAGGCGTGCTGCTCGTAGAGGCCGTACTCGTCGGCGGGCGGGATGCGCACCGAGCCCACGGGCGTGGTCGAGCGCTGGCTCGAGGGGTCGAACTCACGCAGCGAGTCCACCTCGTCGCCGAAGAACTCGGCGCGCACGGGGAGCTCGGCGTGGATGGGCCAGACGTCGAGGATGCCGCCGCGGACGCTGAAGTGGCCCTTCTCCTGGACCATGTCGAAGCGCTCGTAGCCGAGGCCGACGAGGCGCCGCAGCAAGGGCTCCATCGGGGCCTCCTGGTGCAGGGCGAGGCGGACGATCAGCTCGCCGAGCTTCTCGGGCGGGAGCACCTTGAGCAGGACCGACTGGATCCCGGCGAGGATGATGGGCGGGCCGATGTCGTTGCGCGGCTCGATGAGCGCGAGCATGGCGCGGAGGCGGTCGCCGACGAGCTCGGGGTGCGGCCGGAGCTTTTCGTGCGGCAGGGTTTCCCACGCGGGCAGGAGCATCGTGCGCGCGGGGGCGAAGTTGACCAGGTCGTCGTAGAGGGCGTCGGCCTCGCGTGCGCCGCGGCTCACGGCGAGGACGGGCGCGCCGATCTTCTTGGAGGCGAGGTAGATAAGGAGCGCGCGCGGGGTGTCCCACAGGCCGCTTGCGGACACACTCCTACCCGCCGCCAGCACCTCGATGAGACGCTGGACGCCGGGCGATTGCTCTAAGGCTTCAACAAGACGCCTCATTCAGGGATCGAACCTACCACGAAGTATGCCATCATCCGGGCCGGGGCGCAAGGGGTGAACTGGCTGAAGCCGAATGGTCGAGAAGCCTGCTGAAGCAGGCTAGAATGTTATCTGTGGGGGTGGAGACCACCGGCTGAAGGGCCTGTTGAAGAAACCGCCGCCAGCACGTCCTCCAGCGCGGGACGCAGGTCGTCCCATGCCCCGAAGGGGCCGAACGTGAGTAGCCGTAGGCGTAAGCCTACGGGCAGGAGGCGACCGCCAAAGGTCCTCTTTCTCGACGGGCGACCGGCCCGGACGGGGCCGGTCGCCCGTCGAGAAAGGTTGGTTGTACCTCGCTCGCGGCCCGTAGGCTTACGCCTACGGCTACTCACGTGGTGCCCCTACGGGGCGTCGCGGGGACAGGTTTTTCAACAGGCCCTGAAGCCGGTGGCAATGGGAGAGCCGGCTGGAAGCCGGCTCAATTACTCGTCACGTCACCCCTCACGTCACCCATCAGGTCACCCAGTGTGCAGGAAGGCGTGAGCCTGAAACGGCACGGCCATGAGGCCCGCACTCGAAGTCCACCCAGGCGGGCTTACCCCTTCCGGCTGTCCATGAGGTCGTTCCACCAGGACTTGTAGAGGAACGAGTGGTCGGGGAAGGTGAGCATCTGCTCGAAGCGGGCCGGGCTGACGCTGAGCGACATGATCTCGGGCGGCACGTAGCGGCGCATGGCCAGGTCGGTGCAGCCGATGACGGCGGGGTCGTCGGGCGATTCGGCGACGGAGCGCCAGATCATGCCGCAGCCCGACGAGAACGGAGCGGTGACGACGTCGCGGCCCGACCAGAACCCGGCGAGCGTCATCACGCCGGCGAGGCGGTCGGGATCGACTAGAAACGTCACGGTCTGCACGCTGGGCCACTGGTCGAGGTTTAGGGGCCCGATCAGGACGGTGTCGCCGGAGAGGTCGGGCGGGGCGGCGTTGTCGAGGAACTCCTGGGCGAGGGCGGGGCTGACCTTGAGGCCCTCGCCCTTCGACATCGGTGAGTCGGGCGGCACGCCCTCGCCGGTGGTGAGGAAGCCGGCCATGTAGTCGGGGTAGGTCTTTTCGAGGCCGAAGGCGCGGTGGCCGCCGGGGCAGCCGCCGCCGTTCTTTTTGAAGATAAGCGTGTGGCCGTCGAGCCACTGCTTGTAGTAGGCGAAGCAACAGGTGCGGCCCTTTGCCTCGATGAGGGGCTCGAACGCTGCGCCGGGCGGCGCATCGTAGAGCGCGATCAGCGGCGTTTCGAGCCGGAGCTGCTTTGTCAACCTGTCAATCGTCTCGTTCGTTGGTGGCACGGTATCTCTCCCGGCAGTGTGGTGAAGGTTCAGTTATTCCGCGGTCAGCTTGAACAACGTGTACGCCTCGTACACGGGGACGGCGCCCTTGTCCGGAATGCCCACGTAGATGGCGTGCGAGAAGGTGTGGTTCGGCCCGACTTGGATGGGGAACGTCGCGTCGCCGTTGGGGATGGCGAACTCGATGAACCGCCTGTTGGCCGAGGTGGTCGAGGCGGCCGTGACGTCCTCCTTGCCGCCGTACCGCTTCGTGGTCTTGAAGCGCCATTCCTCTTCGATCTCCGTGTCGTCGTCCTTCTTGACCTTGTGCTTTCGGATCGAAGGGGCGCCGTGGTCGAAGTGCGGCCACTCCCGGCTCCCGCACAGGTGGGTGACCGCCTCGACGATCTCGAGGTCGCCCGCCGCGCCCGGCGCGATTCGCACTTGTAGGTTGTCGTCACTGACGTACCAGCCGTCGTCGTCGCCGTCAATATGGAGGGTGATACTTCTGACATCGCCGATGACCTGCATGCCGTAATAGACGTTGTCCATGTCGTAAGCTGCTTTGACGGCAAACTCGACGCCCGCGGCCTTGAAGCGCCCGAGAACGGGCAGCGCCGTCCACTCGTCCGGCTTGCCGTCAATCGTGATTGTCGCGCGCTGGATGGACGGCGGCCACGGGTAGATCGGGTATGGGTCGTCCTTATCAATGATCCCGTCGCCGTCGCTGTCCTGCACCTTCGCCTTTGGCCAGGCGTAGCCTGTGCCGTCCGAGGAGGGGAGTTCCTGCTTCGAGGCCATGTACCACATGGGGGGGTAGCCCGGGTTGTAGACCTTCTGGCGCATGCGGGTCAGCGCGGTCGGCACCCACTTGGCCGACATGATCTTCTCGAGGTCCGTCATGCCGCTGCCGTCGGTGCTTGCTTTTGCCGGGTCGCTGCCGAAGCGCTTCTCATCGAGGGGCAGCTTCGCATCGTCGTCAGGGACGCCGTCGCCGTCCGCATCCTTCGCGACGTAGATACTGCCGAACATGTTGCGCAGGTACTGCGTCGCGGTCAGCATTCTGAGCGCCCATGCGATGCCGTCGTAGTGCTCGCCGTGGGCGAATGCGGTGCACCATTGCCAGTCGGCGCCCATCGGTGATTTGTATTTGGGCGCGAAATGGCAGAAGACCACGCGGTCGCCCTCCTGCTCAAGGCCGGAGTAATTATACTGGCTCTCCTTCTGGTGGTGGTACTCGTGACAGAACAGCCACGCGATGTCCCCGCCGCCGAGGAAGCCGCTCCGGCCGGGTGCGGGGCGCTGGTTCTTGTCGCCCCACTCCAGGCCCCACGCCATCCAGTCGGCGCCGAATGTCCAACCGCCGCTGCCCTGGTACTGCCATTCTTGCTCGTCCTTGTTCCATCCCCGCGTGCAACTGATGATGGCCTGGCCGGGCCAGATTGTCTTGTCCTTGAACGGCCAGACGGCGGCGTGGTTCGACGTATCTTCGGGGTCGAAGACGCGCAGCACGTCGCGCGCATTCTGCCAGCCCTTGTAGAACGCATCGAGATCGGCGGGCGGATTGCCGACCTTGAGCCACCCCGGTTCGGTGAAAAAGTGCAGGTCTATCCAGTACCGCATCCCCGAGTTGATCCAGTAGAACAACGCGCACCGGCGCAGGTCGTCCTCGTACATCCGGATCTCCTCGTCGGACATCGGTTCGGGCTTCTTCGTGCCGTCCTCGACGGTGCTGAGGTTGATCACGTTCGGGCAGAGGAGCACCTTGACCGGGATCCGCACGATGGCCTTCTCGCCGCGCTTGGCCCGCGTGGCAAATGCGTACTCGCGGCGCCACGGCGGGTCGTACGACCAGACGCGCTGCCATTCCGCCGCTTTTTCGTCCCTGGGCGTGTAGCCGGGGTCATAGGCCCGGTAGAAGTACCGGGTCGCGGGCTTGAGGCCGGTGAGCATCAGCGAATGTTGTCTCGTTTTCTCGTTGAGCCCCTGGATGATGGCCGCGTTTGTCCACACGTCCTCGTAGCCCGGGGTGCCGGCGATGTACGTGCCCTCGCGGAGCTGCAGCTTCGTCTCGCAGGGCTTTTCGGTCGTCCAGTTGATCACCACCGTCGTCGAGCTCAGGAAGCTCACGGGTCGCGCGTCCGGTGCCTTTGGGGCGAACTCCACGCCCGCACGCGCTGCGAGTGGTAGTGCAACGACACAAAGCAGGATTGGCAGGTCGATCCGTTTCATCACGTTGATTCTCCTTGTGTTGTTTATTCCGCCGTTGTCCTGAAGAGCGTTTGCGGTTCGTAGATTGAGACCGTGCCCGTATTGTTGACTCCGATGTCCACGCAGATCGCGGCGGTGTGGCCGGGGCCGATCTGGACGGGCGTTTTGCCGGTCCCGTTCGGGACGGCGATTTCGAGGATTTTTGAATTCCCCGATACGGTTGAGACGTATTTGATGTCGTGCCAGTCGCCGAAGATTTTCGGGCGCTGGAACTCCCACTGCTCCTCGCCTTTCTTGGGTCGGTTCCGGAACGGCTTGCCGTTGTCCCAGTGCGGCCAGCTCCTGTCGGTGGCCATGTGGATGGCGGCATCGCGCAGGAGCAATTTGCCTTTCAGATCGAGCTCGGCTGTGCGCGGCGGATTGGTGCCTTCGCCGGGATCGTTCTCCTTGGCCGGTGCGGTGAAGACGAGTCGGAGGTTGTCGTTGCCGACGGTGAAGCCGTCGGCGTCGGCGTCAATGACGAGCGTGAGTGATGTGACGGGGCCGCTGCACTGGATTGCGTAATAAAGGTAATCGTGGTCGTAGGCGGTGCGCAGCTCGGCCGTTACGCCTGACGCGGCAAGGGCGCCGAGCGTCGGGAGCTCCTTCCAGTCGCCAAGAGTACCGTCAATCGTCGGGGTGCCGCGCTTGATGACCGGCTCCCACGGATAGAGCGGGTAGGGGTCGTCGGCATCGTCAATGCCGTCCTCGTCGCTGTCCCGGATCATGGCGAAGGGCGGCAGATAACCCGCGGCGGGTCTGACCAGCGTCTCTGTGCCGCCCGTGGCGCGGTTCCAGAGCATCTTGTAGGCCGGGCTGAGCAGCTTGTCGCGGGAGTTGGTGTTCACGGCGGGGACCCATTTCGAGAGCATGATCTTTTCGAGGTCGGTGAGGCCGCTGCCGTCGGTGCTGAGCTCTTCCGGGTCGCTGCCGAAGCGCTTTTCGTCGAGGAGCAGGCGGGGGTCGTCGTCGGGGACGCCGTCGCCGTCGGCGTCCTTTGTGGTGTACACGTCGCCAAACATGTTGCGCATGTATTGGACTTGCGAGAGGGTGCGGAGCTGGTAGGCGATGCCGTCGAAATGGCGGCCATGGCTGTAGGCCGTGCACCATCGCCAGACGCGGCCCATTGGCGGGTTGAACGGCGGCGCGAAGTGGCAGAAGATGGTGCGGTCGTCCTCGCGCTCGAGGCCCGAGTGCCTGTGCTGGCTTTCGTACTGGTGCTTGTACTCGTGCGCCATGAGCCAGGCGATGTCCGAGCCGCCGAGGAAGGCGCTTCGGCCGGGCGCGGGGCACTGGGTCTTATCGGCCCAGCCCATCCAGTTCGCGCCGAATGTGCCGCCGCCGCTGCGCTGGTAGATCCATACTTTCTTCTCGTCGTTCCAAAGCCGGGTGCAGCGGACGACGACCTGGCCGGTGTAAATCGTGTTTTCCTTGAGGGGCCAGGCGGCTTTGTGGTTCGGGATGTCGGCTGAGTCGAAGACGCGCAAGCCGCCGCGCAACGGGGGCCAGCCTGTGTAGAAGTCGTCGAGCGCCGGAGGTTCCGGCCCCGCGCGCTGCCATTGCGGATCGATGAAGAAGTCGTAGTCGATCCAGTAGCGCATGCCGGAATTCACCCAATAATAGAGCGCGGTCTGGCGGAGCTCGCGCTTGTACATCTCGATGTCCGCCTCCGGCATCGGCTCAGGCGTCGTGCTGTTCTTGGTCACGGTCTTAAGGTCAATGACGTTCGTGACGATGAGGACTTTCACGGGGATTCGGATGATGGCCTTCTCGCCGGGCGCGGCGAAGGTGGCGAAGGCGCGTTCGCGGCTCCACGGCGCTGCGGCGGCCCAGAGCGTTTCGCTCTCGTTGGGCTCGTAGCCGGGATCGTACACGCGGTAGTAGTAGCGTGTCGCGGGCGTGAGGCCGGTGAGCATGATGGCGTGCGACGTCGTTTTTTCTTCGAGCCCTTTGATTTCCCTGGCCTTTTCCCACACGGTCTCGTAGCCGGGCGTGCCGGCGGGGAAGGTGCCCTCGCGGATCTGGATGCGGGTTTCGCACGGCTGCGCGGTCTCCCAGTTCACGACCGCCGCCGTCGAGCTGAGGAAGCTCACCGGGCGGGCGTCGTAGCTTTTCGGTGCGAATTCGACTGCGGCCACGACGCTGGAGCACGCGGCGAACACGAGGACAAGAGCAGCCGTGGATACGGTGTGTTTCATTGTGATTCTCCCTTTTCGGATTCGGTGTTGTTTTCCTGTTCGCCCATGAGCTTCTTGCGCAGCGCTTCGAACTGGGTCTTGGTGACGGTCTGGACCATCTTGGGGTCGAAGGCGTCGCGCAGGCCGTCGCCGAGGAACTGGAAGGCGACGACGGCGATGAAGATCATGGCGCCGGGGATGAGGACCCAGGGGTGGTACTTGATTTCGGTGACGGCCTGGGCGGCCGAGAGCATGTTGCCCCACGAGGCGTACGGCTCCTGGATGCCGAGGTTGAGGAAGCTCAGCCCGGACTCGCCGATCATGTAGGCGGGGATCGAGACCGTGGCGGCGACGATGGCGTAGCTGAACGTGTTGGGGAGCACGTGGCGGGTGATGATGCGGAAGTGGCCGACGCCGAGGGCGCGGGCCGCGAGGGCGTACTCGCGCTGCGCGACGGAGAGCACCATGCCTCGGATGACGCGGGCGATGCCGGCCCAGCCGATGACGCTCATGATGATGGTGATGGCGAAGTATATCTGGCGCGAGTCGAGGTTGGCGGGGATCGCGGCGCGCAGCGTCAGCAGCAGGTAGAAGAACGGGAAGAGCATGAGCATCTCGCACAGGCGCTGGACGCCGAGGTCCACGCCGCCGCCGAAGTAGCCGCTGACGCCGCCCATAATCATGCCGATGGTGAACGTGATGGCGAAGCCGACGAGGCCAATGGTGAGCGAGACGCGCGCGCCCCACATGACGCGGCTCAGCAGGTCGCGGCCGAACTCGTCGCTGCCCCACAGGTAGAGCATCGGGCGGTCGTCGTCGTTGTAGTCGTTCTGCTCGATGCCGAAGAGGTGGCGGTCCCACGTGAGCCACCGGATGCCCCAGAGCTGGTAGCGGTCGCCTTTGGCGAAGAGCGTGACGGGGTAGCGCGTCGTGCGGTCCTCGACGTAGCGCGTCTCGAAGGTCTCCGGGTCGAGCGTGCGGCGGTGGTTGTAGACGAAGGGGCGGAGGTGGAAGCGGCCGTACTCGTCGAAGAAGTGGAGGGTCACGGGCCGGCAATAGGGTTTTTGCTTCGTGTCGGTCTTGAAATCGTACGGCGCAAAGAACTCGGCGAAAAGCATGACGACGTAGAGCACGCCGAGGATCGCGCCGCCCCACTTAGCGAGCGGATGGGCGCGAAACTTCTTCCAGGCAAGCCACATGAGGCTGCGCGAGACGTGGCGCCCGCCGTTTGCGTCCGATGTTTTCTTCGCAGCCATCAGTCGTACCGGATCCGGGGGTCCACGACGGCGAGCAGGATGTCGGCGATCACGTTGCCGATGAGGAGCAGCGTACCGCCGAGCATCATGCTGCCCATGACGACGTAGAGGTCCTTGTTGAGCACGGCCTCGAGCATGACCTTGCCGACGCCGGGATAAGCGAAGATGATCTCGACGAGGGCCGAGCTGCTGATGAGCGCGGTGAGCAGGTAGCCGAGGTAGGTGACCATCGGGTTGATCGCGTTGCGCACGGCGTGCTTGTAAATGACCTTGTGCTCGGGCAGGCCCTTGGCGCGCGCGGTGGTGACGTAGAGCTGGCGCAGCTCCTCGAGCAGGTTGCCGCGCATCTGGCGCTGGAGGCCCGCGAGGCCCGCCATGACGGTCATACACACCGGCAGCACGAGGTGCCAGGCCTGGTCGAGGATCTTGCCGATTGTGGAGAGCTCGGCGAAGTTCTCGCTCGTGAGCCCGCCGATGGGGAACAGGCCGTGGAGCGCGTGGCCGGCGGGCAGCTCGAACGTGAGCGAGACCGCGTAGAGCAGCAGCAGCGAGAAGAAAAAGTTCGGGATGGACATGCCGATGAACGAGAAGAAGGCGAAGATGCTGTCGCCGATCGAGTACTGGTGCACGGCGCAGTAGATGCCGATCGGGAGCGCGACGAACCACGTGAGCAGGATGGCGAAGAACGAGAGTTTGAGCGTGTTGACCATCCGCGGCCAGAGCCGCTCGAACACCGGCTGCTTGGTCGCGAACGAGTAGCCGAAATTCGGCCACCCGAACAGCCGCGGGCGCGTGCGCTGCTTGAGCCGCACGTTGTCGAAGAGCACGGTGCCCGCGTCTTTTGAGGCGATCCGGAGGCCGCGGACGTGGCCGAGGTCGGCGCCGCGGGCGGCGAGCTCGTCGAGGCCTATGGTGAGCGTCCGGTTGTAGGACGTGGCGACGGTGAGGACGGCGTAGAGGGCCGCGGCCACCGCGATGATGGAGCCGGCGACGAGGAGGCCCTTCCAGGAGAACGCGCCGCTGAAGACGGTCACGACCGTGCCGATGACGGCGAAGATGATGGCTAAGACGCAGACGTGCTTGGCGATGGTGCCGAGCGTGCTTGTCCGCCGTGGGCCGAAGGTTTCGGTGACGGCAACCTCGACGGGCGCGGCGTCGGGTGGGCCGGACAGCAGCGTGGCCGTGATGCGCATGGGCGCGGCGCCGAGGTTTTCGAGGTCGAGCTCGAGGCGGTCGAAGCGCTGCGTGGGCCACTCGTGCCAGGGTCCTTCCTCGACGCGGCGGGGGTTGTTAAAGCGGTTGAGCTGGTAGTGCTCATCGGGCGCGCCGGAGAAGGTGAGCTCGGCGTAGTAGCCGTGGTCGCCGCGTTGGTTCAGGCGGGGTTCGAGCGTGCCGCCCGGCCGGTATTTCTCCTCGACGATGCGCTCCTCGAAGTCGGCGATGTAGGCGCGCTCGCATTTGGTTTTGACGTCGAAGCAGAGGCCGCGCAGCCAGTAGAGGTACTGGACGGTGACGGGCTTGTAGTAGCCGATCTCGCGTTTCTGGCGCTCGATGATGCGCTGGTCCTCGCGGGGGCTGCGCTCGTACTGCTGGAACCAGTCGCCGGGGCTGAGCTTGATGGCGAGGAACACGATGAACGACATGGTGAGCAGCAGGGGCACCGAGATGATAAGGCGTTTGAGGACGTAGGTCTTCATGATCGGCGGCTCGTGTCCCATCCCAGGAGCGACTGGCGCAACTCGGAACGGCGTCTCTCAACAGGAGAGCGCCGCTCCAGCTCGCCCTGAAAGGGCAGTATACATCAGCCCAGGGTCAGCTTCGCCCCCAGCTTCTCGAGGGGCGAAGCACCACCCTGGGGAACAAGAGCACAACACAAACCATTTCTACCCCGACGGGGTTCGATAGACTCTCGTCGAGAAATATGATAGATGTCGTATCATGGCTATGGAACCCGCTCAGGGCATCTTTCCTGCTCCGCGTCGCATACCCAGGCCGGCGTAGTCGCCGCTCGTTGCACGCGATTGTTCGGCCCTTCGCTTGTACACCTGCTTAGTTTGTCACCCGGTGTTCTGTTCGTGCAGCAGATTGGCGGGTACAACTGCCTTGAGTAGCTCGATTACTTGAGGAAGGGCGTTCTTGACTGCCACGAACACGTGGACTTCAACCATCCCCTGGTCTCTCGTCTGGAAAAGATGAAATGTGACGGTCTTCTTCTTCTTGTGGATCACCGCACGTTCCAGCGCTTGGACTGGAATGGTCTCAGTGCGTTTTTTCAGGAAGAACGGCTTGATGAGCAGTTCGCCGAGAATGCCACCGCCCATGAGATTCCCGATGGCGGACACCCTCCATTTCCCATCCAATCGGATGGCATCCAATTGAAACCGGACCGTTCCTGAGCGTGCAGGCTCCCACAGAGAAACCTTCTCATTGTCAGCGAGATCTACTGCCGCTCGTTTCAGAAAACTGATCTTGAATTCACCCGTCTCCATGTTACTTTCTCCTTATTGTGTTCCGTTCAAACCAAACGCTCAGGGGGATAAGCGCAATCAGAGCAACGATGGCCAAGACCCAATACGCAGCATTGTCGCCTTCTGTGATGGCGGCTATTAACATGGGAACTCCGAATAGAAGGACTCCTATGATTAGACAACCAGCATTACGCGTGGATTTATCCTCTGTCGGCAACTCCCCCTTGCTGGGTGTTGAGAATTGACTCGTAGGGGGAGGCGCCGAAGACAACGGTTGTGTTGTGACTGCAAGCGAACAACCGCACTCAGGGCAGCTATCTGACGCGCCAGTAGTCACAACCTTGATGACCTTGCCGCATCCTTTACATCGGACTTTCATGTTCATCGTCTCCTTCTGTCATTTCTACGCCGGACCCTGAAGCCCCTGCGGGGCAACCCGGCTTCTTAGGGCGTCCGGCTAGTGCGTCACGGCCTGCCCGTCAGTGGCCTCATAGGTCAGGACCATGTCGGGCCAGATCGAGGGCCAGAAGCCGGTGGTCGCGTTGATGTTGCGGAAGCGGTTGCTGATCGCGTAGTAGTTCTCGTTCACGACCGTCCAGATCATGGGAATCTCGTCGCTGAGAATCTTCTGGATCTCGTCGCCGATGCGCTTGCGCTTCTCGCGGTCGAGCTCCGCGCTGTACTCGCTCACGAGGCGGTCGAGGTCGTCTTCCCACGGCAGGCGATAGGCGATGTTCTCGGGGATGGGCTGGCCGTCGTTCGTGTAGTGGGGTTTCCAGAAGCGGTACGGCCTGTAGCTTGCGTAGAGCTGGTGCACGTCGTAGACCTCGCCGCCGCCGATTTCGCCGCCGAACGTGCACTCCCAGTCGTACTCGACGCCGAGCTTGTCGTGGAGGGTATTCGTCTGCTGGATGCTGTAGTCGGCCCGCACGCCGATGCGCTTGAGGTCGCTGACGAACATGTTGATGGGCCGGAGCTGCTTGGCGTCACGCGCGGCGGTGAGGATCGTGAACTCGATCGGGTGGCCGTCGGGGTCCTCGCGTACGCCGTCGCCATCGCGGTCAATGAAGTTGATCTCGTCGAGCAGCGTCCTGGCCCTGTCGAGGTCGAAGGGATACTTCGTCACGTTCGGGTTGTAGAACTCGGTTGAGGCGGGCGAGAGCGGCGACCAGAGCGGCTGGCCGAAGCCGTTCATGAAGTTGTTGACCCAGGTGTCGCGGTCGAGCGCGTGGGCCATGGCGCGCCGGAACTTGAGGTTGTAGAACCATTCGAGCTTGTGCGGGGCGACGAACGGTTTGCCGGTCTTTGTGTTGTGGCCGCGGTTGAGGTTGAACGTCATGTAGTTCACGACGCTGCTCGGGCCGGTGTAGAAGATGCGGAAGTCCTGTTCCTTCTGCAGCTTCTTGAGGATCGGGTACCACTCGCCGGTCACGCCGATGAAGTCAATCTCGCCGGCCTTGAACTTGAGCAGCGCGGTCTCGGGGCTCTCGACGATGAGAAAGACGATCTTGTCGAGGTAGGGGAGCCGCTGGCCGGCGGCGTCTTTGCGATACCAGGTGTCCACCCGCTTGAGCACGAGGCGCTCGCCGGGCTGGTACTCCCACGGCCTCCAGGGGCCGGAGCCCATAACGTCTCTCGGGTTCGTGCTCAGGTCCCAGGTCGTGTTGAACGTGCCGTCGTCCACGTATTTTTTCAGGACGTGCTTCGGGTAGATGAGGGTGGCGCACCGGTTGAACGCCCGGAACGTCTTGAAGGGGAAGGTGAACTTGACGGTCCGGTCGTCAATCTTCTCGACGGTCATCTCCTGTTCGATGGTGCGCTTCTCGACGGGGTCCCACTTGCGGAAGATGAGCTGGCCCTTGCCGCCGACGTCAATGCTGGGGTTGTTGAGGATGTCGTTGTAGGTGAACACCACGTCGTCGGCCGTGATCGGCTCGCCGTCCCACCACGTGACGTCGGGCCGCATGGTGAACACGACGGAGAGGCCGTCGGGCGCTTCGACCCAGCTTTCGGCCAGGGCCGGGACGTACTCGTCGGTGATGATGTCTTTGCGGAACAAGGTATCGTAGCAGTAGCGGAGCTTGTCGGAGGTGGACGCCTCGCGGTTGAGCACGAGGTTGAAGGTCTTGGCATCGGAGGTGTGGGCGTAGGTAAGCGTCCCGCCCACGGTGCCGATCTCGTAGGTGTACTGGCGCGCGCGGCGCATGAGCTCGGCGACGGGGACGTGCTCTTCGGGCCGGATCGTGGTGGGGGTCTCGGGGGGCGCTTCGTTCGGGGCCTGCGAGCGGACGGCGACGCCGCCGGCCTCGAGCCGGTGGAGCAGGGGCAGGAGGTGGTTGTTCTGCCTGATGAGGATGGCGAGCTCGATTGCCACGGCGATGAGGATCGCTGCGAGGAACACCTCCCTGATCGAAATACGGGTCTTCATCCGGTTCCCTTTTCGGTGCGGTTCGACAGCTTCATTGGGTCAGCGCAATTGGTAGCAGCCGAAGGGGGTTCCGAACAAGGCCGAATCTGACGTTGTTTTTCCGGTTTTTTCTCTTGACCTTCACTATTCGGATATGATAGAGTATCTCTCGAAATAGGGGGCAGTATATCGAGCAGGACCCAGCCAAGAGCATGGCGCGGAGAAGCTAACCGCCGTCATACTGGTTTATTAGGCAACGGCTGCTCTCTCCTCCTTGGGGGTCTGATTGCTGATAGCTGAGGCGCTTTGTCTCAGGGGACGGCCTCAGCGTGAGGCTTTGCGGTCAGAGAAGGGACGGACATCAGGAAAGGGGGTTTGCTATGAGAAAAGGTCTAGTGGCACTCGTGCCGCTGCTTGCGGTGCTGGTCCTCGCGCCCGTGGCCAAGGCTGAGGACATATTCCCGCCGCCGTGGGAGGAGCCCGATCCTTCGCGAGTAACGTGGCAGGATTGGGAGTTCACTACGGACGAGCAACTCGATGTCCCGCCGGAGTTTTACGAGAACCCATACGGCGAACCGCTTCTCACGATGGACCCCGTGGACGCTTTTGAGGGTTGGGGCACGGAGCCGGGTTGGGACGAGAGCTACACCACGTGGCATGTCAAGGGATCCGGCATTCACCAGATCCAGATCCACAACAAGCCGGATCCCGATGGGGTCCGCAAAGAGGTGTGGGTCCAGGTGACGTCGTCGACGCCGCCGATATCGGTTGGCGGCCAACCGGGACATGGGGCGACGAGTACTCCATTTCCTGGCGCCACCCTTGGGACGGACCCCACCGGCCTCACTTGGTCCGTGAGTCCGTGGCTCGTGACGTTCCCCGGCAATCCGTCGATGGAGTACATCGTGATCCAGTTCGAGCCCTGCACCTGGATCGAGGAGATCGTCATCCACACCCGGTGCGTGCCCGTTCCCGAGCCAGGTGTGATGGCCATCTTTGGGTTGGCAGGACTCCTGTTCCTGAGGAAGAGGAAGAAGTAGCAGCCGCAAGCACGCGGTCAAGAATTAGGTGGGCGGTGAAGAGGCCTTGCCGGCTCTCTTCACCGCCTTGCCTTATTGACTTGCCTTCCGAACGACCTGCCTGCGGCTCCGAGCCATAGCGATTGACGCGCGCCGCTCCCTGTGCGAAGATGAGATGAAGTGTTTCTCGTTTCCGGAGACGTGCGTTCCGGGAACGCCGTGACCACGATACCGGACCCATCGCCGCCCCAGAATGGGGCCGCATTCCCGTTCGGAGACATCGGCGCGAGGAGGCTATGAAGGTTCTCGTTCTCAACTGCGGGAGTTCGTCGGTCAAGTTCCAGCTTCTTGACATGGACACCGAGGCGGCGATCGCCAAGGGGATTGTCGAAAAGATCGGCACGGCGAGCGCCATCCTGCGGTATGCGCCCCAGGCAGGCCGCGGCGTCAAGGAAGTGCTCGAGGTGCTGGACCACGAGACGGCGATCGAGCTCACGATCAAGACGCTCACGCACGGCCGCTACGGGGTGATCAAGTCGGCGGGCGAGATCGGCGCCATCGGCCACCGCGTCGTGCACGGGGGCGAGCGGTTTGCCGAGGGCGTGCTGATTACCGGGGAGGTGCTGGAGGGGATCCGGGCGTGCATCCAGTTTGCGCCGCTCCACAATCCGCACAATCTCAAGGGGATCGAGGCGTGTGCGGCGCTTCTTCCGGGCAAGGACCAGGTGGCGGTGTTCGACACGGCGTTTCACCAGAACATCCCGCGGCACGCCTACACGTACGCGCTGCCGATGGCGCTGTACCGCAAGCTGGGCATCCGGCGCTACGGCTTCCACGGCACCTCGCACCAGCACGTGGCGGAGAAGGCGGCCGAGGTACTCGGCAAGTCTTTGAAGGAGTGCCGGCTCATCACGTGCCACCTCGGCAACGGCGCGTCGGTCGCGGCGGTCAAGGGCGGGGTCAGCGTGGACACTTCGATGGGGTTCACGCCGCTCGAGGGGCTGGTGATGGGCACGCGCTGCGGCGACCTCGACCCGGCGCTGGTGCCGTACCTGATGCAGCGCGAGGGGCTCTCGACGACCGAGATCGATACGCTTATGAATAAGTACAGCGGGCTGCTCGGCGTGAGCGAGACGACGAACGACATGCGCGAGATCATCGCCGGCGCCGAGGAGGGCAACGAGCAGCACCAGCTCGCGCTCGACATCTTCTGCTACCGGGTGCGCAAGTACATCGGGGCCTACACCGCCGCGCTCGGCGGGCTCGACGCGGTGGTGTTCACGGGCGGGATCGGCGAGAACTCCGCCGTGGTGCGCGCCAAGGCGTGCGAGGGGCTCGGGCCGCTGGGGATTACGCTCGACGAGGCACGCAACGCGGCGAACAAGACGACCGTGAGCACCGGGCCGGTCGCGGTGCTGGTGGTGCCGACGAACGAGGAGCTGGCGATCGCGCGGGCGACCGTGCAGGTGCTCAGCCACCTGCTCAAGGTCAAGGCGGAGCGGATCGAGGAGGAGACGATCAACGCGAAGCTCGCCGCGCTGAGCGAGCACGACAAGGCGCAGGTGGCGATCCTGTGGTCGGACAACCAGGAGGCGGGCCTCGACTACCTCGTCCAGCAGTTGCGGCGCGACCACGCGATCTCGCTGACGCCCAAGGCGCTCGAGGTGCTGCTCGAACGCATGGGGCTCCTCGAGGCGGAGGCGGCCGCCAATGAGACAGGACCGGACACGCAAGGCAACGAGGAAACTTCCACAGCGGTGAGTGAGCAATGAAGACGCTCGACAAGGGTACCAGCGGGTGGATTCTCGCGCGGGTGTGGCTCGACTCGCTCGAGGAGACGGCGCGCGATTTCCACGGCATCCGGCCGCGCGCGTTTCTCGAGCGCGCCTACACGCACGCGACCGAGACGCTGCTGCGGATTCTCGAGGACGAGTACGGCCTGCGCCCGCGCAAGGCGGCCACGATCAAGGAGGCGATCCAGAGCTACATCGAGCTGTGCGTCAAGGCGGGGCTGTTCGACGACGCGAGCCAGTTCAAGATCGAGGAGCTGGACCCGTACCGGGTCGAAGTCGAGGTGGCGGGGTGCCCCTACGGCGAGAGCTGCCGCGACATCGCGAGCCAGACGATGCCCTTGGACAACCTGACTTGCGCGCGGCTGGGCTGTTTCAAGGCGGCCGCCGAGATCCTCGTCGGCATTGACTGCAACTACGAGTTGATGACGGGTTCGCCCGGCACGGTGTGCCGGGGCGTCGTCGAGGTGGCCTAGCGCTTGGCTGCATGAGTTTGTGCGTGGCTGAGGGAAGCCGCGTAGCGGCGACAGTTGGCAGCCTGGGCCGTAAGGCCCAGGATGGAGAGGGAACACATGATTGTGGTGAGCGCCGAAGGTGCGGCAGAAAGGCGCGGCACTGGGCCTGCTCTGCCGCCCCTACAGGGCTCTTGGGTTCTGCCTGGTGACGTGTACCTGGGGCTAACGGGCCTGTTGAAAAACTCCGTTTATGTAAGCCCTTCAGGCTATGTTTCGGTTTGTTGCGGCGTTTGTACCCAGGGTGGCGCTTCGCTTACCCTGGGCTGTTCTATGCTGCCCCTTCGGGGCAAAGCTGCGAAGGGCAAAGGCGGAGTTTTTCAACAGGCCCTCACGCCCCAGGCTACCGCCTTGCGCGCCTACGGCGCTCAACCGGGCAAAGGCACGCTCCGCCGTGCAGCCGTTTTAACCCCAAAGCACTAAGGGGTGTGCACCGTGGCCGAGACGCTGGCGCAACTTGCCGAAGAGCTTGAGACGGACATCGATTGGGAGGTCCGGCGCGAGGCGGCGCGCAAGCTCGCCGCGTACACGGAGCCGCGTGCCGTCGCGGCGCTGGTGCACGCTCTCGACGACGCCGACGACGAGGTGCAGCAGTACGCGGTCAAGGGGCTGGCGCGGATCGGCGACCCGTCGGCGGCGGAGGCGTTGCTCAGGCCGCGGGTGTACCGCTCGGAGAACCCGGTGACGCGGTGGTTCGCGGTGGCGGCGCTGGGCCGGCTCGGCGAGCCGGTCGTGGTCGAGGCGCTCACCGACGCGCTCGACGACGAGGAGTGGATCGTCCGCAACGAAGCGGCCGAGGCGCTCAAGCGGCTCGTGACGGCGATGGCGCGCGACGAGTCGGCCGAGACGGCGCGGCGGCTGCTGCGGCTGCTGATTGTCGAGAACGCCGAGGTGCGCGAGCTGGTGATCGGCGCGCTGTGCCGGCTGCAGGCGGTATCGGTGGGCCCGCTCGTCGAGGCGCTCACGTTCAGCAGGCCGGCGCTGCAGGCCGGGATCTGCGAGGTGCTGGGCCGGATCGGCGACGCGAGCGTGTGGCCGGCGGTGGTCGCGGTGATTGACGACGAGTCACCGCTGGTGCGCGAGCAGGCGATTCGCTGCCTCGGCCGGCTGAGCGAGGCCGACAGCATCGATCCGATCGTGGACCAGCTCGGCGACCGGAACAGCCGGGTCGTGGCGGCCGCGATCGAGGTGCTTGCCGGGTTCCGCCAGCATGCCACGCCGTTCCTGCTGAACCGGCTCCGGCACAGCCGCAGCCGGCAGATGCGCACGAACATCCTGCACGTGCTCGGCCAGGGCAATGACCCGCGGACCATCCTGCCGCTGATGAACTACCTGTCTGACTCCTTCTTCCGGGTGCGCCGCGCTGCGGCCGACGCGCTGGTGCTGCACGGCGAGGCGGCGGTCGGGGCCGTGGCCGAGCTGCTGTCGCTGCCGAAGGTGGCGGTCGGGCCCGTGCTCCAGTGTGCCCTCGAAGACCCCAACAAGCGGATGCGCTTGCGGGCGATCCGGAGCCTGGGCGAGCTGAAGAACCCGAAGACGGCCGAGGCGCTCCGGGAGCTGGCCGGCGACGCCGATGACGCCGTCGCGCACACCGCCGAGGAAGCGCTGCTCAAGGTGCAGGGGGCGACCTGGGCCCGGTACTACGCGGCGCGCATCCTGGGGCGCATCCGCAGCCCGCGAGGGGTGAAGCCGCTGCTCGCGGTGCTGGGCGACCCGAGTCCCGTCGTGCGCTACGGCGCCGTGCGGGCGCTGGGGCGCATTTCGGGCCGCAACGTGGCGGGACCGCTGGCGCTGGTGCTCGTCTCGGACAGCGACGACGCGGTGCGCGCCGAGGCGGCCAAGGCGCTGGCGCAGGTGGAGATCGCGGACGCGGTGTTCGTGGGCATGCTGCTTACGGGGCTCAAGGACCGGTCGCCGCTGGTGCGCGCGCCGGTGGCGCGGCTGCTCGGGCGGCTCGAGGACCCGCAGACGGTGAGGCCGCTCCTTGGCGCGCTCGACGATGCGCATTGGAAGGTGCGTCGCAACGCCGAGAACGCGCTCGTCTCGATGGGGCCGGACGCGGTGCCCACGCTCCTCGAAGAGTTGCCGACGGCCACGGGCGACAGGCGGCTCGTGCTCATCATGATGCTCGGCGAGATCGGCGACCCGCGCGCGGAGGCGCCGCTGGAGAAGATGCGCGCTTCAGCCCAAACGCCGCCGGAGACCCGCGCCGCCATTGCCCTGGCGCTCGGCATGATCGCCGCGGCGAAGACCGAGGTGAACTGAGCGTACGGGCCACGCTGGCCGCCGGCTGGAGAGTGGTGGTCGCCGCCATGCAACGGCCCGCTCGTGCTCGATGGTCAAGTAGGGCCTGGGCGCCTACGGCATGTGGAAAACCCGTCGTGGGCTTGCCGGCTGCGCCAGCGCCCGCACGGCGTCCTGCCGCGGAAGCTCCACAGGACGCGGCATCGCTCCGAGAAAACAAGGCTCCGCCAGCTCAGCACATGGGCGTGGTGTCCGGCGATTGCGTCCCCGATTGCCTCAACGAATGAAACGCACAAGCATCCCCTCGTGCTCTTCGACAGCCAGGCTAAACGAAGCCTCGTCCGTGATGCGATGATGAGGATCATATATCACGAACAGCACGCGCCGTTGGCCTTCATACTTCGTGATGTCTGCTGCGATGCCCTCTGTAAGATTGCTGCGCTGCGTGTGCTCTCTCACGTATTTGAGCTCGACCCAGAGGCACGACTTCTGGGTAGACCAGTCTGGCTTGGTCAACGCCGACGCCCACCGGACAAACGGATATTCCCTGACAAGGGTGTCATCAAAGCTACACAATATCCCGTCACACCATGCCTGTAACTGCGGCTCGTCACGGGGTTGACCCTTTTCGCACATCCGGGGGAGACCATCAGCCAAAAGGTGATGTACCCGTTCGGCGTAGCGTCTCTCAACCGACAATAGATGTCTGCGTCCCGCAATGAGAGAAAGCATGCAGCTAGGATCGAGTTCGCCGGACATCATAGGCCCGGCATGTCTTTCGATCTGCTCGCTGAGGACGCGCGTGACGTCCTGACCATGGCGCTGGTGTATCCTGATCATCCCTTCTGCAGCAGCAGGATCATTCGGGAACGCACGACCAGCACGTGCAAACTCGTGACCGAACCGTTCCGCAAGTTGCAGGTCCGTGGCACGTGACAGTTCAAGCGCATGGCGAGCATAGTCAATCGCGATGCTATTCTCGTACCCGTCCTTCCGTTGCCCAGCAAACACGTCGCTGACGTAATCGGTCTGCGGATCGTGTGCCTCAGCACCAGCAGCAAGTATGGCGATGCGGCGGTCTATGCATTGACAGCAGCCGCCGCAGTGGCGCTGGGTCTTGGTTTGGAAGAAAGTCCGAACACACGAACAGGAGTAAGGAATCAGAGGTCCACCACCGGCAGCAACAAGCGCTGAAACGACCTCAGCTTTCGTGTGGAAGAGATAGGGATTGTCAACAACAAAGGGACGGCCCAGCACTTGGGAGTAGAAGTCTCCAAATAGCTTGAGCGCCCAAGGATGGGTCGTCCTGGACGTGCGAGCGCGCAGCGCTTCGTCAGCCACCGGGAGGTTTAGGCTCACAATCCCGTTCTCGTAGAAGCGCGTTCCATCCGCATCGACGGAAGCAGCCACGCTTGTACCCAGAGCGGAGTAGAGAAAAGAGCGCGTACGCTGTGTGGATTCCCTGCCGAGCTTGGGTGCCTGTTTGTTGATCCATACAGGGATGTGGAACATCGGAACCCTATACGTGCTCTTCAACGCTGAGAAGAGATCACGCTGACGCTTGTCAAGCGTCGCAACCGAGCGGTGACTGACCAACACTAGAGGCCGTCCGGCAGCGGCTGTCTCCGCCGCGCCAGCCAAGGAATCAAGGCCTCCAGAGAACATCAGGACCCGGTCGACACCGTGGAACGGCCAGTCGTCTATTCCACCGAATGCGAGGTACTCCTGTCGCGGATCCGTTTCCATGTCACCGCAGAAGTCGAAGTGGAAGCGATCGTCGGAGAGAAATCCAAGGATAGTGCTAAGTAACACGCTGGTGTCGCGGGCGCACCAGAAGTCTTTGTCGCGAACGGGAATGATGAAATGGAAGTCGCGCTCCCAGGCCTCCTGCCCTGATGACCTGGACCAACCCGTGCCACGCACGACAGCTGTGTCCGCTGCGTAGACGTAGGATGCAATCTCAACGAGGTCCGTCAGGCGCGGTGTTAGATGTTCCAGGAAGACCTTTGCGACATCCTCCAATCTCAAGTAGACATTCTTGTTTTGGCCATGTGTGCTCAGGATCAGTTCCTTGCGGCCATCGCGGCGAGGGTCGTCACTCGGCACCCTCACGTCTCCGCAGATGACCAGCCGGGGCTCACTCATCAGTGGGTTCCTCGGCGGACAAACTCATCACGCAGTTTCTCGATGGCAACCGCCATGAAGCGACAAATGCCCTGCATGTTTAGCCGCTGCTCATACTGGGCCTTCATGTACCAAGCGCCACAGAAGGCGTGAACAACGCGGCAGGTCTGGCGGCAGTGGAGCCGCAGGGCACGCTCGAAACTCGTCAGATCACCCAGGTGGCCCAGTTGGGCCGATCCCACGAAGAGAGGCGTTATCCGGGATAGGTGGAAATTGAGAAAGCGGTAGAGAAACGAGCTGAAGAACTCATGACCCAGCAACGCGAAGCCCTTCTTCGTTGACAGTGCGCGGAGCCCTTGTTTCAGCTGTTCGCGGCTTGGCCCGAAGAGTGTTTCAGATCGCGGGCCAGCCACTGTTACGAGGGCGCCCACCATCGCGCCTTGAGCCATCTCACTGATGTCGGTCGATCGAGCCTTAGATAGGAGGTGCTCATCGAAGGTTTGCTGAAGCATGGCGGCGAGATCAAAGAGCGATGCTTGCTCTGGGAGTTCAAGGCTCAAGTGCGAAAGAGCCTCTTGCCAGCTAGCCTCGCGGGCCGAAAGCACTACTCGGGCCAGAAGGAGGAAGGCAAACCTAAGGCCGTAATCCTTTGCAGCTGTCTTGAGACCAGCATCGGCGGCAAGCAACGACTTGGCAGCGATCGTGTGAACAAGCTCGGCCAAAGTGGGACCGGGTGCGAGGTCCAAGGGGCGGATGGGGTTCATGCAGAAGATTACCTCGCTCCACGCCCTTGTCTTGGGGAGGGATCCGAGTCGGGTGTGTCCCATTAGATAAGTCCTCTCTGCTAGATGGCAGCAATGTTTCGTACGAGCGCCGAGCCAGGCGCCACCATCTTTGTTCTATCCCGTGCATTGGCCTTCGGCCAGGGTTGCGAGGCGGCGTGGGGCGGTCGATCACGTTATCGAGGCGCTCGATGGATGACCCGCAGCCCAGAGGGCGGCCTGTGCGTTGGTAGCAGCGCAGATCGTTGGGTGTCGTACCGTCGGTGGCCTGGTGCGCAGACCCAGACGCCACGTGCCGTCCCGGCGCGACCGTGGCTTAAGCATGGTCCCAGAGTGGCCAAGGGTCAAGTGCGAACTGCGGAAGCGAGTTCTAGCGAACCAGAGCGCTACTGTGCTGCTTGGCTTGTCTTGTCCAACTACTTCTTGACGGCCGCCGCCTGGAGGGCGGTGATGGCGGCGGCGTTGACGATGTCGTCGACGTCGCAGCCGCGGCTCAGGTCGTTGGCGGGCTTGGCGGCGCCCTGGAGCAGGGGGCCGATGGCGGTGGCGCCGGCGAGGCGCTCGGTGAGCTTGTAGGCGATGTTGCCGGCGTTGAGGTCGGGGAAGATGAGCACGTTGGCATTGCCGTGGATGGGGCTGCCGGGGGCCTTGCGTTTGGCGATGGCGGGCACGAGGGCGGCATCGCCCTGCAGCTCGCCGTCGAAGGCGAAGTCCAGGTTGCGCGCCGCGAGGATCTCGACCGCCTCTCTGATTTTCACCAGGGTCTCGTCATCGGCGCTGCCCTTGGTCGAGAAGCTCAGCAGGGCCACCCTGGGCTCGGCGCCGAGCAGCGCGCGGCACGAGCCGGCGGCCGCGACGGCGATGTCGGCGAGCTGTTCGGGGTCCGGGTTCGGCACGACGCCGCAGTCGGCGTAGATCAGCGCGCCGTTCTCACCGAAGCTCGTGTCGGGCACGAGCATGAGGAAGCAGCTCGAGAGCGTGTGGATGCCGGGAGCGGTCTTGATGATGTGGAGCGTGGCGCGGAGCATTTTGGACGTGGGCGCGATGCTGCCGCTGACGAAGCCGTCGGCAAGGCCCCGGCGCACGCACATGGCGGCGAAGAAGACGTTGTCGGCCATCGTTTCGCGCGCCTGCCCCGGCGTGATCCCCCTGTGCTTGCGCAGCTCGTGGTATTCGTTGGCGAATTCGCCGGCGTACTTGGGGTCGTCGGGCCGGAGGAAGGTGGCGCGCTCGATGTGGGCGCGGTCGGCGCCGGCTTCGATGAGCTGGTGGCGGTCGCCGATGAGGATGACCTTCGCGATGCCTTCGGAGAGGAGGACGTCGGCGGCGTCGAGGACGCGCTCGTCGCTGGTTTCGGGCAGGACGATCGTCTTTCCGAGCGCGCGTGCGCGGTTCCGTATCTGGTCGAGGATGCTCACGCGTTTCTCCTTTTTCGTGTATGGCGACGGGGCGATGAACGCGTTCAGTCGGCGCGCACGGGCGGCTTCTTGAGGGTGCGCAGGTCCTCGAAGATCGCGGCGATCTCCGCTACGCTGCCCGCCGAGATCCACCCTCCCTTCGGGCTCAGCAGGTAGTCTTCGGGCTTGACACGCTGCTCCTCGGCCCAGCGCTTGAGCACCGCCATGCTCACGGGACCGAAGCGTTCGCCCGTCGGCATGCGGACCGACCACTTTTCCACCGCCTCCTCAGCCGGGGCTGGCTTAGAGGGCGCGGCTGCTCTTTCCTCGACCTTCGCCGGCTTGACAGGCGGACGCGCAGCCGGCTTGGCAGGCGCGGCCGCCGCCACGGGCGCAACCGGCACAGGCTTTTCCTCGGCTTCGGGCGCCGGCACGGGCGGGGCTTCCGCCGGCGCCTCGGCCACGGCGTTGTCGGCAAGGGCCTCCTCGGACGGGGCTTCTTCGAGCGGCGCTTCTTCTACGGCGGCTTCTTTGACGGCGGCCTCTTCGGCTGCGGGTTCCTTGAGGGCGACGGCGGGCGGCTCCTCGCCGAGGCGCTCGGCGTGTCGGATGGCGGCGCGCTTGAGCTCTTCGAGCCGCCGCTTGTAGCTGCGGGTTTCGGGCTCGAGCTCGACGGCCCGGTTCATGTCCTCGATCGCCGACTCGTAGCGCTGGAGTTTTTCGTAGAAGTTGCCACGGTGGTAGTAGGCGCGGGCGCAGGCGGGATCCACCTCGATGGCCTTGTTGAAGTCCTCGAGCGCGCGCTCGTATTCGCGCAGGTACCAGTAGGCCTGGCCGCGCAGGTCGTAGTAGTCGCCGATCTCCGGCGCCATCTCGATGGCCCGGCCCATGTCGTCCACGGCGTCGCGGTAGTTGCGCAGCGGGGAGATGGCCATCTCGGCGCGTTTCTGCAGCAGCTCGTGCGCGTCGGGGTCCGCCTCGACGGCTTCGTTCATGTACTTGACCGCTTTTTTGAACTTCCGCCGGCCGAGCTCTCGACGCGCCGCCTTGAAAAGCGACCGGGCCTTGTCGTTCATGCTCCTTCCCCTCGAAGTCAGGTCATCGCGGGCGTCCGCGCGCAGGGCGCGAACGGCAGGCGCGGACTATACCACGCGCACGGGGATGGGTCAACGGGATGGCGCGCTGGGGACAGCGAGGCGTGCTGGGATAGCGTGGCGTGCAAGATGGCAGGCAGATGGCAGGCAGATGGCAGGCAGACGGCAGGCGCATGGCGGGCAAGATGCCCGCCGCACAGCCGGTTCATCCTTCGTAGTACTACGGAGAACGGGCAAGATGCCGGCGCTACATCCCGGTCGCGACTCGTAGCGCCGGCATCCTGCCGGCTGTCTCGGGGGCGTCCCGCCCCCGCGGAGGCGACGGCGGGGAATCCGTGTCCGGTTTCTATTCGCCGGGACTCTCGGGCTCGTCGGTCTTAGGTGCGTCGTCGGAGGGCGCCTTGTCGGAGGGCGCGTTGTCGTCCGGGGCGTTGTCGCCGCCCGCGGCGTCATCGGCCCCAGCGGCGTCATCGCCGCCGTTGTCCCGGGGCTGCTCGCCGGTGAGGGGTTCGGTCTGCTCGCGGCGCTCCTTGAGGCGTTCGTCTCGTCTGTGGCGGAGGCGCTTGCCCCATTCGCCCTCGAACCATTTCTGGCGGCGGCCGTGCTTGATCTCGGTTTCGCGCAGCTCGACCTTGGCCTCGATGAGGCGTTCGACCGCGATGTCGAATCCCTTCTGGGCGATCTCGACCTGGCGCTTGGCGATGGTGAGCTCGAGTTCGGCGCGCTGGTTGAGGAGGCGTTCGAACTCGGGCCGCAGCTCCCGGCGCTCGGCCTCGGTCAGCCCCTTGGCCTTTTCAAGGAGGGCGCGTACCTGCCGGCCGTTCTCGTCGAGCTTTGTGCGCAGGCCGGCGATCTCCTGCCGGGCGCGGCGCAGCTCCTCGGCATACTCGCGCTCGAGGCGGTCGAGTTTCGGCTGCGGTGGCGCGATGTGCCGGGGGCCGCCGGGGCCGGGCCGCATGATCTGGGGCCGTTCGATGAGACGCGGCCCTTCGCCGCCGCCGCCCTCGCCGGCGCCCTGCGCGGTGACGATCGCCGCCGCGAGCGCGGCGCCTGCGATGAGGCCTGCGCTGAGGACGGGTATAATCGCGATCCGTTTCATGTCTGGTTCACCTCTTTGCCGATGAGGGCCGGGAGCGCGCACGGCGCTCTCACCCGAAAATGTATTCTTCGTCGCTCATTCCGTTGCCGTTGAACGACGGGGCTTCCTCGATGATCTGACGGACGGCGTCGAGCTCGTCCTGGAGTTTCTGTTCGAGCCCAAGGACGTCCTCGTTGGGGAGGATCTCTGAGACGGAATAGGTCTCGTCGAGCTCGACCCACGTCCAGTCGGGCTGCAGGTCTATGACGATCCGTTCCTCGTCGGTTGTCGGGCCGGGCTGGAAGGCGGTCAGGGCGATGACGAGCACGATGGCTGCGACCGCGACCGTTGACGCGGCGTACGCGAGGCGCCTGGGCTGGAACGCGGGCGACATGGCCAAAGCCGAGAGCCACATGCGGAGCCGGCCGTAGGGGCGCGGGGTCGTGGACCCGACGGTGGCCTTGAGACGGGTCGTGAAGGCGGCCCACTCGAAGTCGCTCGGGCCGTCCACGTCGGCGGCATGGGCGGCGGCGAGGATGGCCTCGGTTTCGCGCACCTGGGCGTGCAGCGCGTCGTTGCCGGCGCAAAGGCGTTCGAGCTCGCGGCGCTCGTCGTCGGTGATTTCGCCCGTGCCGAGGCGCTTGATCAGTCGATTAGAGAGCTTTTTCATTGTGTCGTTCGTCCTTCCCAGTAGTCGGCGAGGGCCGCACGGAGCTTGCGCACCGCCTGGAAGAGCGTTGCCTTGACGGCGCCGAGGCTCGTCTGCTGGATGGCGGCGATCTCCTTGAGCGGCAGGTCCTCGAAGTGCCGGAGCACGAAGACTTGCTGCTGCTTGGGCGGCAAGGTCATGACCGCCTCGCGGATCCGGCCCTCGAGCTCGCTCGAGGCCGCCAGCCGCTCGGGGTCCGCCAGGCCGCTCGCCTGCGGCTCGGGCAGGCCGGGCCCCGGGCCCTCGCGGGCCGCGTCGGCCGAGACCGTCCTGCGCCGGGCGCGCTTGCGCTTGACGTCAATGGCGCGGTTGACGATCACCCGGTAGAGCCAGGTGAAGATCGACGCACGGCCCGACCACCTCGGCAGCGCCCGGTACATCCTGACGAATGCGTCCTGGCAGACGTCCAGGGCGTCCTCGCGGTTCTGCGTCCACTGGTATGCCAAAGAGTAGGCCTTGGTGCGGAAGTCCTCGACGAGCGTATCGAACACGCCCGTCTCTCCGGCCTGGAAGGCCCGGATCAGTCTGCGCTCTTCCTCACGCGTCAAGGCCTAATCCCTACCATCCGATTGAACGCTGTTGGGTGCAAGAAGTTTAGCCGATTCCGGCCCGGATGTGGGGGGAGAACGCGGGCGGGAATGGCGCGTGCGGCAGGGCGCTAGCTGGTGCGACGTCTCGTGAGGAGGCACAAGGCGGCGATAGCGGCGAGCGAGAGCGCTGCGGGTTCGGGGATGGGGGTAAGCAGGAAGGCGCGATTCAGGATGAGACCGTCTACATAGCCATAGCCTACGATCTGGCCCGCGTCGTTGATGTCAAAGGCATGCATGAGAAACCAGTTGGAGTCCGACGGAATGAGATCATTCAGGTCATGGAGAGTGCCGTCCTCCCACATCACGGCTCGCCCGTCGGAGTACCCGGCAACTAGACCTTCGTTGTTGACGGCCTCGGCGTAGCTCTTCCTACCGCTGTAGGTGCCGAGGTCGGTCATGACCTCGTCCTCCAGAATATACGCGTGCCACTCGCCATCGGGTATCTGGGCCGCACCCACCACAACACCTGAGTCGTTGATGTCGTACGCCCAACTGCTTATACCGCCGAGTGCGCCCAGGAGCGTCAGGTTCCCGTCTTGCCAGATGAAGCCGTTGCTTGTCGGCTGAAGCCGTCTTATCCCGGCGATCTGGCCCGAGTTGTTGATCGAAGTTGCCCGCCCAGGCACGCCAAGATTGGAGATGACTCCGTCATCCCACAAGAACGCACCTTGCGGCCCCCCGCCTACCACTTCGCCGGCATCGTTGATTCCGTACGCCCAGCTGTTGTCCGCCTCGGGTGGGAAGATCGCCGTCATCGTCCCACTGTCCCAGACGAACGCATCTGCGACCAAGTTAGTCCCGGCCCAGCCCACGATTTGCCCATGCTCGTTGACGTCGTAGGCATAACTGAGGTTTCCATCCAGAGCGCCAAGGTCGGTCATCACGCCCGAGTCCCATAGAAAGGCGTGGGATTCGCCTGATGCCAAGCCCGACATTCCGACTACCTGACCCAGGTTGTTGATGCCATAGGCTGTACTGTAGGTCCCTCCAAGGGTGCCGAGGTCGGTGATAGTGTAGGGCGTGACGGCGGAAGTGGTGGTGACGGTGAGGCAAACGGCGCCGGCAAGACAAAGCGACGCGGCGATTTGTGTGCGCATGACCGAATCCCCCTTTGCTGTGCTTGAGGCAGAATCCCACTTACAGATAACCCACGTATCATACCAGACGAGGTGGGGGATGTCAAGGGTTCTCTTGGGCGGGTGGTGTCCATAGTTTTGTGTAATTTCTTCAGGGCGCGTGTTGTGTTTGGGTGTGTTCATGGTGTTCAGGCCGCCAGGGCGGCTTGGGTTTGCCTGTGGG
>Ga0180432_10000464_pt1 | contig 66283 bp, 56 predicted proteins | sample SS_ome_10_FD_132414 | JGI IMG/M metagenome (GOLD analysis project Ga0180432, IMG submission 132414) | Hypersaline lake sediment archaeal communities from the Salton Sea, California, USA - SS_1_MS_2 metaG | ecosystem: Environmental > Aquatic > Non-marine Saline and Alkaline > Hypersaline >...
CTGGGCGGCGACGCCTTCATGCTGGTATACACCGAGTCGGACGGAGAGCTCACCGCCGTCAACTCCAGCGGCCCCGCTCCCCGGTCGGCCAGCCTGGGCGATTTCCACGAGGGCGTCCCCATCCGGGGCATGGCATCGGCTTCGGTTCCCGGGCAAGTCGGCGCTTGGGAGCTGATCCATGAACGATACGCGACTATGGAGTGGAGCGAGCTCCTCGCCCCCTCCATCCGTTACGCCCGGGAAGGCTTCCCCGTGAACCCAAGGTTTGCAGAGGCGATCAGGGGAGCATATCAAGGCCTCGAGGACCCCGAATGGAGAAGGACCTTCCTCCCGAAGGGTAGGCCGCCAAAGGTGGGCGAAAGATTCACCCAAGATGACCTCTCGAGATCACTGCAATCACTGGCCGATGGGGGCCCCCGTGAGTTTTACGAGGGAAAGATCGCCGAGGATATTGTCGAGCACTCCAATAGGGCCGGCGGCTTCTTCAGTTCCGAGGATCTGGGATCCTACAGGGCCGAGTCCACAGAACCGATCGAGACCACCTACAGGGGATACACGGTGTACGAGCAGCCGCCGGTCTCCCAGGGACATATACTGCTCGAGGAACTGAACATCGTCGAGGGTTACGATCTCTCCTCCCTCGATCCAGCCGGTACCGACGCGGTTCACCTGCTGGTCGAGGCGAAGAAGCTGGCCTTTGAGGATAGATATCGATACTCCGGGGACCCGGAGTTCGTCGATCTTCCAATGGATCGGATCATATCGAAGGGTCACGCCGCAGATAGAAGGGAGATGATCGACCCCCTTCGCGCTGAGCGAAGATACGGGGCCGGGGGATGCGGGGAGGGCGATACCACCTATTTCGCCGTCGCCGACTCCGAGGGGAACGGGGTCAGCTTCATCCAGAGCCTCTTCCATGGTTTCGGCAGCGGTGTCGTGGTGCCGCGGACGGGCATAATACTGAACAACAGGATGACCGGGTTCTCCCTCGACCCGTCGAGCCCGAACGTGCTGAGGGGAGGCAAGAGGACGATACACACCCTCAACACCTACATGGTGTTCCACGAAGATGGGCCTCTCTTCATCGGCGGTACGCCGGGCGGCGACACGCAGGTCCAGACCAACCTGCAGATAGTAACCCGCCTTCTGGACTGGGGGATGAATGTCCAGGACGCGATCGAGTTCCCCAGATGGGCGAGCGGGGAGAGCACGGATCTGCAGCTGGAGTCGAGGTACCAGGCGGATACGGTCAGGGAGCTGGTATCGCGCGGCCACGATGTCGGCACCGTGGGGCCGTGGTCGGGGAACGGATCCGTTCAGTTGATAATGAGACACCCGGAGACGGGTGCCATGATCGCCGGCTCGGACCCCAGGTGCGACGGGATGGCGGTGGGCATCTGACGTTCCGGGCCCATAGGAGATACATATCAATCACCCCTCGGCAGCCCGAGCATGGATGCCAGATCGCGCTTCGAGCGTATACTTCACCTCGAGGAGCCCGACAGGATACCCATTCAGGATTCGTTCTGGCCCGGTTTCCATGACAAGATGAGGAAACATCTCGGCCTCGGGCCCGACGGGGATGTATACTCAAAGCTGGGAATGAACGAGCTGCACACCCCGGGAACCCCGGGCTGGTGTCCCCTCTCCGGTGAGTCGGAGGTCATAGAGGAGACCGAAAGGGAGAAGATCGTCAGGACAAGGTGGGGGTACACGGTAAGGGAGCTCAAAACGGGTCAGACGGTGCCGCAGTTCCTAGAGCACCCGGTGAAGACCCCGGACGAGCTGGATGACTACTTGGCAACCTGGGACGAGCCGGATGACCCCGAACGTTGGGGCGATCTCGGCGAAACGATCAGGAGATCCAAGGAACACCATTTCGTAACCCCAACCGGTTTGGAGCACTATGAGTCGGCATGGAGGGTTATCGGGTTCGAGAACCTCCTTTCATGGATGTACAAGGAGCCGAGGGCGCTCAAGAAGCTGCTGAAGGCTCTGACCGATTACTTCGTCGGGGTGGCGGAGTACACGATGGATCTTGGGGCCGACGGATTCTGGTTCTTCGGGGATATCGCCGATAACCACGGGCCTTTCATGACCCGACGCACCTACAGAAGGATCTTCTACGAGTTTCACCGCAGGGCCTACCGGTCGGTGAGAAAGCGGGGCGGCGTGGTGATCCTTCACACCGACGGGGATGTGAGACCCCTGATCGGTGATTTCATCGAGGCAGGGATAAACGCGCTTCAGCCGATAGATGCCATAGCCGGCATGAACGTGATCGACCTGAAGGAGAGGTACGGGGACAGCATCGCTTTCATAGGCAACATAGACAACTCGAACACCCTCCCCTTCGGCAGCGTTGAAGACGTGAGGAGAGAGGTTATGGAGAAGGTCTCGGTGGCCGGACAGGGAGGGGGATACGTCTGCGGGTCCTCCCACTCCGTTCCCGACAGCGTGCCTGTCGAGAACTACCTCACCCTGGTGAATACCGTGAGCAAGTACGGCAGGTACGCATCGGTCTAGGCTAAATGAAACCGATCTCCCGCTATGTAGTGACATGTGAGCGGCTCTTGCCTCGGTGCCGGAGAAGCGGCAACAGCATCGCCGTGCCCCCCAGGCAGAGCACAGCCGCCATGGCGAACATGGAGCCGATCCCGTAGAGATCTATCACCAGCCCGCCGATGAAGGGGCCAGCCGCCCTCGGCAGCTGCGAACTCAGCACTATGTAGGTGCTCTGGGCCGTAGCCTGTTTACCGCGGGATGTGACCGATGCGAGGTAGTTGACCGAGGATATGTACGTAAGGGAGAAGGATACACCACTGAGCGCCGTCAGCGGCACCGCGATCACGGGATCATCGATAACCGAGTATGCGCCGGCCATCAGGGCAGATACCAGGAAACCAGAGATCAAGAGAGGGACGTTCCCGATCCTGTCTGAAAGCCTTCCCGCGAAGATCATCATCGGAATCTCAGGGACGGCGGAGATCGCCCATGCCGAACCGATGAGAGAGAGGGGCGTTCCTATGCCCTTCAGGTATATTGAGAGAAAGGTGTAGGCCATGCCCATTGATATCGCCCTCGTTACGGTGGCCGCCGCGAAGGGAAAGATGAGCCTCATCCGTGCATCCGGCCGAACGATCCCGCCGACCGGGTTGGAGTCCTCGCTACCGGACGGGGGAAGGAGGACGCACACGGCCATGAGGGCCGAACCGACCAGGAATATCAGGCTAAGACGTTGCTCCGGTATGAGGGTGCCAACTGCCACCGTCGAGATAATCCAGCCGATCGATCCGAATATCCTCACCTTCGAGTACCCGGCGCCCCTGAACGATGTTCTGAGCCTTCCCAGAACCAGCACGTTCATCAGGCCCTCCGCCGGCGGCTTGAGGATCGATAGGGCAAGGTAGAGGGCGAGAAACTGGAGGAAGCCGGAGGCCGCGGGGAAGAGCAGCCAGACCACTATCTGAACCACGAAAGCCAGAACCAGGAAAGGGCGCCTCCTATCGAGCCTGTCGGACCAGGCCGCCCATAGTATACCCGGGAGGATCGCCGCTCCAGCGGCCGCGGATGCCAGCATGCCTATCTCGGTCGCGGACATGCCACGCTGATCGAGGAAGAGCACCATGAAGGGGGTGACGGCACCAAGTGCGGCGAAATAGCCAAGATACAGCATCTGGCTCCGGGATGGTGACCTCAAATCCGGCTCCTTGGCGTGGTTACGAGGCAGATATGTGTTTGGATGCCGGATGCCGTTTAGTCTCACAGCTTGGCAGGTCAGCCACCGTTCTGAAAAGAGATAAGACCCGACCCCCCTATGGATCACCAAGATGAACCCGGGAGGAAGGAGGCTCTTCATACGGCTGGCGGGGTACGAATGTATGCACCTGATGCTGAGCGACCGCGGCGTCTGGGTTCCCGGGTCGTCCAAGGAAGGTGCAGCCGGATTACCCGGTCTGGGCAGGATGCTGTTGGGTTCCTCTCTGGCGAGGGGCGGAGAGGAAGAGGACCTCAGTGGGCAGAAGGACCTTCGGGAGGTCGCCAGCGGCTGCGAGGATCCGCGGGAGCTGGAGACAAGGCTCAAGAGAAACGCCACCCTGGTTGCATACTCATCGATAGTGCGTTGCTTCCTGGCCAGTCCTAAGGGCATAAGGAGGGCGAAGCTGGCCTTCGATTTCTTCGACCACCGGTCATCTAAGGTCAAATCCATGGAGTTCAGGGTGGACCCTGAGAGCTACGACGAGCTCGAGGAGGAACTCCGCAGCCTGATACCCGACAGACTCGAGATCCACTGAGGGAATATCTTTCAGTCCCTAACGTTCATGTTGCGGCATGCTATCGGGACCCATACTGCTCATTGGCTATGACGTTGAGAGCTCCGGAAATCCGGAGGTGGTGAGGGAGTTTCTGACGAGGGCGGAGGCGATCCACCGCCGATTCGACGCGCCCTGCACCCTCTTCCTGGTCGGGAAGGTCGTCGAGAACAACTCCGGTGATCTGGAGGAGCTAATTGACAGGAGCGACCTCTTCGATATCCAGCAGCACACCTACTCCCACACGCTCCTCAAGACGGTGTGCATGGACGATGGAGAGGGAATCAAGCTCGTCCCGAGCGGGTCGCTGGAGGATATACGGGAAGAGGTCCGGAGGACCAATGAGCTGATACGTGAAAGCTTCGCCCTGGAATGCAGGGGGATTACCGGGCCCTGGGGCTACTACAGGGGTCTGTCCGATAGGCCCGATATCCTCGGTATTCTACACGAAAACGGCATGAGGTTCCTCCGTACGTGGGCGCGGAACGAGAGGGACTATCAGCCCGTGCCGTTCGAGATACAGCCCTTCTGGTATGGGCCACAGGGTTTCCCGGATATGCTGGAGTGCCCGATCCATGGCTGGCAGGATGTCCACTGGAGGGACGTCAACGGGTGGGCGAGCACCGATGAGTACCTGGAGATGCTGAAGGAGACCGTGGACATGGTGATGGAGAACGACCTTGTCTGGGGATACGGGACCCACGACTGGTCATCGATGAAGGAGGATCCGGATATGTCGGTGATGGTCGGACTGATGGAGTATGCGCTGGACAGCGGCTTGGAGATTATGGACTACCTGACGTTCTATTCCCATTGCGAGGACGAACGTGAGGCGAATACGCAGTGAGAGCCCCGAAGTAGGGAACCCTCTTTCTAGCACGCGCACCCATCGCCGTCTCGAGGGGTACCCGCCGTTTGCTCCTGGCCCTCATCCGACGGGACCGAGGGAACCTACGATATGTCTTTCACGTACTCGAAGAGCCTGGGCGTTTCAACGAAGCCGAACTTCCTGTACATCGTCATCGCAACGCGGAGAGAGTATCCCGTGTCCAGAAAGATCGATGTCAAGCCCTGGGAGAGGAGGTATCCTATCACCTTCACCGTGAGTGCCTTGGCCAGCCCCCTCCTCCGGTGTTCGGGAACCACCGCCAGCCAGTGGAGACGGCCCCGTTTGGGGCCCTCGTTAACCTCCCTCCAGGCCATGAAAGACCCGACTATCTCATCATCCGTCACCGCGAAGAATGTGCCATCGGGCATGAAGTTGGGCGTGTCCACCCACTTCTCCCTGATCTTCTCCGCCGTGTAGTCGGTTGGGTCGCGCTCCGTGTCGTAGGCGCGGTTAACGCACTTCGCCCACTCCTCCTCGTCGCCCTCCCTATAGGTCCTGATCCAGTACCCTTCGGGGAGATCGACCTCGGGAAGGGGCCGCGGGCTCCACTCCATCCTGACCCCGTCCTTCTTCATCTCGAACCCCATCGATTCCAGGAAGAGCCTGCAAGCCTCGTCCCTTCTGTCGACGGCGGTAACCACCAATTGCGCCTTTCCGGCCGATGCCGCCTCGGAGATGACCCTGCGCATCAGGTCCCCTGCTATGCCCCTCCTTCTCCATTCCGAGTGGATGCAGAACGGGCCAACCAGGGCTTCGTCGGATATCTCCAGTTGAGCCAGGCCGAGCAGGTTCCCGTTCGTGACCACCCCGTACCACCGGGCACCGGTCTTGATCCTGTCACTCACATCGGGCAGCAGATCGCTGCCGGAACCGTGATCCCTCACGAACTCGAGTACCCTGTGTCTATCGGAGAGGGGTTGAATCGAGAAGTCCAACTTGAATCACTTGTATATGAGCTTCCTGACTACCTCCTGGGTAGCCACGGCGTCCATCGTGTCCTGGGCGAGACCGAGCTCCTCCACGTCTATCTCCCTCGCCATTCGGATCATCGATTTCAGGTTCTCTATGCTCAGCTCTACGGTCCTGACCGGGTCCTCGCGGTAGGGATACATGTCAAGCCCGAAGTACCCATCATACCCGAGCTTCATGGTATGATAGAGGAACTCCACCGTCTCCCAGAAGTTGATCACCCCGACCATCATATCGTCATCCCATTCACGGTAGGCGTCATTAAAGTGGACGTTGAACAGCTTGTCCTCCCGCGCCAGGAGGCATGCGGAATCGGCGGGGTTCTCTCCCCCCATCAGGGCGTGGCCGAAGTCCACCGTGACCCCCAGGTTGGGACTGCCTGCGCTCTCGCAGACGTACAGCGCCTTGGCAACCGAGCCGATCTGCATATGTGTACGGGGTTCCTTGAGCTTGTACTCGATGGAGACCTTGATGTCGCTGTCGACCTCGGCGACCTGCCGAATCCCGTCGATGATGGTGTCCCAGTGCTTGGAATAGTCCACCTGAAACGGGTAGTCAAAGCCGTCCGCGCCCAGCCACAGGCCGACCGTGGGGCATTCTATCATCTTTGCCGCCTCTACCGCCGTCTTCCCGCACTCTATGGCCTTGTCCCTGATCGTCGGGTCGGTGTTGGTGAAGGCGCCCAGCCCCCACTGGCTGAAGCCGCAGGTATTCAGGTTCACGACCGAGGGAGAGAGGTCGGCATCATCCAGGGCCTCCCTGACATCCTGAACCCTGTCCTCGTCTATTGTCGTCACCATGCTCCAGTCGGGCCCGTTGAAATCGGTGGGCCAGTGCAGCTCCAGGGCATCAAGCCCCCGAGCGTTCCCGGCTAGGGCGATCTGTTCCAGGGGGTCTCTCGCCTCGGAGTAACCCTCCGGGTTGAACCTGTCCGATGGAGCGGCGAAAACCCACAGCCCCGATGCAAACTTGTACCTCATATGAACCGCGTTCCTACTCATTGATACCGGCGATTAAAATGTGCTGCAGAGATGGATTCTCTCTGGCTATAACATCCGTCAGCTGAGGGGATGGACCCGTATTCACGCCGACAAACTTAATTAATACGGGTTACCAGCTAGAGCCGCCTTGAGAAAGATCCTGCTGCTCCTGTTGCTGATTGTACTGGTTCCCGCGGTCTCCTGCCAGAGCCTGACGGAGGTGGACCTCATGGTGCCTGCCGTCGGCCAGGACCCGAGTACCGGCGTCATGTTCGGGGTGCCGGTCAGGCTGAATCTTCGCATGATGTCCCCTGGCAACGGTGAGGTATTCGTCAACACGCGCGCGCTCACGGAGATGGATATGCAGGGATCCGCCAGGGTGGCGGCGATGGTTGCCGAGGACGTCACCGGCGAGGATATGGGGGACAAGGACTTCCTCATCACCCTGTACGCAAACTCGACGATAATAGGCGGGCCCAGCGCGGGCGCATCGATCACCGTCGGCATGATCGCCCTGCTCGAGGAGCTCGAGCTGAGGGGCGACGTGATGATGACCGGGATGATCACCCCCGACGGCGCGATCGGGGTCGTTGGCGGGATACCGGAGAAAGCTCACGCGGCCAGCATCTCGGGCGTGGACTACTTCCTGATTCCGGAGGGGCAATCGACCAGCTACAACTCCACCGACTACGAGGACGTCAACGTCACCGAGCTGGCACGGGAGCGATGGAACATCACCGTGGTTGAGGTTTCGGATATACGTGAGGCCGTCTCCTGGTTCACTGAGATGGAGTTCAAGCCTCGCTCATACCCCTCGTCGCCGGTGGCAACCGAGTCGTATCAGGATCTCATGCGGCTCCAGTCTGGCCGGGAGATAGAGGAGGCGAATATGAGCCTCGCCGAGGCCAGGTCAGCTCTGAACCTCTCGTTCCTGAATAGCTCGATGATCGATTACCTCGGCAGTGACATTCAGACCTCCGCCGATAGACTGACCGCCGCCCAGGAGGCCTATGAAGATTCCCAGTACTACGTGGCCTCGAGCAAGGCCTTCCAATCCAAGATATACTCCGGATTCGTCAGCAAGTATGTAACGTACCTATCGGCCGCTCCCGAGGATCGGCTCGGATACGCTGAGGGTCTCTGGCAGTCGATCGAATCGGATTTGAGCTCGCTGGAGGATGAGATGGAGGGATACGACGTCAGGGGGATAAGCGGCCTGGAGTGCTTCGCGGCCGTTCAGTCGAGGATAGATGAGGCGGAGGAGAGGGTTCAGGAATCGAGGGAGTGGTTCGACCTGGACGCCGCGGAGATGGCGATGTTCGAGGTCAGCTTCGCATCGGAGAGAACCTACACCGCGGCCCTCTGGCTGAACATCACCAGGTTCTACAGCACCGGTCCGCCGACGAGCGACACCGACCTGAGGGAGATGGCGGAGAACATATACTCGGATGCCTCGATTCTGGCAACATATGCCGATATGCTCTACCAGGAGATATTCGGCCTCCCGCTGGATTTCGTGGCCGCATACTTCACCGACTATTCCTTCATCGATCCATACGAACCCCTTGACGCCTCGGAGCGCGGAATGCGATCTGGAGACTGGGCAATGGCGACCTTTCAGGGGCTGGAATCGGAGGTCAGATCCGGCCTGGCGATAGAGTTCATCAACGTTCTGATACTTGCCGAGGACAACGAGGAGGTCAATTCGATGCTGACGGAGATGTCGAATCGATCTCGTCGGCGTTCCCGGCTCGCCATAAAGGATTCCCGGAATATCGGGGTGGAGCCCGTGCTTTCTGTTAGCCGTTTCGAGTTCTCGGAGGATCTATCCAACATGAACGATACGTATGCCCTCGGAGAGGCGATCTTTGGCTACCGATTCTCCGAGACCGCCGCGAGACTGTCCCCCGGCCTACTCGGCCTGTATTCTCCGAAGCTGAAGGTCGATGTTGAGAACGGGACCGTGATCAACTTAGACTGGAACCTATTCGGTGTAGCCAGGGATCCCAACGGGGACGAGATGGACCTGCAGGTATCCATCGGAGATCTGGTGCTGGAATACAACCTGACAACCGGCCCCTTCGAGGTCACGCTTCCGACCGACGATCTTGCGGATGGAAGGCAGGTGATGACTGCAAATCTCAGCGATGGATACCTGTTCCAGACGTTGAAAATCGAGCTGTATGTTGACAACGGGCCACCGCTGATCGAACTCCGTGCACCCCGTGACGGTGTGGTGTATGGGTCACCACTATCTCTGGATTTGTCGGTTGCGGATTCGGTGGATCCTGACCCGAATATCTCCGTCGTCCTGGATGGGCGACACCTCGAGCCGGGCGAGGAGATCGGTCAAGGAACCCACCAGCTGGTGATCACCGCCGAGGACCACACGGGTTGGTCGAGCACCGAGAACGTCACATTCTCAGTCGACACGACGCCGCCGATGGTGGAGTTGGTGGGAAGGGACGGGGAGTCGATGGTAGTTGTTCCACCTGAAAGGATAATCTGGAGGGTGAGCGAAGACCTCACTGGTATCACCTCCAGTTCTGTTCGAATCGATCTGGGAGAATGGATGGAGGGAGAGATGGTGAATAGCTCGAGGAACCAGACCTTCTTCTCGCTCGTGGTGGATCCCCCGGAGGGTCGGCATCTGCTCTCATTCAGAGGGACAAACCAGGCCGGTAGGTCCGCGCTCCTGATAGTCCAGAGCGTGTTCGACTCCCTCCCGCCGCTCATAGATATTCAGGATATCGAGGACGGCGGCTGGTATGACGAAGAGATGATAATTCGCTATTCCGTCTCGGATACCGTGGACATCGACCCCGAGGTCTCCGCGACGCTGGATGGAGTTCCTTACTCAGGCGGAAAGGTTGGCGAGGGCAGGCACGTCCTGGTCGTGAACGCAGAGGACCTGGCCGGGAATGCCGACCGGAAGGAGATCGAGTTCTTTGTGGACCTCAGCCCGCCTGAGGTATCCGTCAATCTCACAGAGGAGATCCACCGCAAGCCGATCCGTCTTTCCATCGAGATCCAGGATGACTTGGATCCTAGCCCGGAGTTGACCGCGAACATCGACGGTCATCCGTACGGGGGGCTGGAGATAGGGATCGGGGTTCATGAACTGGAGATCGTGGGAAGGGACAAGGTCGGTCACACCGTCACCTTGAAGTCGACGATTGTGGTGGACTCGACCAGCCCCATGGTGGAGGTGTCCGTCAACAACGGCAGCTGGCACTCGGAGCCGTTGAACGTGACCGTGCGATCTACCGACGACCTGGATGGTTCCCCGGTCATCAGTACGGTTCTGGATGGCACTCCATTCGATACATATGTCCACGCTGGGGAGGGATCACACCTGCTTGAGGTCAGCTCCAGGGACTGGGCCGGCAACTCGGTCGGGGTGGAGATCGCATTCTGGGTGGACATGACGCCGCCACGGATAGAGGTCGATGGCGCCGCGGATGGCGGCAAGTACAACAGGTGGCTTTCGCCCCACGCGGAGGTGCTGGATAATGTGGATGATTCCCCCGATGTGGATTGGTACCTTGACGGGGGCCGCTTCGAGCCCGGCGAGAGGGTGAAGGATGGAAGACATGTCCTCTCGGTTCGAGCGACGGATCACGCGGGTAATTCGGCGGAGGTGACGATGAAGTTCCTGGTGGACACCGCGTCGCCCACGATCGATGCCAACATCGAGGAGGGGGGTGAATACAGGGGGAGTGTTTCACCGGAGATATCGATCCACGATGATCTCGACACCACCTACGAGGCATTCATCGATGGCGAGCCCTTTGAGGAGGGTTCCAGGGTCGGTGCCGGCGTTCACGTCCTGTTGATAGAGGCCGAGGACGCCGTGGGGAACGAGGCTCAGAGGAAGATCGTGTTCAAGGTCAAGCGCAGGCTTCTCCCATGGCTCCTGGGCCTGCTGGTGGTTATCGTCCTTCTGGCGGCGGTCATATACAGGTCGAGGTCCCGGAGAAGGTATGAGAGGCCGACTCCACAGGTCTACAGGTTCAAGTGATATCCGGTTTTCGGCTGGTAATAGTTAATATCGGGCCGATCGAGGAATTCACGTGTGCTGAAAATGGAACTGAGATCCTCAATATCGGATTTAGGGCTCCCCCACTACGCGGCGGGAGAAGAGGTGGCGATCAAGCTCCACATGGGGGAAAGGGGGAACAGGACCTACATCCGGCCCCGTACGGTCCGGCGCCTTGTGGAAAATCTCCAGGATAAGGGCTGCGATGTCTTCGTCACCGACACCACAACGCTGTATCAGAGAAAGAGATCGAACCCCGAGGACTACATGGAAACCGCCGCGATCAACGGTTTTACCGAGGAGAATGTCGGCTGTCCGGTCAAGATCGCGGATGCGGAGGGGGACAGGAAGGTCGGGAACGTGTTCATAGCGAAGGACCTATTTGAGGCGGATCGGCTGCTGGTGTTATCGCACGCAACCGGCCATATCAGCACCGGCTTCGCGGGTGCGGTCAAGAACGTGGCGATGGGGTGCGTGAGCAAGCGGGGGAAGAGGTATATCCACAGCGCCGGCTGGCCCAGGTACAGGGAGGACCGATGCAAGAGGTGCGGTGACTGCGTTGAGGCGTGCCCATTCGGGTTCGTGATGCTGAATGACAGGATCGAACTGGACCTCAAGGACTGCCCTGCATGTGAGAGGTGTCTGAACGCATGTCCGGAGGGCGCCCTTTGGAGACCGGCGGATGCGATGGATGAGTGCTTCAGGAGATACGCGGAGACGTGCAGGACGGTTCTCTCCTGTTTTCCGGACCCGCTATTCATAAACGAACTGAACCGGGTGACGAAGTTCTGCGACTGCTCCGTCGATCCCGGGCCGGTCATATCGCCCGATCTGGGATTCCTGGCAGCTTCAGATCCCATCGAGATCGACCTCGAGTCCGTGCGACTTATTACCGAGTGCAACCCCCTTGCCTCGGAGATCTTCGGCAGCACGTGGCGAGATTTCGTTAGCCAGCTGATGGCGGGCATGGAGAAAAAGGCTTAAGGCCCACGGGCGATGCAGAATCGCTTGCGCTGGAAAGCATACCTCCTGATCACGCTCCTGGCCCTCGTATCGGTTCGGGTGGCGGCATCTCAGCCGGACGACCTCAGAATCAATGTCCTCCTGACCGGAAGGGTGACCGAGAGGCATCTGATAAGCTCCTGGTTCAGGAACGAGCCCCTCATAGACCCTCTCCTGGTCCCCAGCAGGGGCGTAGCCGGCGGTGAGAGCCAGGTAAGGAAGTTCATACGGGTATACTTCCCGAGAAACTACGAAACCGTCAAGTCGCAGGACTTCATGGTCTTCGCCGGAACCATAATGAACATGTTCACCCCCACCCAGCACAAGTGGATGCACGATGCGGTCCTGGAGGGGACGGGGGGACTCAACTCCCGCTCTGTTCTGAGCGGGATCTACTATCCGGAGTGGGCGGTCACATCTACCCAGAAGGCGTTCCCCAACGATGTTGAGGCATTACTTGCATCGCCGAGCGAGATCCACCGCAGTGGCTGTGACCTGGAGATAATCGTCCGGACCGACCTCCCCCCGGTTTTCTCGATGTTTATCGACAAGAAGATCAGGTGGCGACTCACCGACTATAGCTGTGGTAGGGTAATACCGAGGGAGGGGGCTACCATCTGGATGTGGCTGAAGGGCCCCTTCGCTGACCTCTCCACCATCAAGCCCGATTCGACTCCCCACACCATATCGTGGAGATACGGGGAGGGATTAACCTGGACATGTCACGATCGCCTCGTCAACTGGTGGCAGGATCCGATAGCGAATCCCTACGGCCTCGATATGATAATGAACATGATACTCCACAGCACCGGAAGGTCGCTGCCCGATGACGTTGAGATAGTGCACGACATACGGTCCAAGGTCGTCGATTTCAACACGAGGATGATACTCCTGCTCGGGACCATCGAGTTTGCGGAGAGTTTCGGGGCCAATATGGCGCCCGTGTTCGATGGCATGGATGATGTGATGGACTCGAAGGGAGAGGCAGACGGGATGTACCTCGGTCAGGACTACGAGCGGGCATGGTCCGCCTATCGCCAGTGCATACAGGAGCTTCAGGACCTCAACGACGTGGCCATGGAGAGAAAGGACCGCGCTCTGATCTGGATCTATCTCGTCCAGTGGCTCGTGGTGAGCGCAACGTTACTGGTGGCCGGCTTCTTCCTCTGGTCGGTGATGATCCGGCGACGGCTGTACAGGGAGGTCTCGCACACCAGCTTCCGCAGAACGGGAACCGAATAGGAGGCAAAAGAGAATTAAGCCCTGTACGGGCCACTCAGGTTCATGGCCCCCCCTAAGCAGGAACCGATCCACAGGAACACTCTCGGCATGATCAACATCGACCCCCTCCAGACCGGCGGCAGGTTGCCGAAGGTCGCGAGGGAAACGCTGATGGAATGGGCCGATGGTTACTCGATCTGCGATTACTGTACCGGCAGGCTGGACAAGATAGCTACTCCCCCGGTGAGAGATTTCATTCACGGTGAATTGCCGGATTTCCTGGGGATGGACGAGGTCCGCGTGACCAACGGGGCCCGGGAGGCGAAGTTCATCGTCATGCATAGCCTGTGCAAACCTGGGGACAAGGTTGTCGTCGATGCGAATGCACACTACACCACCTTTCTCTGCGCTGAACGGTGCGAGGCGGAGGCGGTGATCGTCCCCAGCTCCGGGCGACCCGATTACCGGGTCGACCCTTCGGGATACAATGAGGCGATAGACGAGGCCGATCCCGAACTGGCCGTCCTCACCTGGCCCGACGGGAAGTACGGCAATCTGGCGGACGCGAAGGAGGTCGCGCGGATATGTCGGGATAAGGGGGTCCCCCTGCTCCTGAACGGGGCGTATGCGGTGGGAAGGATGCCTGTCGACGGGAATCGGATAGGCTGCAGCTTCATCTCGGCCAGCGGACACAAGTCGATGGCATCGTCCGGTCCCATAGGGCTCCTGGGGGCGAGCGGGGAGTACGCCGATCTGGTCTTCAGGACGTCGAAAACGTACGACAAGAAGGAGGTAGAACTGCTCGGCTGTACCGCGAGGGGCTCGACCCTGATGACCATGATGGCCTCATTCCCCCACGTTCTCGAGAGGGTCGGGAACTGGGGTGCAGAGGTCGAGAAGGCGAGGTGGTTTTCATCCCGGATGGAGGAGATGGGCATGGTACAGATGGGCCAGAAACCGCACAACCACGACCTGATGTTCTTCGAAACGCCGCCTTTCTACGAGATATCGAAGACGGCGAAGGGGGGCAGATACTTCCTGTACAGGGAGCTCAAGAAACGTGGTATCCACGGGATAAAGCCCGGGCTGACGAAGTTCTTCAAGCTGAGTACCTTCGGCGTCCCGGAAGGCGATCTCGAGAAGGTGCTCAACGCATTCTCCGAAATGATCCGATCAAACGGCTGATATGCCCTCCGAACGGGGCCCAAGATAATCATTAAGAGGTCTCCTCCCAAAGTGTTCCCAGAGTATCCGGGAAGTGTAGCATTGGGGAGACAAATTAACCGATCGATGCTGGGCATTTCTCTAATAGCCCTGGCTGGCTTGATGGTCCTGTTCACGGTCCCTGGCATAGGCCTCCCGTCCCTGTTCCCAACGGTGGTCCTGGTTGTCGGTGTGGTGGTTCTCCTGCTATCCTTCACGCCCCATACAAACAGGGCTGTACACTGGGATATCACATACTCCTTTGCGATACAGATCGCCCGGCTTCCCAAGACATGGTTCAACGCGTGCTTCCCCCGAGAGAGCAGGGATCCCTCCACCTGGCCATTCGTGCTCAGCTTCCCCCTCTCGATATATGGCCTCTGTGATGTCTGCTCCTCCCGACTACGGATCGAGGGCAGGGGCGAGAGATGCTTCTGCCCCGAGTGCGGTCTGGAGCTGAATACCAGGGAGTACGCACGCCGCGTCAGGAGGGCCCTGCAGGACTACAGGCGCCTGGTCAGGAAGCTGGAGAACGTGAATCTCTACCTCAAATCCGCGGGGGAATGAGTTCAGTCGTCGTACTCCGCCAGGATTCCACGGATAGCGGAGAGGTTTGCCTTATCGTATGACGGGTCGTCCGTCGCCCTCTGCGGGGTTTCAAGGATTCCGGGAACCGACCTTATCCTGGGATCGGAGAAGATCCTCCTGAACCCTTCCATACCGATCGTGCCCTGGCCGATGTGTTCGTGCCGATCCACGTGCGAACCGGGCTCTCCCTTGGAGTCGTTGAGGTGAAATGCCTTCAACCTCTCGATCCCGACCGCCTCCTGGAACTCATCCATTACCTCTGCGGGCTGCTCGTGGATCGGGTACCCCGCGCCGAGCATATGGCAGGTATCCAGCAGCACCCCCATACCGGTCCCCTCCACGATGGTCCTAAGCTCTTCGAAATCCGCTCCGACCTTGTTGCCTCCGCCGGCCACGTTCTCGACCAGCAGCTGTGCGCTGCCCTCGACCTCGTCGAGCGCCCGGAGGCAGGCCTCGCGCACTCTCTCGGCCCCGCCCTTCTTCCCTGAACTTGAACCGGGATGGATTACAACATACTCGATCGAGGCCATATCGGCCCGGCGAAGGTCGTCCACCAGGCAGGCGATGGATTTGCGCCTCAGGTCCTCCTTAGGGGAGGCCAGGTTTATGAGGTAACAGGTGTGGATGACAACCGGGTAGATCCCAGCCTCATCCCTCTTCTCGACGAAGAGATCGACATCCTCGGGGTCCCACTCCTTTCCCTTCCACCTTCTCGGCGTCCTGGCGAATATCTGGATCGTCTCACACGCGCGTTCAACCGCCCTGTCGATCCCCTTAGCCAAGCCCCCCGATATCGACACGTGTACTCCGGTTCTCATCTTCACCGCCTGGCTCCTCTTTCTCCCCTTGCTACGAGATATTGATATAACTGTGGTCTTCTCCAGCACCATGACCGATATAGTGAACGATCTCAGGGAGCTGTCCAACGAGATAGGGGTCCCCGGATTTGAGTCCAGGGTGAGGGCCCTCATATCCTCGAAGGCCGAGGCCTTTGCCGACGACCTGCGCGTCGATGCCCTCGGAAATCTCGTCGCCACCAAGCGGGGCTCGAAAGGTGGCCGAACCGTGCTGCTAGACGCCCACATGGATGAGGTGGGGTTCATCGTGAGTCACGTCGACGGCAATGGGTTCATCAGATTCGAGGAACTGGGCGGCTGGGACGATAGAAATCTGCTGGGGCATCCGGTGAGATTCCCGGTCGAGCAAGGGTTCGTGGACGGCGTGATCGGGACAAAGCCCCCGCACCTTCAGAAGCCCGACGAGAGGGAGAAAGTGGTCAAGAGGGAGCAGATGTTCGTCGATATCGGTGCGTCCTCCAGGGAAGATGCCGAGGAGGTGGGAATAGCCGTGGGGACCCCGTTCACCATATACCACGAGTTCCGCGAGATGCTCCCGGGACGGGTGATGGGGAAGGCCTTCGACGATCGTTCGGGATGCGCCCTCCTCCTGAACGCCATGGAGAGGCTTGGCGAAACGAGTCACGAATCGGAGTTCGTGTTCAACTTCGCGGTGTGCGAGGAGATCGGCGGGAGGGGTGCGACCACGGGCGCCTACGGGGCCGATCCCGATATCGCTCTCGCATTGGAGAACACGGCGGCGGGAGATATCCCGGGTATCCCGGAGGAGAGATGTCCGACCTCGATAGGGCGAGGCCCAGCGATCACGATAGCGGACAAGTCCCTCATCGCACACCCGGAGGTAATCAGGAGGCTGAGGGATGCGGCAAGGGAATCCTCGGTCGAGTACCAGATTAAGAAGCCCCTCTACGGCGGGACGGACGCCGGGAGGATAGCCATCACCAGAAGGGGGGTTCCATCGGGTGTGTTGTCCGTGCCGAGCCGCTACATACATAATGGGATCTCGATGCTCGCGGTATCGGACCTCGAGGCATGTTCCGATCTCCTCCTATCGTTCTGCGCTGGATTGGGATAGGGCTGAAGCCCGCCTCTCGTGGACAGGTTTCTGAGCGTGAACCGCGAAGGTCGATCGTCAGGGGTCATATCTGGATCTCCATCCCGTCATGGGCGAACACCAGGTCCGGGTTTCTCTCGCTGAACCGGGCTTCCCTGCGGATTGTCTCCTTTCCCAGGTGGGTGAAGATGATCCTGTCTATGCCCCGCTTGCGGCACCAGTTCGCCTGGGTGGTGACCCTGGCATGGCCGTAAACACTGTCGCCTCTCCGCCTCACCAGGTTGGCCTGTATGCATGAACCGTCTCCGATATAGACATCAACCCCATTCAGAATCCGGTCCTTCTCCTTGATGTCCACGAGATCGGGGTTGTACGCGAAGGTCACACCCTTCCCGTCCGTTAACCTGTAGCCGACCGCGGGGCATCGCAGGGAGTGCACCACATCGTAGACCTCTACATTCAACCTCCCGAGGGTGAACCTATCGCCGGGCTCCACGATCCGGTAGGTTGCCGGGCGTCGTTTAGCATATTCGATCGTCTCCCGAGTAAGGTATACCTCGGCTTCGGTTTCGACCTCCTCCTCGGTCCAGGCGTAGTGATCGAGGTGGGCGTGGGTTATTAGCAGATACTTTGGATGTATATCCCCGATAGGCCGACGGTGGATCGTGCCGTAGTCAATCATGATCCTGGGCTTCAGCATCAGGAGCGAGGAGTGGTACCTGTGTCGTGGTGATGATTCCTCGATATTGCCCCTGGTTCCCAGGAACCTCAGAGTGGTCACTTCTACCTCCATCCGTCAGCCCATTGTGTGGAGCCAGATCACCCTACATTAACCACGCTCAGCACGTGAGGTGGAAGGCGCCGACAACATCGTTACCCCTCTCCACCTCTTCGTTGAATATCTCGGCCGCCTCTGCCGTCTTGCTCGATCTCAACTCGATCCCCCTGTTCTCTATCGTCTTCCTCGTGCTGTCGGGGATCGTCATTGCTCCGTACGCGCCTCGGCCGACCACCAGTATGTCCGGGCCGAAATCGAATACCTCCTCCAGATCCTCTGGGACGAGGGAGTGGCCTCTCTTCCTTCTCCAGCTCTCACTCACCTTGTCCGGATACACCAGGAGATCGTTTGTGTACTGGTTGCCGTCCACGGTCATCGAGCCGAAGCTGTACGATTCAATCCTCATCTAACGCCACCCCAGGGACTCCATCGGTGTGGTTGTGGAAAAGCCATCTTCTCTCTCCCCTCTCAGTCGAGCACATGTGACTATTCCCGGTCTTCGACTTATTAGCCCTCGTATCTGTCGTTGTATTTGAGGTCCGGTGTCCTCGCAAGTGACGACACCGCGATGTGGGAATATCGGATAGCCTCGGATTCGTCGTCATGCTGATTCAATCACTGTCATAGTTGACGATCTCGGTGGCCTCCTGGACCAGTTCCCTGGTCACATCCCGGCTCATGTTCAGCCTCTCAGAGAGCCTTATCGGGTCGTGGCCCGCCAGATCATCGACAAGCATTATCTCGGCCCGGCTCAGCGCCGTGAAGGCCTTTCTGTCAACGGAGTGGATCAGGGTCACCGGATAGAGGTTCCTCTCCTCTATCATCTTCTCCAGTCCTCTGCCGCTGGGCTGCCTCCATCCGAGTAGCTTGATTCCCTTGCAGGAGGCGTACCTCCTGGCCTCGAGAGAGCTCCGGGTGTTCGTCACCAGCCAGGCCCCATTGAAGTCCTCGCACTTTCCCTCCTCGTGCCCCTGCTTGAGGTCGACGAAGCGGGCGTAGGTGTACATGGCCTCCTTCAGGCCGGTATAGATGCCGGGCGCGTTGTGGTACTTGACCTCAACCATGTGCCTCTTCCCCCCTTTCTCGAGCACGATGTCGATCTCCTGGTCGGCGCAAAGCCCGTGCAGATGCTGCCTCAGCTTGGCCCGGTAACCGTATCTCTCCAGGATCTGGGCCATGAAGGTCTCGAATGGAAAGCCCTCGGGGCCCATCCTCATTATGGCGTGCTTCAGATCGTACCGGGTGGCAGCGACGCCTGCACCTCGCTCCCTGAGCCCCCGGATAACCATGTTCAGGATCTCTCGGGTCGGTATGCCGTCGTAGACCTTGTCCTCGATCTCTTTCACGATGCTCTCGGCGATCTCTTCACTTGCCCCGGCCCTTATGCACGTCCTGTATATCTTGCGGGGGTTGAACTTCTGCCTTCTGCCTGACGCCCTGCGGACTCTGATCATCTTGAACCTTGGGGAAAGGTTCCGGAGGGAGGTGTTTTATTGCTTTCCCCAGTGCGAGAACTGTACGCCGGCGCAGATCCAGTCCGGCGGTCGATAGATTTTAATTGGGCGCTCCAGGACCCTGAGCCACTTGAAGTTCGATTCGATAGCCATAATAGGCGCGGTCAGCGATCGGGAAAGATACAGCAACAAGGCGGTCAGGGCCTACAAGGCCAGGGGATACGAGGTCTACCCCGTCAGCATCCGCGACGATGAGATAGAGGGACTCAAGGCCTACCGGTCGATCCGGGACGTCCCGGGACAGGTGGACGCGGCCTCCCTCTATGTCAATCCCAGGATAGGAATCAGATTGCTGGAGGATCTTGCAGAGAAGGGGGTCTCGATACTCTTCGTTAACCCCGGGGCGGACTCGGTCGAACTCATCGAGAAGGCGGACGAACTCGGCCTTAACCCGGTTGTCGCGTGCAGCATCATGAGCCTGGGAGTGAACCCAAACGAGATGTGATCATCCGGACCACAAACCTGATCACAACTGAACGGCATCTCTATCTCCAGTGATCAGCCAAGTATGCTATCGAAATGTCGTTTCAACGTAGCTGGGCACGGAAGCTGGCGTTCGGGCTGCTATCCCTGTACGAGTCCTGGTACGGGTGGAATCGGAGAAGAGCCCTGTGCTGGACGGAGGTGGTCTTCGCCGATATCGGCCTATCAGCGCCTGAATTCCCATCAGCGGGAGACAGACGGGGTTCACCCGAGATCGACTGAATCCTCGCCCTTCGCATAGTCGAATATGATGTTATGAACCAGGATCTCTATCGGCGACCTGTTGTCGGTGAGTATGGTGCCGCGGTCTCCGTCGAAAACCTCTACGCCCCGGGATATACCGCTAACGATCCTGTCGGGGACGGACAACTCCTTCCTCTCGATCAGGAAGAGGAATCTATCAAGTTCCATCTCGCCGTTGAACGCGATTGCCAGCTGGGGGATGTTCGGCCTCCTATCAACGAGGAGCACCTCCCCGAAGACCTGTTCCATGGTCGCACATACAGGATCGATTACGTGACGGGGCTCCCCGTATCTCGGGACGTTGACCGCGATAGCGCCGTTCTCCTTCAATCTCGACTCGACGAGCTGGAAGAACTCCTTGGTTGCGAGGTGGAAGGGGATGGTGGGGGGGTTAAATGCGTCCATAACTACGATATCGAACATCTCCCGGTGCATGCTGAGATAGGTTCTTCCGTCCGCGACCTCGACCCTCAATCGGTCGGACTCTCGAACGCCGAAGTATTCCTTGGACAGTTCGACCACCAGGGGGTCGATCTCGACGCCCACGATCCTGGCTTCCGAGAGCTCGAGATACTGCGTGGCAACCGTCCCTCCCGCGAAACCGATGATCAGGACGTCCCTGGCCTCAGGGTTCACCAGAAGCGGGGCCAGAAAGTAGTCCCAGATTCCCCTGGTGTATATGTCATCCTCGAGGTAAACGGACTGGGACCCTATACCCTCGTTGAGTTTGAGATGCAGTGCCCCGCTCGGCGATTCGATCACCCTGACGTAGTTGTAAACCGATTCGCCCTCGAAGATCGTCTCCCCCCCGACCTGGGTCGGGGCCAGCACGACGCCGATGATCACCAATCCTCCACCGACGGCTACGAGGGGAGACCTGAGGCCGAGGGCGCTGATCGTCAGTACGAGTATCCCGTAACCAAGAAGGGTTTCGACAACTCCCACGTAGGGCATGCCAACGAAGACCGTCAGGAACACCCCAGCTATGCTCCCTACGGTCGATACCGCATAGATCCTGCCCGAAGTGGTGCCAACGGTCCCCACCGTCTTGGCGGCGAGGCGTATGATATAGGGGGAGGCCGCTGCCAGAAGCATCATGGGTAGGAAGAAGAGGCCGAGGGACCCGAAAAGGCCGACTCCGAACCCGACCCACGAGATCTCGATCGCGCCCTGATAGCCTATCCTGGAGATTATCCTGCCGATCGGGATGAGGAAGGTGAACAGGGACGCCGCGAAGAGTATCCTGTACAGGCCGGAGGGCCTCGGGTTCCTGTCGGCCCACCTGCCTCCCAGGGCGTAGCCGGCCGAGAGCGCGATCATCGCCATTCCTATTATGGTGGCCCAGACGTATGTCGACGTGCCGAAGTAGGGTGCGAGGAACCTGGATGCCAGCATCTCCAGGCCCATTATCGTCATCCCGGTGAAGAACGCAGTGGTCTGCAGGAAGAGTAGTCTGACCCTCAAGGTCCTCGGCTAGGTCCGACTCCTTGGGACGATATAACTCTCACCGTAATCTACCGGGGGCGATACACGATCAAGGTCTCCTGCAGACTAGAGCTGAAGCCGCCAGCAGAAGGGCCAAACCCAGGGCCGCGGAGGATTCGTCGATCGGGAACCAAGTCGACCAGTAGTAGAACCTCTGCCCGTAGTACCATGAGAAGAACCAGTCGTACCACGGAACCCATGGGATGTCGTGCCACTCGTAGTACCACCACCAGTAGTCGTACTGGCTGTAGTACCAGTTCGGATGGTCGTGGGAATCGTGCCACCAGTATCTGCTGCTTCCCCACACGCCGTCTACGAGGTGATAGAGGTTCACGAAGAAGACCGGCATCCCGTTGCTGAAGGCGTAGACAGGTATGTTCTTCGACGAGGGGTCCATCCCGCTGGCCGTCTCGGGAGGCAGGTTGGTTACCAGGATCCACGCCGATATGATACCGGAATCATCAACCGCAAGCACCACCTCGGCCAGGCTGCCATTCTCGCTCGTTGCGGTAGTCGCCCGGCTGAGGTTCACTGTAAGTCCCGAGTATTCAATTCGGTAGCACTCGGTTTGAAGGCCCTCAGTATCGAACCCCTTCGACGCGAGCAGCTCCTCCGCCGAGGCCCACTCCGCCGTCCCCCGCATCCATTCGGCAAACTGATTGGCTTCCGACCACTCCATGGTCGAGACGGTGGCGCCTTCCCCGGACTCAAGGAGCTCTCCCAGACCTGTGTATCTATCCGAATCCCCCCCTGACATGGAAGAGTAGATGGCGTAGAGACCGGAGAGGACAACCGCAAGTAGGGCAGCGGTTATCAGAACTCCCCTATGTCTTCTCGCCCATCTGGAATTCAATCTACCCGTTCACCTTTCTTCCTAGTAGGGGAAGTACGTGGACCAGTAGTTGAAGTACCGCCAGTAGAACCAGGCGTAGCACCAGTCATACCACGGCGCCCAGGTGTACCCGTACCAGTAGTGCCTCCACCACCAGTGGTTGTAGTAACTGTAATACCAGTTCGGGTGGTTGTGGGAGTTGTGCCACCAGTAGTGGTAGGGATACCAGTAGCCCCCGATCCAGTGCCAGATCGAGACATAGTAGACCGGCATCCCGTTGGACCAGACGTAGACCGGGATATCGGATATCGTGGGATCCCCGCCCTCGATAGATTTCTGACCGATGTTGGTGACCATCCGCCATATCTGATGGCTACCCTCCTCGTCCTTCGCGAAGACGAAGACGCCGTAGGTTCCATTTGCGGGATGGGTCTCCTGGGACCATATCTGGACCGTGGTGCCATCCACGGTGGCCACAACGGCCTCGTGCGAAGCCGGGTCCCACGGGGGGAGCCCCTTCTGCTGAAAGAACTCCTCGGCCTCGGCGAACGCGGGGTGGCCGATCACCGAGCCGTAGAACGTGTCCAACTCGGCCGGGTCCATCTCCCTAAGTATGACGCTCTCCTGAGGAGCGATGAGCTCCCCGAGGCTGGTGATCCTCTCCGATGTCGGGGCACCGGTAGATCCGGCTCCGGTAGCATCGTAGGCCAGATACACGGCACCGGCGATCGCGGCAACGCAGGTCAGAACAGCAAGGGAACTAGAGGTCTTCATCGCTCCCCGAGACGCTCTACTCCCTTATAAATATTCAAACCGTCGTGGTGCTCGTACCTCAGTGCTCCAGATCCACCGGCTTGCCTACCCTAGAAGACTCGTACAGGGCCAGTATAAGATCGACGGCCTTTCGTGCACTATCGCCGGTAATGAAGGGATCTCTGTCCTCCCTCACGGAGTTCACGAGGTCCTGGACCAGGAAGACGTGGCCTTGAGCGCCTATCGCTTTCGGATCGGAGGCAGCTCCGTCCTTCTCTGAGCGTACCTCTATATCCTGCTCCTCCGCCTTCTCGTCCTCGGCCTCCGTGTAGGCCCACTTGGCTATCTTCTCGCCCTCCAGAACTATCGTCCCCTTGTGTCCATGCAGGGAGAGCTTTGTTGTCTCGCCCGGGTTGACCGACGTGGTCCCCTCCAGGACCCCCCAGGCCCCGTTCTCGTACTCGAGAAGCGCGATCGCGGTGTCCTCCACCTCGATATCCCTCAGAAGATGTGCGGTCCGGCCGTAGACCGTTGCCACATCCCCCATTATCCATAGCGCCAGGTCTATCCCGTGAACACCCTGGTTCATCAGGGCGCCCCCTCCGTCGAGCCTCCAGGTACCCCGCCAACCCGCGGAGTCGTAGTAGGATTGAGATCTGTAGTATTTCAGATAGATATCACCGAGAACCATCTTCCCCAGGAGGTTATCCTCGATCGCCCTCTTCGCCATCCTCGAAGCCTCGTGGGTCCTCCTCTGAAAGACGTTAGCCAGCTTGACGCCGTTGGATTTGCAGGCATCGATCATCTCGTCGATCTTCTCGGCGGTTATCTCGATGGGCTTCTCGCACAGTACGTGTTTGCCCTCCTCCGCGGCGGCGATTGCGACCTCCCCGTGGAGGCCGGAGGGTGTGCAAACGCAGACCGCTTCAACCTCCGGATCCCGGGCCAGTTCGTGATAGTCCGAGTAAAAGGTCACCCCTCCGCTTTCCCTGGCGAACAGCCTTCCCTTCTCCTCGTCTATGTCGCAACAGGCCACGAGTCTCGCCCCGTCGACCTCGTTGATCGCATCCCTGTGCCAGGGACCTATGACCCCGCATCCTACAATTCCGAAGCCCATCCTCTCTTCCGTCATGCCGATTCCTCTGGTCAACAGGGAAACGGCCCTTTCTTAAGAGTTTCCAGGTTCCTGCCCACCTCCTCTCGAGTTGCGTGCATTTCCCCGGCCCTGGTACATTCTCAATCCCGGATAGATTCCGCTTTGTCAAGGGATAGATCTTCTATGCCGTCAGTTCCGCAGCAGTTGGGTCCGATTCTGCCGGATACATTGATGGTCTATTCGTGCTGCTTGGCAGGGTGTTCTGACACTCTCAGCTACTTCTTCCTCAGTCCCAATCTCTCAAGCGTTCTTTGCTCGTCCTTGATGAACTCCGATCTTTCGTACTTACCGTATAGCTCCTTGAGACGACGACCGTCCTTCTCCTGTGCCAAGGCCCACTCCTTCACGAACCTGCCACTCGAAATATCATCCAGCCTGTCTCTCATGTACTTCTTAAGCAAATCATACTTCAGCACGAATTTGCCTTCTCTCATCCGGTCGAGCCGACTCAGCTGGCCGTACTGGCTGGTACCGGAGTGGAGTGGCATCTGACCCAGGATTCCAATTTCCGACATCTGCTTGAATACATACGATAGCTCCCTGGATAGATAGCCCTCGGTCAGAACGATCTCGGGAGGTATACCTTCCTCTACCTCCACCTCATATTTCGCCAACAGTGCACTCAGGATCACTGGGAAGAGGCCCTGCTCGGTCAATAGATCGGTCTTCGTCTCCATGTCAAATGTTGCCTCTATGACCCCCGAACGTGTGGCGCCTATGGCCTTTCCAATTGCGAGTGCGATCTCCCTCGCATTCCCTGAGTGATCCTGTCCAACGGCCAAAAGAGCCGGGGACCCATGCCCATCCTCGTATAGGGCTCTAACCATCTCACCTATCATCCGGGGGGCCATGAGTGTAACATCCACGTTGGTCGGAGGGTGGATGGCTCCGAATGTGACATTATACCCCGAGGCGAAGTTCAGGACGTCGTCCTCCTCTAGGTGACTCTCGATATAATCAGTGAAGACATCAGGCGCGACCTCGTCCGGGACCAGGAGTAGGAGAACGTTTGCCCGTCTGGCCGCTTCGGATATCGGATATACGTCGAATTCGTCGACTCTCGCCTGATCCCAGAAATCGTCCCTTCTGTTCCCTATGATCACATCTTCTAGACCCGAATCCCTCATGTTCAGGGCCTGAGCCCTACCCTGATTGCCGTACCCGATGACGCCGATGGTCTTGTCCTCCAGATACTGAAGGTCAGCATCATCATCGTAGTATACCTTCACATCAGTCATCAATACTCTCCCCTAAACAGTGGAACAGGAAACCAGATCTTCGGAGTGTAAAAAAGCTTTGTGGAGTTCCAGATGGATGATTCATGGAGGTTCCATGGACCTTGTGAGATAAGGTTCCGCCCGCTTTCCCCTCCAGTTACTGACATCGGTTTTCGGTCAGCTCCCTCTGTTTCGACGGCTCCCAGGTCAATATCGCGAGTCGTTAGGTGCTTAAAGATATCTTGTGGCGGCATTGATACACTTTTTAGTCTATTTTGATCATACACCACGTGTCATCGCTTATAGGGAGGGTCGTCATCCCTTTTCTCGTGTTCGCGGCCCTATCCTCATCGACGGCCGTACTATCGAGTGAACTTCCCTTCTCCATCGCGGTCTATCGCTCGGGCGACATAACTCTCGACGGACCGAAGAACCTGACCGCGGTTCGTGAGATGGGATTCGATGCATACTACTTCAACGCCCACTGGGCATACGAGGTGACCAATCCCGGATGGCACCAGCGGAACCTCCCGCCCTGGATCGAGGCCTGCGAGCAGAACAACATGACCTTCATAGCCGGGCAGTACTACACCTGGGGAGGCAATGCCCCATTCGATTACGCGACGGCTGTGGACCAGTTTGGCAACGTGGAGCCAACAACGCCCTCCCCGGTATCGACCGGATGGTGGGAGCATATCATCGAGGAGGGGGCGGTCTACCTGGCTAACCTCTCGCTCCATTACCCCATATGGGGCGCCATCTGGGATGTTGAGCTCTACGATCACGATGCCTTCAAGCACAAGTACTACAGCTACGACGATGAGGCGATCAGGGGGTTCGCAAACGATACCGGCGCCGATATACCGCCTCTATCTCCGGGCAGACGGAGGGACTGGCTCCGGGAGAACGGACTTCTGGAGGATTTCCAGTCATGGGAGGAGAACCGGGCATACGAACTGGCGAAAGGGGTGGCAGAGAAGGTCCACGCCATAAATCCCAATTTCGTGCTGGGCTTCTTCCCGGTCCAGGACGTGTGGTTTCACTGGGCACTGCTCCGGGGCTTCGGCACGCCAGAGGCACCCGCCGGGGCCTGGACTGGGTGGCAGACGTACGGCGGGATATCCGAGAAGCATGCCCAGGACCTCAAATCGAGGATCCGGGAACAGGGCATAGATGCTCAATTCGTGGTGGGGATCGGTGGGGCTACCCTGACCAACTTCGAGCAGTCTGTCAGGCGGTGCGAGGCCTTCTGGGTCTACACATTTGGCAACCTTGGGCAACACTTCGAGGATCTGATTGGCATACTGCGAGAGCACGTATACTTCGGCCGAACCCATCCCGATATCCTACCCGAGTGCAGCCTGGGTCCCGATATAGCCGCCCGTCCCTACCGTGGTCCCGATGGTCAGGTCACACTGGCCCTAGATGAACACGAGGGAGGCACCGTCCTCAAGGAGAATATCACGATACTCACCCAGGAGAATGCGGTGCTTATCGGGGAGAGGAATCTGACGGAGATCACGCTGGCGTCTCCAAATCCTGCGATATCCACGGGCAATCTACCGTGCCTGGTATCTGGCATCACGGAACTCGATCTGTACTCGACCGAGTTCTTTTACCTGGAGAGGGAACTCGCGCAGGTTCTGGACTACTACCATGGCAACGGCCTTGGCGACCTGGGGTCCTTGGCTGATAAGCTCGAACTGGCCCGCCAGCAGGCCGAAGGGAATGTGAGCCGTGCTGTGGAGACCCTCTTGGAGGCGAGGGAGTCGGCGTACGAAGCGATTCTCGAGACGGTGACAGACCTCTCGGGGGAGTTCTCTCCCCCGCCAGAGGCGACCACCAAGTTTTGGCTCGCGGACCTGAAGATATCGAAGGGGCAGGTCAGGCAGGGACGTATGTATCTTTATGACGGCCTGAGCACGTGGTACTCCGCTGATGAATCCCTTGTCATCGTCGCGTTTGCATCGGCTCTAGGCTCGCTGGTTGCACACCTGTCCCAGAGGAAGCCGAGCCAGCAGGATCACGGATAGAATCATGGGCAGAGACTGCGGGCCGAACTCGGCGACCGGGATCCTTGAATTCTCGCTCACCATCTCTATCGTCCCCTCTTCAAAGCGAAACAGCAAATTCTGGGGCCCACCCGGCTCGGTCATATTGCTGAACTCGTAACCCTCGTCCATCTCAACAGTCGAGACCGTTGAACCTCGGGCACTCGTGATGAAGATGCTGGATTCCGGATCCGTATCCAGACCAGAAACGTCTAGGGACATGTTACCTATGCTGGCGTGCCTTGCGGAGGCGTTGATCGACCCGCCACTAACGGCCTGAAGGGAAAGCTGATTCACCATGGGACCGGTCAGGTTCATGGAGACCGAGCCGCCCGCCCCCTCCGCAGTAACCATCAGGTTGTTGATCAATCCCGATAGCCGTATCAGGGTGTCGCTGTCGATGGTCTTGAACAGGGCGTTATTCAGGAATCCGCCTGCCATCTCGTACCCGAGGGAACCCCCGACGGTCTCGGCATGTAGGTTGTTGGAGGAGTAGTTGGCACCGCAGATTATGGATGTTCGTGGTGAGGATCCGCGGGTGTACAGGTACTGGTTGCCGATGTATCCGGTCCCGTTATGGATCATCCGCACGAGGGCATTGTTGTTGACGTTGAGGTTGCCGATCGTGGTTCTTCCCCTCTCCTCCAGGGTGATGACCGATGGTGCCCCGTGTGACCAACCGCTCGAATCCAGATTAGCATTGCCGATATGCAGATCAGAGCCCATCTCGGAGCGAATATCGATATTCCCGCCGTAGTTGGAATCCATGTTCGCGTTGTTTATCTCGGTCGTCCCCTCGCATGACAGCGATAAGACTCCCGAGGCCCCGTTCGATACCATACCCAGGTTGTTAATGCTGAGTTCGGCCAGGTCCCTGACGGTCAGCCCGTAGGAATCCCCTGCCCCGTCGTACTGGCTCTTGAAGTACATGTTGTTGCCCCAGAAATCGAACCTGTTCTCCAGCAGGAAAACGGCGTCATATATCTGGATATTGCAGTTGTTGATGCTCACGTTACCGGCGTTCACGAAACTCACCTTCCCGGAGGAACCGGCATGGATGTTCATATTGCCGACCCAGAGCAGACCTGGACTGTCGATCTCGGTTCTGCCCGAATCGACACATGCTGAGTTCATATTCCTGCACCACAGCACCCCCGCATTCCGGATCCGCATAGAACCCGCTACGCTGTCAAGGTGGAGGAGCGGGGCGGGAGATGATCCCTGGATCCCGCTCGTTTGTGACTGGTTCACCGTGAAGTTGCCGGGGTTCCGGAATTCGAGTACCCCGCCCCCATGGGCGGAGAGGTTTGTGGAGACGGTGTCCACGATGGCTTCGTTATCAAAGGTCAAATTACCCCCTTCCAGGGAGCTGACACTAAGGGATACACCGCGGAGCAGACCATGATTCTCGATCAACAGGTCGGAATCCTGACACAGGAAACTGGCATCGCCTATGCTCAGGTTGCCCCAATTCCTGATCACGGCATAGACCCGTTGCCCCTCCGACCCGTTGACAATCAGGGACCCATTCATCCTCACGCTCTGGGCCGGATCTATCTCCAGGGTGGCATTCTGCGATAAGACTACCTCCCCACCGGAATCCGGTAGCTCGAGCGAAAGCCCCTGGGGCAGAAAGAAGAGGACGGATAAGACAAAGACCAGAGCCCAACCCTTCCGGATCATCACGGGGCCGAGAAAGGACAGCAATTAATCAATCTGTTCCCCGCGTTGCCTCCGGACAGATTTTTCAGGAAGAGAAGACCTGGACGATCCTCCAGAAGGTGCTCAATTGACCGAGAAGAAGTACAGGAACACCATAGCATCGAGACCGGCATCATACCGCAAGTTCAGCGATCTGGCCTTCGAGTATCTGCCCAAGGCCGGAATATACAACGTGGAGATAGCTCCGCCCGCTCCCGACGAGGTGAACGAAAAGATCAGGGAACTGGAGGAACACGGCCTGACGGCGACTTCACTCGCGACCGGGGTCGAGCTCAGCGATGAGGCGAGCGTCAGGGATCTGATCGCAGCCTTGGACACCGCCAGGAGGATGGATGTTGCAATCGTATTCTGCAGCACCAGGACCGGTGAGCTGGAGAGACAGCGGGCATACGAGAAGCTGCGGGAGGTCGGGGAAGGTGCTCAGGAGGCGGGCGCTGTGGTCTCCATGGAGACCCACCCCAACATGTGCCAGAATTCCGAACAGATGCTGGACACGATGCGGGGCGTGGATCATCCCGGGATCCGCATCAACTTCGACACCGCCAACATCTACTACTACAACCAAGGGGTTGACGGGACCGAGGAGCTGAGAAAGGTCCGCGACTATGTCGCCAGCGTACACCTCAAGGACACCAATGGGGGGTACAGGGAACACCACTTCCCGGCCCTGGGTGAGGGCGTGGTCGATTTCCCCTCTGTTTTCAGGGTCCTCAACGATGTTGGCTTCCGCGGCCCCTTCACCTTCGAGATGGAGGGCATAGCGGGCGAGGATCTCACGCTTGAGGAGTCACACAAGCGCATTGTCGATTCGATGAAGTACCTGAATTCGATCGGCGTGCTATAGACCCCAACCGGGTCCCAAGAACGCTTCATTGGCCCCCGTGGCACCTGTGGCGAATTTCCCGGAGGGCATTAGACCTTCAAACAGTGTGCGGTGAATGTTCGCCGCATTTCGTGAGATTAATATTCGTGACTACTGTTCGCGTTTCGTGATAATGCTTGCCCGCAGATAGGTTAGGCAGGATGTTCGATCCGGACTCGGTCGCGCTCATCGGGGCGAGCGAGGAGGAGGGGTCCGTAGGTCGCACCATCCTCGAGAATCTCCTGAAATCCTATCAGGGAGACGTGTACGCCGTCAACCCCAACCACAACCGCGTACTGGACATGGATTGCCTTTCCTCGGTCGGGGAGATAGGGAAGGCCGTGGATCTGGCGATTATCGCCACACCCGCCTCTACCGTTCCCGACATAGTCCGCGAATGCGGGGAGGCGGAGATTCCCTCCCTGGTGATAATCTCCGCCGGCTTCAAGGAGACCGGCTCGGAGGGGAAGAAGCTCGAGAAGCGGATAGATGATATCCGAAAGGAGTACGGGATGCGGGTACTCGGCCCCAACTGCCTCGGGCTGATCGTGCCCCGGATAGGGCTCAATGCCAGCTTTGCGGATCAGATGCCCGAGGAGGGGACCATTGTTCTCATATCTCAGAGCGGCGCCCTGGCCACCTCGATACTCGACTGGTCGATAGAGGCCCACGTTGGTTTCAGCGGGTTCGTTTCACTCGGGAACATGCTCGACGTCAGCTTCGGGGACCTCATCGACTACTTCGGCCAAGACCCCGGGACCAGGAGCATCCTGATGTACATTGAATCGGTCAAGGATGCGAGGAATTTCATGAGCGCCGCGAGGAGCTTCGCGAGAACCAAGCCCATAGTGGCCGTCAAATCCGGAAAGTTCGAGAGAAGCGCGAAGGCACTGCAATCCCACACCGGCTCGCTGGCTGGGGAGGATAACGTCTACAATGCGGCACTCCAGAGGGTCGGCGTTACCAGGGTCAACGAGATAGAGGACCTGTTCAACGTATCCAAGATACTCGAGACCCAGTCCCCTCCCGAGGGGCCTAACATGGCGATAATCACCAATGCCGGTGGTCCGGGAATAATGGCATCGGATGCTCTATTGGAGAAGAGGGGCAGCCTGGCCTCCCTCTCCGAAGGCACTGTCGGTAAGCTCAAGGGGTTCCTGCCGAAACACGCCGGGCTACTCAATCCGGTCGACATAATCGGGGATGCTGGGGTCGATCGGTACGAGAGGGCCATCCGAACCTGTATTGGCGACGAGGACGTTGATGGCGCTCTGGTGATATACACTCCACAGGGCGAGGCCTCGCCGGAGGACTTGGCCCGGAAGATCATCGAGATCACCAGAGATGAATCGAAACCCATCTTCACATCCTTCATAGGCGGAAAGAAGGTCGAGCCGAGCCGCGGGGAGTTAGTGAAGGCCGGCGTCCCGGCGTACTCCTCGCCAGAGCAAGCTGTCCAGTCCTACATGTACATGTATCGATATTCGAGGAACCTGAGAGAGCTCTACCAGACACCGGAGGAGCTGCCCGTCGACTCCGCCCCACCCAAACATCACCTCAAGGCAATGCTCACCCGTATAGCTCGTAGCGGCCGTGAGGTTCTCATGGAGGATGAATCGAAGAAGCTACTGGACACGTACGGTATCCCGACCGTGCAGGCGAAGGTTGCGGAGGACCCTTCAGGCGCGTCACAGCTGGCTCGGGAGACGGGTTTCCCGGTGGTGCTCAAGGTACGCTCCCCCGACATCACCCACAAGAGCGATGTGGGAGGCGTGGTTACAGGCCTGAAGAACGAGGAGGAGGTCGAGGAGGCCTATGAGGATATGCTGTCCCGGATGAAGGAGAGGGAACCCGATGCCGATATCCAGGGCGTGACGGTTCAGAAAATGCTCCAGGACGTGGACTACGAACTGATCCTGGGGTCCAAGAGGGACGTCATGTTCGGGCCGGTCATAATGTTCGGCCGGGGTGGAATAGACGTCGAGATATACCAGGATATCGCCGTCGGCTTTCCGCCACTGAACCAGGTCCTGGCCAGGATGCTCATGGAGGAGACCAAGGTATACGACCTGATCTCTGGATTCCGGGGGAAGAAGCCTGCCGATCTGCGCACCCTGGAGGAGTACCTGGTTCGCTTCTCCCAGCTACTCATCGACTTTCCGGAGATCAGCGAACTCGACGTGAACCCCTTTGCGGTTTCGGAGGGCGGGTTCATGGCCCTCGACGCCAGGGTGATCATCGATGCAGACACCACCCTGAGTGACGTGGAGCCCCACTCGCACCTGGTGATCGAGCCGTATCCCAGACGTTATGTCCAGGAGTGGTCCATGAAGGACGGGACCTCCGTAACCCTGAGGCCGATAAGGCCTGAGGATGAACCACTGGAATTCGAGCTCTTCAAGACCTTCTCACCCGAAACATACAGGTTCAGGTTCTTCGGACCCCCGAAGGAGATGACCCATGAGGATATGGTCCGGTTCACGAACATCGACTACAGGAGGGAGATGGCGATCGTCGCCGAGATGGGGGAGGATGACGAGCGGAAGATGCTCGGTGTCGGGCGCCTCATAGTAGGGCCTGATTTCCAGTCAGCGAGGTTCGCCGTGGTAGTGGGTGATCCCTGGCACGGGAAGGGGCTTGGGACGAAGCTGGTCGATATGCTCATCGGTGTTTCGCGGGATAAGGGGTTATCTAAGGTCCAAGGGCTGATACAGAGGGACAACGAGGTCATGATACACATCTGTGAGAATATGGGATTCGAGATCGTTAGCTACGACCAGGAAACCGTGAAGGCGACGATCGAGCTCTAGTTACGGCCTACTCATCGAAGACCTGTCTCGTTTACAGATGTAGTCACAGAGAGGCATAAGGCTAACCAGGAAGATCACCAGGCCCAGGCCACCGATTTCAGGGATCTCCTCCTCTCTATCCAGGATCCTCTGCAGATACATCCTTGTCACCTCATAGTCGAACCTCTGCCATGCTTTTCGAGCGATATCGTAGTCCCTCTGGATTATCCTGGTATCCATGCCCGCGTCCTTCGCTCTCTGTACAAGATCCCCAGCGGCCGAGAACATCTCCTCCATCTCCTCGATCCTGCGCTCCAGGCGGGGCGTCAACCTCCCGTTCTCGAAGAGCGTGTAGTATCTCTCGGTAAGATTCAGGTACAGGTCCCCGTGCTCAAGGCTGGGCTCGATCTCGCTTCCCTCGTGCCACTCGTTCCAGGAAGTGACCAGAACCCAGTCGGGTTGGGTGAGCATGACCGTTTCCCAGGAATCCAGGTAGTATGTGCCGTTTTCGCGATCCACCACCAGCCCCGGGACCCTGATTATCGTGTCATCGTAACCGGGCGCCAGCGTGGCGGCGAAGGTCTTGTTCGCTTCCTGACACTGGGCATTCACTTCCGGGTAATCCCCCATCGCCCGCAGGGGGCTGTAGGTATGGAGGCCATCGAATACGTCGAGATAGTCCTCATCGAGCCGATCGGCCATGTAGAAGGCAGGCAGTCCCTCGGACTCGAGTCTCGCAAACACCTGACTGAAATCCTCTATCTCGAACTCGCCTATGACCCGTCCGTAGATGAAGATCACCGGCCTTCCGTCCACCTTCATGAACGCCGGATGATCGCCGTACCTCGTGAGGAGGTACCTCAGCTGCTCCTCCAGGTGCTCGATATCGTGGGCGATCTCAAAATACACCGTCAGATAGAATCCCATGTCACGAGCAACCGGAAGCATCTCCTCGAAGGCCCTGTCCGTGTATGCCCCCGGTCCCCACCAAGATGAGATGAATCCATCGAACCCCACGCTCTGTGCTAGGCGGATGTGATACCTCATCACCTCCTCCGATCTGGAGTCATAGAAGCCGATGAGCGGGACGTGGGTCGAGGCATATTCGTTGTCCGGCTCCCAGTGAAACCACCGTTCGCCGTACTCGGGATTCCCGTACCAGGGGTAGTAGAACGCCAGAAAACGATGGCTCTTGTTCGGCATCTCCTTCCCGGACCGCCAGGTCTGCCACCGATCCTGAACCAGGCTCACCGGGATATCGATCTCCGCCTCGGCTACCTTGCCGTCCCGTCCGAGGGTGCAAGAAGCGGTGTAGAGACCGGGCCCGTCCATATCAACGGCTACCTTGGAGATGAACTCGCCATCCGCCTCAACCTCCGGGATATCCAGCTCCAGGGTCCGGAGCTCTCCCTCATGGAGCCTTGACAGGGATATATCTGCCACGCTCTGCCCCAGGGGCTCGTCCGCTCTGTTGGATACGAAGACTGACAGGTTATGCCTCCCGGGCTGCACGGTTTCATTCGCCAGGCCCTCTAGCGTGAGGGACAGCTCGATCTGGCTTGCGAGTGAGACGTTGATCATTAGCAGCAGAAGGGTTGAGCAGGCGATGATCAATCTACTTTTCATAACGTCGTCTCCCACAGCATCATTGAGCCACTGTTTTGACAGACGGGGCCGCAGGGCGGAGCCCACGACTCGGGATGGCTGGAGCAGTCATGGGCCTTCATTCGTTTGGTACTTCCTTCGCCCCTTCGGATGATCCCTTCCGGGTGCGAATCGAGAGAACCGGACAGGCGGCCTCCCTCACGACCTTCTCCGCAACCGAACCGAATATCAGGCGCTGGATCCCGCTTTCCCCGTGGCCCGAGATCACTATGAGGTCTGCGTCCTCCTCCTCGGCCAGCTTCACTATCCTCCTCCCCGGATTCCCGTGGGTGACGAAGGGTTTGACATCCAAGTCCTCTGGGATCTCCTCTTCCCTGAGTTTCTTGAGCCTTTCCATCGCCTCTTCCTCCAGGGCCCGTCTATATACGGGAACGTCGAAGCTTGTCGGCTGGGGTGCAGCCGCGAACGTAGGGGAGGGTATGGGTGCCACCGCGTGCACCAATAGTATCTTCGCGTCGAACTTCTCCGCCAACTCGCCCGCCGCCCTCACGCCTGCCAGCGAGGGGTCGCTGAAGTCGGTCGGACTGAGTATCTTCTTTATCGGTAACATATCACGGACCTCCGATACTGTAGCTGCACTGTGCCCAAATTAATGCTTGTCATGAAAGGGGAGGGGTGACAATACACACACCGTGGATTCACGAAGTGATCTGGTGCCACCGCTTCTTCACGATCTGTCAACCGGTTCCTCCTTCACAACCTTCTTCGGTGACTTGTCCCGTCGCAGACCCAGGAACCTCGGGTGACGAAGCCTGTCGTCCTTCGTCCACTCGGTGAAACCGACCTCGCAGACGAGTTCGGGTTCGACCCAGTGTGCCGATTTCGGGGGATCCCCAAGATCGAAGGGGGGATCATCCCTTTCCATCTTCTTCAGCCTTTCCGATAGATCCCTGAGCGTCGATTCATCGTATCCGGTTCCGACCTTCCCCGCATAACGGAGGCTGTCGTGCTCGTAGTATCCTATCAGAAGGGCGCCGAAACCTATCCGTTCCCCTTCAGGGTCGGTGTATCCCCCGATCACGAATTCCTGCTGGTTCACGCATTTGAACTTCAGCCAGCTAGATGACCTGGAATGTACGTATGGGCTGTCAGCCTTCTTCGCTATCAGGCCCTCCCAACCCCTTTCGCAGGCCTCCTCCAGGAACGACCTTCCCTCTCGGTTGCGGTGAACGGTGTATCTCAAGGGGTCCTCGTACTCGATAGCCTGCTTCAGTAGCCTCTTCCTTCCCCTCAGATCGATCTCGGTCAGGTCGTGGTTCTCGGCGTAGAGGATGTCAAACAGGTAGTAGTAGACGGGGATATCCCTTGGCACCTCTTCGGAGCTGGAGACGTGCATCCTTTGTTGGAGCTTCGAGAAACTCGTGACGTCCCCGTCGAATGCCACGATCTCGCCGTCCAGTATTAAGCCGTCGCGCTCCTGATTCTCCAGTGCCGAAACCAGTTCCGGGTAGCTGACGTTGATCACCTTCCTGTTCCTGGAGAGGAGTCTGACTTCGCCGTCCTCTTTGAAGGCCAGGCACCTCTCCCCGTCCAGCTTGCGCTCGTATATCCAGCCGCTGTCCGAGAAAGGGGAGTGAGTTAGCTTGGCGAGCATGGGGTCCATCCAGGAAGGAAGCGAGGTCCTGGCCAGCTTCTCCTTCTCGTCCTCAGAAAGGATATCCAGCAGTGCCATTCAAGGGTCCCGATATCTATTTCCGGATTTTCATTTAAACCTTAGACTGGAGGCCCAAGATTGCGCTAGGGACGCGGTGACCCGTTTGATGCCAACTATCGAATTCAGATACAATCCTGAAATCGGTTTGCTGACTCAGGCCTGTATCCCGCTCTTTATGACTCGGCCGTCTACTCTCCGAGTTCTTCTGCCATCTCGTCGACCTCTTCTGCGCCGTCGGCGAGCATCTTCTCCTCATCGGTGAGCAGTATGTTCAGCAGCCTCTGGAACTCTCCGGCGTGGACTCTCTCCTCATCCGCAACATCCTGGAGAACCTCCTTTGCCAACTTGTTGTCGGTAGCGTCGGCAAGGGCTTCGTAAAGGTGGATTGCCTCCTCTTCGGCCGCCAAAGACAGGCGTAGGGCTCGAGCAAGTTCCCGTGTGGTTAGCTTTCTATCAGGCACTACTCCACTGAATGGGTCTAGAAATTCCGGCATAGAATTGCCTCGGTTAAGGGAGGCCAATCCACCTAATAGATCTTACGTTCAGAATTCCGAGCGTCACTGGTGGACTCGGTTCCTCTGGATCCAAGAGCTAATCGAGAGCCCTCGCTTCCTTCTCTGTGAGAAGACCGGCCCTCTTCAGTTCATTCTTGACAAGTCTCCGTAGGATAGGGGCTATATTCTTCTCCCCTCGAAGGGCAGCTACTTCCCGCAAACGGTCATAGTCCTTCTTCATCAAACGGAAGGTGACGATCTTCTCTTCGTCCATCTACGCAACATGTGTTGATTTCGGGTTATAAGTCTTAGGAGAATTCTGCCGCATTCGATGCTTCTGGTCGACCACATGTCTTGATTTCTCTCCTTGTTTCATTGGAAAAAGTCCCGTTTCCAGAAACCGAGAGACCGAGTTTCTGCGTTTCGGAGCTGATCTTCCTACGAAAGCTAGAGCATCGGTTTTCCACATCCAGAGCCCTGCCGTCCATTTCAATCATGCCAACAGACCCTATATCGCCTGCCAATCGTACTCGTCTCGAATTGCCTGGCGTACATTGCCAGCTATTGCTCCCGAAGAAAACTTAAAATATCATATCAGTAACTCAGATTCAGGGGTGCGCGAGGTTGACACGCTTTGAAGTGGTGGCCTTCAGTGAGAGCCTCTGGGAAAACGAGGACCAAGTATCAAGGGCACGATCGAGAATTGAGAAGGACTTACTGCTCAGAGATTTCACCTACCTTCCTGACAGAACGATGTGCTTCCGGACTGAGGACAAGACGAAGGCGGAGAATGCCCGGGACTTTGTCGCTACATACTTCGGTCTTGACCCCGAGGATGTGATAATTCGGGAGGTCCGTGAGTGTCATTCCTGTGGGGAGGAACTCGACCCGGGGGATGCCTTCTGTCGACACTGTGGCACCAAGGTGGCGTGACGTGCAGATTTCGATTCCGTCGCTTGTGAACAATCCGATAACGGGCCAACTTGATGTTTGGTAAAGGTCCCACAGCTCTATACCGTTCCGTGTTCTCCTCAATCCCGAATCGTAAACCCATGCTATTTCAATGGAAAATCTCCATCCCTTCCATGCTGCGGAGCATGGATTCTCTGATGGGCTATAGTGTCGTTGCGATTGATGGCGAAGTCGGTGAGGTCGGCGACTTTCTCTTCGATGACCAAGAATGGATCATTCGGTACTTGGTTGTGGAGACGGGGAGTTGGTTTCTAGGAGAGGAGAAACTCCTGGCGCCTATCGCCCTCAAGAAGCCGCAGTGGGAGCACGAGACGTTTCCGGTGAATCTGAACCGTTCACAGGTCAAGGACAGCCCCAACATAGCCAGCGATCAACCTATCTCCAGACAGGAGGAGATCAAGCTGTTCGAGCACTACAGCTGGGAGCCCTACTGGGCCCCGAGCCAAATTGCGCCGTCCCCAGCGGCTGTTCCCCCATCAACATTCGAGCAAGGGGAATCCCCGGAAGTCAAGTCTGGCAACCCGAACCTCAGGAGCATGGATGAGGTCAGGGGATATTCCGCCAGCGCGGCGGATGGGGAGGTCGGCGAGGTCTCCGACCTGATATGCCAGGATGATGAATGGTCGGTGAGGTATATTGTAATCCATACCGGTGATTGGCTCTCGGACAGGGAGATAATCATCTCTCCCGAGTGGATAAACACGATCTCCTGGTCGAAAGGATCGGTTCTGATCGACCTGAATAGATCGCAGATCGAGAACAGTCCAGCCTATGACCCTTCGCAGCCTGTTGGCCGTCGCTACGAGACCCGTCTCTACGACTACTATGAACGGCCTATCTATTGGGAAGAATCTGAGTAAAGGACCCGCCACACCCTTGCTGCGGCCAGCGATGTGTTCGGTGGGCTTCGGCGGCTAGGAGCATTGTGGGAGCTAGCTCAGGGCTTCGACACGGAGCCGTGGACCGAAGTCGCTTGGTATTCTCTTGTATGCCTAAAGATTTATAAGTATGCGTATTGAATACCACAGTACACTCAAAGGGCGCTGCGATCGGTTGATACACGCGCTACTGTCCCCAGAGTCGATTTTGTCCTGTCGTTGGACTAGAAGGGATATTTTGCAGACAGCTTTGGAAGCCATAGATACGCGTTCTGCCACTCTTACCGGCAGAGAACAACACTGTCCGGAATGCGAGTCAACACTCACGGAAGAGGACTACAGCAGAGGGGAGCTATTGTGTTCGTCGTGCGGCCTCGTTCTCGAGGATAGGACCCTGGACAGAGGACCGGGGCGATACTCCGGAGACAGGGAATCAGGCATACGTCAGTGGGGACCGTCAAGGGACGAACTGCTTCCCGACTTCGGCATCTCCACAGCCGCCATCGGCACTAAGGACAAGACGGGGAGGATGCTACCGGCATCGAAGAACGCGGCCATGCATCGACTGAGGAAACTGGACAGGAGAGCGAAGCACAGGGAGTGGCGCTCACGGAACCTCGATCTCGCCCTTTCCGAGATCTCAGCCATCTGCTCTCAGCTCGGCCTCAAAGAAACCGTGAAGAGGGAAGCAGCGATGATATGCCGGAGGCTGAAGGAATATAGGCTTCACGGGAGGCCGAACGAGGAACTGGTGGTAGCGATTGTATATGCAGCCTCTCGAGTGGTTCACGTTCCCAGAACGTTGCACGAGGTTTCCCAGGTGAGCGGGCTTCCGGAGAAGGAGATCGGTCGCAACTATAGGTTCATCACCAGGAAACTCGATCTCGATGTGTCGAACCCCTCTCCCCAGGACTACATTCCAAGGTTCGCCAACGAACTCGACCTTTCCGTTGAGACAACAAGATCTGCGGTCGAGATGGCGACACGGCTTGTGGAGAACGAAATGGCCATCGGTCGAGACCCGGTGGGCATCGCGGCCGGCGCGATCTATCTTGCCTCCCGAAGAAATGGAGACCGAAGGACCCAGGGCGAAATATCGGAGGTGGCAGGCGTCTCCGACGCCACCATACGTACTGCCAGCGCTGCGATAGAGAAGCTGTTTCCTCCCCAGTAACCGGGTCAGCCAACCGGCCACCTATTCGATCCAGTTAGGGAAATGAGGTCTTGCTCAACGCTCTTCATGGAGCCGGTGTGCATCCTCAAAGGCAGTGCGGATAGCGCCGATCATCTTCTCCTTTCGCGATTCGTCGAAGGAGGAATCCTCGTCGCTCTTCGTTTCCTCGAAGCCACGCTCCTTCAGGCGATCGGCGGCCGATGATTCAAGATCATCACCGCGCATTTTCAGAACAACGTGCGAGCTCTTCTTTGGAGCTTCCTCGGACAGGTGGAAATCCGCCCAGCTTGCGGGAAGTGCGATCTGGAAGTTTGGGGGATATCCAAGCGGCATCAGTTTCGAGTGCAGTTCCGTACTCATGATGTACTCCGGATGCGCATCGATTATCAGCTCATCCAATCTCCAACTGTTCGGATCCACTTTGAGATCGGTAAGAAGACCGATTCGCCATGTCGGTTTGGCGAAGACCTCGGACTTCAGTAACCCGGATCCGTAGACGAAGTCTCCCTTGCCCGGCGAGTCGGCCAGGTCGGTTCCGTCCTGCAACACAAATTCGGGGTCTTCCCATTTCACCGCCTCGCTCGGCACATACGATGGAGATCCATCGCCTGAGTCCACATCGATCTCAAGCTGAGTGATCTCACCGGACTCAGCGTCTATTAGCATATCGGATATCTCGCCCAAGGTCTCGCCCGATCCATACATCATTGATTTTCCAATAACTTCGTCCGATCTCATGAATCCACTTCGGTCGTATCGACTAATAAGCGCCAGGCTTATCCTCTTGGGTTTCTGGCATCGGCACTGTAGTCATCCCCGGGCTCTCTACATCTCCAGGTCAATACCGAGAATCGGGATTGCTCACTTTTCCGAATATATATCAGTCGAATCCGCCAAAAAAAGCCTGTGAGGCATCATCCCGAATGCTAGTCAGACTTGAGGAAGATATAGATCGTAGGCTGAATCTGATATCATCCGTTCTGAGCGACCCGCTCCGCCGCCGCATCTTCAACGAGATCGCCAGACCGAATCCATCCTCCACAGACCTCGAGCAGCTGGCCACAATCGTCGACGCACCATCTGAGAAGATCGCCGAGGTGCTGAACGAGCTGCTTGAGCTTGGCGTTATCGATTCTGATCCCGGACATAGGGACGTGAGGCTATCCGACAGCGGAATCTGGCTGGAAGTAGTCCTGAATCAAGACGCCCTTGTGATTCCGACGGATGAATTATCCAACGGGGAGGACGGCCAGCTTCTCCACGACATCCTGAATTCCATAGAGGCCCAAAGAGGCCCGGTATCTCTGCGACAGCTTTCTACATCACTGGGTGTGTGGGCGGTTGAGGCCAAGAAATCGCTCCAGCACCTTATCGACGAGGGCCTCGTTGTGAAGGATAGTGGAGGATACACCCTGAGTTCAAGATTCATACAGGTAGTCCCGGTTTCAAGATGAACATATATTGATGGGAAGAAGTGTGCTCTCGGTGGATCATATATCCGCCTCTCGGGTCGATAATCGACATTAGCATTAATACCGTTTACCGATTGGAACAGGTACATGCAACAGCTCCTGCAGATCGCCCTCATAGTCATCCTCGCCAAGGTTGCGAGCGAGGCCTTCGATCGGGTCGGTCAGTCACCCATAGTGGGTCAGGTGCTGGTGGGGATAATCCTGGGCCCATCGTTGCTCAACATCGTGATCTACGACGAGGTGATCGAGATGCTGAGCCAGCTCGGAATCGTGTTCCTCATCTTCCTGGTCGGACTCCAGTCAAGCGCCAAGGAGATAAGGGAGGTTGGTACCGAGTCCGCTAGCTCGGCTCTCGGAGGGGTGCTGCTTCCATTCGTTCTCGGTTTCGCATCGGCGTACGCCCTCGGCTTCGACTGGGAGGAGGGTGCGATTCTGGGGGCTTCTCTTTCCGCCACGAGTATATCCATATCGGCCGGGGTGCTGATGGACCTGGGAAAGATCCGGACCAAGGTCGCCGAGATAATCATGGGGGCGGCTGTGATCGATGATGTCCTTGGTCTGCTTATCCTCACATTCATAGTCGCGCTACTTGGTGTTGGCGGAAGGGACCCCACGGTGTCCATCCTCCTGGCGGTCCTTTTCTGGGCGGTGCTATTTCCCCTGGGCTGGAAGGTGATACCGCGCCTGACCCCATACTTCAGAAAGATGAAGACGGAGGGAGCCGTATTCGTCATGATCCTGGGCCTGCTCTTCCTCTTCGCCTCGGCGGCGGAGATCGCCGGGCTCGCGGCCATCGTCGGGGCTTTTCTGATCGGTTTGATGCTCTCAGGAACCGATAGCGATCGTACTGTCAGGAACATACTCCCACTATACTACTTTCTGGGCCCCATGTTCTTCGTTTCCGTCGGATTGCACTTTGATCTATCATCGCTGGTGTCGGTCCCCCTGCTGCTAGTCATGGTGACGGTCATGGCACTGGTCGGGAAGATAGCCGGATGTGGACTGGCAACCCGCGCTCTGGGGGTCAAGTGGGTGCCCTCGCTCTTCCTTGGTGTCGGAATGATCCCCAGAGGGGAGGTGGCCTTGATCATCGCGGGCTTCGCCAGGACCTTCGAGAAGACGGCCGGACACCCGATCCTTGGAAAGGAGTTGTTCTCTGTGATCGCCGGAATGAGCATCATCACCATCATCATCACCCCGATACTCCTGAAGTACTTGGTTGACAACTATGGAGAGGCACTGAACGAGGTGGAATGAATGTCGGCTATAAGGTGGTTGGGCGTCAAGAAGGAGAGGGAGCTCTTCGAGAACTGCCTGGAACACTCCCAGAAGACCCGGGAATCCGCGGAGCAGCTGAGGAAAGCGGTGAAGGATCTGGTCCAGGGCAAATATGACGACCTGGATGATATAGCGGAGGAGATTATCTCGCGGTCGAAAGAGGGGGATAGGATTGCACACACGATGAGGGATAAGATCGCTTCCTCGAGCATGGAGACCGACAGCCGCCACGATCTGCTGGATCTCCTATTCCAGCTGGAGGCATATGGCAACGGGATAGAGGCGTCGGCTCACAGGATGGAGATGGCCTATGGTCTGGTTGTGCCCGAGGAGGTCGGGGACCTTCTGGTAGATCTGGTGGACGCGGTGATTCGCACCGCTGAGTCCCTTGACGGTGCTCTAGAGAAGGTGGCCTATGACTGGCGCTCTGCCCTAGATCAGACCGAGGTAGTGAGGGAGTGCGAGACCGAGGTAGACGATATCAGAAGGGAGACGATGGGCAAGCTGGCGTCCCTTGCGGACGAGATCGGCGTTTCCGCATTCTGGAGGCTGAAGGAGATAGTGATGAACCTGGAGGATGCGGCGGATGCGGCACAGGAAACTGCGAATACCATAGACCTGATCATCGCCTCCCGTTACGGATAGTGGCATCCACCTCTCAGGTTCAGAGACCCCCCAGGGACTCAGAGGTAACGTTGCCCCCTCGCTTCGCAGTCACGGCGAAGATGAAGTTCAACGCGATTATTCCGGGGCATGTCGTTCGTCTCCTGCCTTCGGAATCCATATAAGTCAATATCTCTTCTTGGAGCTGAGGGATGTATCACGTCATGGTGATTGATCATGCCCAATGAGTATAGGATTGCCGGCACCGACGATCTCGATATCGGACAGATGAAAGAGGCAAAAGCTGGGAAAGCCCATGTTCTCTTGGTAAGGCTCGAGGACGGATATCGAGCGTTTAGCCCGTCCTGCCCCCATAAAGGGGCCCCTCTTTCCGAAGGTTACCTGCACAAGGAACACATACGCTGCCCCTGGCATCAGGCGGTGTTCGACGGCAAAACCGGGGAGCTCATGGAGCCCTGCTCTCTGGATTCGATATCGAGCTTCGAAGTGAGAGCGGATGGAAAGGACCTGTATGTCACAGTGCCCGACGAGTTGCCGGAATCCGAGATACCGACAATGACCGAACCCGACTTGGAGGCAGACGGCCGGGTTTTTGCGATAGTTGGGACCGGGGCGTCGGGGATGTCCGCCGCCGAGACACTGAGGCAGGACGGCTTCAAGGGAAGGATAGTGATGGTTACGAGGGAGAAGGATCTCCCCTATGACAGGACGGACCTGAGCAAGTCCTATCTCTCGGACCCCGAAGCGGACGAGCCATCGGTCAGGTCGGAGGCTTTCTACAGCAAATTCGGGATCGAGATCCTCTTGAATCATGAGGTCCGGAAACTGGATACCGGAACACACGAGATCAAGTTCTCAAACGGCGAGACACTCGTATTTGACCGTTGTCTGTTGGCCACGGGTTCAACGCCCCGGTGCCTGGGAGTCCCGGGGGAGAATTTGGCCAACATCTACACGCTTCGATCCTATGAAGACTGCAGACGGATACGCTCCTCTATCGAGAAAGGATCGAGGGCAGTTGTGATCGGAGCGAGCTTCATCGGTATGGAGGTGGCCGCATCCCTGACCACCCGCGGCGTATCCGTCACCGTGGTTGCTCCGGAGGACGTGCCCTTCGAATCCACTCTAGGTGCAGTCGTTGGGGCGATGTATCGGGATGTTCACGAGGAGAAGGGGGTGACCTTCCTGCTGGGCCGAAGGGTCAGGGAATTCGAGGGAGATGGGAAAGTCCAGAAGGTCGTTCTTGACGATGGCTCGAGGCTGGATGCCGACATGGTAATCGTCGGTATAGGTGTCAAGCCCAACACGGACTACCTGGAAGGGGTCGTGCCGAATCCGGATGGGAGCTTGGACGTGGACAGGTACATGAGGGTCTGTGAGGACATGTACGCGGCAGGCGATATCGCAAGATTTCCGGACTGGAGGGGCGGCTCCATGATCCGTATCGAACACTGGCGACTCGCACTTCAACTCGGGCGGCTAGCGGCACACAACATGGCCGGTGCGATGTTCGAGTACCGCGACGTTCCCTTCTTCTGGACAATCCAGTACGGTGTCAACACGAAGTACGTCGGCTACGCAGAAGAATGGGATGAGTTCATCCTAGATGGCAGCACTGAAGAGAGGGATTTCTTGGGCTACTATGTCAAGGACGGCGAGGTCCGTGCGGCCGCAGGATGTTCAAGAACGCTTTCCCTGTGCATGATCGCGGAAGCCCTGAAAGAAGGGAACGAGATCGGCCCAGATGATTTGTCGCAGATCATCGCTCGCTGAAGGGTCTTCTAGATAGGATGCCGGCCCCTTTGCCGGACACAGGTTAGCTCTGGGCTCAGCTACTTCTCGCGTATTCGCTGGGCGAAATAACGTACCGCCTGATCGATGGCCATGAGCGTCGCCGATCGATCCGTCTCTCTCGTTTGAAGATAGAGCTCCAGGGCACAGTACAGACCGGTTATGTAGTGAGGGTCCCACTCCGGGGAGTAATAGGACCCATAGGTCCTGAAGATCCAGTCTATCGCACTCTCGGGGTCCTGTTCCAGACTCGAGAGCAGGAGGGAAACGGATTCATCAATCTCATCGAGGGTGAAACGTTCGGCGAAATCCTCGTAGGTTTCTGCAGCTTCGCCGCTCGTGGCCATCTCCTCCATCCCGTCATATCTTCCCTGGTCGGTTTCCTTGTCGCCAACCCAGTCCTCTATCAAGCCCCAGGGCACACCTCCCTCGGGGCAGAGCGAGGAGCGTTCCCATGCGGCACCTATGTAGAAAGTTATCATATGATGGAGGTTCACTATGCCCTCCCCAGATGCGCAACGCACAAGCAGATCGTCGAGGTCCTTCTCCCCCTTTGCCGAGCCGAACCCCTCACTCAGTACGTCCTCATCGTGAGAGTAGCGGCAGAGGTAGAGAATGTACGAGAGCAAAGCGCTATCGGCACTTGCCTGATCGGTGTATATAATATCCTCGACGACCGGCCAGAAGCAGGATATGCTGTGCCCTAGGGTATCCGGGATAGCCGTTGTACCGAGCTTCAACAGCTCCTGCAGGAGCCTGTCTCCATCCTGCTGGAGGGAGCTCAGTGCATAGTAGTAGGCGTTGTGTGCGTTTCCATTGTCCAGTTCGATTACCATCGTGTCTAGAGCGTCCTCTACCGGTTCTCGCTTCAACCCTTGGCGCGATCCGCTAATGCATACCCATTCGCGATCTGCCAGGTCCAGGCTCACCAGACGGGCCATCTCACGTTCGGTTTCCTTGGAGAGGAGCCCCCGGACTGCGAGCCTTCTAAGGAACAGCGCCATCTTGATCCGGTGGAAGCTCCCGTACTTGAGATTCGACTCCATCAGTGCCAGCGGGGTTAGCTCATCTATGATGCTTACGAGTGACCATTCATCCATCTTGCGGAGAGAGGAGATGTAGTCCTCAACCAGATCCCGGTTTCTTGAACGTACCGCGTGATAGATCGTCGACCTCATGTTCGAGAACTGATCCTTCTCGCTAATATGGCTGCGGATTTCCCGAACCGAATGCTGGAATAAGCCTTGTTCTGTGAGGATGATCCATCTTACGAAATCCGCTGCGGCTTCACAACGATGGTGAAGTTCGTGTAGAACAGCTCGGTCAATCCCTCAAAACCGGAATCGGTGCCGACGAATACCCATAGTCGACCCTCCTCATCGCTCTTGGCGGTAACGGGTTTGTCCCCGTTGTCACGCTTGACTATCACATATCTGTCTGTGCCGTCATCGGGCTTCGCGACGGTTCCGAGAACAGCGGCCTGTTCACCCCCTTGGGATTGCCCGCCTTTATCGACATTCAGACGGAGCCAACCATCCTCATCGACATACCGCTGTGGCTCATCGGTCGAAGCACCGCCCTTGAGATATACCGAATCGGCCGGGCTCCCGCCGATACCGACGCTTCCAGTTGGGTACTTGCTCGCCAGTTCGACCTCGAAGACGACCTCATACGACTTCCTCTCCTCGAGTCCGTCCAGCTGCTTCTTCAGATACATGAATATATCATCTGGGAGATTCTGGCTGGAGATGAACAGGGCCTTTGAGTTCCCGAGATTCTCAGGAAGGGACCTCCGATCGAATTCCAGTTTGTAGGACTCCGGATCGTAGTCCTGTGGTAGGTCGGCCCATCCGGCGTCCCAGCCGTGATCACTCTCCGAGAAATCGTACTCGAATCTCTGCGGCTCGCCCCCTGTCAGCATGAGAATCCCCAGTGAGGCCAAAACGATAACGATCAACACAGAAAGGGCGACAATCCACTTGTCTTTCATCTAGATCTCCCTCTTTCGCGTACATTCCATGATACTTCGATCTGAATTGCTTTTCGATCCCCTCTTTAATACAAGGTTTTGTCCTCCACTCTTCCCGGCAAGTGACACTGAGGAGATATAGCGTGATCACAGGTTTAGTTGCCCGTAGAACCGCATCCAGATCGATGCAGGAACAGGCAATCTGCGAGTCAAAAACCGCACCCTTATTCATTGATATCGTCCAAGGAAGTGCAGTGGAATAGATGCCCACACACAGATCCCTGGAAGGCAGAGTAGCACTGGTCACAGGCGGCAGCTCCGGTATAGGCAGGGCGACGGCGAAACTTCTGGCCGAGAACGGAGCGAAGGTGGCAGTCATGGCGAGAACCGCCGAGGACCTGGAGGAGGTCGTCGAAGAGATATGTGGGAAGGGCGGAACCGCCATTAGCGAAGCTGCCGATGTATCGAATGCTGAGGAGGTCGAGCATGCCATCCAATCGATCGTTGGGGATTTGTCCCGCCTCGATATCGTGGTTGCGAACGCCGGCATAAACGGCGTATGGGCGCCGATAGATGAGCTGGAGCCCGTGGAGTTCAGAAGGACGATCGACATCAATCTGTTCGGGGCATTTCTGACCATCAAGTACTCCGTACCCTACCTCAAGGAGAATGGGGGATCCATAATCGTCACCTCGTCCATCAACGGGACCAGGAAGTTCAGTTCCACCGGAGCCACCGCATACTCGGCCAGCAAGGCCGGTCAGGTAGCGATGATGAAGATGCTGGCCCTGGAACTCGCGTCCCACGGGATCAGGGTCAACGCCATCTGCCCGGGCGCAGTTGAGACCAGCATCGAACAGAGCACGCAGGTGAAGGATGTGGAATCGGAGAAGGAACCTGTCATATACCCCGAGGGGAACATACCCCTGACCCGGGGGGAGCCCCTCTGTCCCGAGGATGTCGCCGAGCTCATACTCTTTCTCGCCTCCGATTCAAGCAGGTACATCTCTGGGACGGAGATCTGGATAGATGGGGCCGAATCCCTCCTTCAGGGTTGACTCCCCCTCGTGGAAAGGTGCAAACCTCGGGGCGGAGCGAAGGCTATTTGAGGTTGCCTGAACCATGATATTGCGGTTTCCTGACATCACGGGATCTATTTCGAACCAGAATACAGGAAAGAAGCCGTTAACAAGGTGATATCGATGCCTCTCCTCCCATCCAGCAGAAAGGAATCGGAGCTCAAAGTTCTCGAGAGAGCGGCTCAGATCACGCAGGTCTTCATAAGGCACGGTCTCGAGGATCTGTTCGACCAGGCCCACCTCAGCGACTACTTCCGCGGGAAGAGGCCTTCCGTCCCGGATGAGCGTCCGGAGAAGCCACGGTCACGTGCGGAGAGCCTGAGAGCGGCCTTCGAGGAGCTGGGCCCCACGTTCATGAAGATCGGCCAGATACTCACCATGCGCCCCGATATCCTTCCCGACGAGTACACGGAAGAGCTCCGGAAGCTGGAGGACCAGGCCCCGCCCTTCGATTTTCAATCTGTGAAGGATCGGCTATGCGACGGTCTCGGAAAGGAAATAGACGAGGTCTTCGAGGAGTTCGATCCCGTTCCGATAGCGGCCGCTTCCCTGAGCCAGGTTCACCGCGCGAGGCTCAAGACGGGGGAGAGTGTGGCCGTGAAGGTTCAGAGGCCGGGAATCCGGGAGACCATCGAGGAGGATTTCAGGGTTCTCACAAAGGTGGTCAAGCTTCTCCAGGACCAGTTCAAGGAGGAAATCCCATACGATGCGACGGATATCCTGAGCGAATTCTCGGACGCAGTGGTACAGGAACTGGACTTCATGAACGAGGCGAGGAACATGGAGCGGTTCCGGGAGAACTTCTCCGATTCCGATCTCGTCTCCGCCCCCAAAGTCCACTGGGAGTTCACCTGTAACACGGTAGTCACCATGGATTATATCGATGGAACCAAGATCTCGGAGGTCTTCCTCAGCGAGAAGGGCGAGGGATGTGACAGGAAGAAGATAGCGCGAATCGGGATCGAGTCCACGTTGAAGCAGATACTGGAGGACAGGTTCTTTCACGCTGACCCGCACCCCGGCAACCTGATGGTTCTCAGGGATAATACGATATGTTTCCTCGATTTCGGTCGGGTGGGGTACATCGACGAGAAAACCTCAAGGGACCTCCTCGATCTCATGAATGGCATATTGAACAGGGAGGCCGATGACGTATCCTCCTCCCTCATGAGAATGGGCATAGTCGGCACGCCCAGTCAATCAGAGGAGATCAAGTCTGATATCGAGGGCATACTGGCCAGGTATTACGGGATGGAGGTTGGTGATATCTGGACCAGCGATCTGATCCGCGATCTCCTCGACATGATGAGGGAGCACGAGATGCGAATCCCGAAGAACCTGACCCTTCTCTTCCACACCATCATGACCATAGAGGGCGTTTCGTCCAGGCTCTACCCGGACGTAGTGCTCCTCGAGGAGGCCAAGCCCTTCATCAGGAGGATGATGCTGCGGAGGCTATCTCCCTTCGCGATATTCAAGAGGTTTCGAAGGCCCATCAGCAAGACACTCAGGCTACTGGAAAACCTACCCGACGACATCGAGCTGGCTCTGAACAGGCTGAGGAGCAGCGATTTCGAGGTTGGTTTGAGGCTGGAGGGGCTAGAGGAGCTGATAGCCGAACTCGACACGGCCAGCAACAGGATCTCGGTGAGCCTGATCATATCGGCCTTGATAGTCGGCTCCTCGCTTGTGGTGCAATCGAACCTGGGTCCATTCATCGAGGGCTACCCCTTGCTGGGTATACTCGGCTATGGCGTGGCATCCGTACTCGGTATAGCGGTCGTGATATCGATTCTGAGGAAGGGCAACTTCTGACCCCTTTTTCCCTCGGAGGGGAATCCGGGGATCACGCAACCGAGGTGCAGCGCCTGTGCTAGATATCCTGGTGATCAAGCGAGGAGAACGGTACCCACGAGCTCTTCTCGGTCGTTATCACGGTGCTGTAGGAGTGGAGCATCCCGTAGTTGAAGCAGCGAACCGAGTACCACCCGATCCCCGGGTCCTTCGCCAACTCCTGCCTGATCTCATCCGTGACCACCACGCTGGATTTCTCCTCCGAGTGAACCCTCTGGATAATTCGCTTCTGATCCTCCTCGCCCAGGAACGAGTAGACCGGGGCCAGCGCATGGTCATCGGCGATCTCGACCAGGTCCTCGGGATATATCGAGTTCCTCGATTCCACCTCCACATCCAGGACGCTCAGCTGCCCGAATAGCCCCCCTGGCGTGTTCGAGTCGGATCCAGGATACGTCGTGATCACGGGGATCTCGATCTTGAACAGTATCTTCGGTTCGCCCTCCGGCGATGGGTACTGGGCCGTGTAACTGCACATGTATCTTACCAGGCAGTTCTCCCCTGAAACGGGGGTTAACTTCTCCACGAAGAAAGGATACTCGAAATCTATCTTCACCGACGAGGCATTCAGTTCCCTCACGTAGTCCATGATGTTCGTTCGAAGCGTCTTGGTGCCTATCCTATCTCGATGCTGATGCACGATTCGAATGAACCTGTCGATCCATCTGGCCTCGAACTCCTGCATTATCCTCGCGGTTATCGATATGTTTCCTATCGTCTGCTGTCCCTCTTCATCGACCCGTGACTCGACCCTCATCGGGAAAGGCAGATCCCTTATCCCGACATCGATCAGGTATCTCCTATCGCCGGCCATTTCAGCCCCAGCAAGGTTGCCGGCCTCGACTCATATATATTGGACGTATGCGCCGGCTGCATTCGACGTAATAGTAATATCCGGGCCTCATCGAAGGCCCCCCATGCCAGAGCCTATATTCGTTAAGGATGTCAGGGGCCGCAAGGCTTCGGCCTACGTGTCGCGATTCGGAGGTTTTCCCGATAGGAGTATCTGCGGTCTCAGGGATGAGTGGCAACCGGGCATCCTTCATGTTGTGAGCTTCCAGGACTCGGAGCCCCATCATCACGACGACATGGAGGAGATATTTCTCATCCTTGACGGCGCCGGGAAGGTCATGCTCGGCGGTAGCGAGGTGGAGGTGGGCAGATGGGATACCGTTCGCATACCGAGATTCGTGGAACACAGCGCAGAGCCCAACCCCGGCGAGCGGCTGGTAATCGCCGTCTACTTCAACAGGTGTGACCGGGAGAGCAAGGACAGTTGAACCGCTTCATCCTCCATATGGATATAGAGCACCCGTCCATCCTCCTTGACCGCGAAGAGGCCACGACCCACGTCCAGAAGCTCAGGAGTTCGCTCGATATATACACCTCTCTATCCGGGGCACCGTGTCTGTCCCAGGGGCTACTGAGAATCAGGTCATCGCAGATCGAGAGGCTCCCCCTCCTCTGCATAATCATAGGCGGGAACAAAGCCCCGTGGGAGAGGTACGGTGAGAGGCTCCTGAAGGAGACCCTCAGGATAGTAAGGGACGCAGACGTACCGATCCTCGGCATATGCGGTGGCCACCAACTCTTGGCCATGGCGCTGGGGGGCAGGGTTGCCCCTATCCGGAGTCTGGGGGAAGACGAACACGACGACTACCCGGAACAGAACCCCGGATTCTTCCGGGAACAGGGATTCATGAAGGTGCGCATCCTCTCGAATTCACCGATCTTCGACGATATGCCCCCGGAGATCACGGTCTCTCAGTCTCACTACTGCGAGGTCAAGAGCCTCCCGCCGGAGCTTGTGAAGCTGGCCGAGAGCGACGGTTGCGGGATCCAAGCCCTGGCACACAGGAACCGTCCGCTATACGGCGTTCAGTTCCACCCGGAGAGATACGACCGGGATCACCCCCACGGCAGGGCAGTGCTCGAGAACTTCTTTCGAATCGCACGCCGGGGCTCTACTTGAAGCCGTCTGCGAACTTCAGCGCCTCCTCCCCGTGGAGGAACGCGAACTCCAGCTCGTAGCTCCTTCGCTCCCCGGGTTCGAGAAACTCAAGTATCCCCCTCTCCCTGTCCTTGTCCCTCCCCTCGACCCAGCAGTTCGACGGTTCCAGGCCGACGACGTAGGTGCCCTCGCCCATCATCTTCCACTCCACGAATCTGGGCAGTTGGTCCTTCCTATAGGTGATCTTAACCCCGATCTCGAGGTCCCTGTTGACTATACCAACCCTCGCCAGACCACCGGCATCGGTCTCCATGTCGTGGTAGAATACCTGCTCCTCGTAGCCCTTCTGCGGTCCGGAGAAGCTCGCGTAGTCATCGATCCCCTTCTCCGCCTCGTCGTCCCTGGGCTTCACGCTCTTCGAACGGTGGACCAGCTCCGAGCCATCATCCACGACCGGGAAGCCCATATTCATGTGGTAGACTATCATGTGGGGCGACGTCGAGTAACCCCTATTCTCCACCGTGTCATTGATCCAGACCTTCGACTCCCCCGCCCTGGCAACCAGTTCCCGGGTCAGCACCAAGGGGGGATCGAATACCTTAGCCTCAACCATCTCGCCGCTCAGCCGCATTGAGTACTCGTCCCCCTCCCAGCCTTCCTTGACGCACAACCGCCTGGCCGGGATATTGGAGACCCTTCCGTGAAGGCCGAGCTCCTCCCCCTCGTCCTCGCATGGGGCGCCCGCGTAGGTCAAGCCGCAGGTGACCAGCAGGCCCCCGTAGAAGCTCCTGAGCCACTCCAGGCCTTCACTATCGTAGAATGAGGGCGCGGTCCTGCCGGTGGGAGATGTCCAGCTAATCGGTGTGCCGGACCAGCTCGCCTCCGCGATGTCCAGCGATCTATCCGGGAGGGCGGTGAACTCGAAACCGGATCCCGTCCTGAATACGGCGGCCCGGGTTCCCCTCTCCTTGCCCTCAGATAGCTCGACAAGGTCGATGCCGCAGATCTGCCGCATATCGCCGACCCTTCTTAGAACCTCTTCCCGACCGAAAGACTGCCCGTAGAGTCTCACCATTCAATCATCTCAGCCATCGAGCTCTGACGCCCACAGGTAATTATGTCTTTGCCATCCTCGATCATGCCCCGAAATCACCGGGCCGGGCGTCGAAATGGCGTCTCACATTTATGCAACAAGACTCTAGTTCCGTGCGATGCATCGAGCTTGGGTGATGTTTGCCGCGGCCATCCTGGTCAGCGTCTTTCTACAACCGACCACCGCCAGCGATGACCAGAGGCTCCACATGCTTCTGATCGGCGAGGTTTATCCCCAGGAGTGTCCGCTTCCCCTACTCTTCAACAACGATCCGCTATATGACTACGTGGCTATCAGGACCAGGGAGGGGCCGGCCGGTCACCTCACGGAGGAGATGAAGCAGAGGTACGTCAAGCTCTACTTCCCCCGGACGGAGGAGAACCTGCGGGAGTTCGGGATGATCTTCTACATAGATGCCGACGTCGCGGTCTTCTCGGGCAGGCAGGCGCAACAGATGTATAACTCGATCTCCGAAGGGTTTGCGGGTTCCTTCTTCACCTTCGGACCAGAGTTCGGTTCTGTGGCCTCGTCGATTCTCGGTCAGGTCGTTCCCCACGATATGTCGAAGGAGCTCTCCATGGACTGGACGGGGCGCTCCTACCGCGTCAGGTTCGTGCGGGACCTGCCACCCGTCTTCACCCCGTTCATTGAGCTGGGGGTCGAGAACGCCGTTGGGATCGGTTGCGGGTACCTCGCGCCGAGGAGCGGGACCACGACCTGGGGTCACCTGATCCCGCGCGCCTACGGCCCGTGGCTCATAGAGTGGAGGTTCGGGGGTGGGGGAGGGCACTGCTGGGCGGCTGCAGATGACCTCGACCACAGCTGGTGGGGGAACATACACGCCAGCATACACGGCCTCTCGGAGAACCCGTGGGCGATGGACATAATGTCGAACCTGATTCTCTACTCCCTGGGGAGGGACCTCCCGGAGGACGTGGTGATAGTGAAGCGTGCCCGGGACGCTTTCTGGCATTACAGGACCGAGCGGGGCATAGTCATTTCGCTCATGGACTGGGTCGAGAGGTTCGGGGCAAGCACACTCGCCTTCGCCGAGGAGTTGAAGGATATAGATTCAGCCTTGACCGATGCGAGCGAAAGCTACCTCGAGGGGGAGTATGGCACCGCCCTCTCCACCCTGGAAGAGGCGAAGGCGGAGGCGAATTCCCTTCGCCAGGAGGTTCTTAAGGCCAAGGACAGGGTGCTGCTCTGGATCTACATCATCGAGTATCTCACGATCACGGGAACCGCAGTGATCTCGGGCTCGGTTCTCTGGGCCCTGATGGTTAGAAAGAAGCTCTATCGTGCCACCGGAACCACCAGACTGACCGAGATCGGGTAACCAATCCGCGTGCCTCTTCGGGAATGATGATCCTGGATACCTTTGGGGACGAGTGGATCTTTCGGAATGGATCCCTCGAATCTGGGGGTCGGGAGATAGTCGAAGGGAGTCGAGATCCTCCATTTGGCTCTCAAGATCACGGCCCCTCAATGAAGCACAATCCTACTTATATAGGCGGAAGGGCCGAAACGGCAAGAAACGGTCGTGGCATCTATGGTGCTCGTCCATCTGGCCTTCCTGATAGCGGGATTGGTTCTACTGGTGAAGGGGTCCGATTACTTCGTCAAGTCCGCCTCATCTATCGCCAGATCCCTCGGCGTTTCCGACTTCATAATCGGTCTGACGCTGGTCGCAATAGGCACCTCGATCCCTGAACTGGCCTCATCGGTCGCGGCCTCCCTCCAGCAATCAGGCGGTCTGGTGGTAGGCAACGTGGTTGGATCAAACGTGGCTAACATAGGCTTGATAGTCGGCACGGCCGCGGCCCTTTCAGTGATCAGAACCGAGAGGGAGATGCTGGTCAGGGATGGCTACATAATGCTCTTCGCCGCCCTGCTCTTCCTGGTCCTGGTCTCCGATGGCAGGATAGGTCCCTACGAGGCCGGGGCATTTCTCCTGCTTTACATCGCGTACGTGTTCTTCCTCGTGGAGGACAAGCCCAAGTACAGGGGAAGGCACGACTTCAGGGGGTATGTCAGGTACTTCCTGAGGTTCGGCTATCTGGCGCGGATACTCCGGGGAGCCGGTGCGATAGCAGGGAGGGGACAGCGGGAAGAAGGTAGCCGCGATCTTCAGCTCAAGCCGCTGATCAAGGATATCCTGATCATATGCGCCTCCGGACTGGCGATAGTGGCAGGCGCGCACTACCTCGTCAGGGAGGCGATCTACATCGCGGGGTTGCTGAAGGTGCCGGACCTGGTGATCGGCATCACCCTCATCGCGGTGGGAACCTGCCTGCCCGAACTCACGATCTCGGTCTCAGCGGCGAGAAAGGGTTACGGCAGCATAGTTGTGGGGAACATCATAGGCTCAAACATCGCGAACGTCTTCCTGGTCCTGGGCCTGTCGGGCTCCATATTCCCCCTCTCCGTTCAGGGGTTCACCACGACGATCACCGGCATCTTCATGATACTGCTGAGCCTACTGCTCCTGTTCTTCATCAGGACGGGGTGGGAGATCAGGCGCAGGGACGGTATAGTGTTCCTGGCCCTCTACGTCTTCTTCGTGGTATCGCTAGTGTTCCTGGTGGGAAGCTGAAGCTCGGTGTCTCTATCGACCCGGCAATCACCGGGGACAAGGGGCTGAACTTTTCGATCTCGATCCCGAATCACAGGGGGAGCTTGACCGGCTTGCCTATCTTGGATGATTCGTAGATCGCAATCGAGAGCTCGAGTGCCCTGCGCCCCTGTTCGGCCGGCACGGCGGGCTCGGTATCGTTGACCACGCAGTCGACGAAGTTATCGAGCTGGACCATGGTGGTGTCCACCTTCTCCGCGCTGACCTCGACCTTCTCCCACTCGTCGGCATCCTTCTTCTTGAGCACGAGGCCTCCCATGGCGTAGGACAGCACGGCGTCGGTGCCGCTGAACTCGAACGGAGGTGCGGTGGAGCCCTGCAGCGCGGTGCTGGCCATGATGTTCAGGGTTGCCCCTGACTTGAACTTGATGATCCCGGTCCCGGTGTCCTCCACCTCCATATCGTGGTAGAGATTCTCGCAGTAGCCGATCACCGTGTCGGCCTCCCCCATCCACCAGGAGAGAGAGTCAAGATGGTGGGTTGCCTGGTTCATCAGCACGCCGCCGCCCTGGGTCTCCCACTTGGTTCGCCAGCCGGCGCGTCTGTAGTAATCCTTCGCCCTCCAGGTCTTGATGACCGAGTTGGCGTATAGGAGCTTGCCGACGGCGCCGCCCTGGAGCAGCTCATCGATCTTCTGGTACTCGGGCTTCCAGCGGTAGTTGTAACCAACGAACAACTTCCTGCCCGTGTCCCTCGCCACATCGACTATCTCGTTCGCCTCCTCCATGGTGTTGCACATCGGTTTCTCGACCAGCACGTGCAAACCAGCCCGCATGGAGTCAAGTGACATGGGCGCGTGGAGGTGGTTGGGGGTGGAGATGATCGCCGCATCAAGCTCCTCCTCTTTCAACATCTCCCTGTAGTCCTTGTATGAGCTTCCCGCTTCGAGCTTCTCGGCCCATTCCTTGGCGGCGTCCTCCTGGATATCGGCGATCGAGACGAGTTCGCATCTTTCCGACTCGGCCGCTCTCTGAGCGTGTCCGCGACCTCGTCCAAGCCCGATAATGCCAATTCTGAGTTTATCCAATGCTCTCAAACCTCAGTTGACCACTTCCGCGCTCAGGAGGGCTGAAAAATATTTGCCAGAAATCCAGAAATCGAAGGGGCTCTAGAGGCCCTCCACCCATTCCCTGGCCTCTTCTATTTTCCTTCTGTGATTGGCGTACGCAAGCCCGAAAGCCGCCGGTATCGAACTGGAGATCAGGATGAATATCAGCTGTACGACCGGGTCCTCGAGCGGCTCGGTTACATTGGTCTTGCTGAGAACGTATGGCACGGAGATGAGAAGGCCCAGGAAGACGACAACTAGCCATATCGCACACATGATCCTAAGCGCGAGATTCAGCCGTCCCAAGTCGAGCCCCCGGCACCGGTATCTGGTTTGCTGGCAACCGATTTAGTTCTTTCGGTGTCCCCACGCCTGCGAGCCCGCGGCATCGCCACTTGAATCGCAATATTCTTATTCCTTCTGAAGCCCGACGCTTCGGTTGAAAGAGAATGGAGGTGGCGAGGATCATATCCAACTCGGCACACTACACCCTCCAGCTCTCCGCGGAATTGGACAAACTCCTCCTTCTCTGGGTCCTGGTTATCATCCCCATCGTGAATCTGATCGTCCTTGGCTATGTCGCGAGGGTGATGAGGTCGACCCCGGAGAGTGATTTCCTGCCCCCGCTGGACCGCTGGGGCGAGATGTTGATAGAGGGGGCGTATATTTTCCTCATCTCGGTCTGCTACCTGGCAGCCGGTGTCGCGATCACGATTGGCCTGTTCTACATCGGCTCGCTGCCGGTGTCCACCATCGGGTGGGGGGTGACCTTCCTCGGCCTCACCATCCTCCCCCTCGCCCTTGTCCACGCAGCAAAGCGAAACGATCCCTCCCAGGGATTCGCGGTCAGGTACCTGATCTCCAAGGTCTCCGCGATCGGCTGGATAGATTACCTCTTCTGGCTAATCGCCACCCTGGTGCTGACTATCCTCATCTTGGCCTTCGTCCTGATCCCGATCATCGGGCCCCTCCTCGCCCTCCTGCTAATCCCGGCGGCGCTGACCTTTCTCGGGAGATCCTCCGCCCTTGTCTACTCGTACTAGGGATTGCGGCGGGCCTTGCGCGCGATATACAGCTTCTCGAGGAGCTCCGCGGTCGAGGAGATCGGGTACTCCAGCGAGCTGGCCAGATCCCTGACCTTGACTCCCTCAACCGTGATATCCCCGGCCCGATTGGACAGTCTACCCGGGCTCTTTATGGGAAAGGGAAAGAGATTGAGCCTCCTGAGAACCGTGGTTTTCCAAGAGGAGGTGTAGAAGGTGCTCTCAACTTCATCTGGACTCGAGAAACTTCGGCGCTGCGAGAAGCATCTGGACGCTATCTCAGAGGCCCGTACCGGGGGCCCACCCTTCACGTCCACCATCTGGTCCCTTCCGCCGAGGAGGCCGGTAAGATACCTCTCGTCGGTAATCGGGTACTTCCCCCTCTGGAGCTTCCCTCGGAGATCCCTCGGGCTGGTCTTGACCTTCTTCGGGACCTCGATCTCCCGTTTGCGCTGTTTAACTTCCTTTTGACGTCTGAAACGGCTAAATAAACCCCTCTTCTGGGGGGTCTCCTCGGATACTGTCTCGTTCAACATCATATCTCCCTGTCGTAGGTATGTGACGGGTATTTATTAGGGTACTGAAACCGTGAATGTTGGACCCGGCCCCGAAATATCACACGCTATGAAAACCGTTCATAAGCCCCCTTCACTTCACAGGCACATGGATCTGCAGCTATCGCTCACCGATCCCATAAGTTCGAGGCGTCCCGGAACCGCGTGAGGGCACCCCAACATCTCCCAATACTTAATAGAAAGGAGGTCCTTGAAAACCAGCAATGTCAAAATCAGGATCCAGGGTCAGATACCCACAGTGGAGGAGCGAGGTCTTCGACACCGAATCTGGCCTCGAATCGGACAAGGTAAACGTTGTGACCAAGGTCGGAGACGAAATCTGGGCCGGAACGGAGTCCGGAATCTCGGTGTTCTCGAAGGGTGACTGGCAGTCAAAAAGCGGAAGGGGCTGGCCAGCGGGCGCGGTCAACCACGTGTGCGAGTACGGGGAGGAGGTCATCCTGTCTACGGAGGAGGGAGTCTCCATCAGGAAGAAGGGGAAATGGAAACCGGCCGGAGGCCCTGCCGATATCCTGAGCGCGGACGTCGATGGCTCGGGAACCCTCTGGGCGTGCTCGCAGGACGGGCTCTGGACCTACGATGGCCGGGGCTGGAACCACGAGAAGCGGATGTCCGGGGGAAGGCTTTCCCTCAGGGACTTCGCCTGCCTTTCCGGTTCCGAGTCCAGGGCGGCAGCGGCCACCGCCCACGGGGTCTTCTTCCTCCAGGGAAAGAGGCTCTACTGGTTCGGCGTTCACGCCAAGGAGGAGGGGCTTCTCAGCAACGATACCAGGGGCGTCGCCCAGGATACCAACGGGCATGTCTGGGTCGCGACCGACCGCGGGATCTCCATATACGGCGGCGGTGATGGATGGTGTTCCCTGACCGGGAGGGAGAAGCTGCCCTACGAGGATCTGACCTCGGCTCGACTAACCACCTGGGGGGACTACTGGTTCGGGAGCGAGGCTGGCCTGATACTGCTGAGGGATGGGCGATGGAAGTACCTGGCCTCGAAGAGGTGGCTCCCGGACGACGACCTCAACGATATACTCCCAACCGGTGAGGGGGATGTTTGGGCGGCAACGGACGCGGGCCTCTCCCACATAACCTCTGTCGACATGGGTCTGGACGAGAAGGCGGCCCACTATGAGGAGACGGTGAGGAGGTATCACCTCAGGAGGGGCTACGTTGGCAAGAGGACGCTGACGACTCCCGGGGATCTGGAATCGGGCCACCCCAATATATCAGACAACGACGGCCTGTGGACATCCCTGTACATAGCTGCCGAGTGTTTCCGGTTCGCGGTCACCAAGGACGATGAGGCCAAGACCTGTGCGCGTGAGTCGCTGGACGCGATGATGAAGCTCGAATCGGTGACCGGGATATCCGGTTTTCCAGCCAGAGCCATACGGTGGAAGGGGGATCCTGGGTTCGGTAGCGGGCACGAGGAGTGGCACAGAAGCGAGGACGGCGAGCTGGAATGGAAGAGCGAGACAAGTTCGGACGAGGTGGACGGTCACTTCTTCGCCCTATCCGCCTACTTCGATCTCGTGGCGACGGAGGACGAGAGGACCGAGATAGTGGAATACACCAAGAGGATGATGGATCACATAGTGGAAAACGGCTACTACCTCATAGACCTCGACGGTGAACCAACCACGTGGGGCGTCTGGTCCCCTAACAAGCTGAACCGTGACGACCGTTGGAGAATGCAGAGGGGCTTGAACTCGCTCGAGATCCTCTCCCACCTCAAGACGGCCCACCACATCACCGGCGAAACGGAGTACGGGGAGGAGTATCTGATGCTTGCGCGGGAGGAACACTACGCCCTCAACACCGTGAAGCAGAGGATACAGATCCTGGGAGGGCAGACCTGGCACGATGACAGGCTCGCTTATCTGGCCTACTACCCCCTCCTCATATACGAGAAGGACCCGTCTCTGAGACAGATCTACCTTCTGAGCCTGGAGAGAACCTGGCGTCAGATAAGGGGTCAGAGGAACTCGCTCTGGAACATCATGACATCGGCCATGTCGGGCAGCGCACACGATATCGAGTCCGCCGTCGGGTCCCTGGCGGAATACCCCCTGGACCTGGTGGACTGGACGATCAAGAACTCCCATCGGGCCGATGTGGTGCCCAACCCCGAGAGGCCGAGGGAGGCGACCGAGCCGCTGCCGGCGGACGAGAGACCGGTCAACGAATGGGCATCCAATATCCATCTGATGGACGGCGGGCGAAATGGGCTCAGGGCACTCGACGGAACATGGTATCTGCTGCCGTACTGGATGGGGAGATATCACAGCCTGATCCCGGCCTGAGGTTGTTGAGAGTTGAAGGGATACCCAGGCGCACTCTTCGGACTAGCCCTCTTCTCACTGGTGGCCGTGTTGATCCCTCCACAGACATCTGCCCAGCCAACCGAGCATCGTCTCGGAACACCGGTCAGGGCGATGACCATATGGGGACAGCTCTTGGTGACCGACGATCAGACGGGACGGCCCGTCTTCTACGCCGGGACCTACACCGGAGCGGGCAACTCCAGGCTCATTAGGTTCGACTACGCGAGAAACGAGGTGGATTACTTCCCGCTTCCGGGGACCAAGGGCGCATATGGTCTCTGCGAGGGGGAGGACGGGACCATCTACATGGGGACCGTGGATGACGGGAAGATCTTCAGCTTCGACCCCCTAACGGGTGAGATAACCGATCATGGCAGCGCCGCCGGCGAGCAGTACGTCTGGACGCTTCACATCGGGCCGGACGGCAGGATCTACGGGGCCACCTACCCCAACGCGAAGGTGGTGGTGTACGACCCCGAAGAGGACGAGATCCACGATCTGGGGCGGATGCACCCCACCGAACAGTACTGCAGGGATCTGGCCGTCGCCGACAACGGTCGGATCTTCTGTGGCATAGGCTCGCACGCGGACATCATAGCGTATGATCCCGATACGCACGAGAGGACCAGCATCCTTCCCGAGAGGTACAAGTGGAACTCCTTCGCCTACACCATGGAGTCCGAGCATGATCTGGTCTACGCCTTCCTCCACTTCGAGGAGATAGTCCTCATCTTCGATGCCAACAGCTACGAGCTGCTCTCGGAGGTCAGGCATCCCGACGAGGGGGGAGTGGTATCGATTCACAGGCAGAGGTCCGGAGGCCCGGTTCTGATCTCAGGGTTGCCGGGTGGCTACCACCGGTACAACAGCACCTCGGGGGAGGTTGAGCCCTACCATACGCCGTCATCTTCATTCTACGACAACTCCACCGGCATCAGCTACGGAAGGACCAATGGCGGACAGGTCTTCGTCGCCAGAAACCTGACGAGCGGGGAGGAGCTAGCCCGCGTTGACGTGAGCCAGGACGGAGAGGGCATGGGCATCTTCAGCCTGGGAACCGGTCCCGACGGATGCATCTACGGCGGGGTGTACAACCTGCTGCATCTCTTCAGGTATGATCCGCAGAACGATACCTTGGAGGACCTGGGGGTGCCGATTCCGGGCGCGAGCGGCGAGTTCTATAGCTTCTGCTCACATAAGGGGAAGCTGTACATGGCATCGTACACCCACTCCATTCTCAGCGTCTACGATCCGGATGAGCCCTGGCACCCGGGGACGGATGTCGGCGACAACCCGAGGAAGATCGGCTCCGTGGGGGAGGAGCAGTACAGGCCCCCGGCGCTGGTCGCGGCCTCGGACGGCTGCCTCTACATAGGCTCCCTTCCGGCGTACGGAAAGATGGGAGGAGCGATGTCTGTATACGACCCCGATGCCGACGAGTTCCGGGTCCACAGAAACATCATCCCCAACCAGAGCGTGGTATCTCTCACCACCGGCGCCGACGGATGGACGGTCTACGGGGGCTCGAGTATCCAGGGAGGCGGAGGAACCACCCCGGTTGCCACCGAGGCCCACTTCTTCGCATGGAGTATCGGGGAGGGCAGGAAGATCCTGGACATGGTACCCTTCCCTGGAGAGGACAGCATCGACGCCCTGGCGACGGCACCTGACGGCAGGATACACGGTTTCTCAGGGTCCAGGGTTTTCGTATACGATCCGGCGGCGGGCGAGATCATCTACACCGACTCGATCGGAACCGGGACCCCCAGAAAGCTCCTCGTCCTCGATGACGGGCTCATCTACGGCATAAGCAGCAGCGCTCTCTTCCGAATGGAGCCCCTGTCGTCGCGGGACGACGGCCTCGGCATCGAGAGACTCTCCTCCGGGGGCACCGACCTGGCGATCGACCACGACGGCGTGATCTACCTCGCGAGGGATATAGATCTATATCGCCTGGACGGCGTCCCGCCGATCCAGGAGCCTGAGAGCGATCTGCCGATCTACTCTGACGGCCTGGAGCCTGACTGGACCCTGCAATCCTCCGGGGCCGATGTGGACTCCGAATCCCGGCGTAAGGTGGATCGGGGAACGTGCCAGGAGATCACCTTCGACAGGTTCTGCTCCCTCCAGTACACGCCCAGCGATCCTTGGTCGATCACCCTCTGGAACTATAACGAGCTCTGTTTCTCCATCAACCCCGGAAATGCTTCTCTCACCGACATAGTAGTGGCCAAGACCGGTTCCGGGGCGGGTAGACCCGTATCGGTCGGTGACATGCCAATCGAGCTGACGCCTGATACATGGACAAAGGTGCGTATGCCGATCTCGGATCTGGAGTGGTATTTTGGATCGAGGCTCGAATCCCTGAAGCTCACAGTCCTCGGAACGGGAACGTTCTATCTCGATTCCATATCACTCGAGGTCAGGGATCTGAATCTCATGGGGATGGTTCTTGCGCTCTTTGCTGGGATCCTCGTCTACCCCACGGTTTGCGATAGATTTTAATTCCCCGTTTTCCTGCAACGAGCGTGTTCAGCGATCCGATCGTTTCGCTGCTAGTCGCCATAGCGATTGCCATGGGAACGGTGTCGGTCCTCGTATCACTCATAGTCCTAAGGGGTATCTTGAGGGTCAGGGCCGAAACGGCCGAACTCCGGCGCACTTTCGCGTTCTCCAACCTCGAGGAGGAGAGGAGAATGGTGGTGGACTCCATGGATAGAACCAGGACCAGCGCCAACGAGCTCAAGGAAGACGCCAGGCGGCTGGCATCGGATGCGTCAAGGACATTTGCCGGCGTCGCCTCACTCCTCAATCGCACCCACCAGCTCGAGGGGAACCCGCACCCGCGGCTGACGATCGACGACATCCATGAGATCAACGATGACCTTCTGACCGTGGGAGAGGGCTCCCTTAGCAACACCAGGATCGCCGAAAGGCTCTCTGAAACCGCGGAGAGGCTAGAGAAGAGGCTGAAGGAACTGGACAGACGTCTCGATCCGGATTCCGAAACAACTGATGATGGGAAGTGAACCTCCCGGGAAGACCGGGCCGAGACCTGCTGTGTAACAGTTAACAGCAAGACCGATTTCCGCTCCCGCGGAGATCCGGCACATGGAGACCCCACCCATCTTTCCGAAGTTTCCCCTCCCGGGGAAGCTAGCCGCGTTCAAAACCGAAGGGCTGAGCTGGGAAGAGAGGATCGCACTGTCCTCTCTCCAGGGGCTTGTCAATCGACGCAAGCCAAGAATCTACCAGATATGGGCGCCCTGCGATCAACGCTGGCTCGAATACTACACCGAGAAGCACTCCATCGGACACGAGCTAGTCGAGGACCCGATGACACTCCTGGAATCACACCGGGATGTGCCGAACGGCCTCGTGGTCTACGATCCGGATATGCCCGATACCGCCAACCTCGCCGTCACTATCTCGGGGATCGAGGGGCTGCTCCTGGTCACGGGCGCCCTCGCGGACAAGCTCGACGAGGGTTGGGCGGTGAAGAAGGACCTGACGGGCCGCTTCGAGGACAGGGTCTCGGCCTACAGGTGGGCCTGGGATGAGCTCTTCCCCCAGTGCAATCGACACATCCTCGGCTCCCTCTGTGTTGGAAAGCGGCCGATATGGATGCAGAATAGAACCGCGATCATAGACTACCTGGTAGCAAACAGGTCTCTGGTGATCCACCTCTCGGCCGCCCGCCGGGACCGGGACGAGGCTGAACTCTTCGATGAGATACTGGAAGGGGCCGGACCCCGCGGAGTCCTGCTCGGGTGGCACTGCGCCAGGGACAAGGAGAAGGAGTATGTCGCCAGGGCCGCCCGAAAGGGGTTCTTCGTTCTCTGCTCCGCCGGTTCGCCGAATATGACCGTGCACGGGGGCATCCCGCGCTCCAGGGAAAGGTACACACAGAGGGAACCGGAAGCGATCAAGGATATAGAAAACAAGGTGTACGTTTCGCTGTACCTCACCGACGGCGACGCCATCTGGGCGATGGACAACCATCAAAGCGAAAACTGGATGAGCGAAAACAGGGGCGAGATCCCCTTCAATTGGGGTCTCCTCCCGCTGATCTACGATATCGCGCCCGGTATGCTGGACTACTACTACGAAACGGCCACCGAGAACGACTACTTCGTCTGCCCCTCCTCCGGGGCTGGATACACCTACAGCTACCTCCACGACGACTGGTATCTCCACTACTCGAAGAGATACATGGACCTGACCGGCCAGATCGCGGCAAACATGGTGAACTGGGACACCACGTTCTGGTGGAGGGAGGTCGAGGACCCGAAGGCGATATACAGGGAGAAGAGGATAATCAAACCCGCGGGCCTGGTCACCGGTCTCGGGGGTTCGGTGTTTGCCACGAGCTATCCCCTGGGCACGCCCAAGGTACACGCCTCCGTGGTTCTCCACGAGGGAGAGGAATGCTCTAAGAAACTGATGCAACTTGCAGCCGCGAATCCCCAGAGGCCGCTCTTCCTGTTTGCATTCGTGCAGATCAGCAAGGGGGTGTACGACCACCTGGTACGGGATCTCCGATCGCTTCCCGACGAGATCGAACTGCTGCATATGGATAAATTCATGATGACGCTCCGCAAGTGCATCCGTGAGGGAACCGTTGGCAGCGAGCTCTATCCCGATCGGGAGAATTCCGCGGACGACCTTATATCGGCCGGGCACGAGAATAGATCCGCATCGGTTGAGCTACTCCGTGACCTGGCGAGGGTCGCCGAACTGCCCCATGAGGAGATGGTGGAGGAACTGAACCTGGGAAACTGGATTAACCTGGCTTCCCATGACCCGGTTTCGGTCAAGGGGGATGCAGAATCATGGAGAAGGCAGATGACGGGTTTCCTGAGGTATGACACCGCGAACCCAGCTGATGCCCTCGCCTACAACCTGTTCTACACCGCCTGGGCGTACGTAAGGGCGTGCCTCAACGAGATAGGGCACTACGCGAATCATATGGATAGCTGTTTGGACGAGTACCTCGACCGGTTCCCGGACGATGGTAACTCCGTTCTCGAGGAGATATGGCAGATGTGGCACGACTGGGACCGGGCGCCACCGGCGATGGAAGAGGTCAAAGATCTCACTAGGAGAGCTTGGATACTGGTCAGCTCGATGGGGTGACGGGCCCGGGCGACAGAGTGTACGCCTCTCGATTCACCCTACCCTGTAGAGTCCTCTACTCAACTCTCCACCCACGGCAATTGGTGCTGAGCAGGAGCAGGAAGATCGGTATGGTCGCTATCAACGAAACCATGGAACCATGGAACCATGGAACCATGGAACCATTGCTGTGGATGGCCCCCAAGAGATTGGATGACCACGGATATCGCGGGGCGGCAGGGCCGAAAGCAATTTATGAGAGGGGCCTCTTCGAGAAGTATCCCGGTAAGCTGAAGGACAGGGTAGACAACGATGGTCTCTATGGACAGGAGGATAGCCGGCCTTGCCCTAGTATCGATCACTCTCTCCGGCCTGCTGGTATTCTCATTCGCGGAGGAGCGAAGCGAGAACCCGATCGACGTTTTGACGAACGAGTATCCCGACCTTCTCCCTTCAGGAGAGGTGACGATGGCCTTCTCGATCGCGGCCAGACGTCCTATCAAGAGGGTGGACATAAGATCGATCACCCTCACCACCCGCGACCTGAATACCGGGTGGCTGATCGATCCCAAGATGGAGTACAATGAATCGAGCACGC
>Ga0180432_10000465_pt1 | contig 66267 bp, 57 predicted proteins | sample SS_ome_10_FD_132414 | JGI IMG/M metagenome (GOLD analysis project Ga0180432, IMG submission 132414) | Hypersaline lake sediment archaeal communities from the Salton Sea, California, USA - SS_1_MS_2 metaG | ecosystem: Environmental > Aquatic > Non-marine Saline and Alkaline > Hypersaline >...
CGCGGACCACGAGATCGCGCCCCTGTATCCGCGGGACGCGAACCACACGGGCAACTGCACGATGGCGTGCCACACGCGGCAGCACCCGGACCCGGGGACGGGGTGCAAGACGTGCCACAAGTAGGGCTCCATGACGAAGACCCTCTGAATTACGCAACCGTTGGATTGGGAGGAACCATCCAGATGAATGTCACAAGACGCACGTTCCTCAAGGGATCCGCCGCGGCGGCGTTCGCCGCGGCATTCGGATGCGCCTCGAAGGACCGGCCCCCGGTGGAGGGGACGGGCCACTGGGAGCGGCCCTTCCGGCTCAAGTCGGGGACCGAGACGACCACGATCTGCTGCTTTTGCGGCGTGGGCTGCGGGGCGATCGTCACCTCGGCCACGGTGGACGGCGAGGTCCAGGTCGTCAATCTCGAGGGGGACCCGGACCATCCGATCAACCAGGGCGCGCTGTGCTCGAAGGGATCGGCCCTGTCGCAGATTCCCAACGCCCCGGACTTCGACCTGGCCAGGGAGCCCGACGGCAACGACGGGGCGAGGCTGGTGCAGCCCCTGAAGCGGGCGCCCGGCGGCACGGAATGGCAGCCGATCACCTGGTCCACGGCGATCAGCGAGATCGCCGCCAAGATCCAGTCGGTCCGGGACACGGGCTTCGTCACGACCGACGGATCGGCTCGGACGGTGAATCGCACCGAGAGGGTCTATTCGCTGGGGGGCGCGTCCCTGGACAACGAGGAGTGCTACCTGCTGGTGAAGATGTTGCGGGCGCTGGGGCTCGTGTACATCGAACACCAGGCGAGGATATGACACAGCTCCACCGTGGCGGCTCTGGCAGAGTCGTTCGGACGCGGGGCCATGACGAACCACTGGATCGACATCAAGAACACGGACTGCGTGCTCATGATCGGGTCGAACGCCGCGGAAAACCACCCGGTCTCCTTCAAGTGGATCGAGGAGGCGCGCAGGAACAACGGGGCCAAGCTGATCGTGGTGGACCCCCGGATCACGCGAAGCGCCGCGAAGGCCGACCTCTACGGCCGGATCCGTTCGGGAACGGACATCGCCTTCATCGGGGGGCTGATCAACTACGCGCTGACCTACGGGAAATACAACGCGAACTACGCGCTGAACTACACGAACCTGGCCTACCTGATCGACGGCGCCTACGACGGGAACGACGTGGCGAACAAGGGCATCTTCACGGGCATGACCGCCTACCATCCGACGAACAATCCGGTCCCCAAGTACGACAAGTCGTCCTGGGCCTACCAGACCGACGACTCCGGGCCCGTGATCGACGGCAACTATCCGAACACGCCCACGGACGCGGAGTCGGTCTTCGACATCCTTCGGACCCACTACAGCCGGTACACGCCGGACATGGTCTCGAGCATCACGGGGATCGACAAGAACACCTTCCTGCAGATCGCCGAGGCCTACTGCAACACGGGGAATCCGGGCCAGTCCGGCACGATCATGTACGCCATGGGCACCACCCAGCACACGTACGGGACGCAGAACATCCGGTCCTACGCGATCCTGCAGCTGCTGCTGGGCAACATGGGCGTGGCCGGCGGCGGCATCAACGCCCTGCGCGGCGAGTCCAACGTCCAGGGCTCGACCGACATGTGCCTTCTGCACCACATCCTTCCCGGCTACCTGGGCGTGGTCGAGGCGGACATGCTCACCCTGGGCCTCCAGACGAGTCCGGCGACGGTGAAGAACTCGGGCAACCTGACCGGGACCACCACGCCCCCCTCCCTGATCATCGACGGGCTGACCGGCATCGACCGCGACGAGGTGCGCGCGGGCGACCGGATCCGGATCACCACGGTCGGCGCGCCCGACTACGGGAACGTCTACGTGATCGAGGCCGTCATCAACGCGACCTCGGTCCGCGTCCGGAGTCGGTGGAACGGCACCAAGGAAGTGGACGTGAAGGGCGGCATCCTCAACAACTGGACCAATGGGAACGGCTATTCCATCACGAGCGAATCCGCCGTCGACCACACGGTGGCGACGGACTCCTACCTCGGGCAATGCACCAAGAAGGCCCTCGCCGGCGTGAAGGACGTCCTTGGGAATGAACGGCTCAGCGCCGACTGGTGGCAGTATTATCCCAAGTACATGATGAGCCTCCTGGCCGCGTGGTGGGGGGGCTCGGACCGTTTCACCGCCGCCGATCCCCACGGGGGCGATTTCGGCTACCAGTTCCTGCCGAAGGTCGACCCCGACACCAACTACTCGCACATCAACATCTTCGAGCACATCAACGCGCTCGGCGCGACGGTCCCCCAGATGATGATGTGCTGGGGCCAGAACCCCGCGGTGGGGGGCCCCCAGTCGGTCTTCGAGCGCCAGCAGCTGGAGAAGCTCGACACCCTGGTCTGCGTGGACCTGTGGGAAACCGAGACCTCCGCCTTCTGGAAACCGGACGCTTCGGGCAACTCGTTCGGCACGGGAACGCCCACCGCGAACATCGACACCACCGTCTACCTGCTTCCCGCCAAGGCCTCCATGGAGAAGGAGGGAAGCATCTCGAATTCCGGGCGCTGGCTGCAATGGCGCTATCCCGCCCGGGACGGAAGCGTGGAATTCCACAAGGGCGGCCACCTCGCCGCCCAGGGCTACGGCACCAAGGCCGACCTCGACATCATCAACGACCTGATGCTCGAGCTGAAGAGCCTGTACGCGGGCGCGACGACGGTCGCGAACGGCCTGGGCATCGCCGAGATGACCTGGGGCTTCGAGACCGACGGCTACGGTGTACAGGGCTCGGTCGCCGACCCCAGGAAGGTGGCCCGCGAGGTCAACGGGTTCGTCATCCAGAACCCCGGCGACTCGAACACGGTCGCCCGCAAGGCGAACTCGCAGAAGAGCAGCTTCGGCCAGCTCCTGGCCAACATCGACACCAGCGCCGCGCCGGACGAGATGACCGTCTCGGGCAACTGGCTCTACTGCGGCTCCTACGTGGAACCGGGCGCCGATCTGCTCGCGCCCCAGAGCGGCGACTACGCCGGCAACCGCATGACCAAGCGGGTGCCCGTGGACAACTCCGCCTCGGGCATCGGGCTCTTCTCCAACTGGTCGTGGTGCTGGCCCATCAACCGGAGGATCATCTACAACCGGGCCTCCTTGAACCCCACGGGGGGCTCGCCCGACATCTACGAGCCCTGGTCCGACAAGTGGGTCATCAAGTACGACTACACCGCCGGCGGCTGGGCCCCGGGCGGCGACGTCCCCGACGGCGGGTGGAAGCCCGAGGACTACATGGCCTTCATCATGAAGGAAGAGGGCGCCTCCCATATCTGGGGGCCGGGACGGGTCGACGGGCCCCTGCCGGAACACTACGAACCGGCCGAGACCCCTCTCGCGCAGCACCCCTTCGGCACGGGACACTGCCTGTGGAACCCGACTGTGATCTACGACGACTACAAGGGCACGGGAAGCGACTTCTACCAGTACGACAACGAATCCACCTTCGGGGACAGGAGCACCTACCCCGTCGTGGGAACCACCTACCGCCTCGTGGAGCACTGGCAGGCGGGCGCCATGACGCGCAACCTGCCCTGGCTGGTCGAGCTCCAGCCCGACATGTTCTGCGAGATGAGCGAGGAGTTCGCGGCCAGTTTCAACCCGGCCATCCAGAACGGGGATACGGTGAAGGTGACCACGGCGAGGAACACCGCCAATCCCGTGACCTGCGTGGCCCTGGTGACGAAGCGTTTCAAGCCCTTCGACGTCATGGGGAGCATCGTTCACCAGGTCGGCCTGCCCTGGCACTTCGGCTACCGGGGTCTCGGCCAGGGGAACAGCGCCAACCTGCTCACGCCCCACATCGGGGACCCCAACACCCGGATCCCCGAGTACAAGGCGTTCCTCTGCAAGGTGGAGCCCGCCTAGACCCGGCGGAATGAAACAAACGACGGTCCTGGACCGAATTTGAGGAGGACACGATGGTCGAGTACGGAATGCTGATCGACACCTCGCTGTGCATCGCCTGCCGCGGCTGCCAGGTCGCCTGCAAGCAATGGAACCAGATGCCCGCCGAGATCACCCAGAACACGGGGAACTACAAGAACCCGCCCGACCTCACCTACCACACCTGGACCCTGGTCGACTTCCAGGAGTACCGCGACGTGGCCGGCAAGGTCCACTGGGTCTTCCGCAAGGAACAGTGCCGCCACTGCGTGGACCCGGGCTGCATGAACGCATGCCCCGTCCCCAACGCCATCGTCAAGGACGGCTCCGGCGCCGTGATCGTCAACCAGAACCTCTGCGGCGACTGCGACACCGAATGCTACGACGGTTGCCCCTGGGCCATCCCGCGCTTCGTCGGCTACGACCACGACGCCCCGGACAAGAACCGGGCCAACTGGATGCACGAGGCCTGGAAGTGCTGGATGTGCCGCGACCGCATCTCCGAGGGGCGCCCCACCGCCTGTTCCCAGACCTGCCCCACCGGCGCCACCCGCACCCTCAACAAGACGGGCCTGATGGCCGTGGCCCTGGAGCGGTTGAACCACCTCAAGGCCAACGGCTTTCCCAACGCCAGCATCTGGCCCCCGGCCGGCTACGAGACCAACGTCATCTGGATCCTGGTCGACAAGCCGGAGCGCTACCAGGTGGTGGAACGCCCCGCATCCCCGGCCACCAAGCCGCTCCGTCCCGCCGACGGCATGGACATCGCCCCCAGGCTGGCCTCCGCCGGCGCCCTCGGGAGCCTCGCTCTCGCGGCCGCCGCGAAATTCGTTGAACGGGCGGAAAAGGTCCGGAAAACCGGAAAAGACGAGTCATAGGACAAGACACATGAATCCACGGACACCGAGGGGCGGCCCCGCCGGGTCGCCCCGCGCTCTTGAAGGATGAAACCATGTCTCAAAAGGACGAGACCGTCGCAGAACATCCCGATCCCGACGTGCAGGCCGCCGAACGGGCCGTCGAGAACGTCCCCCACGCGTGGAGCGTGCCCCCTCCCTACCTCGCCTTCCGCCTGGACGTCCTCCGGCTGTCACGAACCCCCACGGCTTCCGCCGACCCGCGCCCCCTCCGTGGCGCCGCCACGGACGAGGAGATCGAGAACAAACTGCGGGCGGGAGAAAGCCTCCTTACGCCGTCGGAGCCCGTCCTGGACGAGGCGTTCGCGAACCGGATGGCCAAGATCGCCCGGCTCATGAAGGAGGCCGGCGTCCCGGGAAGCGGATCCTTCCTCGATGCCCTGGAGGCGAAGAATACGCCTCCCGACCTGCCCGCCCTGGCCGCGGCGCTTCGCGCCCGGGATGCGGATACCCCCCAGGCGGCCGCCGAGAAACTCGGCCTGTCGCCCTCCCTGCTCCGGTTCGCCGTGACGCATGCGCTCCACCCGCTTCTCGCGCCCGCCCGCAAGGCCCTTGCGGACCGCATCCGCCAGGCGTTGTGGATGCGGGGATGGTGTCCCGTTTGCGGCCTGGAGCCCGATGCGGCCCGCCTGCTCGCCGAACCCAAGGGGGCCCGGGTTCTGCACTGCCCCGCCTGCGGGATGGAATGGCGGTACAAGCGGATCTCCTGCCCCTTTTGCGGAAACGACGAACACGCCAGGATGAAGATCCTCTTCACCGACCCTCACGCTCCGCGGCGGGTGTCGGCCTGCCTGGAATGCCGGCGCTACGTCAAGGAAGTCGACGAGCGCGCCCTGGCCGAGGGGACGGAGGTGAACCTCGTCGCCGAGGAGATCACGACGCTTCATCTGGACCTGGGCGCGGAGGAGGAGGGGTTCTCGAACTGATCCTGCAGGGAAGTCCGCTCTACGGCAGGGGCTCGCCGGCGGGTTGCTCCCCGCTTTCCGGCGCGTCCGGCCCCGCTTCCCCGTGATCCTCGTGGGAGGCTTCCAGCGCCCATCCCGTGACCATGGACTTGAAGGCGTCGAGGACCGTGTAGCCCATGGACGCCATGTAGATGTGGGAGGCCACGAAGGCGGCCGCGGCGAACGCCAGGGCCGTGTGGACCAGCGCCACGATCTTCATGCCGCCCACCGCCGCCAGGACGTCCTGGAGCGGGAGGGGGAACAGGAGCAGAAGCCCCGAGAGGATGAGCAGCGGCACCAGGCCGAACATGACGCCGATGTAGGCCCACTTCTGCAGGGGGTTGAACTTCTGTTCCTCGGTGACCTCGAACGGGTGCTCTCCCCCGCGGAACACGTCCAGCCCGTAGAACTTCGCCTGCTTGATGAGCCCGCCGACGAAGTCCCTCGAGCGCGGCAGGTAGTGCTTGAACCGCTTGAAGATCAGGATGTAGGGGATCCAGAGCGCGAAGTCCACGGCGACGACCGCGCCCGTGACGTTGTGCACGGTGATGGCGGTCTTCAGCGACCCGAAGAGCGGGAAGCTCTCCGGCCAGTGGATGTGGGCCCCCGTGAAGCAAAGGAGCAAAATGCCCAGCGTGTGGACCGCGTGCCAGAGGCGCTCGAAGGGCGGGTGCAGGTAGAGCCGTCTCACCGTCATTTCTTCTTCCCCATCAACGACGCCAGGAAACGAAGCCCCCCGTGGCCGAGGAACATGCCCGCGAACGTGACGAGCACGATCAGCCCGCCGATGATGTCCAGGATCTTCAGCCTCGTCGCCCCCATCACGTATCCCACCTCGTCGAGCACCGCCTGGTCCGTGAAGAGGGCGCCCTCCTTCTCCTTTCCGGCGAGGCGCTTCGCGAGCGCGCCCCCCGGCGTGTGGCAGGCCTCGCAGTCCCTCACGGGCTCGACGCCCGTTGCGAGGATGTGCGTGCCGCCGCGCTCTTCTGGAGATCGGGCGTGGCAGATCGCGCAGTCCAGGTTCCCCCGGAAGTGGAGGTCCTTCTGGAAGAGCCAGTCGTGCTTGCCGGCCACGTCGCCCACCGCCTCGTGGCACGCCTCGCATTCCTTGCCGAGGAACCGCGCGCCCCAGCCGTCCGGCTTCGCCGACTCCACCGCCACGGCCCCGTGGCCCCCGTGGCACGCGATGCAGTCGGGGGCCTTGTCCTTTCCCTCCTGGACCGCGGCCTCGTGGACGTTGTTCTCGTCGTAGTCCCCGATCCCGTCGCGGTGGCAGCGGAGGCAGAACGCCGAGACCTCCCTGGCCTCGATCGCCCCCCCCTGCGTCTCGTGCGCCCCGTGGCAGGCCGCGCAGTCGTTCTCCACCTTCGGGGAATCGTGAACGTTTCCCGCGAGGGACTTCGCCGGCTTCTCGTGGCACCGGCTGCACGTCTCCCGGATCCTCTCCGCTGGCCACCCCGCCTGCGTCCGGTGGGCGTTGTGGCAGGACGCGCACGACGGCCCGTGCTCCACGCCGTGGGCCCCCCGGGCCCAGGCCTCGGCCGCCTCCCCGTGGCAGGTCTTGCAGAGCGCCGTCGTCCCGGCCCGGTCTCCCGACGCACCCTTCGTCTCGTGGGCGCCGTGGCACGCCGCGCACCCCGCGCCGGCCTTCTCGTGCGCGGAGCCGCGGAAGTCCTTCCCGGCCTCCTCGTGGCAGGCGCCGCACATCTTCGTCAGCGCCGGGACCGCGAAGGAGCCCTCGGCCCGGTGCACGTCGTGGCATTCCGCGCATCCCGGCCCCTTCGCGCCCTTCCCGTGCGCGCTCGCGCGGAGGGACTCCGCCGCCTCCTCGTGGCAGGCGGCGCAGGATTCCATCGTGGCCTTCTTCTCGCCCGCGCGGAGGCGGATCTCGTGGACGCCGTGGCAGTCCTTGCACGACATGTCCAGCGCCATGTGGGGGGACCCGGCAAGGCCCTTGGACGCGTCCTCGTGGCACTGGCCGCACAGCGCGGACATCTCCCGGCTCTCGAGGTCCGTGCCCGTGATCTCGTGGACCCCGTGGCATTCCTTGCAGCCGATGTCCATCTCGAGGTGGGGCGACGCCGCGAGCCCCGAGGACGCCTCGTCATGACAGCGGCCGCACAGGTCCTTCATCCCCTTCGCGTCGAGGCCGGTCCCCTCGATCTCGTGGCTTCCGTGGCAGTCGGCGCACCCCAGGCCGCCCTTGCCGTGAACCGATCCCCCGAAGGCCTCCGTCGCGTCCGCATGGCACGTCCCGCACGTGTCCGCGGGATCCTGGCCGGAGGGCGCATGCGCCCCGTGGCAGTCCGTGCACGCGAGCCCCACGCCGGCGTGGACGGATCCCTCGTACGCCTTCACGGACGGCTCGTGGCACTTCCCGCAGTAGTCCGCGGCGTCCTCGGACGCGAGGCCGGCGGGCCCGATCCCGTGGAATCCGTGGCAGTCGACGCAGGAGACTCCCTTGCCCGGCTTGTCGTGGGCGCCCCCGGCGTAGGTCTTCTCCACGTCGGCGTGGCACTGCCGGCAGGCCTGCTCCACGGATTGCCGGAAGGCGGCCTGCGACGTCGCCTCGGTGAAGACGTGCTGGAAGTTCTCGTCCAGTTCGTACCCCGTGTGGCACGACGTGCACTTCAGGTACGCCCCGTGGACCGATTTCGAGAGCGTCTCGCGGTCGACGCCCGTGGAGACGGTGTCGCCGTTCGGGAATTCCTTCTCGAATCCTTCGCCGTGGCACTCGAGGCAGGTGTCCGCCTCCTTCTTGATCTCTTGCCCGGAAGGGGGGTTCTTCTTGATCTTCTTCCAGGGGGCTTCCCCGTCTTCCCCCCAGAGGATCGGCAGGAAGCAGACCAGCGCGACGGTGATCGCGCCGAAGACCCCCAGTGGCTTGAACAAACGGGAAGCAGTCCGGGACCGGAACGCGCGGCGTTTCATGATCGACGACTCCTTGCCCTTTGAGCCCGATTCGGCCGGATGCCCGGGGATACGAATCGAGGCACCCTACTGCAGATCTCCCGGGGATGTCAAAGAAAAACCCCGGAGGGGCGCGATCGTGAAGCGTCCCTCCGGGGTGGAATCGATCCTGCCTTGGGATGTCGGATCACTCTCCGTAGAGTTCCTTGAAGTTGATGTGGGGATTGTGGCAGTACACGCAGGCCTCGGGGTCGGCCATCTTGATCTTGAGGTCGCCCCCCTTCTTCTTGATCTCCCTGAGGTCCCGCGGGCTCATGTCCGCGTGGAGGCTGCCCGGTCCGTGGCAGGCCTCGCATCCCACCTCGGCGAGGTGCTTGTCCTTCTCGGGATCCGAGAATCCGCCGGGTTTGCCGTAGCCGGTGACGTGGCAGGCGACGCACTTCTTCTTCGTCTTGTCGCACACCTTGTCCATGTCCTCGGGCTTGAGCGGCTCGAACGCCTTGGCGTGCCCGCGCTTGGCCCAGTCCCGGTACACCTTGAAGTGGCACTTCCGGCACTTCTTCGAGCCGATGAACTCGGCCTCGTCCCCTTCGGCGAACAGATGCGCCGCGACGAACGCCCCGAGGAGGACGGCCGCGAACCCGACGGCGAGAACCGCTTTCTTCCCTTTCATGTGCACCTCCTATCATCCTGGCATGGACCTTCGGCTCTTCCCGGCCCACGACGGACCGGATCGAAGCGCCGGAGACGCCCTCCGGCGTCCAGCCGGCGCCTGGTGGATTGTACAGCCCCCTCCCGACGGTTTCCGAAAAAAAGACCAGAAAGAAATTATACCGCGCCGGAAGGACAGGTCAACGGGGAGAGAGCGTTTCGCGCTGTCGGCACGTCGTGAGTCTTTCCCACCTTCCATAGGGTGGGGAGCGCGATGGGGGGGGTATCCCCCCTCCCAGGGCGCTACAAGCAATTTCGTTCCGAGACTCTTGCTCTTTTCTTAAGGATTGCTTTGGCATGGAAGGAAAACGAGACAGGTTACATCCGTCTCAACATGGGTGGGACAACCGTCTCATGTTGGCTGGGACACGACACGCCTCCATGGACAACGGATTTCCGTCACGAGCGCTGTTTCCTTGCAGATCCCTGCGGCGGTGTTGCATCATGGTTTCGCACGCGTCGTGCCCGAGTGCTTGTCATGCGCCATTCTCCTCCAGTCCCGAGCGTCGTCTTCCGTGCGGGGATCCTCCTTCTGGCGGTTCTCGCGGCGTCCATCCTGCCTTCCTGCGGGCGGGGCGAGGATGTCGAGGCCCACCGGCGGGAGCGCGCGCGGCTCGAGGAGACGGTGGAGCGGATCCACGCCGAGCATCTGAAGATCGTGACGCGGAAGATTCCTCCCGAGCTTCTGCCTCCGCAGAGCATGGCGTACGTCGAGGGGGGAGGCACGATCCGGGACCTTCACGAGACCTCGGAGATGTACATCGAAGGGATCGACCGGTACATCCGCGATCTGGACGCGGAGATCGAGGAATGGGAGGCGGTGGTGGAGGCGCGCAAGGGCAAGCCCAATCCTTTCGGATCGCCGGAAGAGGCCTTCGAGCGATACTGGCTTCTCTACTTCGAGCTGAAGCGCGTGGAGTATCTCAAATGGCGTCGTCCTTGAGACGTCGGTGGATCATTCTCGCGGCCGGGGCGGCGGGGGCGGTCTTCGCGGCCGGGGTCCTCTGGTTCGCGACGCCGCCGGACGTCGCGGACGTCCGGCGGAAGCGGCGCCGCGCGGAGGCGATCCTCAGGGAGACGGAGCGGAAGATGTCGGAGCGCGCGGAGGAGGAGGAGAAGTTCAAGGTGCTCATGGACGCCTTCGATGGTCGGTATGAGAAGAAGGTGGCGCGGAAGGAGGCGTTGAAACCGACCTATCAGCTGGCTCTGGCCCTTCGGGAGATCGAGAAGATGAAGCGGAGGCTGGCGGACGAGATTCTCGACATGCAGGCGGACATGGCTTCCCTGGAGGCGGAATGGACGAGGGAGTCCAAGCGGCTCGGCCGGCTGGAGGGGGAGGCGGCGTCGGCGCCCCCGGCCCGCGCCCAGGAGCTGGAGGCGTCCATCGGGGAGTCCCGCCGTCGCCTGGACACCCTGCGGCGGACCATCGAGGACGCGCGGGAGGATCTCCAAAAGTCCCTGGAAATCCTCAACCGCTGAGGGAATCGGGCAAGAGGGCGTCCGTCAGGTCCGCGCCGTCGACCCGCGCGCCGTCCAGATTGGCGCCGAAGAGGATGACGCCGCTCAGGTCGACGCCCCGGAGATCCGCCCGCCCCAGATCGGCGCCCGAGGCATCGGCGCCCCGGATCCGGGCGCGGGTGAAGTCCGCTCCGCGCGCGGTCGCGCCCGTGAAATCCGCCCCCGAGAAGTCGCCGTCCAGTTCCGCGCCCGACAGGTCCGCCTCGCGGAAATCGGCGCCGGCGAAGGTGCCGGCGAGAACGGCGCCCGAAAGGTCGACGCGGGAGAGATCCGCCCCGGGCATGTCGGTCTCGAGCCGGGCGCCGGCGAGGTCGGTTCCGGCGAACTCCGCGCCCCAGAGACGGGCGCCGGCCATCGAGCCTTCCTTCAGGATCGTGTCCGCGAGCACGGCCCGGGAGAGGTCCGCCCGGTCCAGCCGGGCGGCCTGCAAATCCGCCCCGGTCAGGTTCGCGCCGCGCAGGATCACGTGCCTCAGGTCGAGTCGCGCCAGCTTCGCGCCCTGCAGGGCCGCGCCCGTGAAATCCAGCCCCTCGTTCGCCGTGCCGTCGAACAGGGCCGAGGTGAAGTCCGCCCCCTGCAGGTCGGCCCCCCGGAAGCGGGCGCGCGTTTCGTGAAGCGCGCCGGGCGTCCGCGGGCCTTCCCGTGCCGGCTCCGCGTGTCCGGAAAACACGGACGCGTAGAACCGGGCGCCGTGGAAGCGGGCGCCGTCGAAGAGGCCCCCGGCGAGCACGGCGTAGGAGAGATCCGCGCCGGTCAGATCGGCCCCCTGGAAGATCGCGCCGCGCAACGACGCGCGGCTCAGGTTCGCGCCCGCAAGATCCCTGCCGGAAAAATCCTTGCCCGCCAGGTCCTTTCCGGAAACGTTCTCGACGGCGTCCGCCATGACGTGCCCTTTCGTGGATCGAACGGCGTCAAGCTACCGGGCAGGACGCGGGAAGTTCAAGAGGGAGTTCCCCTCAACGCGCAGAAACATTTCACGTTTTCCCCCGTCGGGGGTACACTCGACGCGCGGTTTCCACGGTTCGCGACGCGCCACCCAACCCGGAGGACCCATGAGCGAAACGTTCAACCGGTTCACGCAGACCCTCTTCCAGAGCCTGATCCTCATCGCCGTGCCCGCGGCGATCATCGTGGGCGTCTACCTGCTCATCATGCGCAGCGGGGACTCGAGAACCCTGGATGTGATGCAGGGCGCCATGGAGCAGAACACCGAGGACATCCACGGGAACGCGGAGAAGATCCGGACCAACGTCAGCGACATCGACGCCAACCGGAACGCCATCGAGGCCAACCGGGGACGCATCGCCTCGGCCGAGAAGGACATCGGCCGCAACGCCGGGCGGATCGACGACAACGAGAAGAAAATCTCGGAAACCGACCGCAAGGCGGAGGACGCCGGAAACCGCACGCGCGACATGGAACGGAAACTGGAAAGCCTCCGCGCCGAACTCGAAACCATGAACACCGCGCGGGAACAGGACGCCGAGAAGATCGGAAAACTCGAAAAGGAAATCGCCGCGCTGCGCGACCGGCTCGGCGACGGCCTCTCCGGCCTCAAGGACCGCCTGGATCACCTCGAGAAGATGCTCCGGGAATCGGGAAACACGAACTGAGAGGCTGTGAAAAATCCCTGTATCCCTGCGCGAGCGGATTCTTCCACAGCCTCTACCCTTCCCCTCCCAGAAGGCGCAGGGCGGAGGCCAGAAAATCTTCCGGGCCGATCGTCTCCGCCCACGTCGAGCCGTCCTCGAAAACCCCGGGAAGCCGGCCCGGGACCTCCGACCCCTTTCGCGTCCTCAGCATCCGCTCGAGCGCGAGCACCCGTTTCCCGAGACTCCCCGTCGACGAAGGCTCCAGACCCGTCAACGCGTGCGTCACCTCGAGCAGATCCTCGGGATTCCACACGGGAAGCGCCGCCAGGGGCAGGCTGCACACGCCAAGCGAATCGGCCAGCGCCCGTCGTTCCTGGCGCTTCCGGACCTCCGTTTCCGGATCGGAAACGTCCTCGAGGTAATGGACCGCCAGGTCTCCGCAGTCCAGAAGGTTGACGTAGAGAAAGACGTCCGGATCGAACGGCGCGGAAGCGAAGGCCAGGGCCGCCCCGGGGAAGACCCGCGGGTCCGCTCCCGGCCAGTCGACCCCGCACCAGCTCACCAGAAGGCCCTGCGCTTCGCCCCCGATCCGCTTTCCCGCCCTGAGCGCCCCCTCCCCCAGGTACCGCCCGGCGCCCTCTCGCGAGGCGAGCGCGCGCATCAGGGACGAGACCGCATCGGCGTCCCGGAAGGACACCCCGTCCCCCGCCTCCCGCGAGGAGAGCAGCCCCTGCGCGCGGCAGGCGGACAGCCAGGACGCCAGCGCCCCCACCCCCGCCGGATCCAGCCCCCGCTGAAGCGCCTCGCCCGTCAAGTCCACGGTCCGATCCCACGATCGCACCTCGATCCTCGGCCCCAGATCCAGAAGAGCCTCCGTGCCGAGTCCCGCGATCCGACGCCGGCGGCCTTCCCGCCCGCGCCGGAGACCGTCCGTGTTGCAGGCGCACGGGCATCCGGTGCAGGCCAGCCGGGGATCCCCCGCCCGGCGAGCCAGGCCGTCGAGGGTCGCCAGGCGCCGGAGAGACGCGAAGTTCGCAAAGGAAGCCCTCCCCGGCGCGCCGGCACGATCCTGCAGGGGAAGGGCGGGCCCCCGGTCGGCGACCATCCTCATCCCGGCGTCGCCGGCCACGGCCGAGCGAAGCGCACGGCAGCCTTTCTCGAAGCGTCGGCGGTCCCACGGCCGCACGCCGTTTCCCCCGTGGAAGACGATGCCCTTCAGGTTCTTGCCGCCCAGCGCCGCGCCGAAACCGAGGCCGTCCGCCGGCCAGGCGAAATCGGCGAGCAGGGAGGCGATCCGGGACCGGTTCTCCCCCGCGGGCCCGATGGCGAGAGGGGCAGCCTGCGGATTCCGGATGCGCTCCTGCATGGCCACCGAGGCCGAGACGGGATCGAGCCCCCAGAGGTCCGCGGCGTCGTGGAACCGGACGCCGTCCTCGCCCACTTCCAGAAAGACGGGGTGTTCCGCGGCGCCGCGGATCACGATCTGGGCGAGGCCGGCGCGCTTGAGCGCCGTCCCGAGGCTCCCCTGCAGGACCAGCGTCCCGTAATTCGGAGGCACGGGTCCGGGGACGAGCGTGGCGGCGTACAGGGCGCCGGCGCAGGGGACGCCGCTTCCGGCCAGCAGCCCGGCGGAAAAGACGAGGGGGACGTCGGGATTGAAGGGTTTCAGGCCTTCCGGCAGCTCGTTGCGCATCACGGCGGCGTTGAGTCCGCGGCCCCCGCACCAGAGGCGTTGCTCGTCGGGCAGCACTTCCTCGACGCCGGCCTCCCACGTGGTGAGGTTCACCAGGCCGCGTCGCGCGGTCCAGGCCGGGCCCGCTCCGCCGATGTCGCCGGATTCAGCCATGACGTGAATCCCTCGTTCGCTGCATCACTTCTCTCCGTGGTGGAGTTTCCGGCGGGCCGCGGAAGAAGGCGGGCGAAACCGCAGCGCTCCCGTCGCGCACGCCTCGACGCAGGCGGGCTCGCCGCCGCAGGCGTCGCAGGAGAGGGAGGTCGCGCCCCCGGGGCGCATCCGGACCGCGCCCGTCGGACAGGCCCGCACGCAGGCGGCGCAGCCGATGCACCGGTGTTCGAGGACGCGGACGAGGCCCGTCTTCGGGTCCGCGATCCGTGCGCCGGAGGGACAGGCCTCGAGGCAGGGGGGATCCGCGCACTGGGCGCAGGCGACGGGACGGAAGGCCGAGCCTTCGCCGCGGCGAGCCACCCACAGGCGCGCGAGCCCGGGGGCGGTGCTTCCTTCCCGGGCCAGGGCGCAGGCGATCACGCAGGCCTCGCAGCCCGTGCAAAGGTCGGGCAGGATGGAAGGCGCCATCCGGATCGTTCGCGTCCGCAGCTCGTTCACGGCGGGTCCCCCTTGGCGGACCATGGTAATGGGGAACGGGGAAAGGGGAAAGGGGGGATCGTGCATTCGCGCATCGGATCGGCGCTTCGACCGGCGGCCCGGGACGACGGCCTTTAGGAAAACGCCGGGCGACGCCGAGGATGAAGGGCCCGAGGGTCACCCCGCCGCTTCCTTCCGGGGGTCGTCGTCCTTTTCCGGTTTCGCGACGAAGAAGGAGACGAAGCCGAGCGCCGCGACGCCTGCGAGGGAAAGCGCGGCCACGGACGGCCGGAAGACGAGCGCGGGCTGCCACGTCGCGGAGAAGGAAGGCCACAGGAGCACGGAGGCGACGAGGCCGTTGTTCAGGACGTGGATCGCCACGGCGGGCCAGAGGGATCGCGTCCAGGCCGTGAGGCCTCCGAGGAGGAGGGCGAGAAGGAAGATGGGCGGCATGGCCAGCGGGGGGTGGATGAGGGCGAAGAGGAAAGCGGACGCGAGGACGGCGACCGGCGCTTTCCACCGCGAAGCGAGGCCCGAGAGGAGGACGCCGCGAAAGAGGAACTCCTCGCAGAAAGGGGGGACGACGGCCAGGGAGACCAGGATCAGGAGGTCGGAACGTCCTTCTCGCACGAACATCTCCCGGTAGAGATCCTCGAGCCGTTTCTGGCTCTCGAAGAGGTACCGCTCCTGGAACCCCTCGTACTGGAGGAAGAAGAGGACGGCCAGGGGCACCCAGACGAGGACGAGGATCCGCGTGCCTTTTCGGGGGGGCCGCAGGCCGAAGGGGAGGGAACCGAAACGGAGGTATCGCATCAGGACGAGGGGAACCAGGACGAAGAAGACGATCTGGGAAGCCGTATTGGCGCCCAGAAGACCGAGGGGGGCGCGCGCGCCCAGGCTCGCGACGAAATAGGCGGGCAGGCAGGCGAGGAAGATGAGGACCGCTTTCACATCCTTCCCACCCGGCCCCGCGAGACCGAGGCATCCATCGCGCTCGTCCAGGCTGTCTTCTGTCGGTTCCACGTTCTCTCCGGTTCCTTGCCGCCGGCCGGCTTGCGGGGCGGCGGGGTGCATAGTATAGTACCGCAGGTTTCCCGCTTCCCGAGGCGTCGATCTGGAGATCACCGAACTTGGAATCCATCCTTCTGGTCTTCTACATCATCGTCGGCATCGGCGCGATCATCTTCGTGCACGAGCTGGGGCATTTCCTCACGGCCAAGCTGGCCGGGGTGCGGGTGGAGGCCTTCTCCCTCGGATTCTACCCCACCCTGATCGGCGCCAGGCGGAGCCTCCAGGGTCTGGTGGTCGGGCTTCTGCCGGGGCGCTTCCAATCCCCGGGCGCGGAAGTGGGCGGCGTGGAGGAGGGATCGCCCGCCGACCGGGCGGGGATCCGGATCGGCGACCGGATCCTCGAGATGGACGGCCGCGCCGTGGACCGCCTGGACTACGAGGCGCTTCAGGGGGTTCTCGGGAGCCGCGAGGGGACGGTGGCCTTGAAGCTCCTCCGGGGAAAACGGGTTTTCGAGGTCACACTCGAGCCCCCCGGCCCCGTCTCCTCCCTTGCGGACCTGGGGCTGTTTCCCCACCTTTCCGAACAGGCCGATCTCGTCAAGGGGGACGGGCCGGCGTGGGCGTTCGGACTCCGGGAGGGGGAGCGGGTGAAGGCCGCGGCGGGGCAGGATTTCGAGAACCGGGAGGCGTTCCAGGCCTTCGTCGCGGAGGCGGTGTCCCGCGGCGCGGGCATCGTCCGGATGGAGGTGGAACCCGAACGGGAGGACGAGGGGAGCCGCCGGATCGCCCTGGGCGTCAGGCCCCGGGAAACGGTTCCTCGGCTCGCCGTGACCCTGCCCGTGTTCAAGGGCGTTCCCGGCGAGACCGAGTACCGCCTCTCCCTGTTGCCCATCGGGGGCTACGTGAAGATGGCCGGGGACATTCCGGGGGAGACGTCCGGCGCCTCCGACGAGTTCCTCGGCAAGAGCGTGGGCGCCCGCGGCATGGTCTTCGCCGCGGGGTCCGTCATGAACGCGATCTTCGCCTGCGTCTTCTTCATCCTGGCCTACCAGGTCGGCGTGCAGTCCGTTTCCCCGCTCGTCGGCGATGTGGTTCCCGGGTTTCCCGCGGACGAGGCCGGGTTGCAACCGGGCGACCGCGTCACGGGCATCAACGGGAATCCCGTCCGGGAGTACTTCGACATCCCCCAGGAAGTCGCCTACGCCGATCCGAAGAACGGTCTCCGGTTCGAGGTGGAACGGGACGGCGAGACGCTCATCCTCCCGCCCCCGGACGAGGATCCGGTGCCGAACCACTACGACCCGGAGCAGAAGCGCCAGATGGCCGGCATCCGTCCCCGGCGGACCAACCGCATCGAGAGCATGGCGATGGAGAGTCCCCTGTACGAGGCGGGGATCCGGCCGAAGGACCGGATCGTGGAGCTCGCCGGTACGCCGACGGAGGACAGGGACGAGGTGGTTGCGGCCTTCCAGCGCTTCCTCACCTCGGAGAAGGAGACGCTTTCGGTGGTGGTGGAGCGGGACGATCGACGCTTGCCGGAGAAGGACGTTGCCGTGCCTCCGGACACCGAAAAGGCCTGGCGTCTCGGCGTGCTCGTGCAGTGGACGTTCGAGGTGGAGAAGGCGCCCTCAGGCGGCCGTTTCGGCGGGATCCTGGAGGCAGGCGACGCGATCCGGGGAACGGGGGCCTTTTTCATGGAAGAGGGGCTCTCGAAGACCCTGTCGCTCCTGGCCGACGAGATGGACTTCCCCGCCGAGCTTCCCTTCCGGGTGGACCGGGGGGATCGTCAGGAGCGCGTGGTGCTGGAGGCGGAGACGGCGGAGGATCTGAGGGCGTTCGCGGACGGCATCGAGACCCGGGCCTTCATCCGGGTGTCCGAGATCCGGCCGCGCAGCCGGCTGGACGAGGCGGGGGTCCCGGCGGGGGCGTCGATCGTGGAAATCGCGGGAGAACCCTTCTCGTCGCAGAAGGAGGTGTTCTCGCGGCTCGACGAGGCCGGAGAGGATCCGGTGGAGATCACCTGGGTATCCGAGGAAGGCGAGAGGCGAAAGACGGAGGTGTCGCTGGTTCCCGGCTGGAAGCTGTCGCTCCACAAGATGGGGGTGGAGAGATTCCGCGAGGATCGCGAGTACCTGCGCCTTCCCTTCTTCGCCAGCATCGGCGTCGGCGTCAAGAAGTCGATCAAGTTCGCCTACGACGTGTTCCGCACGCTCAAGGGGATCTTCATCACGCGGAGCATCGGGGGGGAGAGCCTGGGGGGCCCGGTGATGATCGTGGTGGCGAGCTACCACTTTGCCGAGTACGGGTTCGGGAAGCTCCTGTTCTTCCTGGGGATCATCAGCATCAACCTGGCCATCATCAACATGTTCCCCATTCCGATCCTCGACGGCGGCCACCTCGCGTTCCTCTTCATCGAGAAGGTGAAGGGCTCGCCCGTGAGCGAGACGGGCCAGGCCATCGCGCAGTACGCGGGGCTTCTGATCCTCCTGTTCCTGATGGTCTACGTGACCTGGAACGACATCGGCAGGCTTCTCCAGTAAGGGTCTGCCAGGAAACAACGGACGCTTCGGGTCTGCCGAGAATCAGCGGATCATGGCATGGATCTGGACGAACTCAAAGCCTACCTGGACAAGGAAGTCGTCCTGGACACGGGAACGTCCTACATGTACCTCGGCGTCCTGAAGGAGCTGGGCGAGTACTTCGTCACCCTGACCGACGTCGACGTGCACGACTGCCGCGACAGCACCTCCACCAAGGAGATCTACCTCCTCGAGGCGAAGAAGTTCGGCATCCGCAAGAACCGGAGCGTCGTGAAGGTCCGCCTCGGGCAGGTGGTCTCCCTCTCGCTGCTCGAAGACATCATTCCCTATTAGCAGGGCAAGACGAAGCCGAAGGGGCCTGCTTGCCGCGCTGGCGGCGCAGGCAGGGAGTGCTGCAAAGATTTCTGCACCTCGGCAACGCTGCTCCGCCACTCCGCCTCCGGCTCCGTGGTTCACTACGAACGTCAGCCCGCGGCCAATCAAAACAGCCGCAGCGCGAATGGCTCGAAGGTTGCCGGCTCGCCAGCCCGTACGACGCCGATCGGCTCTTGCAAGGGCTACGTAGGGTCCTCCGTAGCTCTCGCAACCACCTGCAAGCGAAGGAGGAGAGGCTCGCCCTCCAAGTCTTCATGGTTTCCGGGAGAGCCGAAGGCTCATGGCTGACGACAATCTTCCAGTGACCAGTGACAGTGACCAGTGACAGTGACCCCCGCCCGCCTCACCGTCCCGTCTCCTCCTCCCCGGCCGGGGGACGCGTGCCGCAGAGCAGCGGGATCACGGCCTCGAAGACCTTCTCCTTCTCCTCGTCGTCCATGCCCTCCTTGCCGCGCGAGAGGACGAGTTTCACGTGGACGGCGAAGGGCAGGGCCTTCTCCTTCTCGCCGTCCCATTCCTCGGCCGGATCCTCCCCGGATGCCTCCTCGTCGCCCCGGTAGAATCGCAGCGCGAAGACCTTCACGCCGCGGAGGAGCTTCATGGACACGCCCCCCTTCCCGAGATCGTCGTCCACGTAGAAATCCTCCCGGCGGATCAGCACCCTTTCCTCGCCGTCGGTGACGACGCGGTAGCCGATCTCGCAGAGATCGCAGGTCGCGGAGATCGCCTCCTCGTCCTCGCCCCCGGGGGCGTCCAGGGCGGAATCGTCCGGAAAGCGGTTCTTCACGGCCGCGACGAAGTCCACGCGCCCGGCGCCGGAGCCGAACGTGCCGCCCTCCCCGGCCGCGCTCTGGAAGAAGAAGGTCCCGTCGCGAAGGGCGCACGCCGCCTGGAGGTCCCGGCGCACCAGATCGAAGGCCAGCGAGCCGGCCTTCACCTCGTCCATCTCCGTTTCCACCAGTTCCTTGACCCGCACCGTGCCGACCAGAAGCGCGTAGAGGGAGGTCATGACGAGGCCGGTGATGAGGACGGCCAGGATGATCTCGACGAAGGTGAAGCCGGCCTTTCGATGGCGGATCGCCGCCAGGCGGAAATCCCGAATCCCCAGGCAGCAGAACCGCCGCCAAAGCGCTTTCAACACGAAGGCGCCAAGACACGAAGGCACGAGGAACGGAAACCCTTTGTGGGAGGCGAATCCTCCGGTGAAACCGGAGGTTCGGCGATCCGCGTCCGCGGCATCGCCGTGGTCCCGGGCCGAAAGCCTGCGTGGTCCGGGACACACGCCTCCCACAATCAGGGAACGTGATAACGACATTTCAGGGCATCGGGGTCCGATATCCCCCCCTCTCACGGCGTGCTGCCTGCGTCTTCCTCTTCCAGTTCCTTGAGCCGGTAGCGCACGATCACGATCCTGTCCAGCGGCCTCGACTTCTTCTCCTCGTCCGGGAGGCCCTCCTCCGCGGCTTCCAGGAAAGCCTCCTCCGCGGTGTAGCGGACCACGAGGGTGACCTTCAGCACCTCGTACGCGGGCTCCTCCTCCCCGCCGGTCCCGAGGAGGGGATCCGGCACGGTGCCGTAGGGGTCCTCTTCTTCCTCCTTCACCCCGGCCACGTCCTCCAGTTTCAGGGTTTCCACGCGGACGGCCCAGGAGAAGCCGGGGTGCCCCTCGCCGAAATCGCCGGCGCCGTCGCCCAGGTCGTCGTCGGGGACCCGTTCCAGCTCGCCGGCCTTCTGCAGGGCGAGGAAGCGCGCCTCGCGGAGGATGGAGGTCTTCCCGGCCATGTCGATGACGTTGTTGCGGGTCATGGCCAGCGGCACCAGGAAGAGCCCCAGGATGAGGACCGAGACCAGGAGGTCCATCAGGGCGAAGCCCTGTCGATGGCGGACCGGCCCCCCAAACCTTGATGGATTGTGATCGAGGGAACGTGTCGGATTGGAGATTCCAGATTGGAGATTGGACCCTCGGCGATGTGACCTCGTCATCCGCCGCACAGCCGTCGTCCGCCGTCGTTCCGGCCGCGCCGCGGAAATCTGAAATCTCCAATCTGAAATCCCTGCCCGGGTCTCCGCACTCCGCCCGTTCGGCTTCATCGGTCCTCGTCCCAGAAGAGGTCGAATTCCCGGTAGCCCTCGAAGAAAGAGACGGCGCCCGTGAACGGGTTGACCTCGACGGTGTACTCGTTGCCGTCGCGGTCCGCGAGATGGATGGAATGGGGCATGCCCGGACCGTCGGGGTCGAAGAGGACCTTGACCTTCCCGCGCATTTTCTTCCGGCGGGCCCCGAGGGAGACGTCCTTGAAGAAGACGCCGTCATGCAGGGCCCGGGGGGGAAGCGCTTCCATCTCCGGGGGGCCGGCCTCCCCGTCGTCGAGGTCCGCGCCCTCGGCCTCCTCCTCGCGGGGGGCGAGCAGCCGGAAGCAATCGCGGTCGAGGTCGTAGACGATCCCGTGGGGCTTGCCGGTGAGGGCCGCCTCGTCCCGGGCCTGGGAGGCGGCCGCGCCCAGCTCCCGCGCGGAGCCCTCGATGCGGAAGGAGGGGAGCATGCCCTCCACGTTGAGGACGATGACCGAGGTCAACAGGACCAGCAGGGTCATGGCGAGCAGGAGCTCGATCAGCGTGAACCCGCGGCCGAGGTGCTGCGGGCGGGACCCGCCGCCGCCAAGGCGATGGCGGGGAACAGCCCGCGCTCCCGGCCGCTCCACCTGCTGAAATCTCCACTCTCCGATCTGAAATCCCATGGTCCGCAATCCGAAATCCACAATCCGCAATCGGTATCCCTACTCCTCTTCGCCCTCCTCGTAGGGCAGGATGTCCGCGTTTTCCCCCTCGCCGCCCTCGGCGCCGTCGGCCCCGAGGCACTTGAGCTCGAAGCCCTTGTCGAGCTTCTGGTAGACGTACTCGTTGCCCCAGGGGTCCTTGGGGATCTTCCCGCCCTTGACGAGGGGTTCCTCCTGTCCCTCGATGGGCTTGGCCAGTTCCTCCAGGGAGTCGGGGTACGAGCCCTTCTTGATCCGGTAGTAGGAGAGGGCCTCGTCCAGCTGGACGAGATCGGCCTTGGCCTTGGCGGTCCGCGCCTCGCCCACGTGGCCGAAGAGGAACAGGGCGACGCCGCCGGCGAGGACGGCGATGATGGTGATGACCACCATCATCTCGATGAGCGTGAATCCTCTCCTGGTCCTGGTTTTCATGACGAACCTCGCTTTCAGCGGCGCTCCCGGCCGCGGACCTTCGACTTTCTACCTTCGACGTTGGACTTCCGACGATCCCCCTTTTCTCATCGAAACCCGAATTCCTCACTCCCTGCATGCCTCCATGGCTAGCGGATCGAGCTCATCTTGAGGATGGGCCAGATGATGGCCGCGACGATGAAGCCCACCACCACGGCCAGTACGACGATGATGATGGGCTCGAGCAGGGCCATCAGTTTCTGGGTGGAGACTTCCACCTCCTCCTCGTACGCCTCGGAGACGCGGTCCAGGATGTTCTCCAGCTGTCCGGACTCCTCGCCGATGGCGATCATGTACCCCACCACGGGGGGGAAGACGCCGCTCTGCTTGATGGGCGTGGAGATGTCCGCGCCCTCGGTGACGCGCTTGCGGACCGTCTTGAGCGTGCGGGCGAGCACGCGGTTGTTCACCACGCGTGCCACGATCATCAGCCCCTCGAGCACGGGCACGCCGCTTTTGAGGAGCGTGGAGAGGGTGATGCCGAAGCGGGCGACGGCGGTCTTTCGGAAGAGGTCGCCGAAGACGGGGATCTTCAGTTTGAAGCGGTCGAGCAGGAAGCCCGCGCGTTCGGTCCGGGCCAGCGCGACGTAGGCGGCCACGATGCCGGCGACGGCGAGGAGGATGAGCAGCCAGTAGGCCTGGACGAAGCCGCTCACGGAGACGAGGACCTGGGTGGGCCAGGGGAGCACCTGGTCGCCGGCTTCGAGGACCTTGAGGATCTTGGGGACGGCGAACTTGAGCAGGACGAACACCACGAGCACGCCCACCAGGACCAGGACGAGGGGGTAGGTGAGGGAGGCGGTGACCTTGTTGGCGAGCCGGTTCTGCCGCTGGAGGTACTCCGCCACGCGGTTGAGGACGATGTCGAGGTTTCCCGAGGCTTCGCCGGCCCGGACCATGTTGATGTAGAGGTCGGTGAAGTAGCGGGGGTGGGCTTCGAGGGCGTCGGCGAAGGAGAGGCCGCCGGCGATCCGCTCGCGGAGGTCGCGCAAGACGGTCTCGACGCCGCGGCTCTGGGTCTGCTCGATCACGGCGTTCAGGGCTTCGGTGATGGGGAGTCCGGCGCCCAGGAGGGTGGAGAGCTGCCGGGTGACGGTGGCGATCTCTCCCCGGGCTTTCCCGCGGAAGCGGGGGAGGTGGCGTCGGAGGCCCCGGGCCTCCTTTCCCGCGTCCTTGACGCTGGCCGCGGCGTTGATGGAGGAGACGTAGACCTTCCGGTTTCTCAGCCTTTCGCGGGCGTCGCGGGGGCTGTCGGCGTCGAGGACGCCGGAGACGGGTTTTCCGTCCTTGTCCAGCGCCTTGTACTCGAACACGGGCATCAGAACACGTCCATCTGGGTGACCTTGATGACTTCCTCGGTGGTGGTGAGTCCGCGGGCGACCTTCTTGGCGCCGTCCATGCGCAGGGTGATCAGGCCGTCGTCGACGGCGGTCTTCTTGATGAAGCTGGCCCCTTCGCGGCGCATGATCTGGGTGCGGACGGTGTCGTTGACGGTGAGGAGCTCGAAGATGCCCGTCCGCCCGAGGTATCCGGTCTCCATGCACTTCTCGCATCCCGCGCCCCGGTAGAGGAGGCCTTCGGGGATGTCGTCGAAGGAGAGTCCCACTTCCATGAGTTCCTCGGCCGTGGGTTCGTAGGCGGTCTTGCAGTGGGGGCAGATGAGCCGGACGAGCCGCTGGGCGAGGGCCGCCTGGACGGTGGAGGAGACGAGGTAGGGCTCGACGCCGAGGTCCAGCATGCGGGTGACGGCGCCGGCGGCGTCGTTGGTGTGGAGGGTGGAGAAGACGAGGTGTCCGGTGAGGGCGGACTGGATGGCGATGGTGGCGGTCTCCTTGTCGCGGACCTCACCGACCATCATCACGTCGGGGTCCTGCCTGAGCAGCGACCGCAGCCCCTGGGCGAAGGTGAGGCCCTTCTTCGTGGCCACCTGGATCTGGCTGATGCCCTGCAGGTGGTACTCGATGGGGTCCTCGATGGTGATGACGTTCTTCTCCTTGGAGTTGAGGCGGTTGAGCACGGCGTACAGCGTCGTGGTCTTGCCGGAGCCCGTGGGGCCGGTGACGAAGATGATGCCGTGGGAGTAGCGGATGAGCCGGTTCATCACCTCCTTGCCCGTCCGGTCCAGGCCGAGCTCCTCGAGCTCGTAGAGCCTCGCGCTCTTGTCGAGAAGGCGCATCACGATGCGCTCGCCGAAGTTCGTGGGGACGGAGGAGATGCGCAGGTCCACCTCGGCGTTGCCCATGCGGATGGTGGCGCGGCCGTCCTGGGGCATGCGGCGCTCGGCGATGTCCATTTTTCCCATGACCTTGACCCGGGAGATGATGGCCTCCTGGACCTGCTTGGGGGGCGAGAGGATGTCGTGGAGGACGCCGTCGATGCGGTAGCGGACCTTCAGCTGCTCCTCGTAGGGCTGGATGTGGATGTCGCTGGCGCGCATCTTCAGCGCCTGGAACAGGAGCATGCTGACCAGTTTGATGATGGGGGCCTTGTTGTGGACGTCGAGGACGTCTTCCGTCACCTCGATCTCCTTGGCGCTTCCCAGGAGTTCCTCCTCGTCCAGATTCTCCAGCGCCTCGTCCACGATGTCGGCCTTCTGCTGGTAGCCGCGGCTGATGAGCGCGGAGATCTCCACGCGGGTGGCCAGGACCGGTTCGATCTCCGCGCCGAGCATCTCGGCCACCTCGTCCATCGGATGGACGTGCAGCGGCGAGGCGGTGGCCACGCGGATCGCGCCGTTCTCCTGCGCCACCCCGACGAGGTTGGCGGACCGGGCGAAGTGGACGGGGACGCGGTTCACGAAGGCGGCCGGCACCTCGAAGGAGGCGAGCTCCTCGTAGTAGGGGATGTCCAGCGCCTCGCCCAGCAGCGGCAGGACCCGGCCCTCCGAAACCAGCCCGCGGGAGACGAGCACCTGGTCGAGCGTCTGCGAGGTCGCGGCTGCGTTCTCGACGCACTCCCGCAGCTTCTCCTCGCTCAGGACGCCCGCTTCGACGAGCTTCCCTCCGATGGTGAGGATCGTCGCTTTCATTCCTCTCCTCCGGCGTCCCCCGGCGTCCAGTAGTCCATCCGCGCGTGGAGCCGGCCCCGCGGGAAGGATTGCATCCTGCGCTCCTCCCGGAAGGCCGCGCGGTAGTAGCGGTCCGTCTCGGAAAAATCGCCCCCCAGGGCCTTGGCCTCGGCGGCCTGCGCCCCGCTCATCTTCTCCAGGTTCTTGAACCCCTTCTCGCGGATGATGTGCGGGGTGATGAAGATGTAGAGGTTCGTCCGCTTCCACTCCAGGTTCGTGCTCTTGAACAGCTCGCCCAGAAGCGGGATGTCGCCCAGAAGCGGCACCTTGGTCACCGTCCGCTGCTGGGAGCGGCTCGTCAGCCCCCCGATGATCACCGTCTTGCCGTCGGGGACCGTGATGACGTTCTTGAGCTCGCGCCGCGTCTTGCTCGGGGGCAGGAGCCCCACGACCGTGCCCCCCGTGGAGATCACCTGCGAGGTGCCGGTGAACTGGCTGATGGACTGTTCCATCTCCAGCCGCAGGTAGTCCCCCTCGCTGATGTGCGGCGTGATCGTGATCTCGATGCCCGCCTCCTGGAAGCCTCCGAAGGAAAGCTGGTTGGACACCGCCGCCGTGGAGGAGGACGTGGCGATCGGAACATTGTCCGTCACCTTGAGGATCGCCTCCTTGTTGTCGTTCGTCACGATCCGGGGCAGGGACATGACGTTCACCGCCGAGTCCGACCCGATCAGGTTCACGATGGCCGGAACCCGCCACTCCTTGCCCCGGTGCAGGCCGAACACCGCCCCCTGGGTCGGCGACGGCAGCTGGCCCCGCGGGATGCCCCCGCCCTGGATCGGGATGCCCTCCTCGCCCACCAGGTTCGAGAACCCGAAGCGCGTCGCGCCGAATCCGCGGACGGAATCGTCCCGCGCCCCGTCCAGCGTGGTCAGCTCCACCCCGAACTTGTATCCCTCCCCCTCGCTCACCTCCAGGACGACCACCTCGATCAGCACCTGCGGCCTGCGGACGTCCAGCGACGCCAGGATCTTCTCGATCACGCCGTACTCGGCCTCCCCGGCCACCACGATCACCGAATTCGTGGTCTTGTCCGGAATGGCGGCGGCGCGTTCCTCCTTGTCGTCGCGCGACAGGCGGCCCGGGCGACCCGCCGCCGCTTGCCGGCTCTGCCCCTGCGGCCCGGGCAGGGCGGCGTCGCCCTCGTCCCCGCCCTCGCCGTAGAGCGCCTCCAGCTGGGTCAGGGAGACCGACTGGAGGAGGTCGTTGATCGTGGCGCTGGCGTCCTCCGCGTTGGAGTGCTTCAGGTGGTAGATGTGGATGCGGCTGGGCTCGTAGTCCAGCTTCACGTCCACGGTCTCCACCAGGCTCTTGAGCCCCTCGATCACCTGGGGCGGGCCCTGCAGGATGATGCTGTTCGTCCTCTCGTCCGGGATGAAGTTCACCGCGGTCTCCTGCGGCCCCTGGCCCCCCGCGCGCTGCTGCCGGTACTGGCGCGTCGTTTCCGAAAAGGCGCGAAGGATGGGCAAAAGGTCCTCCGCGGCGGCGTACTTCAGGAACACGACCTCCAGGGCGAGCGGAGGGCCCGGCACGTCCATCATCCGCATGATGTCCACCATGCGCCTCACTTCCGGCGCGAAGGCGGTGACCACCAGCACCTCTACGTTGGGGATGCCGAAGATGGTCCCGTTCCGGGGATCGATCAGCGGCCTCAGCGCCGACTGGACCGTCATGGCCTGGGCGTAGCGGAGGGGAAAGATCACGGTGACCATGTCCCGGCGCCCCTCGAGCAGCGCCGGATTCTCCAGCACCTGCTCCTTGCTGAAGGTGGGGCCCGGGTAGGCGCGCCCCTGCTGCGTGGGGACGATCTTGGTGACGAAGACGCCGGGCCATACGGGGACGGTCACCATCGTGTGGGCGTGGACTTCCAGCACCGCCTGGAAGATGGAAACCAGCTGCTTCAGGGTCAGCTCCTTCGCGCCGCTGACGGGCACGGGAGCGTTGAGGTTCAGGTTCTGGGGCGGGAGGAGGAAACTCCCGGCGTGATCCTGGACGAGGTCCATCAGGTGCATCAGCCTCATGCCGTGGAAATCCACGGGGATGAGGGTCTCCTCCCGCTTCCGTTTCGGCTCCTTCTCGTCCTGGGCTCTCGCGACGCCGGCGATCGCCATGGAAAAAACCACGGCCAGGAGAACGGCGACCGGTCGTTTCGGCATGGCTCTACTCTCCGATTCTCAGCTCGTACTCCCGGCCTTCCTTGCTCATGGCCACGCGGTCCCACCCCACCCACTCCACCCGGTAGCCGTTCACCGTCTCCCCGGCGCGAAGCGGCCTGGATCGCTCCCCGCCGCCCGCCGCGAAACTCACCACCGCCGCCCGCCCCCACTGCTTCTCGGCGAACGTCCCCTTGAGCTTCATCCCCTTCTCCTCCACCAGAAGCGGCGGCGCCCCCAGCGGACGGTCCGGGTTCAAGCCGGGGCGGACGCGTCCGATCTGCCCCCCGTAGACGAACACCGCTCCCTTGATCTCGGGATTGCGGCTGGAAATCTTCGCCTTGCCGGAGGGCAGCCGGAGCGTGAACTCGCCGTAGGCGGGATGCACCCCGAGCCGCCGCCCGGAACGCGGGCCGTCCTTCCGCACGCGGATACGATGGCTTCCTTTCGCCCAATTCACCGTCAGGCCCATGGGTCCCAGGGCCTGATCCAGGAGGTCGGGGAATTCCTCCCGCGTCAGGGAATTGCAGAGGATCGTGATTCGCTTTCCCTCGAGGGCGCCGGGCGGGGCGTCCATCGAGAGGTCGAGGAGCCGGGAAAGGTGGAGGTTGAGGAACCGGTGAAGGTCGTAGTTCTCGAAGTGCATCGAGAACGTCCCCTGGCCGGGGTTCTGGATCAGCATGTTCTTCATCATGCCGGCCTTCTGCTGGGTCGCCTCGAATTCCTGCCCCTCCAGAAGCGCGGCCTGCGCGGTGGGCGAGGTGATGACGAGGGGCCGGACCTCCCCCCCCCTCTTCCGGGAGGAGGTTTGTTCGATCGGCGCGGACTGGAACCCCCCCTGGATCCGGCCGCGGTCCAGATGGATCACATAGTCCTTGTCGGTCTTTCCGCCGAGCGTCACCTCCGTTCCCCGGCCCCCGTCCTCGTCTCCCGTGAGACGGAGAACCAGGGCGTCCTCGAAAAAGCAGATCCGCAGGCGGCTTTCCGCGCCGTCGACGACGAGACGGTCCCCCCGGAAAAGCGAGTCCTTCGGCTCCGGAGCCCGCGGGCCGGCCGGTCCGGCGGGATCCAGAAGCGCATGGCCGTCGCACTGGACCACCCACGCCACGGGCTCGGTCGCAGGCTGCTCGGTCTCCACGACGGGGGGCGAGACATCGGTGACGCCCCCCGGGCCGCCGTTTCCGGCCCCGGGCCGCCACCCCCCGAAAACGGCCACCGCGAGGAGCACGGCGGCGGCCGCCGCCGCGCCCGCCGGCGCGATCCGTCGAAACCGGAAGGGCCCGGCCACGAGCCCCTGGGAAGCGGCCTGGCGAAGGAGCCGCTTCCGGCGCGACGCCGAGGCGGGCAGGGCGGGAGCCCGGCGCAGCACGCGAAGGCCCTGGCGCAGCTGTTCCTCCTCGAGGCGGCAGGAGGAGCATCCCTCGAGATGCTCTCGCACCCTCGCCGCCTCCTCTGGGGAAAGGTCGTCGAGGATCCAGAGGGTCAGTTTCTCCCGTACGTCCTTGCATTCCATGGCGACACCCCGATTCCGGCCGGCGGGGGGAGCCGGCCCTTCTTTGCGTCCGATCCAGCCGGTCACGTTTCCGGAACGGCTTCCTTCACGATCTCCGCCAGCGATTTCATCGCGTCGTGGATCCGGTACTTCACGGTCCCCAGGGGAGCATTCACCACGCGGGCGATCTCCTCGTAGGGCAGGTTCTGGAAGACCCGCAAGACCAGCACTTCCCGTTTCTTGGGAGGCAATTCCTTCAATGCCCCCCGCACGATTCTTCCCATCTCCCTCTCCGAGGCGTCGAGGCCCGGGTCCTTCGACGGTCCCGGAAGCGTATCCCGCAACGCCCGGTCCTCTTCGCTCGCGCCCTCGAGGGGCACCGTCGAGAGGCCCTTGATCTTCTTCAGACGGTCCAGGCAGAGGTTCCGGGCGATCGTATACAGCCAGGTGGAAAACGCGGCCTTCGGCTCGTAGGTCTTCGCGGCCCTGAGCACCCGCAGGAAGGTTTCCTGGAAGAGGTCCTCGGCCTCGTCCACGTTTCCCACCATCCTGTACAGGAAATTCACCAGCGGTTTCTCGTACCGCTCGAGGAGCGTGGATAGAACCCGCCGGTCTCCCCTTTTCAGGGAAAGCATCAATTCAATGTCCGATCTCCCCTTCATTCGCGAGGCCTCGCTTTCGGGGGCCGGGCCCGTCTGTCTGTTGAACGACGTTCCCGTGCCTGAGTTTGGACGCGGGCGCCGGAGATCGCGGAAACGGCATCCCTCCCTGCACGATCGGCCCTGGCGCCGATCAGGATGCGTGCGAGCAGACGAAGATCATCTCCGCGGAGGCTTCGGGAAAAGGCAGGCAATGATAGTTTCCGTACAGGGCGTCGATCTCGAACCCGGACAGGCGCAGAAGGTACTCCATCTCCCACCGCCACGTCCACCGGAGGCGATAGGGCTCGTACTCCGTGGATTCCAGCGTTCCGTCCGGATCGATCCGCTCGTAGATGAAGGTCCCCCGGATGATCTGCCCGGCGTAATCGTGCGTGTTCCGCGTGTACCGGAGGATCGTGTAGTTGGTTTCCGGCTCGGCGCGCTGCATCTCGAACACCCGGGACAGGTTCTCCTTTCCCGCCAAAAGGCCGATGTCGGGGTTGAAAAGGGTGACCACGAAGACGCCGCCCTCATCGAGATGCTCCCGGACGCAGGCGAGGCAGGACGCCTGGCGTTCGACCGTCAGAAGGTGCTGGAAGCCACGGAAAGGGATGATGATGAGCTTGAACCGGTTCTCCAGGCTGAAATCGGCCATGTCCCCCTTGCAGAGCATGACCTTGCCCTTGATGTCCGGCGTGCGCGTGGCCAGTTTCTTCCGCGTTTTCACCAGCATGGGTTCCGAGTTGTCGAGACCGGTGATTTCGTAGCCCTGGCCCGCCAGGAGAAAGGTCACCCGGCCCGTGCCGCACCCGAGCTCCAGGATGGGGCCCTGGGACTTCCCGGCCATCTGCAACCAGAACGCCTCGTCCCCCACCGTTTCCTGGTTGTACAGGAGGTCGTAGTACTTGACCGTCGCCTGGTATTCCTTCATGCTTCCCCTCCCACAACCTGTCGGTGTTTCCGATTATGAACGGCCGGGCACGGGAAGCCAAGAGCCTTTCGTGGAAGTTCCCGAATTGATAGGCTTTGTGAATGGAACACAAGCAAGCCCTGATGGACCAGCTCCGGAGACTGAAGGACCAGAGGCGCGCCGTCATTCTGGCCCACAACTACCAGCGCCCCGAGGTCCAGGACGCCGCGGACTTCGTCGGGGATTCCCTCGGCCTCTCCCGCCAGGCCGCCGCGTCCGACGCCCGCGTCGTCCTCTTCTGCGGGGTCCACTTCATGGCGGAGACGGCCTCCATCCTCTGCCCGGACAAGACTGTCCTCATGCCCGCCGCCTCCGCCGGGTGCCCGCTGGCCAACACGCTCGACGCCCGGGAGCTGGCCGAGGAGGTCCCCAAGCTCGATGATCCGACCGTGATCACGTACGTCAACTCCACGGCCGAGGTCAAGGCGGCATCCCACATGTGTTGCACCTCCGCCAACGCCGTCCAGGTCCTTCGCGCCGCGGACCCCGACCGCCCCGTCTTCTTCGGACCCGACCGCAATCTCGGGACCTACGCCGCCCGCGAAGCCGGACGACGCGGCGTTTCGATCTGGCAGGGCAGCTGCCCCACCCACGACCGGATCCGGGCGTCCGACATCGAGGAAGCCCGGCGCGATCATCCGGGGGCGCTGGTGGTGGTCCATCCCGAGTGCACCCTCGACGTCATCGACCGGGCCGACCACGTCGCCAGCACCTCCGGCATGCTCGCCTTCTGCGGGGCGTCCGACGCGAAGGAATTCATCATCGGCACCGAGGTGGGCATGCTCCATCCCCTCCGCAAGGCGAACCCGGACAAGACGTTCCATGCCGCCACCCCGATGGCCGACTGCCCGGACATGAAACTGGCCACGCTGCCCAGAATGCTCCGCGCCCTCGAGGAGATGAGCGGGGAGATCCAGGTGCCCGAGGCGATCCGCACCCGGGCGCTGGGCGCCATCACGAAAATGGTCGAAATCCTTCCATGAAAACGACACCGGTCATCCTGCTTTTCCTCCTGGCCTGCCCCGCTCTGGCCCTGGAGGTTCCCGCCAAGGATTTCCCCGAGAAGAGCTGCGGGACCGCGCAGGGCGACTTCTGGAACCTCTGGTCCACGGGGGCCGCGTCCGCCTGGGTCCGGTTTCCCGCCGCGGGGACCTACCGGATCGAGGTGGAGGCGCGCGGCGAGCCGGCGCGCGGCGTCTGGCCGATCCTGCGCGTCCGGCTGGACCTGGAGCCGGTGGGCGAGGTGGTGGTGGCGAAGAGGAAGGCGGGGACGTTCCCGTTCGAGACGCACATCGAGGCCGGCACGCGGCGGCTGTCCCTCCAGTTCACCAACGACTACTTCGATCCCGGCCGGGAGGAAGACCGGAACCTCCATCTGGGGCGCGTCCGGATCGTGCCGGCGGAAGCGGGCATCGCGCATCCGTCGCTCGCGTCGGCTCCCGACTGGCGGAAGGAAGCGGACGCGGGGATCGAGAAGCACCGCAAGGGCCGGCTGGTGCTCGAAGTGGAGGACGCCTCGGGGGCGCCGGCGCCGGAGGTGCAGGTTCGGGCGTCGCTGGTCCGTCACGCGTTTCCCTTCGGCTGCGCGTTGAGCTCCGGACTGGCGCACGAGGGCTGGTCGGAGAGGGACCGCCGGATGTACACGCGTCTTTTCCCGGATCTCTTCAACCACGCGGTCCACGAGAACGCCCTGAAGTGGCACGTGGTGAACCGCCGGGGGCCGGTGTCCGACTTCGGGGACGCGGACCGGATCCTGTCCTGGTGCGAGGCGCGGTCCATTCCGATGCGGGGTCACTGCCTTTTCTGGGCGAGCCGGCGTTGCATTCCGCGTTTCGCTTCCGCGCTCGACGACGAGGATCTGCGGGGCGCGATCTTCCGCCGCATCGAGGAGGTGCTCGAGCGGTACGGGGGCCGGATCACGGATTTCGACATGAACAACGAGATGATCCACAACGACTGGTTCGCGAAGCGGCTGGGCGAGGGGATTCGCGTGGAGATGTTCCGCAAGGCCCACGAGGTCGCGCCGGACACGCCGATGTACGTGAACGATTTCGCGATCCTGTCGGGCGCCCATCTCGACCGTTACGTCGAGCACATCCGGGGTCTGATGGAAGCGGGCGCGCCCGTGGGAGGGATCGGGTGCCAGGGTCACTTCGGCGCGCCGGGGCCGGATCCGCGGGTCGTGAGGATGGCGCTGGATCGCCTGGCGTCCTTCGGTCTCCCGATCAAGATCACGGAGTTCGACATCGATTCCGCCGACGAGGAGGAGCAGGCCAAGCGTCTGGAGGCGTTTTACCGGGTCTGTTTCGGCCATCCCGCCGTGCAGGGGATCCTGATGTGGGGGTACTGGGCGGGGGCCCACTGGCGGCCGCGGGGGGCCCTGTTCCGGCGGGACTGGAGCCCGAAGCCCGCGGCCGAGGCGTACCTGCACCTGGTGCATCAAACGTGGCGCACGCTGCTGGAGGGATCGACGGACGAGGGGGGGCGTTTCGAGGGGCAGGCGTTCTTCGGGACCTATCGCGTGACGCTCAGGGCTCCCGGCCGCGATGCGGCGGTTCAAGAGATCGTTTTTTCGCGCGAGGATGCGGGAGAGCGCCTTCGGATCGCGCTCCGGTAACAACCTGTTGAGGAAGGACCGATGCGCAGACATCTTCTTGGCTGGGTGCTGGTGGCGGCGGTGTTTTCGGCCGCGGCACGGGCGGGGGAGACGCCGGCCGAACCGGGCAACGTCGAGGCCGAGGTCCAGCGTTTGCTGGACGAGGGCTGCGCGGCATCGGCGGAGGGGAGGTACTTCGAGGCGCTGGACCGGTTCGAGAAGGCGGAGTCGCTGGCGCCCGAGGATTCCCGTCCTCCCACCTACCGGGGGATGATCTACATCGGCATCTGGCGTTACGACGAGGCGCGGGAAGCTCTGATGCGCGGTCTTTCGCTGGACGCGAAGAACGTTCCCGCCCTGACCTGGCTCGGGCGTTGCGAGATCTACGATCTGGAGTACGCGCGATCGTTTGCGTGGCTTCAGAAGGCGCTGGATCTCCAGCCTTCGAACCCGGACGTGCTGGCGGTGCTGGGCCTGTTGTACATCCATCTGGACGAGCTGGACCGCGCGGAGGGGTTCCTCGAGCGATCGCTTTCGCAGAACGAGACGCACGATTTCGCCCACGTCTGCCGGGCGCACCTGAAGATCCTCCGCAAGGACGCGAGGGCCGCGGCGCGTGAATTCGCGCGCGTTCTCAAGCGGAACCGGTGGAGCGCTTCGGCGTACGTAGGACTGGGACAGGCGCTGAGCCACCTGGACCGCCGCCCGGAGGCGCTGATGGTCCTGAACGAGGGCCGGAAGCGCAATCCCCACCTGCCGCCCGTCCACAGCACGCGCGCGTTCGTCTTGTACAAGCTGAAACGGGTGGGCGAGGCGATGGCGAGTTACCGCAAGGCGCTGGCCCTGGACCCGTGGTACGCCGGGGGTCACGGCATCTATCCCTTCTTCCCGGCGAAGGATTCGGAGAACCGGTTTCCCGCCGGCGAGGCGGGGGAGGCCCTCAAGGAGGCGGTGAAGGCGATGCGGGCGGGGGACGCGCGGCGGGCGGCGGAGAAGGCGGCGGCGGCGGTATGGGGGGCGGAGGAGAACGTCTTCGCGTGGCTGCTCCGGGGCGCGGCCGCCTACGCGCTGGAGACGCCCGACACGGCGCTGCGGTGCGCCCGAAAGGCGATCGAGCTGGAAGCGGAGGCGCCGCTTCCCCACGTGCTCTTCATCGCCGGGCGGAGCATGAAGCAGGAGATGAAGAAGCTGGAACTCTCGAAGGAGGACTTCCACGAGCGGTTTTCCTCGCTCGCGGATCCGCCGGTGCCGGGCATCGAGCGGGTGTTCACGAACTTCTCTTCGCTGACGCCCGACGGGCGCAAGGTGGTCCGTCTGGCGGTGGCGCCTCTCGCCCACTATCTTCCGAAGCTGGAAGAGGAGGGGGTGCGGCACTACATCCTGCCGCTCTACCGCCACCTGACGGACGTGCCGGCCATGTCGCCGTGGAAGGGGAAGCCGACGTTCGACGGCCGGATCTACGACGGGGTGCGGGGGGCCGCGGGCAAGGTCGCGGTGACAGGCGTGGAGACGCTCTGGGCCACGACGCGCATGGGGCCGAGCACGATCGCCCACGAATTCGCCCACCAGATCCACCGGTACGCGGTGGGCGGGGAGATCGAGTCGGAGATTTCCCGTCTCTACAAGAAGGCGAAGAAGGAGGGCTGCTGCCTGGACTACTACGCCGCAGAGAACGAGATGGAGTATTTCGCCCAGGGGTACGAGGCCTTCCTCTCGCCGTTCAAGCGGCCGACGAGCTCCGAAACGGCGAAGAACACGCGCGCGGATCTGCAAAGGAAGGACCCCGGCCTCTTCCGGCTCCTGATGCGGCTCACGCGGGGCTGGGAGGCGCCGGAGGGGAAACGGAGGTAGACGCCGAGAGGGGGGGCGCGAGGGGGTTGACATTCCGGAGAGGGGGGCCCTATGCTTTCGGCGGACGCCCCGGCGGGGATCCGTCCGGGAAGGGCCGGCCGGTTGTGGAGCGAACCGCGGCATGAAAGTCGTCTTCTGGGGTACACGGGGATCGATTCCGACGCCGGGGCCGGGCACGCTGAAGTACGGCGGGAACACCCCCTGCGTGGAAGTGCAGGCGGCCGGCACGCGGATCGTGATCGACGCCGGCACGGGAATCCGGAACCTGGGCCGGTCCATCCAGACCTCGGAGGAAGAGGCGCCCGAGGTCCATCTCCTCATCAGCCATTCCCACTGGGACCACATCCAGGGGTTTCCCTTCTTCGCGCCGGTGTTCAACCCGAGGGCCCGGATCCTGGTCTACGGCTGCCAGGGGACGGGAAACCAGGTGGAAAAGGTCCTGAGCATGCAGATGGACGACGACTACTTCCCCCTGAGCTTCCGGGAGCTGGCCGCGGAGATCCGCTTCGTGGAGATCGAGAAGGATTCCTTCACGGTGGGGGAGGCGGAGGTCGATTCGATCTTCCTGAACCATCCCGGCCTGGCGCTCGGGTTCGCCATCCGCGCCGGCGGGAGGAAGATGGTGTACGCCAGCGACACGGAACCGTTCCGGGACCTCCTGACGGCCGAGGAGGGCGACGTCAAGGGCCGCATGAGGCCCTACGTGGAGTCCCTCGACCGGAAGATCATCGATTTCGCCCGGGATGCGGACGTCTTCGTCATCGACGGCATGTTCACCGACGAGGAATACCGCCAGAAACTCGGCTGGGGGCATTCCTCGGTGTCGGACGCCGCGGCCGTGGGCCTGTCCGCCGGCGCGAAGCGCCTCTTCTTGTTCCACCACGATCCCGCCCACGACGACGCCTTCATCGACGACATGGTGGCGGGCGGTCGCGCGATCGTCCGGGAGGCCGGATCGACCATGGAGATCTCGGGGGCCATGGAAGGGGAAAAGATCGAGTTCTGAAGGTGAACCATGGCGAAAGGCAAGCGAGCCGTCGGACTGAACAAGCCCTGCCCGCGCTGCGGCCGGGAGGTCCCCGCCGCCTTCGTGTCCCCCATCCAGGAGGGACTCTGCGGAAAATGCACGGACGAGCTCCAGCGCCAGCGCAAGGACGCCAGGCCCTCCGCCTCGACGAGGCTCGTCCGCAAGGTGCCCGGCGGAGGCCACACGATCATCGGGTTTCTCGCGGGGATCGCCGTCGGCATCCTGGCCTGCCTGGCCCTGGCCGTGTTCGCGGACGCGTTCTGGGGGGACCTCGTGGAAGGCATCCGGGGCATGATGGGCCGCTAGAAGGTCATTGGCCATTCGTCATTCGTCATGGGTCATGGCCAGGGCCAAGTGACCAGTGACCCCGAAGCCCGCGCTTATTTATTCCACGGCCAGCGCACGGACGACCAGGACCGCCTTGTGCTCCGGCGTCGGATCGAAGTTCAACGTGTCCAGCTCGGCGCTCCACTCGAGCTGCGGATCGACCCAGTGCCCCTGCTGGACGACGTACTCCCGCCGCGCGGGTTCGCCGAATTCATGGGCGATGGAGCCGTCCGGTTTGAGGACCTTGAACTCGGTGAGCGCGAACTTCAGTCCCTTCTCGGGCGCGTTGTGACAGAAGAGCTCCCCCTGGAACCCGGCCGATTCCTGCTTCTGTCCCCGGCCCGTCCGAAGGAGCAGCCCCCGCACAAAGGGCGTCCTCGACTCGTCGACGATGCCCTGGGGGTCCAGAAGCCGGATCTCGAAGGGGATTTCCGCGGCCCCCGGCACCACCATCGCCTTCAGCGTGACCGTCCACATCTTGATGCCGATCGAGTTCTTGTCCGCCGTCCACGCGAGCCTCCCCACCTCCTCGCTCTGCATGCCGCCCTCGCCGGTGGCCTCGCCGAGCTCCCGCTTCTTCCGGGCCAGCACGGCCATCAGCTCCAGGACCTTCTTCCACCGGAGCTCGTCGTGGTGCGTCGTGGAGGGACTGCTCAGGATCCTCGCCACCTGGCGGCGAAAATCCATCTCCGCGATGATCTCCTTGCCCGGCAGGACCGCCTTCTGGCCCTGCAGGAGATGGTACTGCGCCTCCTCGAGGATCTTTCTCCCCTCGCCCTCGTAGGGCTCCTCGTACGTGTCGTGGAGGGCGTTCAGAAGCCGGCTGTAGTTGAAGAAGATCATGTCGAACTCGGAATCGCCGATCATGTGCCGGGCGGTCCGGTGCTTCAGGGTCTCCCCCGTGTCGAGCTTCTCGTTCATCCACTGGATCAGCACGAGAAGCCCGTCCATCACCCCGTCCCGCTCGACCTCGAACCGGTTCTTCAGCGCCTCCGCCCTCTCGACGCGCTCGTCGAGACGGGCCGAATCCACCGGGTCGGCTTCCAGGGCCTCGCCGATCTCGTACGCCGCCTCGTTGCTCTTGCGGTCGAGGTAGAGGACCTCGATCTTGAAGAGCTGCCGCAACAACTGGTAGCCCATCTTGTCGCGGGGCAGCGTGTAGCCGCCGTCCGTGGCGTCCCCGTACCGGCTCCCCACCGCTTCCCCGACCTGGCCGATGTCCATCCCCCCCGTCAGAATGTCCGTCACCCCCGCCGCGAACGTGGACGACGCCTCGATGTGCTCGAAGCGGTCGTGGTTCCGGTGCTCGTAGGTGACCGCGACCGTCGCCCCGTCGGGGATGTTCTCGGAACCCTCCACCCGCATGATCCGCGTCGGCTCGAACCGCCCCCCCGTTTCCACCTTGTAGTCGAACGCCGAATGGCACTTCGACCCGTCCTTCAGCGTCACCTCGATCGTCTCCTCGAGCACGCCCGGCTCCGACAGGGGCTCGGGTTCCGCTCCCTCGAGGACCAGCGGCTCGTCCTTCGTCACTTTCGTGCGGCTGTTGTACGCGTAGAGCGAGAACTCCAGGAGCATGGGATAGTAGTAGAGGTCCATCACCCGCGTGCTTCCCATGAACTTGAAGGCGACGAACTCGGCGCCTTTCAGCTCCCCCCACGGGACCATCTCGAAGTACTTCAGCACCTTCTCGTTCGTTTCCAGCGCGTCCCGGAGCGGCTGGCACGCTTCGTCCATCTTCTCCCAGTTGCCCAGGTACTTGGAACTCTCCGACTTGGACGTCTCGATCGCCTTCAGGCTCGGGGACTTCACGATGTAGGGGGGCACGAAGTCCAGCGCCAGGGAGGCCAGGCAGCACACCATGACCACGGGGGCGAGGATCAGGCCGCCGAGGCTCCGGAAGAACCACCCCTTCCCCGTCGTGGTGATCAGCATGGCCAGGGCATAGAACCCCATCCCCAGCAGGAAGAGGTAGTTCTCCTGCTGGAACTTGAGCATGAAGAAAACGCCGGCCCCGAGTCCCAGAACGCCCAGGAGCAGCGCCCCGCCCCGGCCCCACCGGCCGTGGCCCATCAGGAACAGGAAGCTCACCGCGCCCCAGAGGAACAGCCCCGCCTGGAGGTAGTGCACGGACCCCACCAGGATCGAAACCACGAAGTCCCCCGCGAAGTAGAGGGAGAGGAAAAGGGTGAGCAACGCCCCGATCAACACCGGAAGCCGTCGCTGCGTGAGCCGCACCGACTTGGGGGGTTTGGCCTCCTTCGCGGCTACTTCCCGGGTTCCCCGCCGCTTGGTGTCCTTCCCCTTCATCCGGGAGGTCTTCCTTCGCGGCGCCTTGCCCCGGCCGGACGCGCCCTTCTTCGGCGCCTTGCCGCCGGCGGCTTCCTCCGGCGCGGCGGCGGGTACTTCCCCGCCCGCGGTGCCTTCCTCCGCCCCCCCCGGCGCGCTCTCGGGCGCCACGGGGGGCGCCGTCTCCGCCGGCGGCTCTTCCCCGCCCACGCCGTCCCCCGCGGCCTCCGGCGTCTCCGCGGCCGGTTCCGCCTGGGGTTCCGGCGGCTCTGCCGGCGTTTCGACCGGCTCCGCCTGGGGTTCCGGCGGCTCTGCCGGCGCTTCGACCGGCTCCGCCTGGGGTTCCGGCGGCTCTGCCGGCGCTTCGTCCGGCTCCGCCTGGGGTTCCGGCGGCTCTGCCGGCGTTTCGTCCGGCTCCGCCCGGGGTTCCGGCGGCTCTGCCGGCGCTTCGTCCATGGCCGCCCGGGGTTCCATCGGTGCCGGCGGGGCCTCGTCGGATTCCGGGGGCGCTTCGGGCAAGGATGCAGGCGCGGGGGGAGGGGCGACAGGAGGCTCTCCGGTTTCCTTCTCCGCGGATTCTTCCTCTTCCCCTTCCCCTTCCTCTTCTTCCACGACGTATTCGTACTCGGAAGGATCGACTTCCTCCAGCGCACCCCCGCACTGGGGACAGGCTGTGGAACCCTCTTCGACCTCGATTTCGCAACGGAGGCAGATGAGCATGGGGCACTCCTGAATGGGCCGGACGCGCCTTGCGGTTCGGCATGATTCTCGAGGCGCCACGACGGTTCCCACGGCCGCCTCTAAAGCGGATCAACGTATCACATCAGCCCCGGTTCGATCAACTCCCTCCGTGTTCGAGCCCGTACCGCTCGATCTTCTTCCTGAGTCCCAGGCGCGACAGGCCGAGGATCTCCGCGGCCTTGGTCTTGTTCCATTTGGTCTCGCCCAGCGTTTCCCGGATCATCTTCCGCTCCACCTGCTCGACGACCTGCCGCAGCGTCTGCGCCCCCCCGGCGGGGGCGGCCGGGGCTTGCGCCCGGGAGGAAGCGCGGATGTGGGGGGAGAGGACCTCGTCGTCGATGTCCCCCACGGACAGGGCCACCATGCGCCGGATCTCGTTCTCGAGTTCCCGGACGTTTCCGGGCCAGTCGTACGCGACGAAGGCGCTGAGGACCTTTTCCCGGATCTTCTTGGGTCTGCATCCGGCCTCGCGGATGGCGTTGTCCAGGAAGTGTTCGACCAGCGGGATGATGTCCTCCCGGCGGTCCCGCAAGGGGGGGATGCGGATGGTGACGACGTTGAGGCGGTAGAAGAGGTCCTCCCGGAACTGTCCCTGGCGGACCAGCTCGTCCAGATCCTTGTTCGTGGCGGAGAGGATCCTCACGTCGATGCGGGTCTTCTCCTTGCCCCCGACGGGCCGGATCTCGCCTTCCTGGAGGACGCGGAGGATCTTCTTCTGCATGTCCGCGCTCATGTCCCCGATCTCGTCGAGAAAGAGGGTCCCCCCGGTGGCGACCTCGAAGAGGCCCTTCTTGTTCCGCTGGGCGCCGGTGAACGCCCCCTTGACGTAGCCGAACAGTTCGGATTCGAGGAGCGTCTCGGAGATGGCCGCGCAATTTTCGGAGACGAAGGGGCGGTCCTTCCTGGGGCCGTTGAAATGGATGGAGCGCGCGATGAGCTCCTTCCCCGTGCCGCTTTCCCCCTGGATGACGACGGGGACGATCACGTCGGTGATGCGGTCGAGGATGCGGAAGATCTCCTGCATCTTGGCGGACTTGCCGATGATGTTCCCGTAGTCGTACTTCAGCGAGAGCTGGCCCCGGCTCTCCTCCAGCTCCTCCCGGACGGTGTTGAGTTCCTCCGTCTGCCGGGCCACCCGGTCCTCGAGCTCCCGGTTGAGGCGCGCGATCGTGTCGTGGGACTGCTTGAGTTCCTCGTGGCTGGTCTCGAGCTCCGCGCGCGTGGTGGCGTTGTTCAGGGCCACGGCGGCCTGGGCGCTGAAGACCTCCAGCAACTCGATGTCCCGCTCCCCGAACACGGATTCATGATAGGTGTTGTCGATGTACAGGGCGCCGACGAGCTCGTCGCCGAAGATCAGCGGCGTGCAGAGAACGGACAGCAGGCGCAGGTCCCGAACGCTCTTGGCCCCGCGGAAGCGCTTGTCGGTCTGGGCGTCGGCGGAGATGACGGTCCGCTTGCTCTGGAGGACCTCCGAGGCGATATGGTGGCTGATCTGGAGCTCGGGGTGATCGATCGTCTCGCCCTCGGCGGTGTGGGCGAGGCGGAACTTCATCTCCCCGTCCTCCAGGAGGATGAGGAACCCCCTCTCGGAACAGGTCAGCTCGATCGCCGTGTCCAGGATGATCGTGAGCAGCCTCTCCAGCTGCCCCTCGGCGTTCATCCGCTTGGTGACCTCGAAGATCCGGAAGATCCGCTCGTCGGCGGAAAGGAGGGCGTCCTTGTCGGCGGGTGGGTCCCCGCCGGGGTCCCGTTTCCGACGCATCGCCTTCGTGGGTCCCCGGACCGGCCGGACCTTCTCGGTGGGGGCGGCCGCCACCGGCGGCTCGTGCGGGACCGCGTCCCGGAACACCAGCTCGGTCATGCCGATGGCGATGCGGTCCCCGTCCTCCAGGACCTTCTCGTTCACCTCGTCGCCGTTCAGGAGCGTCCCGTTGAGGCTTTCCAGATCCCGGAGGCGCCACCCCCCTTCCGGGACCGGTTCGATCACGCAGTGCCGGCGGGAGGCCTTGTGATCCTCCAGGGGGATCTGGTTGTCGGCGGACCGGCCGACGAACACCTTCTCGGATGTGAGGTCGAAGGTCTTCGTCGCCCCCGACGGCTCGATCAGGAGCAGAAAAGGCATGGTCGTGCGGCTACCCTTCCTTGCCGTCCTCGTCGGAGGGGTGTTGTTTCGCCCACCACTCCCTCCATTCCTTCAGCGTCTCGTCCATCCCGCTCTTCGTCGAGTTGTCGCGCCACTCCGCGATCCGTACCCCCGTCCACCGCGCCAGAAGGTCGATCATGTCCTCGAAGACGGCGCTCTCGTCGGTGTCCCCCCCGGAGAACCTCTCCCGGCAAAGTTCGAGCCCCTTCAAGATCGCCTCCACGGCTTCCTCGCCGTGCTCCTCGGAGACGTCGGGCCACTCCCGCTTGAACTTCTTCAACCACTGGACAGCGTTCGCCCGCTCGATGTACTGCTTCGAGGCGTCGGTGAGAATCCCGAGAAGGGGGTCCAGCCCCTCCTTGCCCCCGTGGAGCAGCGCCCCCTGGGCTCCGTAGACCCGAAGCGCGGCCACGGGAAGATCGAGCACCTTCTTCCAGAACCCGATGCCCACCTCTTTCGCCACCCGCAAGAGGACGGCAAGGGCCGCCTGGCGCTTGCGGAGAGGGGCCTCCGAATTCAGGGCCAGTTCCTTGTAGGGTTTGAAGGGATCCTGGATGCGCTCCAGCTCCTCGGACGCCCACGTCCCCAGCTGGGACCCCTCCTCGACGGCCACGCACGCCTTCAGCGCGTCCTCGGCCAGCTTCACCTGCTGCTCGTAGATCGCCCCGGCCTTGGGCGCCGCCTTCCCGCCGGAAGCGATGTCCCGGGCGTAGAGCCGGTGGAGCATGTACTTCACCAGCCAGGCCCGCTGGCTCTCCGGCGCGCGCTCGAGGGCGTTCTCGACCTCCTCCAGCCCGGCCTCCCAGGCCTCCTGCCGCCCCCGCAGCTCCGCCAGCGCCAGAAACGGCCGGTAGGAGCCGGAGAACTTCGTCTTGGCCTGGCGGAGGATCATCTCCGCCTTGTCGAGGTCCTCGATCTGCACGAGGAAATCAGCATATTCCAGGAGGCCGTAGAGCAGGGGGACCGAAGGGTGCTCCAGTTGCGCCAGCGCCTCCTTCACCTTCGCCTCGTTCTTTTCGGCGGCCCACGTGAGCGCGATGCCCTTCCAGGCCGGCAGGAGGTCCGCGTCCTTTTCCAGGGCCCGATCGAACCAGTCCCGCGCCTGGGGCAGCTTCTTCTGGTGGTAGAGGGCGAAGCCGTACATCACCATGTAGCGGCCGTCCCCGGGATGGGCGTCCACCGCGTCCCTGAACGTCTGGTAGACCTTCTCCTCCATCACGGCCTTCCCCTGGGAAGCGTCCAGATCGATCTGCCTCGACAGCTGCAGGATCCCGTTCTCGATGAAGTCGATCTTCTCCCCGATCGCCCGGGCTCGCGAGGTTTCCCGGGCCGGGGCCGGCGAGGGGGACGCCTTCCCGTTGCCGGACGGCGCGGGATCGCTCTCCGTTTCTCCGGAGGCCGTCACCTCGTCCGCCCCGCCGGGGTTCTTCGTCCCCCCGGCCTCGGACTGGCAACCCTGGCATCCGAGGAAACCGATCACCGCAAGAATGGAGAGAACGCCCGGAAGGACCATCGCGGCCGGGATCCTGGATGGCTGTCGTCGTGGGTCCATGCTCGTCCCCGTCTTCTCGTCAAGGATGGTAGCGAAACGCCTCTCGACCCCCCGCATGCGAATCCTTGCCGCTCCGAGAAGGGTGGTCAAAAGGTGTCAAGGAAGTCGCGCTATTCTAAGACCCTGGCGTCAGGCGCACAAGGGATGTTTGCGGAAGGGAAAGGCCGAAGAGGTTCCCCCGCAAGAGGCGGAGACCCCGCAGCTCGATGGCCTTCCGCCATGATGCAAGCGGCGGGGAGCCCTCACGGAACCCCGGCGTTCCCGCGGCCCTCGCCGGCCGCCTCGCGGAGCGCCCTAACGAGCAGCGACCGGGCCGCCTTCGGATCGGCCCGGCCTCCCGTCTCCCGCATGATCACCCCCATCAGGTGCCCCACGGCCTTGGCCTCCTTGCCGCGACGGACGTGCTCCACCGCCCGCGGATGTTCCGCCACCACCCCGGCCACCACGCGCGACAGCCTCGAAGCGTCGCGAAGCTGCTCCAGCCCCTTCTCCTTCCGCACCGCGTCCACCGGACGACCCGTCGAGGCCGCTTCCGCAAGGCAAGCCCGGGCCTGGGCGGGGTTCAGGCCCCCTTCCTCCACCAGACGGAGCAGCCGGGCGATCTGTTCCGGGGGCACGGGGAAGTCCTGCATCCGCCAGCCCTTCTCGTTGAGCAGCCGCCGCACCTCTTTCTGATAGAAGCGGCTCACGTCCGCGGGGCGGGGATAGGCGCGCACGCAAGCCTCGAAGGCGTCCGCCAGCGCCCGCTCCTCCGTGAGGATCCCGGCCTCGGCGGCGTCGAGCCCGTACGCCCTCTCGAAACGGCGCCGTCTCGCCAGGGGCAGCTCCGCAAGCCCCCCGCGGATTTCCTCGACCCAGCCCGCGTCCAACCGCACGGGGGGGATGTCCGGCTCGGGGAAGTAGCGGTAGTCGTGCGCCTCCTCCTTGGATCGCATGGGCCTCGTCTCCCCCCGGCCCTCGTCCCAGAGCAGGGTCTCCGGACGCACCCGCCCCCCCGCTTCCAGGATCCCCCGCTGGCGCTCTGCTTCCCGCCGCAGGGCGCGCTCCACCGCGCCGAACGAGTTCAGGTTCTTGATCTCCGTCTTCACCCCCAAAGCGTCCGCGCCGGCCGGGCGCAGGGATAGATTCGGCTCCCCCCGGAGACTGCCCTCCTCCATGTTCGCGTTCGAGACCTCCAGGGTCCGCAAGAGCCGCTGCAGCGCCTGCAGAAACGCCTTGGCCTGGGAAGGCGAGCGGAAATCCGGCTCCGTCACGATCTCCACCAGCGGCGCGCCGGCGCGGTTCAGGTCCACCAGGCTCGATCCCCCCTCGCGGCCGTGGAGGTTCTTTCCCGCGTCTTCCTCGAGGTGGACGCGCCGGATCCGGACCGGAAGGATCCCCTCCTTGGGAAGGTCCACCTCCATCCGGCCGTCCACGCCGAGCGGTTCGTCGTACTGGGTGATCTGGTAGTTTTTCGGGAGATCGGGATAGAAGTAGTGCTTCCGGTCGAACCGGGTAGAGCGGCCGATGCGGCAGGACAGGGCCAGGCAGACCCGTAGACCGAGCTCGAAGGCCCGGCGGTTCGGCACGGGGAGGGAGCCGGGAAGGCCGGCGCAGACCGGACAGGCAAGCGTGCCGGGCGCCGCGCCGAACCGGTTCGCGCAACCGCAGAACATCTTGCTCCGCGTGGCCAGCCGCGCGTGGACCTCGACGCCGATGACCATCTCGTACGTGGTCGACATCATGTCTCCCCGTCCAAAAGCCGCGCCCCCCCCCTCGCCTTCTCCACTGCCCGCCCGATCCGGAGGATCGTCCCCTCCTCGAACGGGCCGCCGAGGATCTGCACGCCCGCCGGAAGACCGTCCCCGGCCTTCCCGGCCGGCACGGAAACCGCCGGCAGTCCGGCGAGATTCGCCGATACCGTATGGACGTCCTCGAGGTACATGCGCACGGGATCGTCGACGCGCTCCCCCAGCCGGATGGCCCGATGGGGGCACGTGGGACCGATCAGGGCGTCCAGACCCGTCGCGAAGGCCCGCTCGAAATCGCGGCGGACGAGCGTGCGGATCCGCGCGGCCTTCCGGTAGTAGGCGTCGGCGTAACCGGCCGAGAGGACGAAGGCGCCGAGGAGGACCCGCCGCTTGACTTCCAGGCCGAAGCCCCGGCCCCGCGAGCCTGCCACCAGCGCGGCCGCCGACGACGCCGGCGCGCGGAAACCGTAGCGAACGCCGTCGTACCGCGCCAGGTTCGAGGACGCCTCGGCCATGGCCGTGACGTAGTAGGCGGTTGCGGCGTAGGCCGTGTGGGGAAGGGAGCAGGGGACCACCTCCGCCCCCTGATCGCGCAACGCCTCGGCGGCTCCGCGCACGGCGCGCTCCACCTCGGCATCGAGACCTTCGCCCATGGATTCCTCCATGAGCCCCAGGCGCAATCCCCTCACCCCCCTTTCCAGATCCGCCCGGTAGTCGGGCACCGGCCGGGAAGAGGACGTGGCGTCCCGCGGATCGCGTCCCGCCAGCGCGTTCATCATGAGCGCGGCGTCCCGCACCCCCCGCGCCAGGGGACCGATCTGGTCCATGGAGGAGGCGTAGGCCACGAGACCGTGCCGGGAAACCCGGCCGTAGGTGGGTTTGAGCCCCACGATCCCGCACAGGGAAGCGGGCAACCGGATCGAGCCTCCCGTGTCGGACCCCGTGGCCAGACAGGCCATGCCGTCGGCCACGGCGGCCGCGGAGCCCCCGCTGGATCCCCCCGGCGTCCGCTCCGGGTCCTGGGGGTGCCGGACGGGTCCGAAGGCGGAATGCTCGCAGGAGGAGCCCATGCCGAATTCGTCCAGGTTCGTCTTCCCCACGATGATCCCGCCTTCTTCCTGGATCCGCTCGACGACGTGGGCGGCGTAGGGGGGGCGGTAGCCGTCGAGCATGGCCGACCCGGCCGTGGTGGGCGTGCCGGCGGTGCACTGGTTGTCCTTCACGGCCACGGGAACCCCGAGAAGCCAGCCCGGCGGGCCGCCCCGGCGGACCCGCTCCTGCACGCGTTCGGCGGCCCGGAGAGCCCCCGCCTCGTCCGTGTACAAGAAGGCGTTGATCCGCGGATTGCGGGAGCGGATCCGTTCCAGGGTCCGTTCCACGACCTCGACGGGATCGATGTCGCCGGTTGCCGTTCCTTCCCGGATCCGTTCCGCGGTCCACCCGATGGGATCCATGGCTTTTCACCCCCCCTCCAGGATGTCGGGCACGCGGAAGAAGCCGCCGGAGGCGTCGGGGGCCTGGGAAGCGAGGTCGGCGGCCGGCAAGGAAGGCCGGATGTCGTCCTCGCGGAGGCCGTCCCCGGGGACCTCCTCCAGTGCCGGGGGCTCTTCGCCGTCCACCTCCAGCCGGCGGAGGCGATCGAAGTAGGCGAGGATCGTCCGGATGTCCTCGAGAAGGCGGTCCTTCTCCGCGGAGGAGACCTCGATGCCGGCGAGGGAGGCGATCCGCTCGACCAGCGCGTCGTCGACGGGGATGTCCATGGTCGTCCTCGGTTCGCTTTCCAATCCGATGGGCAAAATCCAATGTTGCAAAAACAGGGGGATTTTTACACCCTGAGACGGAAGATCCTCGGCGGGAAAAGCCGTCCGTCCCCCCCCCTCCGAGACCGGGAGCCGGTTGCATGGCTAACAAGCCCTCGAAGAAACCGGGCGAAGGCACGAAACGCCGCGCGCGGGACGCGGCGGGAGCGGGGACCCGAAAATCGAGGAAAGCCCCGACCTGTCCGCACTGCGGCAAGGTCTACGAGGGCCCCGCGCCTCCGCCGGGGGAGATCCTCTTCTGTCCCGCCTGCAATGCCGCGATTCCCGTGGCCCCACCCGGGAAAGCCAGGAAGAAGACGACGCGGAAAGTCGGCCCGGCTCCCGCGAAAGGCGGGACGCCCCCCCCGCAGAAGAAGGACGCCCCCACGAGGACGTCGAAGGAGACGACCGTCCTGGTCTGCCCCACGTGCAAGAAGCAGTACACGTTTGACGATTTCAAGGCGGGGGACATCCGGTTCTGCGAGACGTGCGACGCCTCTCTGGTCGTGAAGAAGAAGGAGGGGGAGGTCCAGAAGGTCCTGGGCAACTACGAGATTTTGGAGGAAGTGGGGCGGGGCGGCATGGCGGTGGTCTACAAGGCCCGGCAGAAGGGCCTGGACAGGATGGTGGCGCTGAAGGTCCTTCTGGCCGGAGAGACGGCCTCGGAAGCGATGGTGGAGGATCTGCACCGGGAAGCGCAGTCCGCGGCGAAGCTGCGCCATCCCAACATCGTCACCGTATTGGATGTGGGGATGTTCAAGAACCTCCACTACATCGCCATGGATCTGGTGGAAGGCAAGTCGCTGAGCGATCTGGTGGGGAAGAGGCGGTTCATGGGCCGGGGGGGGGCCGTGCTGATGGCCAAGGTCGCCCGCGCCATCGAGCACGCCCACGAGGAGGGCGTCGTCCACCGGGACCTCAAGCCGTCCAACATCCTGCTGGGGAAGAAGGACGAGCCGCAGGTCATGGATTTCGGTCTGGCGAAGGAGAGGATGGGCAAGGGGGTCGCCGGCGAGGGGGTGGCGGGGACGCCGGAATACATGGCGCCGGAGCAGGCCCGGGGCGAGGAGGTCGACCGCCGGACGGACGTGTTCGGCATGGGCGCCGTCCTGTACGCCCTGCTGGCGGGGCGCCCACCCTACCGGGGGGAGAGCGTCCAGGAGACGCTCGCTGCCTCCCGCGAAGGGACGGTCGCGCCCCCGCGGGAGGTGAACCCGTCCGTGCCGCCGGACCTGGAGGCGATCTGCCTCAAGGCGATGGCGCGGGAGAGGGAGGACCGGTATCCGTCGGCGCGGGCGCTGGCCGAGGACCTGGAGAGGTACCTGAAGGGGCAGGTAGCCACGGCGTACGCCGCTTCCTTCCCGGAACGGGTCCTTCGGGCCGTGAAGAGGAATCCCCTGCTGCTGTTCGGATCGGCGGGCGGGTTGCTGCTGGTCATGATCGTGGTGGCGGCGGTGGCGCTGGGGGGCGGTGGATCCGGGGACGGGTCCGGCGGGGCCTCTTCGGGGGCGCCCGAGGCCCCAGAGGAGGAGGAGGACGCGGACGCCCGGGCGCGCCGCGACTGGGAGAAGGAATTCGGGGCGAAGAAGCAGATCGCCCTCCAGCAGATCGAGATCATCAAGGGCCGGGTCCACACCCTGCTCGAACGCGCGTCGAACCAGAAGGCGGAGGACCCGGACCAGGCGCTTCTCACGCTGGACCAGGCGCATACGCTTTTGATCGAGCTGCCCGACCGCGTCTCGCAGAAGCTTCCCGGCGACTTCCGGGACGCGGTGCTGGAGGACGGCGAGGTGATCGCGGCGGGCTCGGCGCGGGCCGAGACGGCGGCGATCGCCCACGAACGCGGTTCGGTGCTGGGCAGCCGGGCCTGGGCGAGCTGGGAAGAGCGTCTGGATCTGGAAGCGGCCCGCATGGACTACAAGCAAGCCTTCCAGTTTCTCCCGGACGACCCCGCGCTCCATTTCAGCCGCGGCATGATGTTCCGGGAGGCGGGGCTGTGGGCGGAGGCCTACCGGGACATGGCGAAGGCCGTCGCCATGAGGCCGGACTTCATCAACCATCCCGACAACCTCCAGTACTTCCTGGACGCGGCGGCGCGGTCGGGCCGGGGCCAGGCGGAGGAAGCGCGGATCGGCGACCTGCCGGAGGAGGGGCCCTACCGCGATTACTACCGGGCGCTCTTCGCGATGGGGAAGCGGGACTACGAGAAGGCGCAGAACCGCCTGGAGGTCGCGAAGACGAAGATCGACAGGAAAGCGCCGGTGTTCCATTCCCGGTGCGGGATCGCCTCGGCGAGGCTGCTCTACGAGCAGGGCCGGCTGGCGGAGACCACCGAGGCTCTCGACGCGATCCTGAAGGGGCTCCGCTATTTCCTCTCGAGCCGGGGCGAAGGGGGGACGAAGCGGGAAACCATGCTCAAGCGCCGGGAACTCGTCGACGCCCTCGTGCTCCGGGGGCTGGCCTACAAGGAGCGCTTCCATCTGGCGTCGAGGGAGGAGGAGCGCGTCTCCTTCAAGAACCTCGCCCTCGCCGATCTGCGCGAAGCGCTGGAGATTCACCCGGGCGACGCGCGCGCCCGTCCCGTTTTGGACGTGTTGCAGGGACGATGAAGAAGAAACAGATGATCGAGGATCTCGTGGAGGGCATGGGCGTGGACAGCCTGTTCCTTCTCGACGAATGCGACCTCCGACGCGCGCGCAACGGATCCCTCTACTTCCACCTGATCCTGGCGGACCGCACGGGGCGCGTGAACGCGCGTCGCTGGGACGCCCGGGAGAAGGAGGCGTCGGAGATCGCGGCGGGGGACATCCTGAAGGTCGGGGGATTCGTCGAGAGCTACCGGGGACGGCCCCAGATCATCGTGAGATCGTTTTCGCCCGTCACGGAAACCGACGAGGTGGCGCCGGAGGATTTCCTCCCCTCCTCCCCCCGGGAGACGGGGGAGATGCTCCGGGAACTCAAGGCGATCCTCGCGGAGGTGGAACGCCCCGCCCTCGCAAGCCTTCTCGACGCCTTTTTCGGCGATCCGGCGTTCGAGAAACGTTTCTGCCGTGCGCCGGCGGGCGTGAAACTCCACCACGCCTACCTGGGGGGGCTTCTCGAACACACGCTGGCCGTCACGAAAGCGGCGAAGGCGGTGGCGGAGCTCTACCCCACGCTGGACAAGGACCTGCTCCTGGTGGGCGCCTTCCTGCACGACGTGGGCAAGACCGAGGAGCTACTGTGGGAGCGCCGTTTCGCCTACGCGGACCGGGGGAGGCTGGTGGGCCACATCCAGCTGGGGGCGGAGATGCTGTCGGAGCGGGCGCGAGGCGTGGAGGGGTTTCCGGCCGGGCTCCTCGATGTCCTCACCCACATCATCCTGAGCCACCACGGCCGCTACGAGTTCGGGTCTCCGAAACTCCCCATGACATCCGAGGCCGTCGTCCTCCAGTTCCTGGACGATCTGGACGCGAAGGTCATGGCCGTGGAGGCCTTGAAGAAGGACGGGGGCAAGGAGGGGTGGAGCGACTACATCCGTTCCTTCGAGCGCGCCTTCTACCTCGGCGGGGACGGGGCGTGAGGATCAGGGGCCGGGGCTCACCCCGAGCTTCTCGAACAGGATCTTGTTGATCTTGTTCATCATCTCGGAATAGTCCGCCTGGGCCTCGGTCAGGGCCTGGAGGCGGTCGTCGGCCGCGACCTGCTCCTTGACCTTCGCCAGCGCCTGCTTTTCCTCGGGCTCGATGGGCTGCAGTTGATGCTCCTTCTGGGCGAGGCTCATCGTGAGCGTGTTGAGGCGCTCCAGCAGATCCTTGGAAGAGGCGTTTCCCCGGACGTCTTGTTCGGCCTTGCGGAGCGCGAGGAATTTCTCGTGTTTCGAGATGGCGTCGGCTAGGTGCTCGGCGGTTTTCAGGATATCGTCCATGCTCGCCTCGAACGTCGTATCAAAGGGGACCGAACACCTGCGCCAGGAAACTCTTCCGGCGGTCCACGGTGTACTTGATGAGGACTTCCATCTCCGCGCGTCCGATCCAGAGGCTCTTGCAGGCCTCGCATGTCTCCACTTCCAGCGTCTCGGCCAGCACGGTCTGTAGCTCGTGGCCGCACCGGGGACAGTGAAGGGCGTGGATGTCTTTCATCTTCTTCTCGAGCGCGGCCAGTCCTTTTTCGCGCTCGTTCAGCTCGCTTTCCCGGGACTTGAGGGCCTCCAGCTTCTTCCTGTATTCGTCTTCCAGACGCCCTTTCGCCATCCGAGACCCTCCTTTGCGTCGTCTCTCCCCGCGACCGGTCCTGCCGGGGTGCCTTGGGGTGGTATCGAAAACCCGGAACCCGTGGTCGGATTATCGGGATCCCGGAGGAACGTGTCAATGGACCAGCGCACACTTCAGCGATAGGCGCACGAGCGCGCGTGCGGTCCGCAGAAACCGGGGCAGGTGCCGGGGCGGCAGGAGGGCGTGGTCTCTCCCCCCTGCGCCCGGTTCCGCTCCCGGAGAAGGATCTCGCGGGAAGCGCCCGTGCGGACGATGTCCCAGGGAGCGGGTTCGCCCAAAGGCCGCGGGGCGAAGACGTACCGGCCGGGATCGATCCCCTCCTCCCGCATCGCCGTGCGCCAGATCGCGGGATCGAACCGGTCGTCCCAGGCCTCGAAGCGCGCCCCCGACAAGAAGGCGCGAAGGACCACCCGGGACACGGCCTCGTCCCCCCGGGCCAGAAGGCCCTCCACCACGGAACGGGCGGGGTCGTGGAACTTGTAGCGCACGGACCTCACCCGGCTTCGGGCGAGGATCCGATCCCGCCGCGAGATCAAGAGGGACGGGTCCGCCTGCCCTTCCCACTGGAAGGGCGTGTGGGGCCTGGGCACGAAGGGGGAGACGGTGACGTTGACCCGGCCGGCGCTCGGGCCGTGACGGCCCCGTAGCCGGGCCGTCCCCTCGGCCAGGGACACGATCTCGTCCGCGTCCTCCGCCCTTTCGCCGGGCAACCCGATCATGAAGTAGAGCTTGATCCGATTCCACCCCAGCGACCAGGCCGTCTCCGCGGCCCCGAAGAGATCCTCGTCGAGGATGTCCTTGTTCAGCGACCCCCGGAGTCGTTGCCCCGCCTCGGGCGCCAGCGTCAGGCCGGTGCGGCGCCCCGCCGCGAGAAGCGGCGGGATCCCGGCAAGATCTTCGTCCACCCGCAGGGAGGGAAGCGAGACCGTCACGCCGCGATGTTCGAGGCGCGCGTGCAGGGCGCGCACCAGATCCGCCAGAAAGGGGTAGTCGCCGCTGGACAGGGACAGGAGGGAGACCTCGTCGTATCCCGTCGCCTTCAAGGCGGCTTCCGCCAGCCTCAGGATCGTCTCCGGCCGCCTCCACCGGACGGGCTTGCGCGTGAAACCCGCCTGGCAGAAGCGGCAGGCGTGGGGGCAACCCCGCATGATCTCCAGCGCGATGCGGTCGAAGGGGACCTCCACGTTGGGGACAGGGGGCGCCAGAGGAAACGGCGTTGCGTCGAGATCGCCGACGACCGCCGGCGAGACCGCCGCGGGCGCCGGCGATCCCGGCGCGGGACGGGGGACGAGGAAACCGGAGGGCGTCCGCTCGCGGCGATAGTGCGATGGCGCGAGGGCCCCGGGCACGGTCCGCGCGATCCTCGCCACGGCCTCCCGGCGTCCCTCGCCTCTCCGCCGGATCTCCCGGATCGCCTCCACCAGCGGATCCACGATGACCTCGCCGTCCCCGAGAAGGAGAAGGTCGAAAAACGGCCCCGGCACCTCGGGCGACAGCGTGCCGTCCCCCCCGGCGACGACCAGCGGATCCCCGGGGCCCCGATCCCGCGCCAGCAGGGGAATCCCGCCCAGCCGGAGCATGCCGAGGACATTGGTCAGGAGCAGTTCGTATTGCAGGGAGAAGGCCACCGCGTCGAAGGCGAAGAGGGGGCGGTGGCTTTCCAGGCTCGGCAACGGGAGATCCGCCTCCCGGAGAAGGTGTTCCATGTCGGGTTCGGGGGCGAAGAAGCGCTCGGCGAGGGCGTCCTCCCGGCGGTTGATCAGGTGGTAGACGACCTTGAAACCCAGGCAGGACATCCCCATGCCGTAGGTGTCTGGAAAGGCGAGGGCGAAGCGGGCCTCCACCTCCTCGAAGGGCTTGACGACCGCGTTCCATTCGCCCCCCGCATACTGGCCGGGACGCTGGACCTTCGAAAGGAGGCGGAAGAAACGCCCCCGGCAGGCCTGGTCGGACGTTTTCGGCATCGGTCTCCGCGGGTTCCTCTACGGTCTCCCGGGTCGCGTTCCGTGGGGGGTGCGGTCTTGACCGCCCCACCCTTTGACATTACAGTATCATGCGAAGAAAGGAAGTACATGCAGGAGGATGTCATGATCGTCCAGAAACGGTTCCTCTTCGGTCTTTTCGCGTTCGTTTCGCTCGCCCTCTTCCTCTCCGCCTGCGAGAACGAGGGCATGTTCGACCGCTACAAGAAGAAAAAGGGCAACCGGCGGGAAATCGACCACTACGAGATCCACCAGCCCGACGTGAACTACCCCAACGACGACGTCCTGATCTGGCACACACCCTCGCGGAACAAGCGGAAGTTCAAACTGCCCCCGGGAACCCACGTCGAGGTGCTCGAGACCGTCGACGGGGACAAGGTCGGATCCAGCCACATCATGTACAAGATCCGGACCGCCGACGGACGCGAGGGCTGGGTCCCCAAGGGCTGGTGCAAGCAGGTCTACAAGGAAACCAATTGAACGGCCGCCGGAAGCTTCCCCCTCCGCAAACCGCTTCCGGCCTCAGGGAGCCTTCGGCTCCCCTCCGGCCGCCCGCTGGCCTCTGGCGCCCGTTTCGCGAAACGCCGTAAGGGTTCCCTTCAGATCCTCGGTGTAGGGCGCCTCCAGGGCGATCTCCCTCTGATCGACGGGGTGGCGGAACACCAGACGGCGGGAATGCAGCGCGTGCCGGTCCATCAGGACCGCTTCCGCGTCCTCCCGAAGACCCAGATCCCCCCGCCGGAGAACCGCCCCCCGCCCGTAGAGCCCGTCGCAGAGAATCGGGAAGCCGGCGTGCGCGAGGTGGACCCGGATCTGGTGCGTCCGGCCCGTATGGGGAAGGCAGGACAACCGCGCGAACCCCGCGCCCCGTTCCAGCACCCGGATGCGCGTCAACGCCGCGAGCCCCGTTTCCAGCACGCACCGCCGCATCCGGTTGGCGCTTCCGGGATCCCGCCCGATGGGGGCGTCCACCTCGAACGCGTCCCGGACCGGTTCGCCGTGGACGAAGGCGTGATACGACTTCGTCACCGTCCGCCCGGCGAACTGGCGGGCCACCGTTGCCCGGACGCTCTCCTGCTTGGTGAGCAGAAGAACGCCGGACGTGTTGCCGTCGATCCGGTGCGCCAGCTGCGGCCGGACCGGCCCTTCCGGCCCCTCCTGGCCCCGGTAGCGCTGCTCCAAGACATGCACGAGATTGTCGGTGAGATGGGAACAGGTGGGATGGACCACGAGGTGAGGCGGCTTGTTCACGGCGAGCAGCCAGTCGTCCTCGAAGAGGACGTCCAGGGTCACGGCGTCCGCGTCGAAGGGGGGAAGGAGATCGGGCCGGGGCTCGATGCGGACGCGGTCCCCGGCGCGGACCCGCGAGGACGGCTTGACGGCGCGGCCGTTCAGCGTGATCTGCCCGTCCGCGATCCCCGCCTGCATGGAGGTCCGGGACCGCCAGTTCAGCACCGCGGTGACGAAGACGTCGATCCGGGCGCCGTCCCACCGCCGGTCCACGCGCAAGGTCTCGGGCTCGGGAGGATTGTAGCGCATGCGGACATGGTAGCAGGGATCCCGGCCGGAAGGGGAGGAGTCCATCGAAACACCTCTGCGACCTCCGCGATGGCCCGCTTTTCTTCGCGTCGGCCCCCATGGCGTGCAGCCCGTGCCCTCGAAGAGTATGATGGCCCCGGACAGGCAGGAGGATTCCCTTGGGATCGGACATCCATTTCGCGACGCCGGCGTGGGAGAAGGCCCTGCACGAGGCCGGTCTCGGGACGGCCTCCGCCCTGCTCGATTTCGAGGGCGGCGAGACGGCGGCCCGGAGCCGCTCCACCTCCGTGGTGCGGCTCGTCCTTCCCGACGGCGCGGCTCTCTACCTGAAACGCTACCGTTACGCCTGCCTCCGGGACCGGGTCCGCGCGGCCTTTCGGGGGACCCTTGTCGGCCGGAACCGGGCGGCACGGGAGTTCGAAAACTTGCGGCGGCTCGGCGCGGCGGGGCTCGACGCGCCGGCGCCCGTCGCCTGGGGGGCGCGGCGGGGCCCGTGTTTCCTGTCGGCCTGTTTTCTCCTCACGCGCGAGATCGAAAACGCGGTCCGGATGGACGCGCTCCTGACCACGAGCGCGTCCTTGCCCGGCGGCCGGCGGCGGAAGCTCCTGGACGCCACGGGACGCGCCGTGTCCGCGATGCACGGCGCGGGGTACACGGACGGGTCCCTGGCCTTGCGGAACCTCCTGGCCCGCGAGGAGGGCGGAGGGTGGCGGCTGTTCAAGGTGGACTGCGGGAAGGGGCGGTGGCGGGTGCCGCCGGGCCGCCGGGCGCTGGAGGACCTGGCGCGCTTCGACGCCGGGGCCCGGGGCCTCCTCACGTCGCGCGAGCGCCTGCGCATCCTCCGCGCCTACCTCGGCGGCCGCCTTCTCGCCCCCGCCCGGCGGTGGACGGAGGGGGTGGCGAGGGCGCGGGAGAAGTACGCGGTCTGGGAAGAGCCCAGGCTCGGGGAGGCGGCGGAGCGCTGACCCCCGACACCTCGAAAGGACATCCGTGGAACCCGACGCGTCGTTTCTGGTGAACCCCTCCCCCGCGGGCACGGTCTGGGTGAACCCCGCTCACCGGCGGGCGGTGGAAACCCTTTCCCTGGAGCGGTTCGGCGAGGCCATGCGGTTCGTCGGGGGGGAGCGCGCGGACGCGAACCGGAAGCGGTCGGTGGTCCGGGTCCGTTTCGAGGGGAGAGGCTTTTTCTTGAAGCGGTTCACCGATCCGCCGGCGAAGGACGCGCTGGGCCGCCTGTTCAGGCTGCAACGGCCGGGAACCCACGCGGAACACGAATGGAAGATGGTCCGGTCGCTGGCGGCCGCCGGCGTCGGCGTCCCCGAGGTGGCGGCGGTGGGCGCCGAGGCGGGAAGCGGTTTGCGGAGGCGCTCCTTCCTTCTGACGGCGGAACTGGAGGGGTACGCGCCCCTGGGGGCGTATCTGGAGGGCAAGGGGGACGCATTCAAACTCCCCTCCGGAAGGCGCGGGTTCATCGAGGATCTGGCGGGGCTGGTGAAACGCATGCACGAGGGGGGGATCTCCCATCCCGACCTGTACAGCTGGCACCTCTTCGTGCGCGAGACCGGCGAAGGGAGGGATTTCGCCCTGATCGACCTCCACCGCGCGGTGCGCCGCAAGCGGATCAGTCTCTACGACGCGGTGCGGGACCTGTCGGGCCTTCACTTGACGGTGCCGCCGGAAGCGGCGGGGCGGACGGACCGGGTGCGGTTCTTGCGCGCCTATTTCGGAAGCGACCGGCTGGGGGGGGCGGGCAAGCGGCTCGCCCGGAAGGTCGGGAAGCGGTCGCGGCGGATCGCGTCGCGACGGCGGTTCCGCGAGGCGCGCGGGGAGGGGTGAGAGGCTTGGAATCCAGGTGGTTGTGTAGTTGTGTGGTTGGGTGGATGCGTGGTTGAGTGGGTACGAGGTCGCCGCCGCTGAAATGTCCGATCGGAAATCTCAAATCCCTGCCCATGCTCAAGGCGAGGGGGGGGGATCGTCGCGGCAGTCCTTGACGGCGCCGCGGAGGAGGCGGAGGGCGTGGGGCAGGGCGGGAAGGACGGCGCGGAGGTTCTCCTCGGCGCCCCGGGGGGAGCCGGGGAGATTCACGACCAGGGCGTCTCCCGACACGGCGCAGACGGCCCGGGAGAGCATGGCGTGCGGTGTGTTGTCGAGTCCGGTGCGCCGCATGACCTCGGCCATCCCGGGGATCTCGCGGTCCATGACGGCGCGGGTGGCGTCGGGGGTGATGTCGCGGGGGCCGAGTCCCGTTCCGCCGGTGGTGACGACGAGGTCGTGGGAGCGTGAGAGTTCGCGGAGGAGTTCCGAGAGCGGTTCGATCTCGTCGGGGCAGAGCCGGTGGGTGGGCGCAGGGATGGAGGCCTCGGCGAGGACGCGCTTCACGGCGGGCCCGCTTCGGTCCTCGGCTTCGCCGCGCGCGCAGCGGTCGCTGACGGTGACGACGGCGGCGCGGGGGGTCTCGATGTCTCGGGAATCCGCGTCAGGATGCATGGTCGTCTTCCCGCCTCCACGGACCGCTTTGTCCCCCGGATTTGCTGACGAGGCCGACGTGCTCGACGGTCACGCCGCGGTCGACGGCCTTGCACATGTCGTAGAGGGTGAGGGCCGCGACGGAAGCGGCGACGAGGGCTTCCATCTCCACGCCGGTGACGTCGCGCGCGCGGGCCACGGCGGTGATGCGCACGCGCTCGGGGGGATCGGGTTCGAGGTCGACGTCCACGGCGTCGAGCCGGATGGGGTGGCAGAGAGGGATGAGATCGGGCGTCTTCTTCGCGGCCTGGATGCCGGCGAGGCGGGAGGAGGCGAAGACGTCGCCCTTCGGCAGGCGGCCGTCGGTGACGGCGGAAAGGGTTTCGGGTCGCATCCGCACGATGGCGAGCGCCGAGGCCTCCCGCGGCGTGGGGTTCTTTCCGGACACGTCCACCATCCGGGCGGAGCCCGCGTCGTCCACGTGCGTGAGCCGGGGGGAAGGCTTCTTCGGGTCCATCACTCCTCGAAGCTCTTGAGGGCGGCCTCGACGGACGGCGATTGTTCGAGGAAGGGGAGCAGCCCCATGGTGTCCATGATCGCCTGGACCTTGGGGTGCATGTTGACGACGCGCATGTCCTTGGCGTCCGCGATGCGTCCCACGGCGCTGATGACGGTGGAGTTGGTGTAGGTGACGTCGGTCATGTCGAGGACGACCTGGTCGATGTCCCAGGATTCCTCGACGTCGAAGACGATTTCGATGATGCGCTCGGCGTCCTGGAGTTTCAGCTCCTCCTTGTGGAAGCCGATGACCAGCACGTCGTTTTCATAGCGGTGTTCGATCCCTTCCGTATCCATCGCATCCTTCCTGCGCCATACGGCCTGTCAGGGTCCGATCGATCCATCAGAGCACATTATAGCCATCCTTCGCCTCGGGGGCTATGCCTCGCCGAGAGGAATGCGGATGCCGTGCTTGTTCGCGAACGCGGCGGCTTCGGCGTATCCCGCGTCGACATGGCGCGCCACGCCCGATCCGGGATCGTTGGTGAGGACGCGCGAGAGCCGCCGGGCGGCCGCGTCCGTGCCGTCCGCGACGATGACCTGGCCGGCATGGATGGACAGCCCGATCCCCACGCCGCCGCCGTGGTGCAGCGAGACCCAGGTGGCGCCGCTGGCGCAGTTGAGAAGGGCGTTCAGCAACGGCCAGTCCGCAATGGCGTCGGACCCGTCGAGCATGCTTTCGGTTTCCCGGTAGGGGCTCGCCACGGATCCCGCATCCAGGTGGTCGCGCCCGATCACCACCGGGGCCTTGACTTCCTTCGATTTCACGAGATCGTTGATGGCCAGGCCCAGCTTGTCCCGCTCGCCGTAGCGAAGCCAGCAGATCCGGCAGGGCAGGCCCTGGAATTTCACCTTTTCCCGGGCCAACCGGATCCACCTCACGAGGCCTTCGTCCCCGGGGAAGAGATCGAGGACGGCGTCGTCGATGCGATGGATGTCCGCGGGATCGCCCGAGAGGGCCGCCCAGCGGAAGGGGCCCTTGCCCTCGCAGAAGAGGGGGCGGAGGTAGGCCGGCACGAAACCGGGGTAGTCGAATGCGTTCTTCACGCCCGCCTTCATCGCCTGGCCCCGGAGGTTGTTGCCGTAATCGAAGGCGACGGCACCGCGCTCCTTGAGCGCGAGGATCGCCCGGACGTGCCGCGCCATGGATTCCATGGACCGTTCCTGGTAGGCGTCGGGGTCCGCCTTTCGCAACGCGAGCGCCTCGGGAAGGGACAGGCCCGCCGGAACGTACCCCATCAGCGCGTCATGGGCGGACGTCTGGTCCGTGAGCAGATCCGGGACCACGCCCTTCTCGATCAGTCTCTCCAGGAGATCCACGGCGTTGCAGGGAACGCCCACCGACAGGGCGCGGCCGGCGTCCCGGGCCTGAAGCGAGGCCTCGATGCCCTCGTCCAGATCGTCGACCATCCTGTCGAGGTAGCCCGTCTCCAGGCGCTTCCGGATGCGCTCCCCGTCCACCTCGGCGGCCAGGAACGCCGCCCCGTTCATGGTGGCTGCCAGGGGCTGGGCGCCGCCCATCCCGCCGAGGCCCCCGCTGACGAGCAGGCGTCCCGCAAGGCTGTCCGCCCCCAGGCGTCGCCCCGCCTCCGCGAAGGTCTCGTAGGTCCCCTGGAGAATGCCCTGCGTGCCGATGTAGATCCACGACCCCGCGGTCATCTGGCCATACATGATCAGGCCGAGTTTCTCGAGGCGCCTGAACTCCTCCCACGTCCCCCAGGCGGGAACGAGATTGGAATTGGCGAGAAGCACCCGGGGCGCGTCCTCGTGCGTCCGGAACACGCCCACGGGTTTGCCCGACTGGATCAGGAGCGTTTCATCGGGTTCGAGGGACTTCAAGGTTTCGAGGATCGCCTCGAAACAGTCCCAGTTCCGGGCGGCCCGGCCCTCGCCCCCGTAGACCACCAGCCGGTCGGGATCCTCGGCCACCGCGGGATCCAGGTTGTTCATGAGCATGCGCATGGCGGCCTCGGCTCCCCAGGTCTTGCAGGTGAGACGGGTTCCACGCGGCGCTTTCACGGGTCTCGGTCCGGCGGTCATGACGGTCCTCCTTTGCCCCTTGAATGCGTTTCCCTGATGACGGCATTCCTGGATTCGCCCCCCCCCATCCCCTATTCCCCTTTCTCCCCGGCGCCCGGCCCCGGCAGACCGGCGACGGACGCCAGCTGCGAGGCAGCGTCCCGCGCCGCCTCGGCCACGGCCTCCTGCCAGCGCGCTTCGCCGAACCGGGACTGGTACGGTTCGCGGTCGTAGGCGAAGATGACGCCGCGCGAGGAATTCACGACGGCGCCGAGCCCGCCCTCGCCGAACAGGCCTTTCAGGTCCTCGGCCTTGCCCCCCTGCGCGCCGAAGCCCGGGATGAGAAAAGGCGTGCGGGGAAGGATCTCGCGAAGCCGGGCCCCCTGTTCGGGGTAGGTTGCGCCCACCACCGCCCCCACCGACGAGAAGCCCCTGCCGCCGATCCGATCCGCCCCCCAGGTCTCGACCAGCGTTGCCGCCCTCTCGTACAGCGGCGCTCCGCCCGCGTCGAGATCCTGGAGCTCCCCCGAGGAGGGATTCGAGGTCTTCACGAGCACGAAGAGGCCGCGCCCGAATGCGTCGCACGTCTTCAGGAAGGGCTCGATGCCGTCGCTTCCGAGGTAGGGATTGACGGTCAGCGCGTCCAGGGCGTACGCCGCCACGGGGATCTCGTCGATGTCGAATTCCCCGAGGTACGCGGTGGCGTAGGCCTCGGCGGTGGACCCGATGTCGTTGCGCTTCCCGTCCCCGATGACCACGAGCCCCGATTCCTGGGCGTGGAACGAGATGTCTTCGAGCACGCGAATGCCCGGCGAGCCGAAGATCTCGAAAAAGGCCATCTGGATCTTCACGGCGGGAACGAGGTCCGCCACGGCGTCGACGACCTCCCGCGCGAACCGGCCCACCGCCTCCGCCCCCGCGGCCAGGGGATCCCCGCCCCGGCCGAGCTCGGCGTCGCGAAGGGCCGCGGGGACCTTCGCCAGGCGCGGATCGATGCCCACGCAGAGGGGGTTCCCCTTGGCTTCCACCGCCTCGAACAGGCGGTCCGCGAAATGTTCTTCTTCCGGCATGCCATCCCCTTTTGAAGAAGCTGGGGGGCGTCCACGACGAACCGGCCGATTCGAGGTCGCCGGCCTTTCCGAGGCTCAGGCGTTGGCGGACGCGAAGTCTTCCATGAAGGCCGCCAGTTTCCGGATCCCGTCGAGGGAGAGGGCGTTGTACATGCTGACGCGGATGCCGCCCACCGAGCGGTGGCCTTTCAGCCCCACGAAGCCCTCCTTGTCCGCCTTCTCGAGGAACGTCGCCTCCAGCGCCTCGGTGGGAAGGCGCATCGTGACGTTCATGTTCGAGCGGCTTTCCTTGTCGACGACGGTGCCGCGGAAAAAGTCCGGGCGCTTGTCCATCAGGCCGTAGACGAGGTCGGTCTTGGCGTCGTTCTCTTTCTCGACGGCCTCGAGCCCCCCCTTGTCCTTCACCCACTGAAGGACCTCCTTCATCACGAAGATCGCGAAGACGGGGGGGGTGTTGAAGAGGGAACTCTTCCCGACATGCGTGCGGTAGTCCACCATGGTGGGAGACGCGTCCGGGCAGGCTTCCACCAGATCCTTGCGGATGATGACGACGGTCAAGCCGGCCGGGCCGAGGTTCTTCTGGGCTCCTGCGTAGATCATGCCGAACTGCGGGACGTCGACCTTCCGCGAAAGGATGTCGCTCGACATGTCGCAGATCAGCGGGATCGTTCCCGTGTCGGGGAACGTCTTCCATTGCGTCCCGACGATCGTGTTGTTCGAGGTCATGTGAACGTAGACGGAGGCGGGATCGATCTCGATCTCGTCCGCGGAAGGCAGGCGCGTGAACCGGTCTTCCTCCGAGGAGGCGGCGATCACGACCTTGCCGAATTTCTTCGCTTCCTTGATGGCCTTCTTGGACCACGTCCCCGTGTTCAGGTACGAAGCGACCTTGCCTTCCCCGAGGAAGTTCATGGGCACGTGGAAAAACTGCGTCGACGCGCCCCCGCCGAGGAAGAGGATCTCGTAGTCGGAGGGGATCCCCATGAGTTCCCGGAGAAGGTCCATGGCTCCGAAATGAATCTCCTCGTACGGCTTGGACCGGTGGCTCATCTCGAGCAGGCCCAGCCCCAGTCCCTCATAGTCCACCAGCGCGTCGCGCGCCTTCTCGAGGGCCGGCAGGGGAAGCGTGGCCGGACCGGGATTGAAATTGACTTTCCTTTCCATGCATGCGTCTCCTAAGACCGACGGGGCGCATCCGGCGCCGAACCAGAAAAAACTCGAGTCGAGAAATCGTATGCGGGCGAAATGGCGAAGTCAACTCCATTGCACGGGGAGCGTTTCGCGCTGTCGGCAAGTCATGCCTTTCGGGTGTCTTCCCGCGGCTCTACGACCGCAGAGACGCAAAGCGAAGCCATGAACCGGGGCGGGTCGCCTCTGCGTCAGGGGACGCAGAGGGACTTGTGGTTGGGTGGTTGAGTGGGTGGGTGATTGAGTGGTTGAGGATTGGCGGAACTGTCCGCTGTCCATTCGCCATACCCGCAGGCCGCAATCCAACACCGTCAGGCGTTCCTGCGGTCTGGGCGACAGGCTCACCACAACCCTGAGCAAAGTCGAAGGGACTCGCCCTCCAAAAAACAACCCATCGAGGCGTAGAGGTGCAATCCCGCAGGAAGGGCTATCGCAGGCAATCCTCGCGCCAGGCGCAGTCGTAGCGATCGCAGTACCCGTGGGCGCTCTTGAAGCAGGGGACGTTGCCTTCCGTCTTCTGGATCTCGAGGATGAGCTCGGCCTTGCGCTTGCGGCTCACCTTGATGCCCATGGTTTTCGCGATGCCCGTGATCTGCCTCTTGGTCATGTCGTTTCCCTCCTCGAATCGGTTCCTGGAATCCCGGCCTCGGCACCCTATCCATCGGAGAAAGCGGCGGGGGAGTTGAGGGGAAACGCCTTCTTCTTTCGACCTTCGGCCCTCTCTGCGATCTCCGCGATCTCTGCGGTGGGATCCTGGCGCAGGGGTTCAACGCCCCTCGATCGCCTCCACCGCCGTGCGCGCCGCCCGGCGGATCTCCTCCGTCTCGGCGTCGTCGGAGGCGAGGCTCCTGAGCAGGGGAAGCTGCGCCCGCGTCCCGATGACGATCAGCGTGCGGACGGCCTCCAGGCGCAGCGCGGGATAGGGATCGGAGAGCTTCTTCGCCACCGCCCTCGATGCGCGCGGCGACCCGTAGCGCCTCAGCCCGCGCACGGCCTCCAGGCGGACGAGGATGTGGCCGTCCCACAGCGCCTTGATCACGCCGGCGTACAACCGGGGACGGTGCAGGTCCGCCGCCACGCCGACGATGGCCGCCCGCCGGCGCGGGTCCGGTTCCGCGCGGTACTGCTGGAAGATCACGTCCTCGCGAATGCGGATGCGCCGGGCCGGGCATCCCTTCTCCTCCAGCAAGGCCGCCAGTTCCGCCAGGCCCTTGCCCCCTTCCTCGCGGACGGCCCGGCGGAGGGGGGGGATGACCTCGAGGTGGCCCAGCGCGTAGAGCAGGTTGATCTCGGCATCGTCTCTCTTCCGGGCGAGGGCTTCGGTCCGGATCCGCTCGGCCTCCTTGTCCGTGAACGACTCGGGCTCGCGTTCGGTGAGGATGTAGATCTCGCGGATGGCGTTTTCCCGGCACCACCGGTCCGGGGAGGGGAGATGCTCGAAGAGGATTTCCTTGAGCGCCTTCAGCCGGGCCTCGGGGTCCTTCATGGCCTCGATCGCCAGGAAGCGGCGGACCGCCGCGAGGCGGACCTCGCCGCCGGACGCCTCGATGTCGATCTTGTCCAGGGGATGGAAGGCCCGGTCTCTCTCTTTCCGGACCAGAAAGAGCACCAGACGCTCCTCCTGGCGGAAGTACCGGGGGTCGGGAGTCACGACGAGGATGCGTTCGCCTTCCGCGCCCGGCCCGAACATCGCCTCCTCGATCTCGAAGGACACGCTCGTCAGGCCGGTGGGAAGCTGGATCCGTTTCCTCACCTTGCCGAGGGCGATCCGCTCGCATCGATCGAGGACGTCCCGGCCCCACGCGGAGACCCGTGCCCGCTTCTCCTCCGGCTCCTCGGCTTCCCGGGCCTTGGATGCCGACGCGTCCCCGTCCTTCGGCGGCGGGCCTTCTCCCGCCTGGACCAGGCCGCTCGCGGCGACAAGGACCGCCGCGAGGGTCGCAAGGGCCGCCGATCTGCAGGGCGCGTTGCGATCGATCATGGCGCGTCGCCCCCCACCAGCATGGGTTCGGGCGGGACGAGTGTCCCGTCGCGGAGGGCCGAGACGAGCGGAGGCAGCTCCGCCAGGGCGGCGACGACGAAATGGCACCGGGTGGGGGCGCGGGGCGGCCGGCCGTGGCTCAGGAAGACGGACACGGCCCCGGCCCGCAAGGCGGACTCGGTGTCGTAGGCGAAGTCTCCGACCACGAGAAGGGACGCGGGAGGAAGATCCAGCGCGCCGGCGATCCTGAGCAGGGGAGCGGGATCGGGCTTGGGCGGCGCGTCCTCCCGGCAGACGGCCGCCGGGAAGGCAAGGCCGTGGCGCCGGCACGCTTTTTCGAGGGACCGCCTCGAATTGCGCGTGAAGACGCCGACGGGCAGGGAGGCCCGGCAGAGAAAATCCAGGACCTCGGAAGCATGCGGCATCAGACACGAGCAGGCGGCGGCCTTCTCCTCGTGAATCTCCACGACCCGGCGCGCCTCCCGGGAGGCCTCGGCGGGAAGACCGTCGATGTGGTGGAGGATGTCCCCGCCTTCCGGGACGCCGATCTCGGCGCGTAGGACGTGGAAGTCGATCCCCTGCTCCAGCAAGGTTCCGTCGAGATCGAAGACCACGGCGCGAATCATGACGAGAAAGTACCCGAAGATGCGGGGGGATGCGGACCCCCTCCAGGTTCGCAGAAAAGGCGGAAAAAGGAAAGAGCGGGCCACTCCGCGAAAATCCCCGCCCGAGCCCGTTTCCTCTTTCCCGATGAATCAAGAACCCGGTATTCTACGCTTGCCTCGAGAATGCTGCGAGCGACCCCGCCCTCGCAAGGAGCGCGCCGATGGATGCGATCGAACTGACCGCGGACGAGAAGGAGATGCTCGCCGGGGCCCGGGGCCCGGGCGCGGCCAAGGCCATGGAGATCCTCTCGGCGCTCGCCCGGGTCCAGGGCGTCCGGCGGCTTCAACCCGTGCGCTTCGCCCACGTCTCGGGGATCAGCTACAAGAACATCGGCGAGGCGGGCCTCCACTTCCTTCGGACGCTTGCGGAAGGGACCGGCCGGATCGCCGTCCCCGCCACCCTCAACCCCGGCGGGATCGACCTCGTGGCGTGGAAGGAACTCGGCGCCGGGGAGGCCTTCGTGAACAAGCAGCGGGAGATCGTCGATCGTCTCGCCTCCATGGGATTCGATCCCCTCCTCTCCTGCGCTCCCTACCACGCCGGCTACCGTCCCGACCCCGGCGACGCCCTGGCCTGGGCCGAATCCTCCGCCGTCGCCTTCGCCAACGCCGTGCTCGGCGCCCGCACCCAGCGCGAAGGCGGACCCGCATCCCTCGCGGCCGCGATCGCCGGCCGCACCGTCCCCGCCGGACCCCACCGTCCCGAGGGCCGCCGACCCACTCTACGCGTGGAGGTGCGCGTCCCCGTCCGCGGGCCGGCGGACGCCGGAGCGCTGGGCGTTCTGGCGGGACGGTCTGCCGGCGGAGGGGTCCCCTGGTTCGAGGGCCTCACGCTTCCGGCGGGGCGCGAGGAGGTCTGCCTCAAGGCCCTCGGCGCTTCCATGGGCGCCCTGGGCGCCGTGGCCGTCTTTCACGCGGACGGCTTCACCCACGAGGCGATCGAGGGGCTTGTGCCGGATCCGGGCCTTCCCGTCCTCGTGGTGGACGACCTGTCGCCGGGCTTCCGGATTCCCGGAACGGAGAGCCGGGGCCCCGTGGACCTCGTGGCCTTCGGTTGCCCCCACGCCTCCCTCGCCGACATCCGGGAGATCGCAGCCTCCCTCGACGGACGACGGTTGAAGACGGCGCTGTGGGTTATGACGTCCCGGCACACGTCCGGGCAGGCGGAGGCCGAGGGCCTCGGCGAGGCGATCCGCCGGGCCGGGGGCCGGATCGTCTGCGACACGTGCATCGTCGTCTCGCCCCTGAAGGCGCTGGGGTTCTCCGCCGTGGCGACGGACGCCGCCAAGGCGGCCTACTACCTTCCGGCGCACCAGGGCGTGAAGGCGGTGTTCGCGGACCGCGAGCGGTGCCTCGCCCTGGCGGCGGGGAGCGGGTGAACCCCTGCGTTTTGAAAGGATTCTTCTGTTCGAAGTTCCCGGTTCATCAATCCGGTAGATCAGTCTGGCGCGGAGCGCCATCAGGGTGATCAGGATCGAAAGACATGCCCGCTGTGGCGCGGCTTGGCTTTTTTGGGCGTTGAACGGAGCGATCGGATGGGAAAGGTAGAAGCCGCATTCCGGGGCCGGGTGATCCGGGCGGGCGAGGCCCGCGGGGAGGCCCTCGTGAGCAGCGAGCCGGTGGGCTTCTTCGGCATGATGGATCCCGGGACGGGGGTGGTCACGGAGCCGGGCCACCCGCTTCAGGGACGTTCGGTGGCGGGGAAGGTGCTGGTGTTTCCGCGGGGCAAGGGGAGCACGGTGGGGTCGTACGTCCTCTACGCGTTGCGGTGGAACGGCGTCGCGCCCGCGGCCCTGGTCATGGCGTCCTGCGAGCCCATCGTCGCCGTGGGCGCCATCATCGCCGGGATCCCGGCGGTGGACGGCGTGGAGGTCTCGGCCTTCGAGACGGGGGACCGGGTGGAACTGGCGGACGGGGCGGTGCGGATCCTGGCCGTTCCATAACCCGGACGAGCCGGAACCAAAAAGGTTGAAGGCTCGTCCGGGTACTATGGACTTGACTCGCTTCGCTCGCAAGTCCCGAAGCCGGACCCAACAAACGCCTACATGTCGGGCGTACCTATTCGGTGAACCCAGGCTCTCTCGACACTGAGAACGCTGACGGGGAACTGAAAACGCTGAGGTTTTCCGGGGGGTAGGGGGAACCTTACAATGAAAAACATCTCAGCGTAGATCAG
>Ga0180432_10000466_pt1 | contig 66146 bp, 54 predicted proteins | sample SS_ome_10_FD_132414 | JGI IMG/M metagenome (GOLD analysis project Ga0180432, IMG submission 132414) | Hypersaline lake sediment archaeal communities from the Salton Sea, California, USA - SS_1_MS_2 metaG | ecosystem: Environmental > Aquatic > Non-marine Saline and Alkaline > Hypersaline >...
ACAGAGCAAAATAAAGATAACTATGACAATAATCAGCTTCTTCATTTGGTCCCCCTTCCAAAAGGCTTCTATTTTTGACTGAATACTTAAGGGCTGTAATTGCTACCAAACAAAAAAGTCCGTCGATGTTGTAACCCCCATTTCTAAACTGTTGACTATATTATAGCAGCAATCTCGTTTCAATTCAAGCAAAAAACCGTAAACCTGCCCTTAATAGATGATTTACAGCCATTGGGTGGGAAAACGAGATGTTTTATCGGCCGGAATCTGAAATTACCGGGTACAAAGATATGCCGCCCGCCGTTGTCCCAACAGACGTTTCCATTATTCCCTTTTATTTTCTTTAGTGCCAAAAAGACCCAGCGTATCATTAATGACCGGCAGAGTTCTTGTCGTCACATCCGGCTCGTAAAGACTACCGCCGACCTCCATCCGCACAACTCCCTGCCCAAGACCCTCCGTTAGAGACTGCCAAATTGAAGGCTCCGTGGTGGCAAGCCGTCGGCCGCGGGCAGTAAGGGACAAATCAACCTCCTGCGTTCGCAAATCCATCCATCCTGAACCGTTAAAAGCCACAGACTTACCGGATAAATCGAACTTCTCAAAAAACAATCTGTCCTGTTTGATGTACGAATCAACGAGCATCTGCTCGAATGCATAGTCTTTCGTCTCCGAGAGTTTCAGTACCTCCAGCAACTTTGCCAGCGGCGAGAGCTTGCCGACCTGCATATCGGTTATCTTCAGTCTGCATCTGCCAAAGCGTGAGTACTTATCGCCCATCCGCCCGCTGACACATAACGAGCCGTCCATCCGCCCGGTAGTGATGCGGCCGTTGAAATCCTCTTCACCTCGTCCATTCAAAGAGCTCGCCTCGTGTGCCCGAAGTTTCGTCACATAAGATTTGTCGTCCTGAAGAAACTGCTTCAAATCGATACCGTCAAAACAGGCTTCGAGAACATAATCGAGCTGTTCTTCTTCAGATTTTTCCAATTCGAATTTAGCAGCCAGTCTGCCGTCATAGCAGTTTGCCGTAAGGTTATTAGTCAGCCAGCTCTGTCCATCGGGCTCATAACTGATGTCCGCTTTCAGGCCTCTTAAGCATTTTCCCGCCACCCGCAGACTCTCAGCCGTGAACTGAACCCGTCCTTCACAGAACCATGCGTCCGTTTTATACAGACCCTCGGCCCGCAACTGGGCATCACATTCGCTTACAGCAGGTATGCTGTTGAAATTGCAACTTTTGAATCTAGCGGTACCGCTAAAGTCAATATATTCTTCGCCGTCTGCGGCATTGAAAATTCTCAAATTTACTTCATCCAAATCAAACCGGCCGGTAGGCGAGAGCTTTGCGTAATAATCCCGAATGTTCTCCGGAAGGGCGATACCGAGCCGTTCATCCAGGTAAATATCATCGGCATCAAAGACAAACCTGCCCTGACCAAAAGCACTTTCGGCAAAGTTGATTTCACCGTTTATTCTCATCGTCGAACTGCCCGGTATGACCCGAACAGTGTCTGCCGCTGTTGCTCTAATCTGCTCCAATTTGATACTCTCATTATCTATCAACAGCCTACCGGTAACATCTCTTAAAGGGTAAGGGAACTTCTCAAAGTTGATGCTGTTACCAAGACAATCAACAACTATCTTGTAGTCAATTTGACCTGCGCCTGCGCTGCTGTTCAAATCTGCATGGTAGTTGATTTTTCCCTTCGCCTGCGATTCGGAGACGGTCTTTCTCAGCAGCTCCGGCAGAACGCTAAACAAACCATCATTCAACTCATTCTCTTTAGCATCTACCGACAGTATATAGCTGGTTTGTTCGTCTTTCCGGCCCGGTCTAATTTGGCCCGTCAGTCCCACCGAACCGCCGCCGTGCCGGCCGTTGAATTCTTCAACCCGTATCAAATCAGGCGTAAAAACCGTCCTGGCAGATATATCAGTAATAACCATTTCGGTTTGACTCACTTTCAAAGAACTGTCCTTAAAATACACCTCAGCTTCAAATGTTGCCGGGCCAACGTTTTCTTCAGGCGTAAAAATCTTCACATCAGCCCCTGCTGTCCCTGTCATTTCAAGCTGGTTGTAAAGACGTCTTTGTTTCGCCGAAAGGGCCGAGGCAAGCGTCGAATCCAGTGGAATACTGTCTGCCTCGATTGAAATATCGTATGTCGGCCTGTCCGTCCTGCGGCCTGTTACTTTGCCGTTCATAGTTATTTTGCTTTCGCCGGATTGTGAGGTCACTTTTGAAACATTTATAGTATCAGGGTTGAATATCAGCTCCCCGGTAAGATTTTTCAAAGGATAAGAAAAATTCCTGAACCTCGCATCAACACCAAGCAGCTTAACCTTCAGCGTTCTTTTTTTGTCTGTTTGTGACTTTCGGCTGATGTGATAATCCATCGCCACAACTCCAGCCGGCGAAAATGACGACCAGAACTTCTTCGTTCTCGTACCAAAGGCATTATACAGGTCGCTATCCAAAAACATATTGTCGCTTGTAATACTGATTTGGTATTGCCACTTCGCTCCATAGTCTTTTGAGAAGCCGTTAAAGAAAAGCTCGACATCACCGTGTCGGCCGGTAAGATTGTTAAGTGTAACACTACTTTCGGTAAAGTCTATTCGCCCGATAATGTACTCCACCGGATAGCGGAATTTGCGGTCGCAAATTGAAACTTTCTTACAAAACAACTTACCGTCCACCCTACTTTCGACCAGCCGGTCCAGGTTGCCCGCCGCTTCAAGTCTGATATCAAACTGTCCTTGCGGCCGGTATCGACCAAAAAACCTCTGCAGGGCGGTAAAAGGACCACGCCTTTCAACAAGCGAAAGCTTTTCCGATGCACTTGTGTCATCGACAAGTCTATGTATGCACAACAAATCTTTTATGCGGAGCTTGAACGAATAATCACTGTTTTTTTCATAACTCAGCTCAGCAGCCATAGCTTTTATTATCCATCTCCTCTCAAACGCAGGTATGTCCGTCGAGGAAATCCCGCCGGTAATTGTGATTCGCCCGGGCTGACATATCCCGGTTAGTTTGCTTTGCCCAAAGCCGCCAGCCATCTTCGCCGTGGTTATAACAAACCCGTAACAGCCCGGCATCTCTTCGGCCGGTTCAAGTGTGGCATCAAGAGGTATTTGGGCGGTAACTTTGTGCGCCCCTTCTGATACCTTGCTGTATCGCAGGGTCCCTCTTTCAAGGTGAATGATGGGTATCTTTCCGGAACCGCCTTTCGGAGGCGCGATTTTAAGCCCGGCAAGGTTCCATTGGCCCGTGTCCATATTCTGCTGCGCGTCGAAGACAAAATCTTTGACACTTATTTCCTTAAGTCGCGGCCTAAGCAGCAACAAGCTGCCAACACCAAAACGCGCATATACCATCTCCGCCGTCAGTATCGTATCATCGTATTCCGATTCGCCGCGGGGCCTGATTGTAAGCTTCTCGATAAGAACCGAGCCGTCAAAGTCAAAATCAACAAAGCCGGTTTTGATTTTTGTGTTGGTAATTTCGGCAATCTGAGCAATGGCGATTTTTTGCAGAGCCCTTCCCCCAAGGATAGTAAAAACCCATAAAAGAACAGCCAAAAGCAGAAGTTCCACCGCCCGACGAAGATAAGTTTTCCGTTTTCTTTTGGACTGACCGGATTCGTTTGAATTCGCCGTCGTTTTTATAGCGCCTTCCCTTTTTATTTTTTTATCGCTTTATCTGCAATATCCCGGCGGCAATAAGCACCGTCGAATTTGATTTTATCCACGGCTTCGTATGCCCTTATTTTTGCATCTGCTATACTTGCCCCCATAGCGGTCACACCCAGCACTCTGCCGCCTGCGGTAACGATATTGCCGTTTTCTTTTGCCGTTCCCGCCTGATATACGACAACGTCGCCGAGTTGCTCGGCCTCGTCCAGACCTGTTATTGTCTTGCCCTTTTCGTAATCACTCGGATAACCGCCCGAAGCCATTACCACGCAGACCGCCGGCCGCTGGTCCCACTTAAGGGTAACCTTGTCCAGTTTGCCTTCACAAACCGCCAGAAAAACCTCCAGCAAATCACTTTTTAGCCGCATAAGAATCGGCTGGGTCTCCGGGTCGCCGAACCGTACATTAAATTCAAGCACTCTCGGCCCGGCGGCTGTTATCATAATGCCAGCATACAGAACACCCTTATAAGGCGTGTCGTTGCGATTCATAGCATCAACTATTGGCACAAGGACTTCACGCGTAATCTGGTCCATTAAAGCATCGGTAACCACAGGTGCAGGACTGTAAGCGCCCATCCCGCCGGTATTAGGCCCGGTATCGCCGTCGCCGATGGCTTTGTGATCCTGCGAAGATTCCATAACATAGATATTTCTGCCGTCCACAAAAGCCAGTATCGACGCCTCTTCGCCAAGCAGTTTATCTTCAACGATGATTTTTTCACCCGCCGCACCGAATATCTTATCGCACATCATCTTTTCCGCCGCCAAAATACCGTCCGACGGTTCGTCGCAGACATACACACCTTTGCCTTTTGCCAGCCCCGCCGCTTTTACAACCACCGCTTCATCTCTGCTTGCGATATAAGCTTTAGCATCACCGAACCTCTCGAATATTCTCGCCTCAGCAGTGCTGATGGAGGCTGACCGCATCATCTGTTTTGCAAATGCCTTATCCGCTTCCAGCTTCGCCGCTCCCTTGCAGGGGCCAAACGCTTTTATCCCTTCCTCTTCAAACGCATCGACCACTCCTGCCGCCAATGGGTCTTCCGGCCCAACTACTACCATTGAGATACTTTTTTGGCGTGCGAAGTCTATCAATTCGGCTATATCACTTCCGCCGATTGGAACATTTTCACCGCATTTTGCCGTGCCGGGATTGCCGCCAGCAATATAAAGTTTGCCCAAGTTTTTCGATTGGGCCAGTTTCCAGGCGATTGCATGTTCACGACCGCCGCTACCGATTAATAGTACATTCATTTCCAACCTCAAATTAAACTTTATCGTTCCTCAGCTTCGTCGTTAGCTATGCACTATACCCAAATAGCAAAAAACAATCAACATCCATTTACCATACGCCTAAATGAGGCTTTAAGCAATTTGCTATCATAATTCGGTTTGTGGTAAGCTTAGGTGTCGGCTACGACAGTGAAAGCAACAATCTTTTCTGCCGTGAGATTATAGGAATATATTATGTAGTTATCGCATACAACCATCACAGAACCAACAAGCTTGCCGGTAGTAGATAGCGCAGGCAGATGGGTGTCAATTTTGACAGGCGAGCGTATAACAATCGTTGGCAGGTTGAGAGTAATTTCTTCATAACGGCGGTATTACAAGAAGATGAAAAAAAACGTAAAATAAAAAATTGGGAGCGTAGAGATTCTGTTATCGGGGTGTTTTGGGGGTTAGTGCGGAGCGGATGATTTTAGCGCGGAGGGCGTCCCTGCCGGCCGGGTCGAGGGCTTCGCCATGGTTTAACTGCAGATGGGCGGGGAGTGTGAGCATAAAGAGACGATTAATAGTGCGAATTGAGACGGTCTGATTTTTAGCAGCATCGGGGCCGACATCGCTGAGGGTGCAAAGGCGCTCTATGGCGGGGGTGGAAGCGCCCATAGTATCGTGCATATTTATGCCGAGGCGCAGGTGGCTCAATAAGAAGATTGCTTCCTGGGAACTAATGAGACTTGCGTTTTTCAACAGTGCCATTGCGCGAGAGATTTTGTCGTCGAGGACGTTTAGCTGCTTAGAGAGTAATTGTTTTCTTGCGGCGTTTTCATATTCGACGATTTCGGGTATGACATTTTTTTCGAACTGGGAGACTATTTGTTCTTCCGAGAGACCGAGGGTGGCCTGATTTGAAAGCTGATAGAAATCGCCCGCTGCGTCGGAGCCTTCGCCGAAGAGTCCTCTTACGGCCAGACTCAAAGATTTTGCGGCGTTAAGGAACTTTTCTATATGTCCGGTCATCTTCAGGGCGGGCAAATGCAGCATAACCGAGACCCTGATGCCGGTGCCGAGATTTGTCGGGCAGGCGGTGAGGTATCCGAGCCGAGGGCTAAAAGCATAGCCGACCTTTTTTTCTATCGTATCGTCGATGCTGCTAATCTGCCCGGCACAGGCCGAGAGCTGCAGACCGGCCTTTAAGACCTGGATTCGCAGATGGTCCTCTTCGTTAATCATAGCGGTAAAGAATTCTCGTTGGGCGATGACGGCGCCTCTCGGGCCCTTGCCAAACGCGTGATGGCGGCTGATGAGGTGTCTTTCGACGAGAAAATTTCTATCGAGAGCTGGGGCTTTGTCAACGCTTATGTAGAATACTTTGTCGCCGAGGTCGAGTGACATCAGGATTTCTTTTAGTTTTTTCAGGATTTGCGATTTTTCAGCGGCTGAGCATTTGCTGAGGAATTTATAGCCTGCGAGGTTTCTTGCCAGGCGGATGCGCGATGATATTACGACATCAGCTAATGGGCCTGAGCCGTTAAACCATTCGTTTATGTCACTACTTATGTCAGTAAGTTTCATTTTTCGTTTTGTATTAACTTTCAAGCTGGTTTATTTTGTCGCGTAACTGGGCGGCCTGTTCGTAATCTTCGGCTTTTACGGCGGCTTCGAGCTGCTGGCGCATTTTTAAGAGGTCCATTTGCTTTTTAGAACTTCGGGAGGTCTTTGAAGGTATTTTGCCGGCATGGTATGTTTTGCCATCGTGGGCTTTGGCAATGAGTGGCAAAAGTGACTTTTCAAAAACTTCGTAATCATGGGGACAGCCAAGAAGGGCCTCTTTTTGGAATTGCTCGAGAGTAAAGCCGCAATTAGGGCAGGAAATGTCTTTCTGTGAAGGGCCAAGCATTTCTTCGTCGTCGGGCTGGGAGGCAAGTAAATTGCTGAGCAACTCGTTAATAGACATCTGGCTCTTGACGGCGATGCCCTGTTCGACGGCACACTGCTCACATACGTGCATTTCCGTGCGCACGCCGTCAGTTATCTCGGTCAAGTGAATAGTCGCTTCGTTTGTGTTACAAATCTGACACTGCATATTACACTCTCTTATATATTATTATATTATACCAAATTTGTGCATTAAGTAATTGCTAAATTCAGAAAACAGTTACAGGGCGGTTTCTCTCGCACCTCTTCCATTTGCCTTTCGCAAATCCCGTAGAAATAATCGTCAAATTCACCAGGCCTCTGAAGAAGGATTTGGGTTATCTGCGATATTTTGCCGAACAGCCCGGTTTTTCAGCAACGGTAACAGTCTGAAGCTTCACATCATCAGGCAGGGCGGCTATCAGCTTTTCATATACATATTTTGCTACATTTTCGGCTGATGGGTTGTTCCGGTGGAAATAATCGTTTTCGTTCAATGATGTATTGTCAAAGCCGGCGGCGATATCATCGAGCATCGAGCGCAGGCGGTCGAAGTCAATAACAAGTCCTATACTATTGAGTCTGGTGCTGCTGACATCAGCAACAATCACCCAGTTATGGCTGTGCAGAGGTTCCTTTGAGCCATCATGGAGGAGCAGCTGATGCGATGCTTCAAATTTGGTTTCGACACTGACTATAAACAAAATACAACTCCCATTGGCCGATAACAACGACCGCAGTCCTGCCGGGGTGGTGGTATAGTCGTTCTTTTAGCTTTGGCCTTTCAACCTGTGAAGGTGCTGCTGGAGACGGCTATAAACATTTTTCGGAATCAGGTTCGAGATATCACCGCCGAGCGCGGCTACCTCACGAATCAAGGTTGAACTGGTAAAGCCGTATTTTTCGCCGGTCATAACAAAGACCGTTTCAATGCCGGCAACAGCCCTGTTTGTCATAGCAAGCTGAAACTCATACTGAACATCGGTAAGGCTTCGCAGTCCTCGGAGAATGACATCGGCTTTCTTTTTGGCGGCGTATTCGACCGTTAAACCTTCAAAGCTCTCGACCGAGACGCCGGGCACCTCAGTTATCAACTCGGCTATCATCTCCACCCGTTCTTCGGGTGTAAAGAGCGTGTTTTTGACAGGACTTCTGCCTACAGCAATGATAAGCTCGTCAAAAAGCTTTACGGCCCGGCCGATAACGTCCAAATGTCCGTTTGTAATCGGGTCGAAAGTACCGGGGAAAATCGCCCTTACAATCTTTTTTCTCATCAGAATACACCCTTTCTTAACAGCAAACAATTATACCTTAATCCGGCGGCAGGTCAATTTAGTTTGTGCTGTGTATGGCGTTTTGCAAAAGGGAAGGGGGTATTTGTTAATTTTCACTACTTTTTTGAGGCGATTTGCTGCTGGTTTTGTTCTTTTGTAAGTGTAATGGGTATATCAAGCCAGAATGTTGAGCCTTTTTCGAGTTCGCTTTCCATACCGATAGTTCCGGCGAGCATAGCCGCCAGTTCCCTACTGATGGCCAGTCCCAAGCCGCTTCCGGCCGATTCGCGGGTAATTGAGTCGTCGGCCTGGCGGAATTTTTCAAAAATCTTTTCCTGGTCGGGCTGAGCGATTCCGCATCCGGTGTCAGTTACGGCCAGTCGTACGTGCTTCTCGTCGAGCATATTTACTCGAATTTCAATTCGGCCGCGTTTGGGTGTGAATTTTACGGCGTTACTTAAAAAGTTATAGAGTATCTGCTGGACCTTGCCGGCATCGGTTGAAAGGTCCGGTACATCGTTGTCGATATTCAGTTTTACTTTGATTTTGTTCTTCTTTGTGAGGGCGGAAAAGGTCGATATCAAACCATCGCACAGCTCGGAAACGGAAACGTTTTCTACATGAAGCTGCATTTTTCCAGCTTCGGTCTTTGCCAAATCAAGCAGGTCGTTAATCATATTCAAAAGCCTCTTTCCGCTGGTGATAATATTCTCGGCGTATCTTCTGCCTTTGTCCTTTTTGAGCGTGTCGGGCTTTTCCCTCAGGATTTCGGCAAAGCCGAGTATTGCATTCAACGGCGTTCTAAACTCGTGGCTGATATTTGCCAGGAATTCGCTTTTTATTTTGTTTGCCTTGAACAGTTCGATATTCCGTTCGGAAAGCTCGGCTATTTTGGCATCGAGCTGTTTGTTTGCATCGCGCAGCTTCTGCTGGGCGGCCTGAAGTCCGTCGAGCATGTGATTGAAGGCATTTGCAAGCTTTTCATATTCGTCTCGGGTTTTTATGGAACTTCTTATATCAAGATTACCCTCGGCAACGTTGTTTGCCAGAGCCCTTAACTGACGAATAGGGCTCAGGATTACGCGCTGAGTTATTACATAAAAGGCGACAATGGCACCGGCGCCGGCGATTAAGCCAGCAATGAATACGCAGATACGGTTCATCAAAGTCATTTTTTTAAGTTCGCTACCGAGAACTCTTGACTGGATAAGGACGGCCCCGATGGGCTCATTGCGGGCGAATGTCACGGCGGGGTTCTGCGGTTCATAATTTTTGATAAATTTATCGGTTGCGCGAATGATTCTGATGTAATTACTCTGTAGGACGCCGTCTTTTTTGGCGAAACGAATGTTGTCATTGCTGGTTTTTTCGTCTTTTAGAGACTCGAGCATTTTTTTCTGCTGAACGGTAAGGTTGTCGAGCTGCTGCCAACCCTTCATGAATCGAAGCCAGCGTATTTCAGGGTCGTTCGCATCCAGCACGACACAGGCCTTGTCCAAAGGTGGCAGCTTTATTTGGCCGGTTTTTTGGGCTCGAAAGTATTTGTCAAAAACTATTTCAGACTTGGCCCTCTCGGAATCAAGAAAGCACTTTTTTGTAATCTGTCCCATCCAGATGTAGGGCAGAAAAAGGGCAATAGTCAGAACAAAAACCACGGCGGCACCAAAGGCAATTCTGCATTTTTCCGCCAACGAAAGAGGCGATAATTTGAGAAGCTTCAGTAGCTTTTGCCAGTATTTCTTTAATCTTATTCTCATAAGTTCAGAGTGCCCTGCCCTCATAGGCCAAAAAGACGAACATTAACCAGCTTTATATACCAAAAAAGCCGCTACGATGGCAAGGATTGTTTTTTGCGGTCTTGATATACGAGTGCATTGGTAGTTGCGGGTGGATTTTTCAGCTAAGCCAGCCAAATCCAAGAGTACCTTAAGGCAGCTTTTGTCAGGCTCTACTATCGTAAGAATGCTTTAGTGGGTGCCGAGTTGCTGTGGGCTCCAAAACGCGAAATAATGCGTTTGCAGAATCCCTCAATAATCGGGTTTCGTTCTTTAAGGAACATGGCGTGGCGATCTCCTCCTCTTCTGCGTGCGCAGCCAGTTCACCGGCGCCTGGTCGTCAGTAAGCACTTTTGCGTGCGAGTCCGGACGTGTGCCAGCTCGCAGCCGCTTCGCAACCGTCAGCATATCGAAGAACAGCTTGTGCTTGCGCTGCAGGATCTTCGCCCGGCTTACAGCCTCTTTGACGGTGAGCATCCGGCCGGTCGGCCCGGGCGCTGCCAGCATTGCATTGTCGGAATAGCCTCCAAGAAACACCTGACAACGCCCGAAGACAGCCAAGAAGGTCCTAAGCTCCGCATCAAAAAGACGGTTCGAGTAAAACACATTCGCAATGACCACGCCGTCCTCAGCGAGAACACCCTTTACCTCCTCAAGGAACTCCTTCGTCATCAGGTGGAACGGGATATAGTCGCTGTTGAATGCGTCCAGGATAACGATGTCGTATTTCGGCACGGGGTCACGGCCCAGCTGCCTTTTAATAAACATCCGGCCATCGGCAACGTGCACCCTTAGCTTATCGTCCTGGCGGAAGCCAAAAAACCGCCTTGCTATCAGCGGAACCTCGGGGTCTATTTCCGCCACATCAATTTCAGTCTCCGGCAGGTAATGGTGCATCTCTCGCGGGATTACTCCGCCCCCCAGTCCTAACACAAGCATCTTTTTCGGCTCCGGCTCATACAGCAACCCGCAAAAAGCCAACTCGGTGTATTCCAGCATGTGCTGCCGTAAATTATCCAGGTCAACCTGGCTCTGCATCTGCACGAGACGCCGCCTGCCGAATTGAAGAGTCATAACAGGCCCGCTTCGGTAAACGGATATACGATGATAGAGTGAATTCTTCTTGTGAATCAGCCGACCCAACCCGCGAGCGGCTACGACGCTAACAAACAACAACTGCGAGTAAGCCGCAGCGCAAAACAACAAAATCAGGGCCGCCTTGCGCATCCTGTTTCCCATCGTCAGTCTCCTACCGAGTCACCTTGTTATTGCAGCACAGCAAACAGCGTAAAATCTTACATCCGAACGGGCGGTACCCGTTACATATACCCAGGTCATTATACCTTTTCTTCTTCGAAATCATACCGGCTTTCCGGGAGCTGCTCCTCTGTTTTGCCTTCGGCTTCGCTGCCCGGGCCCTTTCCGGCCTGAAAGGCCGCCTGCAGCAGAATCGCTCCGCCCAGGGCCGCCAGGACAACACCCGAGGTACAAATTGTAAGCCGCATAGAAAGAAGCACAAGATAAAATGCGGTTACCACACAGCCTGCGAAGCTCGCCGCGGTGGAAAAGGCAAGCACCAGCCCGGCATTAAGTCCGGAATCACTCGCCTGCCTCGTCAGCCATCGCACCGCGGTGGGCGAGGCCGTACCAAGCAGCACGGTCGGCGCGCCGAACAGAACAAAGGAAGCCAGAAGGGAGCCCCATTTCTCGTCCAACCCAAAATTGAATATTCCGTCGCACACAGGCTCTATGAAAAATGGCATAGCACACAGCCATGCGCCGGCCGCCATCAGGTTGACCCCCAGCGTCCGCTTGCTGTTGGCTTTTTTGGAAAGCCACCCGCCGAGCATATATCCAGCCGAAAGGCTGAGCAGAAAAACCCCGATTACGCTGCCCATTACCACGTACACAGCACTACCAAAATACGGAGCGAGCACTCGCACTCCCAGGACCTCCAGTTCCATCACGAACCAGCCACAGCCGCACGCGATAAGAATTATCGCTGCGGTTCGGAGCTTTCGCCGGGATTTCTTTAATCTGGTTTGCATAAGTTCAGAGTGTCCTGCCCTCATAGGCCAAAAAGGCAAACTTTAATTAACCTTATATACTAAAAAAGGTTCTCCAATAGCAAGGATTGTTTTTTGCGGCAAGATTGTTGTATTGAGTATGCCATCTATTTTGCTTTCACGCCAGCGTTAACAGCAGAACAAAATTTATTGAAAGAAAATAATATAATGGTAAAATGACAACGGAAGGGGTTTAAATCGTCCCCAGTTAAAAGCTTGATTTTTTGTCATTTTCGCTGAAGATGTATATTAAAAAGCCAACAGGAGAAATTGAAATGGATGAGAAGACTTTGGTCAGGCTGTCAGAAATGGCGGAAACTTCCAGCATGATTGAACAGGAATTGTATGACCATTATGATGTAAAGAGAGGCCTGAGAAATAAGAATCATACGGGTGTTTTGGTGGGGCTGACGCACATAGGAGATGTTATCGGCTATTCTATGAAGGACAACAAACCTGTCCCTATGGATGGCAAATTATTGTATCGGGGTATCAAGATAAGAGACATTGTAGACGGTTTCCAGAAAGATAAAAGGCAGGGTTTTGATGAAACAGTCTTCCTTTTATTATTTGGAAAGCTGCCTACAAAGCACGAGTTGAAGACTTTCTCCGCTCATTTAGCCGGCCTCAGAGACCTGCCCGAAAATTTTACTGAGGATATGATATTGAAATTAAAGGGAAAAGACCTGATGAACATACTCGCCAGATGCGTCCTTGCATTATATACCCTTGATGAAAATCCGGACGACACCTCTACATTGAATGTATTAAAACAAAGCATCAAACTCATTGCCAAGTTTCCGACAATAATCGCATATTCATATCAGGCAATGAGACATATTTACCAGCACAATCATCTTGTGATAAGGCACCCGAGAAAGAAATATTCTACTGCAGAAAACTTCCTTTATATGCTCAAAGGCAGTAAGAAGTACACTTCTCTCGAAGCGGAATTGCTTGACCTTGCACTTGTTCTTCACGCCGAACACGGCGGCGGAAATACCTCTACTTTTACAATGCATGTTGTAAGCTCTTCCGCAACAGATACATACTCTGCTGTAGCTGCGGCATTAGGCTCTCTTAAGGGGCCGTTACATGGAGGAGCGAATTTCGGGGTCAAGGAGATGATGGATGACTTAAAGGAAAATGTTAAGGATTGGAAAAACGAAAAAGAAATCTCGCAGTACCTGCTTAAAATATTAAAGAAAGAAGCCTACGATAAATCCGGCAAGATTTATGGCTTCGGACACGCTGTCTATACCCTGTCAGACCCAAGGGCGGTACTCTTAAAAGGAAAGGCAAAAGAGCTGGCTAAAGAAAAAGACAGTACCGATGAGTTTGAGCTGTATGAGTCTGTGGAAAGATTAGTTCCGAACGTTTTTTGCCAGTTCAAGAAAACAGGCAGAATAATCTCCGCAAATGTCGATTTTTACTCCGGTTTTATTTATCATTACCTGGGAATACCTAAAGAAGTAAACACTTCTCTCTTTGCTATGGCGAGAATTTCAGGATGGTGCGCCCATCGCATTGAGGAAATAATCAGCTCTAGGAAGATAATTAGGCCGGCATATAAAAATGTGGTCGGGACACGCTGCTATAAACCCTTAGACAAGAGGGAATAATCAAACACTTTAATCTTTATTATTTTTTCTCTTGTTATTAATTTTGTGTCATTTTTGCTGAAGATATACATTTTCCGGTTTGTGGTTTTTCATTTAGGAGTTTCAATTAGGAATTCTGTGCCAATAATTTTACGTTGGTTTTGCTTTGTTTTCGTCGTTTTCGGTTTCGCCCTGAATTTGGTCAAGCTGCAGGCCGAATCGGTTGAGCCTGCTGTCACCTTCTTCATACTGACTTTGGGCATTTCGTAAATGCTTGCCGAGAACATCCCAGGTGCCGCCGAAAGCGGCAAAGGAGGAATTGAGTTTTTTCAAATTCTGGCGGATTTGGGCGGCCTGCTTTTCTATCTGCAGCCCGTGCAGGCCCATCACCACCGTCATCAAATAGGCATATAACAAATTAGGTGATACCGGTATTACCTTTTTCCCGAGAGCATACTGCACAATGTCTTTTGTATCATCGGCGTATTTTACAATCGTTTCGTAATAAACGTTCTCAGCGGGTATGTACATAATCGCAAAATCCAGCGTGCCCTCAGCCGGACGGATATAACTTGATTCGATTTTGTCTATATGACCGATTATGTCCCGTTGGAACTGTTTGCGCTGTTTCACTTTTTCATCATCGCTTTCGGCTTTGAGCAATCTTTCGAAACTCGGCAGCGGAAACTTCGCATCGACGCCGACAGAGTAGTCGGCCATCTTTACGAGGGCATCGACCTTTTGGCCGTCCCTGAAAGCATATTGCAGCTCGTAGCTGTCTTTGGGCAGGACCTGGCCAAGCAGGTTTTCCAGCGACCATTCTCCCATTTGCCCTCGCAGCTTCGGGCCGGATAATATATCCTGCAGTCTCCTGACCTCGGTCCCGAGAAGGAGCATTTGTTTGCTGGTTCCCTGTAGCTCGCCGATTTGTGTATTTAGTCGGCCCAGCACCTGTTGGCTGGACTGCATACTCTGGTTTATGGTCTGCTGGCCGGCCTGAAGCGATTTTTCCAGGGTGCTGCGCGTGCCGTCTTGGGCGGCCTTGAGGGCTTCGAGCTGCTGCTGGAGAAGGCCGATGCCAACGGCCTGACCGGCAGCTTCGCGCCTGCCGGCAGATATTGTGATGATGAGCCAGATTAATAACCCAACAAAAACTAAAATCAAAACACCAAGTACCGCAATTATTGCCCACTGCATATTTCTGCCCTTAAAAACATTTTGATTATAGATTCTTTGCAGGCAATCGTCAAAGCAGTTGCTATTTATTGTTGAGGTTTTTATGATGAGCCAAAAAACTATGGCAAATTATCACCCGGTAATCTTAAAGAAGCCCTATTTAGAGGCGATTTTAGTCGGCCGCAAAACCATCGAGTCGCGTCTATTCAAAACAAAACACAGTCCTTTCGGTCGGGTTCGGGCCGGCGATACACTATTCCTAAAGCAAAGCAGCGGGCCTGTGTGTGCTATAGCAAGAGCGTCAGCGGTGAAAAACTTCGAAAACCTTACACCGGAACAGATAATCAGGCTAAAAGAGCGGTACAACGGCCAAATCAAAGGCAGCGATGAATACTGGCAGAGCAAATTAGAGAGTAAATTCGCTTTTTTAGTGTGGCTGGTGAAGGTCGAAAACATCGAGCCGGTGCGAGTCAATAAAAAAGACTGGAGGGCCTGGGTTATTTTGACACAGCAGCAAAATTTCAACCTTTTAAGCCCTAACTGCTCGGATGCGGCCGAAAGCATCGAGCCAGTGCGAAGCAATAAAAAGAACGGAGGGCACAGGTTGTTTTGACAGAGCTGCAAAATCTCGACCTCTTGAGCCCCTAAGTACCCGTAAGTCCCCGGAAAGAGCCCAAAATTTGAATATTCTGAACTATTTTTGCAAATTCTGGCCAAAAAACGCAATAAAATCGGACGGCAAATCCGTCTGTACCCTTGAAAACCCAGCATATCGAAAAAAAACAGGGCTAAATAAGGAATTTGCAAAAATGTTGAAGAAATTTACCAGCGAAATCAAACCAGCACTTGCATTGATATTAAGTGAAAATCTTGCTGTCCTGCGGACACTTCCGAAAAATGTGACGAATTTAGCCTTTAAATGCGGTAGTATTGTCAAAAATACACAACAGAAAAACAGGTCTAAATCAGAAAGGAGCAGGAAATGTTGAAAAAAGTCATTCCGATCATTTTGGCGGTAATTTTTCTAACAGGGGCTGAGGGCTTTGCAGTTGAGGAGAAAAAAGGCAAGCCTAAAGGAAAAGCCACACAAAAACAAAAGCAAATACAGCAACAAAAGCAAATGCAACAGCGCCGGCAACGAGTTGCAAAAGAAATCGAGCGGCGGCTCGAACGGGCTGAACAAAGAGTGGAAGAGATTATTGGGAGCGCTGAAAGAAGAGCCGAAGAAATTATCGAACGAGCTGAAAGAGAAGCTGAAGAAATCATAGAACATACCGAAAGAAAGGTGGCTGGACGTGCTGAAATGCGAGGCGGGTATCCGCGTATCGAAAGGAACATCGAGAGGCGAGTCCGAAGAAGAGGCGACAGGGGAGAAGTCGAGATTCGCGTTGAAAAAAGAGGCCGCGGCAGAGGTGGAGATGTAGAAGTTGAGGAGCATTTTAAGGCGATGGGTCCAGAAGCAGCACATATGCGGGCTGGAGCAGGAAAAGGGCGCCCCGGACGGTTCCGCAAAGGTATGGGCCGGATGGGCCGAGGTATGCAGCGCCGAGGGATAGGTCGATGTATGAAATACCAAGATATGAACAGGGGCATGCGATGCCGGAAGATGGGTCGAGGAATGAAAGGCCAAGGGATGGGCAGAGATATGCAACACCGATGTATGTGCCGATGTATGCGAAGCAGAAGAATGGGTAGAGCAGATGCAGATATGCCGCCCAGAGGTATGGGACGAGGTATGGGTCAAATGCGTCGAGGAATGGGCAGAATGCGCAGAGATATGGGTGAGAGAAGATGTGATGACGAGCCAGGATACGGCGAACGCCCAAGAGATGACGATGACGAGCCGAGATACAACAACTGGTAAATCGAAAATATAAACAATAAAGTTAAGCAATTGGCTGTGCCTCTAATTGGCACAGCCAATTGCTTTACACAGTTTTACCCTTACTTTCCGAGCGCAGAGGCAGCCGATTGAGATGTGCAATTTGCGGTTTTTGGCACTAATACCAAGCTTTTTATAGGGCTTTGCCGCTATCGCCAATTAGCGGGATAGTAGATGGATTCGGATTGAATGTTAAACTTTCTGCAGAGCGCTTCTATGAGCGCTTGTGCTCTTTTGAACTGGAAGTCTGTCGGGCGGGCAGTTTTACCATCGGCAATGATGCAAATACGAATGGTCTGGCCGGTGCCATACCAGGCACCGTCCGGTATCGCCGACCACTGTCTTTGCCATTTTTCAGTTGATTGTATTTTTCCATCTTCACCGCCAAGGCCGTTGCACAAGCAGAAGTGGCAGTTAATATCTTCAGGGCCGAGCAGTCCCCGCAGGGAGGCCAATTGCTCTATGTTTCCGGCCTGGGTGCCGCTGTAGTAAATCTCGATACAATTCCAACGGTGAGGATATTGAGCGGCTCGTGAGATAGCAGCTTCCTCGACAGGGTCAAGCCGATAATATGTGGAGAGATTAAACGGGCCTGCAGATGGGGGATTATCATTCAGCGTCATCAAGACTATCGCCCCGACTGTCATCGAAACCAGCAGAACTGCTAAAACCTTTGCCACCCGTGGCTGATTCGACATAGCTTCATCCTTGAAAACAGCTCAGACGACCCAACGAAGATTGTCCAAAGCAGATATGATTAATATATATAGAGCACATCGGCGTTTGCCAATAAATTACTCCAAATTTTGCTGAAAATTTTGTAATTTATCTTCACTTTCAATTTCTTCTATCCTTACCGAGTTCAAATGTGATTATTGTAGATTTGTTTGGGGGGATTCATCCCTATCGTTTTTTGCTCAGATGAACTTAAAGCCGTAAAGACAGATACAAAAATAACATTAACACTGTGAATTGTTCGGGGTCGGCTAAAAACCTGTTGAGGCGAGCTGCCGCAAAGAGGGTATAAAGAACTTGATTTATAGGACTGAGCCCTTTATACTTTTCTCACCCTGATTAGGTATTGGATATTTAGAATTTCTTTGACGGGACAGAAATGGAAGCTACTATGTTAGCGGCGTTGATTAAGAAAAAAGGCCAAAATTAACAGGAAAAAAGAAATGGCATCGAAATTTCGCTTATTATCCAGCCAAGAGACAGAGCAGTTGAGGAGCCAGGGATGCAGTTGTGACGATTGGTCAAACGTCCAAGTGGCTGAAGGTTTTGAGGCATCAAGAATAAAATCGACACAATTCAGCGGTAAGATAAAATTAGGCGTCTTTGAAAAGCAGGTATCGTTTTCAGGCGGTGTCATCAAGCCAGCCGGTATCAGCAATGCAACAATCCATAACTGCAGAATAGGCGACAATGTATATATCGACCGAATCAGAAACTATATCGCCAACTACGTGATAGAAGACGATGTTGTTGTTGAAAACGTTGATTTGCTTGCCGTTGAGGGTGAAAGTTCGTTCGGCAACGGTACCGAGGTTAATGTTGTTAACGAGGGCGGCGGACGAGAAATCCCGATATACGACCATTTGTCGGCTCATACCGCTTACATAATAGCTTTTTATCGTCACAGACCGAAAGTAATTGCAAACCTGCAGAAGATGATAGCCGACTACACCGCTTCTGTTACCTCGTCGATGGGGCTGCTGGGCTGCGGCTGCAGACTTATCAACTGTAGAACCGTCAAAAACGTCAAGGTCGGCCCGGGCGGCATCATCGAGGGAGTTGACAGACTGGAAAACGGCTCAGTCAACAGTTATCCGGAGGACAGGGTCTATATTGGAGCCAGTGTTATTGCAACAGATTTTATCTGCTGCAGCGGCTCTAAGATTACGGACGGTACTATAATATCCAAATGCTTCGTCGGCCAGGGGACGGAATTAGCAAAGCACTATTCAGCGGAGAACTCGGTTTTTTTCGCCAACTGCGGCGGTTTTCACGGTGAGGCCTGCTCGATATTCGCCGGTCCTTACACGGTGACCCATCATAAATCCACATTACTGATTGCCGGTTTGTTTTCTTTTATCAATGCCGGCAGCGGAACAAACCAGAGTAACCATATGTACAAGCTTGGGCCTGTTCATCAAGGTGTGGTTGAGCGCGGCTCCAAGACGGCGAGTGACTCATATATGCTCTGGCCGGCAAAGGTCGGGGCGTTTACCGTCGTGATGGGCAGACACTACAGAAACTCGGATACTTCGGATTTGCCATTTTCATACCTGATTGAGCACGAAGATGAGAGTATTCTTGCCCCCGGCGTTAATCTTCGCAGTGTAGGAACCGTTCGAGACACCAGAAAATGGCCAAAGCGCGACCGACGCAAAGGCCCGGTGAAACTAGACCATATAAACTTCAAACTTTTGAGTCCCTATACCGTTCAAAAGATGCTCAACGGCTGTGAACTGCTTGAGAGGCTTAAGACGACCTCCGGTGAAACATCGGACTACTTTACCTACCACAGCGTAAAAATTAAGAACTTATCATTAGACCGCGGCATAGACTTATACCAAATGGGTATTAATAAATTCCTGGGCAATTGTCTGATTAATCGACTAGAAAATAAGCAGTTCAAAAACATTGACGAACTTCGCACGGCGTTGTCTGCGGAGACTGAGACAGGAGCAGGCAAATGGGTGGATTTGGCCGGTCTGTTCGCCCCTGAAAAAGCGGTACAAAAAATGCTCGACGAGATTGAAAACGGCACTATCGGCACTTTGGAGCAGGTAACAAAGGCCTTTAAGTCGATGCACAACAATTACGAGGCCCATGAATGGGCCTGGGCGGCTAACACTCTGCAGCAAAAATTAGGCAAAACAGTCGATAAAATAACAGCAGAGGACATAATTGAACTGACAGGGCAATGGAAAAGTGCTGTTGTGAAACTCGACCATCTGCTTTATGCCGATGCTAAAAAGGAATTTACCGCTATCGCCCAGATTGGCTACGGCATTGACGGTGGTAAAGATACCGAACACAGCGATTTCGAACAGGTCAGAGGGACATTCGAACAAAACAGCTTTGTCGCAGAAATCCAGGAACATATAACCGCAAAAACCAAGCTCGCAGATGAGCTTGTCAGTCGAATAGAGAAACTGCGTTAGTATCAATTTTATTTAAGGTAAGGAATTTATGAGAGTAATAATTGAACCAAATTATGAATTAGCCGCTAAGTGGACCGCCAACTATATTGTCAAAAAGATAAATGAATTCGGCCTGGATGATTCCAGGCCTTTTGTCCTTGGTTTGCCTACGGGCTCATCACCGATAGGGGTGTACAACAAGCTGGTAGAGCTATACAAAGCAGGAACGGTTTCATTTAAAAATGTTGTTACCTTCAATATGGATGAATATGTGAACCTGCCGGAAGAACACCCTGAAAGCTACCATTCCTTTATGAATACATATCTATTCAGCCACATAGACATTCAAAAAGAAAATATCAATATTCTTAACGGCAATGCCGGCGACCTCGAGGCCGAATGCGCCCGTTACGAAGAGAAAATGAAGTCATTGGGCGGTGTTAAGCTTTTTCTGGGGGGTATAGGGCCTGACGGCCATATCGCATTTAATGAGCCGAGCTCGTCATTGTCATCAAGAACGCGTATCAAGACCCTGACCTATGACACTATCCTTGCCAATTCACGCTTCTTCGACGGTGATGTTAATAAAGTTCCTAAAACTGCTTTGACGGTCGGCGTTGGAACAGTTATGGACGCTGAGGAAGTTGTGATTATTGTCAACGGGCATAATAAGGCCCGGGCACTGCATCAGGCCATTGAAGAAGGTGTAAATCATATGTGGACAATCAGCGCTCTGCAAATGCACCCGAAAGGCATTATCGTCTGCGATGAAGAAGCTACGGCTGAGTTGAAGGTCGGCACGGCAAACTATTTCAAAGACATAGAATCAGCTAATCTTGACCCGGCAACGCTGTTAAAATAACTGCCGAACTCAATTGCGAACAAAACGAAAATAAAAGAAATCCACAAGAAGTTTAATTACTTTTTGTGGATTTCTTATTTAACTTCGAGCAACTGCTTCAAATTCTGTTTCTACTCACGAGTACCCCTTCGGCCTGGTGGTCTTGTCGGTCTTGGCGAGGCAGGTTTGGGCTTCGGCTCTTTACCGGGCGGATAAACAATGTTTGCTTCATCAACAAGTGATTTAACAAAGTCAACAGCAATCTTGTCCTGTTTCTCTCGTGTAAGTCTGTCCATTATTTCATCTTTGGCCTGTTCAAAAGTGGTAACAGTAGCTTCTTTGCGGTCGGTAATTTTTATTATGTGATAGCCGAAACGTGTTTTGACAACATCGCTGATTTGGCCGACTTTCAACCCAAAAGCCGCTTTCTCAAATGGTGGTACCATTCGGCCCCTGGCAAAAAAGTCCAAATCGCCGCCTTTGGCCGCTGATGAGCAGGCAGAATTTGCCTTAGCCAATTCTGCAAAATCAGCGCCTGCGTTGATCTGCTCAAGCAACTGCTCAGTCTTTGCTTTCGCTACGGCATCGACCTCATTCGGGTCGGCGTTAGGGTCGGTTTTATCAAGTTTTATGAGTATATGGCTTGCCCTGACCTGTTCGGGTGTTTTGTAGTTGTTTTCATTTTTATTATAAAATTCCCTTGCGTCTTCTTCTGTTATGTTCACTTCACCGGATACTTTAGGTTCCATAAACTTCATAAAAGCCAGTCTTCTTGGGAACTGCATTCTCTCTTTCCACACTTCATAGCTCGTGCCGTAAGACTCTATCAATATTTTGAGCTCGTCCACGGTCAAGTTCTCACTGTCAGCCAATTCCTTGATGTGGTCCTCTACATCTTTTTCGGTAATCACTATGCCCTCTTCTTTAATTTTCGCATCAACCAGGTGTGTTTCAATCAGTTCATTGAGGGCATCACTTCTCATTCTTTCTTTATAGCTTTCCATAATATGAGGTGGCCAGTTTCTATTTTTTGACATCTGTTCAATTCTTGGTGCTATCAAGTCATCTATCTGTTTTTCGGTAATATCAACACCGTTAACGGTAACCGCGACGCCGGTATCAACCGGCTCGGCAGGTTTCTCGGCAACAGGGGGCTTGGGCTCGGCAGGTTTCTCGGCAACAGGGGGCTTGGGCTCGGCAGGTTTCTCGGCAACAGGGGGCTTGGGCTCAGTAGGTTTCTCGGCAACAGCGGGCTTGGGCTCAGCAGGTTTCTCGGCAACAGCGGGCTTGGGCTCAGTAGGTTTCTCGGCAACAGCGGGCTTGGGCTCAGCGACAACGGTTTTTGTTTCGGCAGTGGGGGCCTGCGATTCGCAACCGACGAAAAACAAGCAAGCCAACATTACAAAACATACTAAATATCCTAATCCGAAAGAACAGGCTTTCATAACTTAATCCTTTCAACGTTCAAAATAATAAAAAACACCTTTTAACCAAACACAAAAGGACAATTATTTCACTTAAAAACAAAGAAGTCAACATTTTATTTTACTTTTTTAGCTTTCAAGTCTGCAGGATTTTATAGAACAGGGTTATGAAAAGAGGGCGCAAAAAGATGTTTAACGAACCAGAAATTTGGGGATTTGGGCTTTTTAAGGACAAAAACTTGCAAAAGGCGCTTTTTATGGTATTCTACGAGTGGGTGCAAAATGGATTTTCCTGAACGATTAACTATTGAGAGCATAACGACGGCTATAGTGCCGCGATATTCAGAAACCGACAAGAGCGGGGCTGTCCATCACAGCGTTTATCCGGTGTGGTTTGAGATTGGGCGAACAGAACTTCTGCGGGCCAACCAGGTAGCATATAAAGACCTGGAAAATGCAGGAGTATTTTTTGTTGTGGCTGAGTTGCGCATAAAGTATCGCAAAGCGGCAAAATACGACGAAAAACTACAGTTGGAAACAGCCTGCACAAATGTTACAGGCAGTAAGATTGAACATACATATAAGCTGAGTCGCCCGTGTGACGGGGTGATTTTAGCTGAGGGGTCGAGTGTACTGGCCTGTGTCAATGCCGAAGGAAAAGTGCGGCGAATACCCGATTTTATGTATCTGACGTGATAAAAAACAAGATTGATTTGACTTATTTCGGTTGATTTATTACACTATTGCCTTGATGGGTTAGACGGTCTTCCACATCAGCTATTAAATACGAGGACTCAATGTCTTTTGATAAAAAAGAAGAATGTGGTCTGTTCGGTATTTTTGGCGACGATGAAGCAATACAAAAAACTTACTTTGGCCTGCACAGTCTTCAGCACCGCGGCCAGGAGTCAGCAGGAATTGCCTCAAGTAACGGGGAGGTAATCCAGTGTTACACTGGTATGGGTATGGTAAGAAGGGTTTTTCGCAGTGGTTCAAATATATTAAGTAAATTATCTAATCCAATGGCCATCGGGCACGTGCGGTATTCGACGACAGGCGCATCCAAATCCTGTAACAGCCAGCCATTTTTGACCGAGTACTCCCGTGGACAAATGGCGGTGGCACACAACGGCAATCTTATAAATGCATCCCTTCTTCGTGATGAATATGAAGCGTACGGCAGTATTTTCCAGTCCACCTCTGATACGGAAATAATTACTCACCTGCTTGCCAAACCAAGCCATATCAGCAAACCCGACCCACTGGCGCATGTGCTTAATCATCTGCAGGGGGCATATTCTCTTCTGTTTTTATTTTCCGACCGCATTGAAGCGGCCCGCGACCCATACGGGATACGGCCTTTGTGCATTGGCCGAAGCCAAAATGGCAGTTATGTTGTCGCCAGTGAAAGCTGTGCTTTCGACACAATAGAAGCAGAGTTTATTCGAGAAGTAGAACCCGGCGAAATCGTTACACTCGATAAAAACGGTCTGAGCAGCAGATTTTTTGTTCAACGGGGCACGATAACACCAGCCCATTGCATCTTCGAACATGTTTACTTCGCCAAGCAAAACAGCACTATTTTCGGTGAGAACGTACACGAGTTTCGAAAAAAGCTCGGCAGACAACTGGCAAAAGAGCATCCAGCCGAAGCAGACCTTGTAATACCTGTGCCGGACTCAGGGACCTCGGCTGCAATAGGATACTCAGAAGAAAGCCAACTGCCATTCGATATGGGATTGGTCCGAAGCCATTATGTAGGCAGGACATTTATCTCACCGGGCCAGGATTTAAGACAGCTTGAGGTCAAACTTAAACTGGCGGTTGTAAAAGAAGCCATCAAAGACAAACGTGTGGTCGTAGTGGACGATTCAATCGTTCGCGGGACAACCACAAGGGGCAAGATAAGAGCTTTGCGTGAAGCTGGCGCCAAAGAAATCCATATGCGAGTGAGCTGTCCACCGCTGCGGTACCCTTGTTTTTACGGCGTGGATTTTCCAACTAAAGAAGAGCTGCTGGCAAATGACCGCAACCTTGAACAAATCAAAGAATTTCTTGAAGTTGACAGTATCGGTTATATTTCACTGGAGGGGCTGCTGTCCTGTGCATCACTGCCCGCAGAGTATTATTGCACCGCCTGCTGGAGCGGCAAATACAGGATACCGGTCGATACGGCAGTTAATAAATTTGTAATGGAGCGCTATCAACTTCAAATGTTTGACGACTGGTCCGAAGCAAATGAGTAAATTCATCAGCTATGAACAGTCCGGTGTGAGTATTGATGCCAACGATGAGATGGTTGAGCGAATCGCCGGTTTTGTTGCGAGCACTTTCGGGCCGAGAGTCATGGCCTCAGAAGGCGGTTTTGCGGGGATGTTCCGGCTGGATTATGATGAGAAACTGTTCAAAAGAAAATACAGGAATCCTGTACTGGTGGCGTGCACCGATGGGGTGGGCAGCAAAGTCCAGCTTGCGGCCCAAATAAACAAGTACGATACGGTGGGAATCGACCTTGTTGCGATGAGCGTCAATGATATGCTCGTCCAAGGTGCTGAGCCGTTGTTTTTCCTCGATTATTTAGCCGTTCACAAATTAGAGCCGAAAATAATAACAGAAATGGTAAAAGGCGTTGCGGCGGGATGTCGATTGGCCGAGTGTGCACTCATCGGCGGGGAAACCGCTGAAATGCCCGATACTTACCGCAAGGGTGATTTCGATATGGCAGGATTCGCTGTGGGGATAGTGGAGCGGAAAAAAATCATCACCGGAAAAACAATCAGAAAAGGTGATGTAATCCTTGGGCTGGCGTCAAGCGGGCTGCACAGTAACGGTTATACGCTCGTGCGCAATATCTGTTTTAAGAAATATGGAATGAAAATGACCGATACGCCCGATGGTCTCGACGGCGCTGCATTGGGTGATGCGTTGTTAGAACCGACACGAATCTACACTCGGCCGATAGTCAAACTATTATCGCAATACAAGGTCAAACGTATCGTCCATGGGATGGCACATATCACCGGCGGAGGATTAGTGGGAAATATACCTCGCATATTGCCGAACGACTGTAATGCGGTTATAAAAAGAACGAGCTGGCCGGTACCAAACATATTTACATTTCTACAAAGAAAAGGCCCGGTTGAAGATGATGAGATGTACAAGGTGTTTAATATGGGGATAGGGTACGTGCTGATAGTAGCGGAAGATTTTGCCAATTCTATAGCCAAAAAGCTGAAGCGTTACGGCGAAGCGGTTTACAGGATAGGCAGAGTAACTTCCGGCACCGGCAAGGTAATTCTCAAATAGTTTATAGTTCGATTTAGGTCTTTACATAAGAACGTCGGCAGTGTAGAATGTGGCAATTGAGTGACTTAGGAGCGTCTCTAAGCGTTTAATATGGGAAGCATGGACAAGTTGCAGGAGGTAAAATATGAGTGGTATTTTCGGAGTAGTCTCGAAAAAGAATTGTGCAGAAACCCTTTTCTATGGCACAGATTATCATTCTCATATGGGAACCGAATATGGCGGTTTAGCGGTGCTCGGGGATGATTTCACCCGGCAGATACATGATGTCAGCCAGAGCCAGTTTAAGTCAAAATTCTACGACGATTACAAACGTATGAACGGCAACAAAGGCATAGGGGCCATCAGCATACTTGATGAACAGCCAATTTATTTAAACTCACAATTTGGACCATTTTGCATAGTTACGAACGGTATTATAGAAAATGCGGATGAGTTGGCGGCAGGACTGCTGAAAAAAGGAATATCTTTCAGCGAAGTAAGCAAGAAAGCGGTTAATGCTACGGAATTGATAGCGAAGCTAATTAGCCATGGAAACGATCTGGTGGACGGCATAGAGAAAATGTTTGATGCCATAGAAGGCTCCTGCTCACTGTTGCTGCTCAATAGAGCTGGAATATACGCAGCAAGAGACAGATACGGCTACACTCCACTTATTGTCGGCAAGCGTGAGGATGCATGGGCGGTGACCAGTGAGACCAGCGCCTTTCCAAATAATGACTTCGAGATAACAAAACACCTTCAGCCGGGAGAGATAATTCTCATAAATGAAGATGGAATAGTGCAAAGAAGAGCAGGCAAAACAGATATAAACCAAATCTGCGCATTTCTCTGGATATATACCGGCTTTCCAGCTTCAAGCTATGAAGGGATAAACGCAGAAATAGTCAGGGAAAGATGCGGCCGTTACCTTGCAAAACAAGATAAGGATATCGAGATTGACCTGGCCTCAGGAGTTCCCGATTCCGGAATGGCTCATGGATTAGGATATGCAATGGAATCGGGCAAACCATTCAGGCGCCCCCTTGTTAAATACACGCCAGGCTACGGCAGGAGCTATACGCCGCCTTCGCAGCGCACACGAGACCTGATAGCAAAGATGAAACTTATCCCCATTAAAGAAGTAATTGAAGGCAACAGCATTGTTATGTGTGAAGACTCTATCGTCAGGGGAACCCAGCTTAAGAACTTCACTATAAAAAAGCTATGGGACTGCGGCGCCAAAAAGGTACACATAAGACCCGCCTGTCCTCCTCTGATGTTTCCATGCAGGTTCAATCTTTCCACCCGCTCTATCCATGAGCTTGCGGCACGCAGGGCCATTCGCGGGCTGGAAGGCCATGACCTCGAAGATGTGTCAGAATATATCGACGCAAATTCCGAAAAATATAAAAGAATGGTGGAATGGATTGCCGGGGATTTGGATGTCACGACACTTAGATATCAGACTGTAGATGATATGGTTAAGGCCATCGGCCGGCCTAAAGAGAAACTTTGTCTCTACTGCTGGAACGGCGAATGTCCAAAAGCAGCACGTCCAAAAGCAACAATAGAGATAGCAGAGGCAAAGAAGCCATCTGTGAAAAGGGCAGCAGAAGCAAAGGCCACACTCTAAGGCAGATTTCACAAGTGTCTGTGCTCTAAATTTGCGCCAAGACAATAGCTCTCAAACAGTTTGTGGCTCGTGAATCGAATATAAATGAGTAAAAACATCACCAAGTTTATCACGGCAGTCATTGCTTACGCTGGCTTTGCAATCTACCTTTATCAGCCTCATTTCAAAAATTTCGACAAACTGCAATATTTTTTGCTCATAAATGCCTGTCTGTCTTCTCTGGGATGTTTTGTGCTTAGTAGGCGGTGGGTTGGGTCATTCGGAGGGTCGTTTTTTGCAGGTGCAATTTACGGTTTTGGTCCTTTTATGCTGGGGCTGGGTAAATACCATCCGGCGGCAGGTTTCTTAGCTGCGATAATACCGTGGTTTTTCTGTCCTGCTGTATTCGGCCCACGTGTTAAATTGCGATGGATGAGAATACCGCTTGCCGCTCTGCCATTTTTGGCAATTGTGCTATTTTTCAAGGTTGCTGCCTACTATGGGCTTTTTCCCATTCCAATACAAACAAGGCTGCAATTAGTTGACCTTGCAGGGTTGGCGGTTCCACTTGTTGCGGCAAAGCGCAATTTAAGTTTAGTCGGTTTTTACCATGTGCCAATCGCGGCGCTCGTGATAGGTTTTTCAATGATGCTTGCGGCACGGCGATTCGGAGCGATATGCATCTTCTGCGCAGGGACAATATTGGCGTTTTGCAATTCGTTTTTCAACGTCAGCCCGCTTATCTGGCTGAGCCTACCGGTGCTTTGCTGCTCGATACTCATAGGTGAAGGATTGCAGGGAATTGGAACAGCGGGCTTTGCCGACAGGAAATGGCTGCTGGCTGCTACGGCAATAATGGGGACATTGGCGGTTTGTACACTTCTGCTGGCGACAAAATATTACAAAGTAATTGCCGGGCTGGGGGCTGGATACGCGGAAGTGTTTGTTCAAACCGCCAGGATGTACATACTCGGTGCGATAGCTACCGGGATAATCTTTTTTGTGGCGCGTGCAAAACTTCGCTGGCACCAGTTGCGATGGGTTGTACTGTACTCGGCAATAACAGTTGATATATTTTTCGGCGCAACATTTATCGTTGACAGGATTCTCTGAGCTGAGGTTCGGCCAGCAAAGAGTATAAATAAATGAACAACAACAATAAAAAAAACACAGCGAGCAAAATCCAGTTCAGGCGGATAATCAGTTCAGAACCAACGGCACTATTTTTCTTCATGATATTCCTCTTCGGCGTTGACTGCCCAGATATTGTCCTTGGATTTAATTCCATTGACTATATTGTCGACCGCCACCATAGATGCCAGCATTGAATGGTCCTGGTTGTTGTATTTGTGCATACCGTTTCTGCCGACTAAAAACAGGTTTTTAATTTTATCTGTGAATTTTCTGATAACATCAAAGTGCTCATAGCCACCGAAGTAAGCCGGATAAGTTTTGGGCATACGAATGACCACGCTGTCGAGAACCTCTGTTTTATCGATAATGTCGATGCGTGCCAGTTCGTCCACTGCAAATTCGGCAAAGTCAGTGTCGGATTTGCTCCATAATTCGTCGCCTTCGTTGCAGAAGTATTCCAGTCCCATCCAGACGGTATTGGGGTCCTTGACCATATAAGGACTCCAGTTGTTAAATATCTGAAGTCGGCCGAGTCTTACATCCTTTTCCTGAATGTAAATCCAGTTATCAGGAACAATGTCGTTGATGGTTTTTAGTTTCGTTTTGTTTTTTATTTTAAGCTTTTTAAGCAACAGGCCCACGGTTACAAAACCACGATATATTAGGCCATCGGCGATTTTTTTGACATCATTAGGTACGGCCTGGCCGAATGACTCTATCAAATCCTTAACAGGCATTGTGGAGAAAAAGTAATCGGCCTGTTGAGTTATCGTTTGTCCGGTATCCAACTGCTCTATGCTGGCCTGTACTATAGTGTTGTTCTTTAGTTCCAATCGGACAACTTTATGGTTTAAGTGCACCTGTCCACCACTTTTGCAAATAGTAGCGGCAACCTCCTGCCACATTTGCCCCGGGCCGAATTTTGGATACATAAATTGCTCTATAAGGGTGGTTTCGGTTCCCTTTTGCCTGATAGAGGAATCCGGCCGGATTATTTTTTTGAGTGCATGAAAAACCGCCCTGGTGACTGACAGGCCCTTTATTCTTTGGGCGCCCCATTCGGGTTTGATTTGGCTGCAGGGGATGCCCCATACCTTCTTGGTATAGTCTTTGAAAAAAGTCCGGTATAATTCTCTTCCGAATCTGTTGATAAAGAAATCTTCGAGAGATTTTTCATCTCTGATTGGTTTGAGGCAAATCCAGCCGTAGCTTAGAGCTATTTTAATAATTCGCCTCAGTCCCAGGTTGGCAAGAGTATTAAGGTTTAGAGCAACGGGATAATCAAAGAAGTGCCGTTGAAAAAAAATCCGTGACAGGCGACTGCGAACGAGCATCACGTTGTCGATTTTTTCCGGGTCTGCGGTGTCGACATCACTTGAAAGGGGGACATTTCTTTGAAGCAAAATATCATCTCTGGCTGGTGCCGACTGCAAAGGGAGTATGTTCATCCACCACTGCGTAACCCTGTCAGACTTTGAGAAGAACCTGTGGCCGCCGATGTCAATTCTATTGCCTTTATAATTGACGGTTTTTGAGATGCCGCCAATATCAGCGGTGGCCTCATAAACAACAGGCTTGATGTCTGTTCTGTTGAGTAACTCGTAAGCAGCGGTGAGTCCGGCCGGGCCTGCCCCGATTATTATGGCTGTTTTACTACTCACAATTATAAGCCCTGTCTAAATAACAATGGTTGGCACAAAGAAGACCAACAGGTTCATCTTACTCTTGCGGCAGTTTAGCCAAATCGGCATCGGAGCCGGCAACCATCAGAATATCATCGGCGTAAATTACGGTGTTGGGCATAGGGACATTAATAATTCCGGCCTTTTCACTCTTCTCGCTTTTTTTGCTTCTGCTGTGCTCGCTCCTTTTGATTGCAACCAGATTAACGTTGTACTTTTGGCGCAACTGCAAATCCATAACTGTCTTTCCGTCAAAGCTGGCCGGTGATTTAATTCGGGCAAGACTGTAGCCCGGCGCAAAATCGATTTTTTCTCCGATTTGCGGTGCGATAAGTTTATATGCCCATCTCTGAGCCGATTCAATCTCCGGATAGATAACCTCGGTAGCTCCCACCTTTGAGAAGACCTCTCCTGCAATGAGGTCTTCGGCCCTGGCGTATATCTGCTTTACGCCCATCTGCCGCAGATTTACCACTGTCAAAATAGCAGATTCAAACCCCCGGCCTGTACCCTGTCCAATACTTATGATAGCAACATCAACCCTGTCAACACCCTGGGCTTTGAGTGCCTCCTCATCCGTACTGTCCAGCCGAACGGCGTGACTTACCTGGTCGCGAATCAGTTCAATTTCGTCTCTATTTTTGTCAATTGCAATGACTTCAGCGCCGCTCATCGCCAGGGCGATGGCCAACTTTGTGCCGAAACGTCCCAAACCTATTACAGCAAACCGTTTCATAGTATTGCTCCTGTCTATCCGACAATTATCGCTTCATCGGGATAACTGTATCGCACCGGTTTCAAATTAAATGTCAGTGCCGCCAAAAGTGTTAACGGCCCCAATCTGCCAATAAGCATTGCCATAATGATAATCAATTTACCGATATTTGTCAAAGAAGGCGTTATTCCTGTGGTAAGCCCGACCGTTCCCAGTGCCGAGGAAGCTTCGAATATAATGTCGGACATAGTAAAACCGTTTGAGTTTTCGGTAATGCTCAAGGCTAAAGTAGCTATGAAGAGTACCACAACGAAAAGCAGCGTAACGGTGATGGCCCTTCCTACAACAACTATTCGGACGGAGCGTTGAAACATTTCAACTTCGGGGCGTTTGCGGAGTGCGGCAATTGCTGTCATCACAACAACGGCTAACGTTACGGTCTTGATTCCGCCGGCGGTTGAGCCGGGCGAGCCGCCAATGAACATAAGCAAAATCAAAACAACTCTGCTCGAAGGTGACATCGCCGAGACATCAACGGTATTGAAACCAGCTGTCCTCGCTGTAATTGACTGAAACAATGCACCAAGAATACCTGAAGGGTTTGGGTTTGCAGCGTTGGGCTGGGATGCATAACGCTCAAACAACATAACCGCCAACATCCCCAGCACTATCAACAGGGCACTTACACTAAGAACTATCTTGGATTGTAGCCGCATCCTTCTCGGCGCTTCCATCGAAAAGCGGTGGTGTCTGCTGAAAAGCTTTTTGAAGAACCGCTTTACTTTATCGGCTGCAATGTTAGACAAATCGTAAAGCACACCAAAGCCAAGCCCGCCCAGAATTATAAGGGGGCAAATCACCAAATATATTTCCCAGCATCTATTGTAGTTGATGAAACTGTTGCTGAACAGGCTAAAGCCGGCATTACAGAAAGAGCTAATAGAGTGAAAGATGCTGCAGAACCATTGCTCGTGTATATTACCTGTGAAGCCAGGTACATTGTTCCACATTCGGAAAACACTGACTGCGCCGGCGGCTTCGATAAAGAGCGTTCCGACGAAAATAAAAGCAATCATCCTGCCTATTTGGCTGAGGGTCCTGGCGCTTAGTAAATCCTGCATCGCCACGGACTCACGCAAGCTCAGCGCCTGGCCCAGAAGCAGTGCGATGACCGCACCAAATACCACTATGCCAAGGCCGCCAAGCTGAATAAGAGTAAGGATAATCAACTTGCCCATCAGACTAAAGTCTTTGCCGGTATCTTTTACGATAAGGCCGGTAACACAAGTAGCACTGGTGGCTGTAAATAAGGCATCAACAAAGCTTATCTCTTCGGCGGCAGCGGCCCTGGGCAGAGACAGAGCAGTAGCCCCTGATACTATCAAAACAAGAAAGCTCGCTATCAAGACCTTGGTTGGGTTTCTTCCCGTAGCCGCCAGGTTCACCACTGTCCTGCAGACCTTTGTGACTACCTGTAAAACCAGATAAATCCCAACGGCGAAATGCCTGACTGCCGCGGTATCGATGGCCCTAAACCATCGGCCTGCTCCAAAGACGGCAATTGCAAGCGCAAGTAAAAGCGGTATTTCGAGCCAGTTTGCCCGCCAGAACTCAGTCTTTGAGGCAGTATTAAACAACCGGACTATTTTTTCGGCAATAAAAACAAAAAGCAAAGCACCTTGAACGGCATATAAAATCTTCGCGGCAAAGAGCGGCTCATCAAAGCCAAATAACATTGCAAAAGAAACCGTCACCACCGCCGCCGTCAAGACATTAACGACTATTAAAACCTTTTCCAATCGCTTGTTTTTGTAATGTACGTACATAATTCAGTGCATAGTGCTTAGCATCTTCTCATCAATTATCCGTGATGAATCAGTAATAATCAATTCTTATTTAGGCAACGTCCACAAGTCCGAGTGAGTCACCGAACTTAGCCAGGAGCGCCTGACGGATATTTTTATGTTTGGTTTCTGTTAACATCGGGTCAGAGCTGACCAGTTTGAATGCGTTTCTTCTGGCCATAACCAGCAGTTCATAATCATCAATTATGTTTGCGATTTTCAAATCCGGCAGTCCATGCTGGCGTGTGCTGAACAACTCACCGGGGCCTCTCAGCCGCAAATCATATTCTGCAATTTCAAAGCCATCGTTGCTTCTGGTCATTACTTCGAGGCGGTTTTTGGCCAAATCGTTCTGGTCCGGGGCAAACAAAAAACAGTATGATTTGTCTTGGCCCCTTCCTATACGTCCTCTTAACTGATGCAGTTGTGCCAGGCCAAACCTATCCGCTCCTTCAATAACCATTATCGTTGCGTTTGGCACATCCACACCAACCTCAATCAATACCGTGGAAACGAGCACGTCGATCTTGCCCTTTCTGAATTCATTCATAATTTGCTGTTTTTTTTCTGAGGGCATTTGGCCGTGCAGAAGCTCAACGGTAAAAGCCGGAAAAACTTCCGTTGAAAGCTTCTTCCATTCATCCGTTGCGGCCTTTATATCGCTATCCTGCTCGGAGCCTGTAATCCGCGGATAAACAAAATACGCCTGTCTTTTGGCCCTGAGGCGCTGGTGTATAAACTCGTATGCCTTTTTCCTGTCGGCCTTTTCAATCCGGCGTGTAATAACAATACCTCTGCCGGGTGGGCAATGCCTGATAACCGAAACATCCAAATCACCAAAGGCGGTCATCGCCAGCGTCCGAGGGATTGGTGTGGCCGTCATAACAAAACAATGCGGCGTAGTTTCCTTTCGCAATTGCGCCCGCTGTTCAACCCCAAATTTATGCTGCTCATCGATTATAACCAGTCCGAGCGATTTAAATTCTATATCCCTCTGCAGAAGCGCCACCGTCCCAACAACAATATCAATATCACCGTTCTTTATTTGGCCAAGAAGCTGTTTCCTCTTTTTGCCGATCAGTCCTCCCGTCAGGCAGAGGCGCTTTACTTTACTGTTTTTCAAATATCTTTCGATACTTATAAAATGCTGGGCCGCCAAAATTTCGGTTGGCGCCATAATGGCGACCTGTTGTTTGTTTGCAATAGCCAGCAGAGCTGCATAAAGCGCCACGACTGTTTTGCCGGAGCCAACATCGCCCTGCAAGAGCCGATTCATCGGCTCAGGTTTAGCCATATCCGCAGCGATCTCGGCAATTGCTGTATCCTGGTCTTCAGTAAGCAAAAAGGGAAACCGTTTTCTGATTCGACCGTCAACTTCATCGCTGCAGGTGCAGGGAGCAGCCAATGAGAAATGCTTAACTTTATACCGGCGAAGCGCCAGACCCAACTGCATCAGAAATAACTCATCATACTTTAATCTGCGCTTTGCTTTTTTCAGCTTTTCCTGGTCAGGAGGTAAATGTATCCAGCCAAAAGCATCTTTTCTACTAATGAGGCTTGTCTGCCTGAGAAACTTTTCATCGTAAAACTCATCAACAAGTTCTTCGAGATTATCGAGCAGGGGCCTGATTATGCGTTTGATTTGCCTGCTGGAGAGTTTGCTGGAGGCGGGATAAACACCGCCGCTGAAATACTCCTCCGGCCGTGAACTTTTTGCATCAAGTATCATGAATTTTGGATTGGTCATCTGTAACTGATGCTTATAAAGTGCGGCCTTGCCTGAGGCTATTATCACCTGTCCTGGTTTTAATTGATTGCGGAGAAACCCGCCGTGAAACCACACAATTCTGCACATTCCGGTATTGTCAGCTATCATCGCTTCAAAAATAGCCGGCCTGCGGAAACTTTGGTAATCCGTTGATTCCACCTGCCCGACAATAGTAACATCAACGTTGGGTCGTATCCGATCTATCTTCACCGGCTCGGGAGCAAAGACCCAGTCCCTGGGAAAATACTCGAGCAAATCGGCCACCGTCTCGACGCCCAACTGAGCAAAGACCTTTGCCCTTGCCGGGCCGACACCTTTTAGGTACTGCACCGGCATTGTCAAAGTAAATTTATTTTGTGTTTTTTCAGTTAGTTCTGTCATTCTTCAAAACCATATTCGCCGAAGAGCTTGACAAAGCGAACATCGCAGATAGGCCTATCGATGATTTTACCCTGTCTTTTTTCACAGACGATTAACTCCTGCACTCCCGCTGAGCCAATCGGCGCCACCAAAAGACCGCTTTCTGCAAGCTGTTCGATTAGGGGCGGCGGTATCTTTGGAACCGCTGCAGTAATCATAATTCTATCGAAAATCTTTTTCTGGGGCCAGCCGCAACTGCCATCACCAATATAAAACTCAACGTTAGCAATGCCTAATCCGCCCAAAATCGCCTGGGCCGACTCTGAAAGCTGACTGAATCTTTCTATCGTATATACCCTTTTCGCCAGTCTGCTCAGGATGGCGGTTTGATACCCGCAGCCTGTGCCAATTTCCAAGACCTCGCAGCCCGAATTAAGCCTTAATTCCTGTGTCATCAGAGCAACAATATACGGCTGAGAAATGGTCTGGCCCACCCCGATAGGTAGTGGGCCATCAGCATAGGCCTGCGACTGATACTGCTGAAGGACAAAATCCTGCCTTGGAACTTCGCCCATCACCTTGAGCACTTCAGGGTCAGTTATATCACGGCCCTGAAGGTCCCGGCTGACCATCCGCCGACGAGCCTCGGCAAATTTATATTCCGCCTGGCTACTTACCATAGATGTAATAATCGCTTTTTGGGCGTGGTTTTGCAAACCAATTTTTGACATCAATTAAGTAGGTTGCCATTACAGGCCTAAATGGTAAAATGTCTGTTAAGTTGATAAACAGATAATCCCAAAAATTATTAAGGGATGAGTAAAACGAAAACAAACGAATATGTTATTAAAGAGCTAACCAGGAAACTTCTTTTCTACCTGCTGGCTGCTATTTTAGGCGGCTGCGTACCGGTTATGTCGCTACATCCGCTTTATACCGAAAAAGATGTGATCTTCGAAGAAAAACTACTGGGCACGTGGCTCGACGACCCCAACGGCCCCGAAACCATCTGGGAATTTCAATGTCCTGAGGAAGCAGAAAAAGAATACAAACTGATTTTCAGCGACGAAGAGGGTAAAAAAGGTTTGTTTGCCACGCGCTTAGTGAAGCTGGGCGGCCGGTTCTTCCTGGATGTTTACCCTGCCAATTTCCCATGTGGGGATATAGAAGACCCAAACAAAAAAGATTGGCTGCCATACAACTCTTTCTTCTTTGTACCCGCTCATACATTTATAAAGATAGATTCCATTGGCTCGGAGTTGAAAATGCGACTAACGGACGATGAAAATATGGAGACACTGCTAAAAGAAAACCCCAATGCAGTTAAGTTTGAAACGCTCGAGGATGACAGAATCGTCCTGACGGCATCGACGAAAGAGCTTCAGGCCTTTGTGCTTAAGTACGCCGATGATGAGAGACTATTCGGCGATGCAATAGTTTTGAATCGTAAAAAAATCAAAGAGCCAACTGACCCGAATCAGATTGAACAAAATGCCGTCGAGCCCAATGATGTCCCAAAAGATAAATAGATAAAGGTAAGAACTGTATGACTTCTCATCCGGAATTTAGGCGCTATCTGACAGATGTTGATACCACTTCAACACACCAGCTCTTTACTGATTGTCTGGTGATCGGAGCCGGTATTGCTGGCCTTCGCGCCGCCATTGAAGCGGCCGAGCGCTGCAGCGTCATCATTGTCTGCAAGGAATCTCTGCAAAACAGCAATACCTACAATGCCCAGGGCGGTATCGCTTTGGTCTTAGACAAAACAGACACCTTCGAATCACACATAGCTGATACGCTTACCACCGGCTGCGGGATAAGTAATGAAGCGATAGTCGATTTAGTCGTTCATCAGGGGCCGCAGCTCATTGAACAACTGTTCGACTGGGGCACTGAATTTGATATGGTTGATAATCATATCGCTACAACGCTCGAAGGCGGACACACTCATGCCCGCATCGCTCATGCCCACGGCGACGAAACAGGCCGGATAATCACAGATTCACTGATAAAAAAGGTAAGACAAAATCCAAATATAAAAATACTGGAAAACTTTTACGCAATCGACCTGCTCACCAACGATAACCAAGAGTGTATAGGAGCAATCGGAAAAGACAGGTGGGGTATGGAGATAATCTGGTCGGCAAATACAATTTTAGCCACCGGCGGAGCAGGGCAGCTATATCGCGAAACCACAAATCCGGATGTCGCAACCGGTGACGGTCTTGCAATGGCTTACCGTGCCGGCGCCGTACTGCAGGACTTAGAGTTTATGCAGTTCCATCCTACGACACTTTATATCGCCGGCGCTTCACGGGCTTTGGTTACCGAGGCCCTGCGGGGAGAAGGTGCAATTTTGCTGGACAGCAAAGAGGCGGCATTTATGAAAGAATACGATGAATCGGCTGAGTTGGCGCCTCGCGACATTGTCAGCAGGGCCATCCTCTCACAAATGCTCAAAACTAAATCAACACACGTTTATCTGGATGTTCGTCACTTTGATAGAAACCATTTTGCAAAAAGATTTCCATGGATTAACGAGCTATGTGAAAGCTTCGATATAGATGTCAGCAGGGATTTGATTCCCGTCCGTCCGAGTGCCCATTATATGATTGGCGGAGTAAAAACCGACAGTAGTACCAAGACAAGCATTGAAAACCTTTACGCCTGTGGTGAGGCGGCCGGTACCGGATTGCATGGTGCAAACCGGCTCGGCAGCAACTCGCTACTGGAGGGGCTGGTCTTTGGCAAAATAGCCGGCCAACAAGCCACACAAAATATCAAGTCAGACATTAAACATCGGTGGATTAAATATCAAATCCCGCATTCGGACCGGACACGCCTGGATGCTGCAGATGTTAGAAACTCGCTACGCTCGCTTATGTGGCGAAACGTAGGCATTACGCGAAGGGCCCAGCCGCTTATCGAAGCACAAGAGATTATCAGCTTCTGGCAGCGGTATGTGATGGACAAAGTCTTTGATTCGCCCCAAGGGTGGGAATGCCAGAATATGCTCACCGTTTGTCTGCTGATGGCACAGGCCGCTAATATGCGTCAAGAAAGCCGGGGGGTACACTTCAGAAGCGATTTTCCCAACTCCGACGATGAACATTTCAAAAAACACATCGAAATCGCACGATGAAAAGTGGAAAACAAACCAAACTTTTGTTATAATAGTTTGTAGTTCTTAACAAAGTAAATAATCAATTGAAAAGAGTGGGTCGGGCGGTCGCCGGTCGTTTTTTCGGCCGGAGGAAAGTCCGAGCAGGACAGGGCAACGGTGGTGGCTAACGGCCACCCGGGGTGACCCGCGGGAAAGTGCCACAGAAAATACACAGCCGAGTCCGCACTCGCTTTGTGAGTGCGGCAGGCAAAGGTGAAATGGTGCGGTAAGAGCGCACCGCGGCGTCGGCGACGGCGCCGGCAGGGTAAACCCCACCGCCTGCAAGACCAAGCAAACTGTTGCTCGGCCCGGGCTATAACAGTGGGTAGGTCGCTTCCGGCACCTATTTCTGCTTGTCAGTACAGGTGCCCGAGAGCCAACTGGTAACAGTTGGAGGGTTCCTTTTTTGCGACTTATCGTAAAATTGGTCCCCAGTCAAGATAAATGGCCGTCCCCTGCCCTTTTGGGCGGGAGACAGAACTCGGCTTACAGACCCACTCTTTTCAATTGATTATTTACTGTGGTCTTTCTCGGCGCCATTCAAGCAAAACGTAAACCCCTGATTATTTGTTTTCATCAATAGCATCCGGTTCTTCGAACTTGCGCACCAGCGAGCCTTGCCTAATCTTGACTGTAACAATATCGTATGTTATGACCATCTGAATTTTGCCTTTACCAAAACTAACATGGTCGAATAGGAGGCCGGCCGGCTCGTGCAGCCTCGACGCCAGTGCGGGCGAAGATTCCAATTTAACCAAAACCGTCCCCATCGCCTGATTAACCATCATCCCACTGTTATTAAGCATTTTATTATCCTGGCTAACCTCAGCGATATCACTGCGGAAGTTTTCCAAAACATTTTTCAGTACTGCTATTCGCCGTGTCCTTTCGTCTGCGTAGGGTTTGTCGAGCACCTCGCTTTCGACAACCATTTCACAGTCAAAGCTAAGATTTTCTCTCGGCGAAACAAACAGTATTTTTGGTTTTTCATCGACGATTAATAAATACTTTCGTTTTGCCGTCGAGTCGTTCTCGTCGAAGGCAACCATATTAAACCAGCTTTTGTAGCCTTTTTTCTTTTGCCCTGCCGAAGCAACAACCTTTTTGCTTTGGCTGAGCAATTCATACTCAGGCAGATTAATCATGCCCAGGACGTCAGCAGCACTACTCATATTCAGGCTTGTGCTATCATAAACGGCATAAATCTGCTCATAAAAAGGAGGTTCTTCCCGCTGAAAATACTCAACAACAGAACAGCCGCAAAACAAGCAGAAAGTAACAAGCAAAAAACAAAAAAAACCGGATAAGAAATTCTCGCCTTTGCTTATTCCTGCAGCTCTCATAACATTGTCCCTTTCCTGTTTAGCAGTACGATTTACACCTGCTTTGCATCAATCCACTTCATCATCCCGCGCAATTGTCTGCCGACGGTCTCCAATTGGCAGTCATAGTCTTTTTTGTACAGCTCGTTAAAGTTTTTCAAGCCGCCCTTGTATTCGGCGACCCATTCCTTGGCAAATTCTCCCGAATTAACTTCAGAGAGTATTTTTTTCATTTCCGCCTTGGTCTGCTCATTAATAATCCTTTGCCCGCGGGTGAGGTCGCCATATTCGGCAGTGTTGGATATGCTGTATCTCATATAGCTAAGGCCGCCCTGATACATAAGGTCAACGATGAGTTTGACCTCATGCAAACATTCGAAGTAGGCGATTTCAGGTTGATAGCCCGCTTCTACTAAAGTTTCAAAACCCGCTTTAATGAGCGACGTGAGACCACCGCAGAGAACTACTTGCTCGCCGAATAAGTCCGTTTCGGTCTCTTCCTTGTAGGTAGTCTCAATAACACCTGCTCTGGCTCCGCCGATTCCGTTTGCCCATGCAAGAGCAATTGTCTTTGCATCACCGGTAGCATCCTGTTCGACGGCCACGAGGCACGGCACACCGCCGCCTTTTTCAAACTCACTGCGCACCAGATGTCCGGGCCCTTTCGGAGCAATCATCACGACATTAACATTCTTCGGCGGAACAATATATTTGAAATGAATATTGAAGCCGTGACAAAAACCAAGCGTCTGAGACGCCGCTAAATTTGGGGCAATCTGACTCTCATAAATCTTGGCCTGAATCTCATCCGGCAGCGTTACTATAATCAGCGCTGCACCTTCCATAGCGGTCTTTATATCGCCAGGTGAAAACCCGTGCTCCTGTGCGAGCTTAAAATTGTCCGTACCCTGCAGTTCAGCCACCGCCACCTCAATACCGCTGTCGCGCAGATTAAGACTATGCGCGTGGCCCTGACTGCCATAGCCGATAACAGCCACCTTTTTGCCTTTTAACGCATCTATCGGTGCGTCCTTTTCGTAATGAATCTTTACGGCCATAACTTCAAATCTCCTTGTTATATAAATGAAGGTTATTCTTACTCATGCTTTTACCACAAAAAGCGAACGTCCTGATTATATTAAAAGCTCTTCGTTAGGCAAGAAATTTAATGGATTGGCGATACGGGATAGAAAATTAAAAACAGGGGGCAGCTCTTACTCGGTTTTGGACAGTCGAACCATAGCTATCGTACCTGTTCTTGCCATACTTTTGATGCCATAAGGCCTGCAAATATTGATAAAAGCCTCGATTTTCTCTTCAGGCCCGCTGACTTCAACCATAACCACCTTTTGACCTATGTCAACAACCTTGCCCTTAAAGGTCTCGATTAAGGACAAAACTTCGTGCCGTTTTGCCGGTGTGGCTGATATGGTTATCAACATCAAATCGCGCGCTACTACCGGCTGGCCTGCAAAATCCTGAACCTTAACAACAGGAACAATCTTGGCCAATTGCTTGCGAACCTGCTCAACAACCCTGTCGTCTCCGACAACAACTATTGTCATCCGGCTCAGATTCGGGTCCTCTGTTCGACCAACAACAAGTGAATCGATATTAAACGCCCGGGCGGCGAACATCCCCGCAACGTGGGCCAGAACGCCGGGCTTATTTTCCACTAATGCACTTATTATATGCTTCATTTTCGCATCTCATTTTAATTATCGATAATCAATTCTCTATACCAGCCTCTCGATTATATCGAGCCCGCTCATCTCATCAATGCTTTTCCCGGCCGGCACCATCGGCCAAACATTTTCTTCACGCTCCACCTTAAAATCAACAACGCAAGGCCTTTTCTGCCCAAGCATCTTCTTAATCGCCTTTGGTACATCGGTTTTTTTATCCACGGTAATACCGACAGCGCCGAGCGCTTCGGCCACGGCTGCATACTCAGGGTTTACCAAAGAGGTTTTCGAATATCGCTTGCCATAGAAAAGCTCCTGCCACTGGCGTACCATTCCCATATATCCGTTATTCAAAATACAAACCTTGATTGGCAGCTTATACTGAACGGCCGTGGCAAGCTCTGTCATTGTCATATTGAAGCTGTGGTCGCCGTCAACATCGATAACGGTCGCATCCGGCACAGCAACCTGTGCGCCTATTGCCGCCGGCAGGCCAAAACCCATTGTGCCAAGTCCGCCGGAGCTTATAAGCTGTCTGGGCCTGCTGAATCGATAGAACTGGGCAACCCACATCTGGTTCTGTCCGACGCCGGTCGTGATAATCGCTCTGCCGTCGGTCTGGCGACAAATCTCCTCGACAACATACTGGGGCTTAATCATCGATGAATTCTTGTCATAGCTAAATGGAAATTTCTTCTTCCATTCGGCGATTTTCTTAAACCACTGCTTTCTCTCGACAAATTCAACTTCTTTAACAAGTGCACCCAAAATAACTTTTGCGTCACCGACGACGGGAATATCCACATGAACATTTTTCGAGATGCTGGCCGGGTCGATATCGATATGGATTATCTTGGCGTTCGGGGCAAAGGTCTTGACCTTGCCGGTAACTCTGTCATCGAATCGAGCGCCAACGGCTATCAATAAGTCGGATTCCTGCACGGCATAATTGGCATAGGCCGAGCCGTGCATACCGAGCATATCCAGCGATTCGGGCCTGCTCTGGTCATAGCTGCCGAGCCCTAAAAGGGTCATTGTTACCGGCAGATGTGCTTTTTGAGCCAGCGCCCTTAATTCTTTGGCAGCATTTGCACTGATGACACCACCACCGACATAAAGCACCGGCTGTTTGGATTTGTTTATAGCTTTTGCAACCATTGAAATCTGCTTGGCGTGGCCCTCGCTGCGCACCCTGTATCCGGGCAGCTTTACCTGGATTGGGCCATCGTTGCTGCATTTTGCGACCTCGACATCAACCGGTATATCAATCAGTACCGGTCCCGGCCTGCCGGTCGAGGCAATGTAAAATGCCTCTCGTATGGTCCGGGCCAGGTCTTTAACGTCTTTGACAATACCGTTATATTTCGTAACAGGCCGAGTAATGCCGGTGGTGTCTGCCTCCTGAAAGGCATCGTTGCCGATAAGCTCTGTGCGGACCTGACCGGTAAGGGCGACTACCGGCACCGAGTCCATCATCGCCGTCGCAAGGCCGGTCACTAAATTGCATGCGCCGGGACCGCTGGTGGCAACCATAACGCCGACTTTACCGCTGGCACGGGCGTAGGCATCGGCCATATGGCAGCCACCCTGCTCGTGACGAGGGATTATAAAATTAATCGGAGCATCGTATAGCTTGTCAAACAATGGCAGCACCACACCGCCGGTATAGCCGAACATCGTATCAACACCCTGCTCGATAAGAGTATCGACTATTATCTGAGAACCTTGCTTAAGATTGGATTTGTCGGCTGAATCAGCCGAAGAACGTGACTTTGTCTTCATTTTCTTTCCTTTTCCTGATAAACATCGTTAAGTTATTCCAGCAAATTACAGCTTCTGCCGGGCCGCTTCAAGAAACCAATCGCTTTTTTTTCAAAAAACGACCGAACTGCTCGAAGGTTCAAAACCCTGCTGTAATCCCGTAACCATCCCCTCAAAGAGGGATGTCTCAGGTTTACATTCGCATGTTTTCACACGAATATAGGGGCATTATACAAAAACTTTTCACTTTTGTCAATTATTTTCGGCAAATTATAAGGCTTTAAACAACATTTTCCGCCTTTTTTAAGCAAAAACAACTGGCTTTTGGTCGGTTTTTCGCTATAATGTTATATTAAAATAAATTTTAGGAGACTTGTTATGTGTGAAGAATGTGGCTGCAGCGAAACCAAGCAGGACACTTTCGAAGAAAAAGTTAAAAACGTAATAGAGGCCATCCGCCCAAGTCTGCAAAGTCACGGCGGCGACATAGAACTGGTAGGCACAGACGAAGAAAACAACGTCAAAGTACGCCTGCAGGGTGCCTGCAGCGGCTGCCCCGGCGCACAAATGACACTAAAGCATGGAGTTGAACGACTGCTCCGTGAAAAAGTGCCGGAACTTAAAGAAGTAATTGCCGTGAACTAAGCAGCACACTTTAACCACCTTTGAACTTTAATCGGGCCAGATAAACGATGGAAGAGCCATCTAAAAAACTTGTCGTGGTTATACCGGCATACAACGAAGAAAAGACCATACAAAACACTATAACCACTCTTAAAGAAATTGGGCCGGATGTCGAAAAGGCGGGCTTCAACCTCCTTATCTATGTGATAGATGACGGCTCAACGGATAACACCAATCAACTTGCCCGCCAGGGCGGAGCCGACAGAGTAATCAGGCATAAAGTCAATACCGGTCTGGGGGCGGCTGTTCGAAGCGGCCTTTTCGCGGCCCGAAGAGACCGAGCCGATATTGCCGTTAAATTCGACGCCGACCTGCAGCACGACCCCAATGACATTGTCGAGTTGATTAAACCTATCTTAGATGACGAAGCGGATATCGTTTATGGAAACCGGTTCGGGCGAATCGAATACAAAATGCCGCTTGTAAGAAAGCTCGGCAACAAGGTCTTTACCGGGCTGATGAGCATGCTGACCAAATGGCCGTTAAAAGACAGCCAGCCCGGGATTCTTGCGGTGAACCGTGATTATCTGGATGTATTCAACCTGCCGGGCGATTACAATTATACCCAGCAAATCCTGCTCGATGCGTATCATCAGGGAATGAGATTTGCCCATGTGCCGGTATCATTTCGCAAACGAACAGCCGGAGACAGCTTCGTTTCAACGAAATACCCTTTCAAGGTCCTGCCGCAGCTTCTTATGGTCATCATCTCCATAAAGCCGATGAAGTTTTTCCTACCAGTGGGTTTATTGTTCCTTTTCATTGCGGCTGGCCTGTTCAGCGTTGAACTTGTTCTGTGGTTCCTGGACAAAACACCCAAGCCTGTAATGCATACAAACGCCGTGCTTGGTTCGGCATTTCTGGGACTGCAGACATTCTTCTTCGGCTTGCTGGCCGAACTGATTATCAGAATGAAGAAAAAATGAAAAACAACAAAGCATCCGATGGAATCACGAAAAACAAAAGACCAAAATCTGTTTAACAGGATTGCAACCGATTACGCAAAAAAAGATGTAACTGCTTCAACCGCTATAGTAAGAAAACATAAGCAAATCAAATCCCTTGATTTTTTACTAAACACAAAAAAAAACCTTGGCACTATTGTTGAAATAGGCTGCGGTGTAGGCGCACCCAGTTGGCACCTGGAAGGTTACTATGACGAATACATCGGCATAGACTATTCGCAGGCTCTTATAGAACAGGCCAATTTGCAGAAAAAAACTGATAAAGCACGTTTCGTCGCAGCCGACCTAACAAATCTGGTACTTGATACAAAAGCAGACATAGTTTTCGCTGTCGGCGTACTGCATCACGTAACCGAGCTGGATACAATGATGGAATCTCTTAAACAAATAGCGAAACCAGAAGCATACTTCGTAGCCATAGAACCACACAGACTGAACCCTATTGTCCAGTTTATGAGGTGGATTAGAAAAAAAATCGACAGTTCTTATTCTGCAGACCAAATTTTCTTTAAGCCGTCCGAGTTGGTTGATTTACTAAACAGGAATGGGTTCGAAGAAATTTCATACAGATTTGACGGTTTCTTTTCTACTCCCTTCGGCGAAGTGATATTGAGACCACAATGGCTGTTTTCGAGAATATCCAAAGCAGCCGTCTTTATAGATTCAATGCTTGATAAAATTTTGCCCAACTTTCTCAAGTTTATAAGCTGGACTGTAATAGTTAGAGCAAAATTCCCAAGAACACAATAAATGACAAAATTCTTTTTTAACTCTCAAAATACCTAGCCTGCCCCCATCTCTTGTACCAGTTGCCATGAGAGTATTTCACGAATGTTCTCCTTATCGCGAACAGCTCTTTCTGTTGATTAGCAAATGCACCACAATCAGCAGGGCAACTATAAGAACAGGGATAATCGGCTGATTATACCTCGGAATATTGTGCGTACAAAACGAATTCACCCCATACAAGTACAAAGCCGGCAAACTAACTGAAAACAGGTCCCATTGTCGTCTTTTGATACCCAAACCTGCCAAAAAGAATAGTGACCCGAAATACGCCAGACTGATGCCTACGCTGCTGACTAAAACCATACTGAAAGGAACCGACAAAGAATACCTGTCCTCAACGAAAAGCCCTTTCCAGGCGATAGGCAGTGTTACAAAAATATGGCGGAACGGATGTCTTAAAATCTTGTTCCTGGCATATCGCCGCATTTCTTTATCAATCACAGTGGTTTCCATCCCTGTACCATACGCAGCGATAAGTTCTTTTCTCTTATTGGTAGCCTGACGCAGGTAACCGGTTTTATAATTATTTCTGAGAAGCCTTTCCAATGCCCCACCCGAATGTAATGCTTTTTCCCCAAAAAAGCGCGGTATTAACTTCTTGCGTACATAATTGTCCGGCGTCCAGAAGAGAAAAGAACCGAAATATTCCCTGGCATTCATCATATCATATTCGGCACGTATCGATAAAATATTACCGCCTCTGCCGCTTATGTAAAATTTGTCGAAGTGTATGTAATTTCGCACCATCCAGCTTCCAACAAACGCAAAATACGCCGCCAGCAGTATGACCAGCCCTGCAATAAGTTCCTTTTTTACAAATTTCCCGGCCAACCCAGGAACAACCAAAAAAATCAAAATGAACACAATCAGGTACATAAACACAGCTTTGGTAAGAACCAGCAGCGCCAAAGATACACCTAAGAATGCAAAGTATTTTTTACCTCTGCCCCTTACGATTTCATACAAAGATATCGAAGCGGCCGTCACAAACAGCGCTGCCATATGTTCGGTGTTAACGCTCCAGGCGGAAAAAAACAACGAATAGCTAAAGCCGGTCAATAACAAGGCGACATAGCTGCAGAAGAAATTTTTCGTAACCAGATAGACAAAGTACATCGCCCCAAAAGCGGTCAGAATTAATATCGGCAGTTGAGCATACCGAAGTATTTCCAGCCCGTCGCCTCCCGCTAATGTTGTTGTAGCATCCACACTGCCGAGTGTGCTGCTGGCACCGACAAGCATCGCAATGTAAGCTGCCATCGTTGGCTCACGATATGCATCAGGTTTAAGGTTTTCACCCAATCTATAAGAATATGTCTTATGATTTATAAGATTGTATCCCGTCCTGATGTGATAACTTGCATCGTTGCCCTTCTGCAGCGGCCGCCCGTCAAAAATCTGCGCCGCATTCCAAACAACCAGCAGCACGAACAACACGCAAAGAATAATATGCAACAATAATTTCGCGTGCTTCATAATCAATCCTTTCTTCTTAAGATGATTATCTCGGGACTGACCAGCTTTGAACGAGGAACGGGCCAGCCAGCCAGACCAAAAACCGTTTTCTTCGGATAAAGATACTTATTTGAAAAACGCTCCACCTCTTCGTAACCATACGAGCCGGCAAGAAGCCTGTCCAAAAACTGCGGGGCAAACGCCGAACTCATACCAAATTCCTTCTCAGGCAAAACAAGATAGGTTGCAAAAGGCCTGATTTGTTGCAGAAGCTTTTCGTCCTTAGGTCTGGCTGTGATGAAATTCGACCTGCAGCCAAGCATTTGAACGCGCGGTGCATATGCCTGCTGCGACATCGCTATGACCGTATCAGCCGGAGTAACCTGAGTCTTAAGCCATTTTTCGGCCCTATAACGACTGTCATTAATCATTTCCAAATCAATGCCGATACAATAAAGCCCGCTGAGAAGATAGACAGCGGCAATCGGCAGAATTCTAACCGCTAAAGGCAGCTTTTTCCACCGAAGCAGCTCAGCAAAGCCTTTGCCCACAAGCAGCATAAAACAAACATAGCCCGGTATATAATACCGAGGTATATTCAGGCGAACACGTGCTATCACAACTATGTAAAAAACCACAACCGGCACTATTCCAAAGGCCGACTTCCACCTGAACCTGATAATACAATACACTGCAGAAACCAAAATCGCCGCCAATAATGGCCAGCCCAATGAATAATAAATAGACATGAAGTTTCTCTTTAGAAACGTCCAATGGTCGCTGAAACCTATATTATATCCGGCAGCACCTACCTTAAACCAGAAATCCATTCGCTCGAAAAATGCGCTCGGCGAGGTTAAAAGGTCATTCAGCAGTGCAAAGACAAATCCCGCAACCAAAACCGCCGCCAGCACTTTCAATCTGAAAATACAAGTCAAACCTCTCTTAAAAGATTGGCCCGCATCCTTTGCCACACCTATCATCGCCAGCCAAACGGCAAGACCAAGACCAATGACAAAACCTGCAGCAGGGTCTTTTGTGCATACCGTCAGGGCACTGAATAAACCAAGCAAAACAAAGTGACGCCATTTTCCTATATAAACAGCTTTGACAGCCCAGTACACACTCCAGGCAAACCAGAAGGCACAGGGAACATCCATATTTGCCAGATGGCTGTACAGAACAAAAAGCATCGAACAGGCAAGAGCAAGGCCCGAAAAAAAGGCCGAGATCCAATCGCCAAAAAACAATCTCGCCGTAAAAAATAATCCCACAACCGCACCTACACCCATAAGTGCAGAGATTGTCCTGGAGACAATAACCAGGGTACTGAAACGTTCGGTGTTGAAAAGCGTGCTGACCTGACGGCCCTGCCGGTCAAAACCTGTTACTGGATTCTTCTCCCAGTGGTCTATAAACGGCTGATAGAAAATCTTAAGTATCAAAAAATGAAAGCGAGGGTATTTCTGTGTCCAGGGCTTAAATATATACTGCAACTGGCGAACGGTTCTGGCCCCTGCTACAGAATCTGGATTCCAGGAATACCCGGCGGGCTGGCCCCAGTTGATTGCCGTGAAATTAAAGGTGGCGCTTACTCCAACTAAAATAAGCAACGCTATCACAGTACCGCGGCCCCAGGCAGGCACGCTCAACACCGGCAAAGCTGAAACATCTGTCTTTTTAGCTTCTTTCTTTTTGCCTCTTGCCCTTGCCATTGTTTTTGCCCTAAACTTTTTGAAGTTCTATAGTCTGAAACATACCCAATAAACCATTGGCGGGAGTCAGGATAAATTCTACAGCTTTAACCGCGGGGTAAGTAAAAGACGGCACCAGCTGGCGGAGCTTCAAACCGCCGCTGAGTAGATACCGCAGGGGTGTGTGGGTGTGCATCGAAACAATCTTCAAAGAAGGAAATAGGCTTTCAAAAATCCTGCTGTCCCGCGAAAAAATTATCCAGGGAATCGCACCGTTACCGTGCGAAAGCGGGCCAATCTCTTCAAGCTGCCAGCCTGCCTGAGTATCAAACAATTCGTGATGAAAATTCCTGTAGATAAACCTCGACCAAAACGTATTTGCCGGCTCAATCATAATAATCTTACCGCCTTTCTTAAGGCATCGCAGCGCCTCGGCGAAAAAACCCTTCGAATCAGTGATGTGATGAAGAACGTCAATCATTAAAAACGCATCAACACTACCCTCTTCGAAGGGCATATCAAGAGCTGAGAACGTCTTATCAACATTCGGAAGCTCAAGGATGTCACTTGTAACCGCATCTGCTATCACCTTCTTGATAAAGCCGCCGCCGCTGCCAAGTTCAACAACAAACCTGTGTTCAGAATCAGGTACCGCTTTTTTAAGCTGCTTGTAAAAATCAATGTATAACCTTCTAAGAAACGGTTTACACTGTACCGTGCGTGCGTGGAACAACGTAGCGGCAGGGTCATCAAGGTCCTTGATGTGCCTGGTTCCGGGAAGCTTGAGCCATCTTTTTATCAGTTTCATAATTTATTTTTTACAGCTTTTGCTATTACTTATCTTGTTTGTTCTGCATTGCCAACATTTCTTTCGCTTTTTTCAGCGCCTTTTGAGCTGTACGGTCGTTTGGGTTAATTCGCACCGCCTCCTCATAGTGTAGGATTGCTTCGTAGATACCGCCCCGGTCCATCAGCACCATTGCCAGGTTCATATGCGCACCAAGATAATTCCAGTTCAGCCGAAGCGCTTCCTGAAAATGCTTAATCGCTTCGTCATCATTACGCATAGCCAGAAGCAATGCTCCCAGATTATTGTGCGCCCTGAAACTATCCGGCCGCTGTTCCAGGAATTTACTGTAATGCAAAATCGCTTCGTCATATCTGCCCAGATTTGAAAGGGTCATAGCTAAATTGTAATGGATGCCGACAGAATCGCAACCAAACAGCAGCGCCAACTCATAATGTTCGACGGCCTGGTCATAAACCTTCAGGCGAGAGAGGGCATCGGCCATATTTATTTGTGTCCTGCAATCATCCGGGGCCAATTCCAGGAATTCTCTATAGTAAAAAACCGCCTCCTCAACTCGTCCATTTTCAACCAGAACCGGCCCCAGGTTACCAATGGCGGTATCAAAGTCCGGTTTTATCTGTAACGATATCTTCCATTGCTCAATCGCATCCTCATCCCTATTAACCTTTTTCAACGCCACACCAAAGTTACTATGTGCAAGGTAATTACCCTTGGTTACATCAACTGCATGCCCGAAAAGAGTAACACCGTTTTGCCAGTGCTGTATCTGAAACCCTGTACACACCGACAAAACCAAAATTATTGACACACCTACCACACCTAACGTATTCCTGCGATAACGCAAACCTTTGGTAACATCTGCAGCACCCCAGGTGAGCATAATAAACAAGCCCACCAGAGGCACATAAGTGTACCTGTCAGCCATTGCCTGATTGCCCACCTGCACCAAACCAATAACCGGCACCAGCAAACCGATATACCACAACCAGCCCATCGCCAGATAAGGCCGCCGCCGCACTTGAAGAATTATCACCACTGATACACAAACCAACACGATTGACGAGACCACTAATGGCAATACCTCTATTCTCTCAGAATGCAGATAAATTACCGTCAGACCACTCGGCCAAAACATCTTGCCTATATATCGGCCGTAGGAGGCAATCGCATTGGAAAGCCGCACACCGAACTCCAAATCAGCTACAACCTGACCGCTCTTCTGCAGCAGGTATGTAACTATGGACAAAGCAGCCGTCAAAATAAAAAGGGGTATCTTCTCAGCCATCAGACGAACAGCGGCCTTTCTTGCTCCTTCCCCTTCCTTGCCTTTACCAAGCAATTGCCCCGGCCGCAACCGCCCCAATGGCCAGTAATCCAAAAGAAGCAGAACGCATGGTAGCGTTACCAACATCGGTTTAGCCAGAAGCCCTATCGCAAAACACAATGCAATCGGTACATATCTTAAAAAGCCCGGACGTTCAACATAATGCACATAAAAAAGCATTGTCAAAAAAAAGAAAAACGTGCTAAGCACGTCCTTACGTTCCGAAATCCACGCTACAGACTCCACATGCAGCGGATGCAGTGCAAACAGTACTGCCACAAAAGCGCTGCACCACAGGGCCGATGTCATGCGCCTTAAAACCCAAAATAACAGCAGTGTATTGGCAATATGAATCAACACATTCGTCGTATGACAGGTGCGCGTTACAGAGCGGGCCAATTCACAATCAAGCATAAGCGACAGCCACGTCAATGGATGCCAATAGCCAGTTTTGTCCGTCGTAAAAGCCCAAACAAATCCTTCGCGTGTCAGCCCTTTCCGGACAATCTCGTTGTCCTCCACATAAGCCTGGTCATCATAATTGACAAAATCAAACCCCTGCACCTGCCAATAGAGAGAGCCTGTGGCAACCGCAAGAACCACACAAATCATTAAAAAATAAAATTTCCGGGGTGTTCGTTTCATACAGTACCCCTGTCTGTTACTTGTTCACTTTTCGCCTGTTTGGCTACAGCCTCCCTGGCCTTTTTCAGCTCCTCCCGAACTCCGGTGTCATTCGGGTCAATCCGCACCGCCTCTTCGTAATGCTTTATCGCTTCGGAGATATTGCCCTGGTCCATCAGTATCGTCGCCAGGTTTATATGCGCACCAAAATAATCCCAGTTCAGCCGTAGCGACTCCTGAAAATGTTTTATCGCTTCGGCATCTTCACGTCTGGACATCAATACTGCACCGAGATTATTGTGTGCCCTGAAACTGTCCGGCCGCTGCTGCAAAAACTTACTATAATGAAAAATCGCATCATCATATCTGCCCTGATGTGAAAGGGCAGCAGCCAAATTGTAATGGATACTCGCAGCATCGCAGCCGGAAACAAGTGCCACTTCATAATATTCACCGGCCCTGTCATAAACCCCCAGCCGAAAGAGCGCATCAGCCAAATACATTCGTATTTTACAGTCCTCCGGGGACCGCTCCAAAAACTTATTGTAATAAAAAATTGCTTCTTCAATACGCCCCTTTTCAATCAGAACCCGCACCAGGTTTCCGGTGACTCTGTAATGGTTCGGCCTTAGCCGTAATGCCTGCTTCCACTGCTCAATCGCCTCATCAACTTTACCGGCCTCATCCAACGCCATACCAAAGTTATTATACGCCACATAATTGCCCCCAGTTACATCAATTGCATGTGCAAAAAGCGTAATGCCGTTCTGCCAATGCTGTATCTGAAACCATGTACAAACCGACAAAACCAAAATTATTGACACACCCACCACACCTAATGTAATCCTGTAATGACGCAAACCTTTAGTGACACCCGCAGCACTCCAGGCAATCATAATGAACAAACCAACCAGCGGCACATAGGTATATCTGTCAGCCATTGCCTGATTGCCAACCTGCACCAAACCAATGACCGGCACAAGCAATCCTATGTACCACAACCAGCCCATCGCCAGATAAGGCCGACGACGCCCCCAAAAAATTACCGCAGCCGATATGCAAATCAGTACAATTAACGAAATCACCGTCGGTGTGACCTCTATCTTGTTAGGATGCAGATAAATAACTCCCAGACCGCTCGGCCAAAACATCTTGCCTATATAACGGCCATAGGATGCAACTGCATTGGAGAGCCGTACACCAAGGTCCAAATCCATAATCCCCTTAGTACTCTTATTCAGCAGGTATGTAACAACACACAAAACAGCCGTCAAAATAAAAAGGGGCGCCTTCTCAATCACCAAACACCCTGCCGCCTTCCAGGCCTTTTTCCTTTCTGCTCCCTTACTGACCAATTCCCCCGGCTGCAAACGTCCAAATGGCCAATAGTCCAAAAGAAGCAGAGCAAAAGGCAGAGTCACAATCATCGGTTTGACCAGAAGACCAAGAGCAAAACACAACGCAACCGTAACATATCTGAAAAAGCACCGCCTCTCAACATAACGTACATAAAACAATATCGTCAAAAAAAAGAAAAAAGTACTCAGCACATCTTTGCGCTCCGAAATCCACGCCACAGACTCCACGTGCAGAGGATGCAGTGCAAACAGCGCAGCTACAAAACCACTGCACCACAACGCCGAAGTCATCCGCTTCAAAATCCAAAACAATAACAACGTGTTAGCAATATGAATTAACACATTCGTCGTATGACAGATGCGCACCAAATCCTGCGATAATTGACAATCAAGCATAAGCGACAACCACGTCAATGGGTGCCAGTATCCGGTTTTGTCCGTGGTAAAAGCCCATACAAACCTTCTCGCGTCAGCCCTTTTTGGACAATCTCGTTGTCCTCTACGTAAAGCTGGTCATCATAATCGACAAAATCAAAACCCGGCACCTGCCAATAGAGCACTCCTGTAGCAACCACAAGAACTACACAAATCATTAGAAAATAAGATTTCCGGGACGTTCGTTTCATACAGCCTCTCTGCCAAGCGTCGGATGCTCAAGAAATAAATTTAATTTGGTCAATTTGTTTTTGTGTCACGTGCCCTTCCAAGCCACTTGATTTTCTTAAATGCAATCCAGCTCATTTTAAGCAGCAGCCAGCCGTGTCTGAATCGGCTGATATTTGTCGAACCGTAAGTTCTTGCACGATATGTCACCGGCACCTCAACAACCTTAAAGTTCTGCTTGACCGCTCCAAAAATAAGGTCAAAATCACCGAAAGGGTCAAATTCGCCAAAGTACGAACGGTTATTTGCTATTAACTCATAATCTTTTTTTCGAATCATTTTCGTTCCACAAAGTGTATCCCTGAATCTCTGTCCCAGCAGCCAGCTAAACAAAGAACCGAAAAATTTATTCCCAAGCAGATTCAAAAAACGCATCGCTTGCTTTTCCATAGGATAAACAAGCCGAGAACCGTTAATATACTCGCCTTTACCATCGCACAGCGCCCTGAAAAATTTCGGCAAATCTTCAGGCGGCGCCGTCAGGTCCGCATCCTGAATGACCAGTACATCTGCCTCGGCGGCGGCAAAACCTTTTCTCACGGCATCGCCTTTGCCGACTCCATCGCCCTGATGAATTAAACTTATTCTTCGTTCCGGATGATTTTTTATCTGATTTTCTATCTCTTCGGCCGTGCCGTCTGTGCTGTTGCCATCAACAAAAATTATCTCCGTTTCCCTACCCATCTGCGGAACCCGTCTTATGGCATCCTCAACGTTGCCCCGCTCATTTCTGCACGGAATTATAACTGAAACAGACAAGTCCTCATCGCGGCAGGCAACCGGCAATGGACGGGCCACCACAAGATTTACCAAATTGAAAAAGCGAAATCCCGGCAGTAAAGTAAGAAAATAATTACAAATACTTGCAAAAGGCCAAATACGCTTCGGCAGCAGCAGAAAAGAGTCCGACCGAATAACATCAAAACCACTCAAGCCAAGCAGGTTCTCGATGTCCTTCGACGGCAGCCAGTTTTGATATGAATGCGGCCGACGAAGCCTAAGCCAAGACCCCAATCGTAAAACACTCTCCCAAAAATGATTGTAATAGGTTATCACAATCCGTGTGCTCTCTGTAGTTGCAGGATGAATGCGCTCAAGAACATCCTGGATGTCACGCCACTGACCCAATGAATTGCAAATCAAAACATAATCAAATTTTTCGTTAATCTCCATTTCGTGCGGGTCAACTGTGCGAAACTCCAAATGGCTGAATCGCTTCTTCGCCAGTTCAATAGCATCACCGTCCGAATCTATCCCAACACCATATGACGGCTCAACCGCAGCTAACAGGTCTCCAAACTCACAACCAACGTCCAGGACCCGGCTGTTTGGGCGAACAACAAATTTATAAATCCGCTCCAGCCAGCTATAATAATAACTGTTTCGCCTGTGCCAACGAAGCAACGACTCCGCATTCGGCTGCACTGCGGCAATTGTTTCGGCCGACTCTAAATTCTGACTCCCTGTTTCTGTCATAAGTCTTTCACCTTAAACATCTGGAAATATTGTCAGCGTTGGGGTTCTCAATTACACCCTTTTCTGTAATTATTGCGGTAATAAGCGAAGCATCCGTAACGTCGAATGCCGGATTATACACATCAACGCCTTCAGGTGCAATTTGTACTTCAGCAAAGGTCGTTACCTCCTCAGCTGCCCTTTGCTCGATGGGTATCTCGGCCCCGCTTTTTATACCCAAATCAAATGTGCTTGACGGCGCAGCGATATAAAAAGGTATGCTGTGTTCTTTGGCCAGAACACTAAGGCTGTAAGTGCCGATTTTATTTGCTGCATCGCCGTTTGCAGCGATTCTGTCGGCACCGGTTATCACTATACTGATTTGCCCCTGCTTCATAAGCGCTCCTGCCATATTGTCACAAATAACGGTAACATCAATTCGGGCCTGCTTTAATTCCCAGGCCGTCAATCGTGCTCCCTGTAATAAAGGTCGGGTCTCATCAGCATAAACCTTGAATTTCCTGCCCCTCTTATGTGCCTCAAATAGCACAGACAAAGCCGTCCCCTGACCGGCAGTTGCCAGTGCGCCGGCGTTGCAATGTGTCAAAACGCCGCTCCTTTCCTCGATAAACTTTTGGCCGTTTTCTCCAATCAGGCGGCACATATCAACATCCTCCTGACAAATAGCATTCGCCTCAGCCAAAACAAACTGCCGCAGCTTCCTCACATCCGCCTTCGCGTCTGCCGCAGTAAATTCCTCAGCTTTTTGCCTTATCCTTTCCATCGCCCAAAATAGGTTCACCGCCGTCGGTCGTGACAAGGCCAGATACTCACAGGTCTCTTTCAGGCAAACAAGTCCGGCCTGAACACCGTCACCTTTAGCCAACTTCTGCAAACTCAAAACCAGCCCATAAGCAGCGCTAACCCCTAAGGCAGGCGCCCCACGCACAGCAAGTGTCTTTATCGCTTCATAAACCTGACTGATGTTCCTGCATTGCAGCCTGGCAAATTCAGCAGGCAGCAGCCGCTGGTCCGTAAGCTCCAGAAAACCGTCAATGTCACCAACCCATTTAAGCGCCTGAACAATCATAATAATTTGCCGAATCCTTCCCTTTATTTTCGCTTTTTTGTTTTTGTCCTTTTTTGCCTGTTCAGTTTTTCCTGCAGGTACCTTGCTGTATAACTCTTTTTATTTTTTACAATATCCTCCGGCGCTCCTTCAGCAACGACTCTGCCGCCGGAGTCACCGCCCCCCGGACCAAGGTCTATTATATAGTCCGCCATCTTAATAACATCAAGATTATGTTCGATTACAACGATTGTATTACCCATATCGGTCAATCTCTGCAGTACATTTAAGAGATTACGAATATCGGCAAAGTGAAGCCCTGTCGTCGGCTCATCAAGCAGATAAAGTGTGCGGCCGGTAGCGACCTTGCCCAGCTCGGTTGCGAGCTTCACCCTTTGCGCTTCACCGCCGGAAAGCGTCGTTGATGACTGGCCCAACTGCATATATCCCAGACCAACGTCATAGAGCGTCTTCAATAAACGCACAATGGTCGGAAAGTTGGCAAAAAACTCGAGTGCTTCGTCTATTCTCATATCAAGCACATCAGCAACGTTTTTGCCCTTGTAAGTAACCTGCAGCGTCTGGGGGTTGTATCTTTTACCCTTGCAGTTCTGACAGATTACATAAACATCCGGCAAAAAGTGCATTTCAATTTTCTTTGTCCCCTGTCCCCTGCAGTATTCACATCGCCCGCCCTTGACATTAAAGCTGAATCGGCCGGGTTTGTAACCGCGAATCTTTGCCTCCCGCGTCATACTAAACAGCTTTCTTATCAAGTCAAAAACCCCGCTATACGTGGCTGGGTTACTACGTGGCGTTTTGCCTATCGGCGACTGGTCTATCTCTATAACTTTGTCAATCTGCGAAGTGCCAAGAATGGTTTTATGTTTGCCGGGCCTCTCGCGAGATTCATAAAGCCGGCGTTTTAAGGCCCTTATAAGAATCTGGCTGACCAAAGAACTCTTGCCGGAGCCCGAAACGCCTGTCACGCAGATAAAAACACCGAGCGGAAATTTCACATCTATATTTCTAAGATTGTTCTCGGCAGCGCCTTTTACCTCAAGGCTTTTTCTCAAATTGTATTTGCGTCTTTTAACAGGCAGGCTTATTTTCTTCTTGCCGCTCAAATATTCACCTGTCAAAGACTTTCTGCATCCGGTAACATCCTTGTAACTACCCTGCACAACAATCCGCCCGCCGTGCGCGCCCGCAGCCGGGCCAATGTCAATAATATGGTCCGCACTTTTAATAATATCCTCATCGTGCTCAACAACTATAACGGTATTGCCGAGCCTGCTGAGCCGGCGCAGTATCCCCAGCAAACGGTCGTTGTCACGCTTATGCAGACCGATTGTCGGTTCATCAAGAACGTAACAGACCCCGACCAGACCGCTGCCAACCTGTGTCGCCAGGCGAATCCGCTGTGCCTCGCCGCCGGAAAGAGTGCTGCTGCGCCTATCCAGAGTCAAATAACCAAGCCCGACATCGAACATAAATTTCAGCCGGGCCTGTATCTCCTTCAAAATCTGGGCGGCAATCAGCGATTTTTCCTCATCGAGTTCAAGTTTATTGAAAAATCTCTGCGCCTTTTCAATACTCAACGAAGTCAGTTGATGTATATTGCTGCCACCTATGGTTACAGCAACGGCTTCGGGCCTGAGCCTTGAGCCTGTGCAGCTTTGGCAGGGCTGCTCAGAAAGATAACTATGCAATTTGGCTTTAACGTATTCGCTGGTGGTTGTCCTCCAGCGTCGGGCAAGATTCGGGATGACCCCTTCAAACGACAGACCGTACTTTTGTCTCTCAGACGGCCCTGTCCCGTACATCAAAACCTTCTTTATCTCTTTAGGTATCCGCTCAAACGGTATCGATTTACTGATACCCATATTTCTGCAGAACTTCTTTATAAGCCGATTATAAAATATATTCATTCTTTTGCCGCCTCCACGCCAGGCGCTGATAGCACCGTTTTCCAGCGACTTTAGTTTGTCAGACACAACCAGGTCGGGATCGAATTCCAGAATTGTCCCCAGCCCGTCACAGCTTCTGCAGGCACCGTAAGGACTGTTAAAGCTAAACAGCCGCGGCGACAACTCCTCAAGACTCGCCTGCGGATGCCTGGAGCAGGCAAATTTTTCACTATAGATAAATTCCTTCCACTGACTATTATTGTTTGTCGCTGATTTTTTGCTTTTCGTTTCTGCTTGCGCTCTGGCCGCCAGCACCAAAAGCACCCCGTCGGCAAGTTTAAGCGCCGTCTCCACCGAATCAGTCAGGCGAACACGCACCGAATCATTAATAATCAATCTGTCAACAACCGCCGCAATATTATGCTTTTTGTTCTTATTCAAATCAGGAACATTATGCAAATCGTAAACAACCCCATCAACCCGCACACGAACGAAACCTTCACGCTGTATCTCGGCAAAAATATTTTTGTGCTCGCCTTTTTTACCGCGAACCAGTGGGGCACAAATCTGCACCTTTGTCCCTTCAGATAAGGAAAGTATCGAATCTACTATTTGTGAAGGGTGCTGGCTGGTTATCTCTTTGCCGCAAATCCAGCAGTGGGGCTGGCCCACACGGGCAAAAAGCAATCTGAAATAATCGTAAATTTCTGTAGTAGTAGCAACCGTTGACCGGGGATTACTGGCTGAACTTCGCTGCTCAATGGCGATTGTTGGGGGCAGGCCTGTAATCTCTCCCACCGCCGGTTTTTGCATCTGTTCGAGAAACTGACGTGCATAGGAACTGAGCGATTCGACATATTTTCTTCTGCCCTCGGCGTAAATCGTATCAAAGGCCAGGGAGCTTTTGCCAGAGCCGCTTATACCGGTAATCACCACCAGTTTATCACGAGGAACGCTAAGGTTGATATTTTTAAGGTTATGCTCCGCAGCCCCTGTAATCTTTATCGCCTTTTCTATTCCTTTTGCCATCTCGTCCTCAATGTTAAGAGCAACAGGCTTTTTCAAAAATTCTGCAATTACCCAAGCTAATTATTGTAACAAACTCACACAAGAAGGTAAAATGAAATCTGATTTTTATTAATCAATAAAATATAGCTGTTATGCGGACAAAAAGATTACATAGCTGGAACTTATCCTATCAACAGGCGGCAGAGCTGCAGAGACGTTTCGCTGCCAAAGTACGGTTTACCCCCCTGAAAAACCGCCCCAAACTGATTGCCGGCCTGGATTGCTCCCTCTGCAGGGACGGCCAAAAAATCGTCGCCGCCGCCGTTGTCTTGAAACTTCCCAATACAAATGCCATCGCCGCACAGCCGATAATCCCCTTTGAGATTGTCGAAACAACAAGTGCAACTCGAAAAGTTACTATGCCCTACATACCAGGCCTGCTCTCTTTTCGCGAAGCGCCCGCCTGTATCGCAGCCGTAGAAAAACTCAAAACCTGCCCCGACCTGTTCATCGTCGATGGCCAGGGCATCGCTCATCCCCGCCGACTCGGTCTTGCGGCACATCTGGGATTGTTCTTCGATAAACCTACCATCGGCTGTGCAAAAAGCAGACTGATTGGCACCTTCGAAGAACCCCCAACACAAAAAGGCACATATAGCTTATTAAAGGATAAAGATGAGGTAATCGGCGCGGTAGTCAGAACACGCACCAATGTCAAGCCGGTTTTCGTATCCGTCGGTAACAAATGTCTGCTCAAAGATGCTATTAAAATCGTGCTTGAATGTGTGATTAAATACCGCCTGCCCGAACCTACTCGCCTTGCCCACCAACAGGTCACCAGACTAAGATTAAAAACTTAGCTTACTACGAACCCTATTTTCCCGATACAACCTTCGCTGATTCTACGACTATCGGCTCGATGGGAACATCGCCCATACCGTTACGAATCGTTGTCTTCGCCGCCGCAATTGCATCCACCACACCCATACCTTCGACTACTCTGCCGAACACCGCATACCCCGGATTGATCTGTCCGGCATAATTCAGGTTGTCATTGTCTTTGTGATTAATGAAAAACTGAGCTGATGCGCTATCAGGGTCATTCATTCGAGCCATCGCAATACTGCCTCTATTGTTTTTCAAACCATTTTGGGCTTCATTGACAATCATCCCATGCGTTTCTTCCCTCTGCATATCCGCCGTAAAACCGCCGCCTTGCACCATAAAGTCTGGTATAACCCTGTGAAATATGGTCCCATCATAAAAACCTTCCTCCACGTACCGAAGGAAATTGGCCACTGTAACCGGTGCCTTTTCCTCGTTAAGCTCAATAATAATGTCACCCTTACTCGTTTCCAGCTTTACTTTCTTTGGCATACTCTCCATTTTTTTTCGCTCCTCACCGGCAGCTTTTTCTCCAGCCAGGCTTTCTGAAAACTCATCTTCCCAGTGTTTACAACCGGCCGTCAAAACAACTGTCACCAACAATAAACTAATCCAGGATTTTCTAACCATAAAACAACCCCTTCATAAAGCAATATCAATCACCCATCCCACTTGTGCTTTCTCACAGAGGCCAGAATCCTCTCGGCACACTCCATTGCCGCCAGGCCATCCTCGGCCGTAACCTCAGGCCTGGCCGCCTTATCCGCACAGGCACGCAGAAAAGCTTCCTGCTCAAGTCGCAGCGGCTCCTTATCATCAATTTCAAGCTCTTCGATGTGCAGTAGGTCAGGCCAGTTGACACTCAGCAGATTAAAGTCTCCCGCTTCCTTGTGCTCTCTTATCCACTTGACAACATCAATATTTGGTTCGGCCTTAATTGCAATGCCGTATTTTTTGAAATAATCCAGACTCAGATACCCCTGCCGGCTAAAGACTCGTATCTTTCTTACAGTTTTCAAAGCCAGTCTTGAGGCGGTAATATTTGCAATGCAGCCGTTCTCAAAAACAATTCTCGCATTACAGATGTCTTCCTTGTCATCGATAACTCCAACGCCCACCGCATCTATTCTTTTAATTTTACTCTGAGCCATAGACAGAATAATATCTATATCGTGTATCATTACATCCAGCACAACGCCCACATCCGTCGAGCGGAATGGATAAGGGCTGACACGGTCTGCCTCGATAAACTTCGGCTCAATATTGAGCCGCTTCATCGCCTGTACAACCGGATTGCAGCGCTCGGAATGGCCTACGCCTACAACAACATCCTTCTTTTTCGCAATCCGTACAATCTTTTTGCTTTCTTTAACATCGACCGCCAGCGGCTTCTCAATCATTATGGGCACTTTGTTTTCGATAAAAAGTTTCGCCAACTCCAAATGATGTATCGTCGGAGTAGCTATTGTTACCGCATCTACTTTGCCCAATAAATCAGCACAACCGGTAAAAGCCAAACAGTCATATTTCTTCGCCAGACGCTCTGCTCTGACGGCATCGATATCCACCACCGCAACAAGTTCGCTCTGGGCAAGCTGGTCATAGACCTTGGCGTGAACCGCCCCCATCTTGCCCGCCCCAACTACCGCTGTCCGTATCCTGTCCATACCATCTCGCTTTATAAATCATAAACACATAAGGCAAAAGTGCTCACGCTCTTTTTTAATGCCTGAACGTCTCGAGGTATCTGCCAAATCGATGCTTGCTGCTTTTTATTATAACATCGACCATGTCCCGAACGTTTTCGTCAAGTCCGTCATCAGCAGCTAAGGCCCTTGCATTCTCCAGCAGTGCCCCGCCTGAGCGGTAGAGCTTTCTGTAGGCCTCGAAAATTTTCTGCTGCTGCTGCTCGCTCAGACCGGCCCTTTTCATCCCACGCGCGTTAACACCCCGAATCCTCGGCGGATAATGACCGCTGACAATCAAAAACGGCGGAACGTCGTGATTTATCCCCGCAAGACCGGCAGCATAACTCCACCTGCCGACAGTTACAAACTGATGCAGCGCAACCACACCGCTAAACCAGACACCGGTCCCAATTCTGCAATGACCGCTTATTTGAACATAATTACTCAAAACTGTTTTATCCTCAAGCGTACAATCGTGCCCAATGTGCACACCTATCATAAGTAAATTGTCATTCCCCACTGTCGTAAATTGACCGGAATGAATACTCGGATGAATGGTTACCTGTTCCCGAATAGTGTTGCCGTCGCCCACTATAATCCCCCCGATTTCGTTGCCTGAATTAAGGCCAAGCACCTGTGGTATACCGCCGATTACACAGTTGGCAAAAAGACGATTGTTCCGCCCTATCCTGGCGTCTCCGTCAATCACCACGTTGGCTCCGATTTCTGTACCGGCGCCAATCGAAACCCTGCCGCCGATAACACAATTGGGGCCGACCGTTACCTCATCAGCCAATTTAACATCTTTATCAACCACCGCACTGGGGTGTATATTGCTCATTTTGTATTCGCTTTTGCCTCCATTGAAATTTTAACCTTACTGCTCAAGTTCATATCTTCTCGTCATCCACAAGCATAAATTTAATCTGCGCCTCGGCAGCAACTTCTTCGCCTACCATCGCTTTGCATCGACATTGCGCGGTCCTTTTTCTGAGCCGGACCGTCTCAGCCATAAGAATAAGCTGGTCGCCCGGGACAACGGTCTTCCGCAATTTTACATTGTCCATGCTCAAAAGCACCGCAAGCTTGCCCGCATGCTCGAGCTTCTGAGCAAATAACAAACCGGAAACCTGGGCCATCGCTTCTACAATAAGAACACCCGGCATAATAGGTGTACCCGGAAAATGGCCCTGGAAAAACTGCTCATTAAAACTTACATTCTTTATGCCCTTTATTCGCTCGTTACCTTCTATCTCAACTACTTTGTCCACCAGCAAAAACGGGTATCTGTGCGGCAGAATCTTGGCGATTTGCCGTATGTCCAAAAGCGCATCAGTACCGAAGCTCGCCATTCGTTCCTGCCTTTCAGCCGCTTCATACAACTTCTTTACGAGCTGCTGGTTCAATGAATGACCGCTCCTGTAGGCCACTATCCTTCCTTTAACAGCCCGGCCGACAAGTGCAAGGTCGCCAATCAGGTCAACCACTTTGTGCCGGGCACACTCGTCAACAAATCGGTAACTGTTCTTAATCGGACCGTCTGAGTTAATGACCAGAATGTCACGAGGCCCAAGATGTGTCCCCATCCCGCGAGCCTGAAACTGCTTGGCCTCGGCTTCGAGCAAAAATGTCCTCGCAGGAGCAAGATTTTTTTCAAAATTTTCCGCCGTCACCCAACACCCGAAAATCTGTCGGCCGATGCCGGTATGACCGCCGTAATCCAAATCATAGGTGATACTTAATCCGTTATCGGCATAAGGCAGGGCATATATCGAAGCGCCGCCGGCCGTAATACTTATCGGCTTGGTGATAACAAACTCCCTGCGAGAAGCCTGCTGCTCAGCTATGCCCGAACGCTTTAGAGCCCTGATATACTCAACACTGCTGCAGTCCGGAGCCGGCAGCTCAGAACCTTCAACTTCCACGATCAGGTTGTCGATTTCCATAGCGCTAACCGCCGCCAGACAATGCTCCACCGTCTCGATGCTGACAGAATCCTTCCTTATCGTCGTACGCCGGCTTCGCTCTGCAAGATTAGGGGCAACAGCTCTAATCCGAACCGGCTCCGGCACATCAGTACGCACGAAAACCAGCCCTGAATCAGCAGGAGCAGGACGAAAAACCACCTTCGCGTCCCTGCCGGCAAACAAACTTTTGCCGGTTACCCCGCCCTCATTCTTTATTGTCTTTTGCAGATTCAAATTTTTCAACCCTCGCATCGAGCTGCTTTACCTGCTCGGCCAGCCTCGGTAAACGAAACATCAAACTAAATATCTTAAATTGTTTTTTGTGGTCAATCGCCGGCGAGCCGATTATCTGCTTGCCGCCCGGAACACTGTTGGCAACACCGGCCTGAGCACCGACTATTACACCATCACCTATTTCTATATTATCCGCCAGTCCGACCTGCCCGGCCAAAACAACACCGTCGCCAAGCCGACAACTGCCGGCAATACCAACCAGACCCGCTATCAAACAGCATTTACCTATCACTACATTATGGGCAATCTGAACAAGGTTATCTATCTTTGTCCCGGCTCCGATTATAGTGTTGCCGAACTTTGCCCTGTCAACGCAGCAGTTGGCCCCTATCTCGACAAAATCTTCTATCACCACACCGCCATTGTGCGGGATCAGCTGATGTCTGCCGTCAATATATGAATGCCCAAAGCCAATCGAGCCGATTGTGCTGTTTGCCTGGATGATTACGTTCTCGCCTATACAGCAGTTGTGATAAACAACAACATTACTGTCAAGACGACAATTTTTACCGAGCTTGGAATTCTCGCCGATTTTGCAACCGGCGCCGATTATGGTGCTCGGCCCAATCCTGACTCCACCCTCAATTACCACGCCAGGACCCACAGAAACACCTTCGGAAATTTGAGCATCATCGGCAACCTTTGCAGTCGAGTCAATACCTTCAGACGCACCCTTTAGTGGCGGCGCAAAAATTGTCAACGCATCTATCAGCGCTTTATCAACATTTTCAACAACAAGCTGAGGGCCGGCAAAACCCTCCATTTTACTACCGACGATAACGGCACCTGCTGACGACTTCTCCAGACCGGCCTTATATTTATCATCCGTAACAAAAGTGACCGCGCTCTCGTCAGCGGCCTCCACCGCACCAACAGAGCTTATTTGCCCGGAACCGTCACCGACCAACTCGGCTCCAAGACGTTCAGCCAATTGTGCAACTGTCACTCTCATAAGTCAAAAGCTAAAAACTATAACCTAAAATGCGGCGATTGCGCGTTTCGTCTTACTTTTTTAATTATTTTCCCGCATCCAGTCGGGCTATTACCTCATCGCTAATGTCCTCGCCGCCGCCGCTGTACAACACCTTGCTGGTCTTAATAAGTATCGAAAGGTCGTTAAGATTTGCCGTGGGAAGCTCCGGCTCGCTCCTTTCAAAAACAAATGACAGTCCGTTTTGCTCCGCAATCTCACCGACCACACGCAAAATATCCGTATAAAGAGACTCTATCATCCTCTGCTCTCTTAAAACCATCACCTGCTCATAAAACTTCTTCCTCGCCTGGAGACTGGCCCGTTTCTCGAACACATCTTTAGTCCTGGCCAAACGGTCCAGACTCTCCGGCTTCAATGTTTTCAAACCTGCTTCTTCCGCTTCAACTTCCTTGAGAAGCTTATTCAATTCCGCCTCCTTGGTATTGCGCTCAGCCAGACTCTCTTGCCGGTACTTTGAGCTTCTCTGGCAATTCATGATGATTTTCTGAACACTGACGACACCAATCTTAAATCCACCCTTGTCTGTCTTCGGCGCCGCCATCGCCAGGTTAATTCTATGGCCCACCGACAAAAAAACAACCGCTATCAAACAACCCAAAACTGCAACTCTAATCTTCATAATTTCCCTTTCCTGATTTACCTTACAAAATATCGTATTGCGTTTAACATTTAGCTTTTTTGGGATACCATCCACAGCTTAAAACAGTCTTCCTATAGAAAAACTGAAGACCCGTAATTCGTCATCACCTTCTTTCATAAACGGTGCCGCAAGCTCGAATCTCATCGGAACAGGCCCAAACCACTGGGGAATCAATATTTGAACACCAATTCCAGCCGAGGCTCGGTAGTTGCCCGAATCAATCGTGCCGCTGTCAACGAAAATCAACGCCGCAAGACTCTCGGCCACCAAAGGAACCGTTACTTCGGCATTGGCCAGAAATATCCAGTCACTGCCTATCGGGTCATCGGTTTGGCCGGTAATGGTATTTCTGCCTCTGGTGCTCACGCCGCGATAATCAAAACCCCTAATACTGTAAAGCCCCGTGCCGCCGGCATAAAACTTCTCAAAAACAGGTGCATCACCGCCCACTATCGTCGCTGCAAGGAACTTGGTTGCCAGAACGGTTTTACGCTCCGCCAAATCCTCATGAAGCGTTGTGTACCGACCGTAACTACCTTTCAATATTCCGAAAGTGTGGTCGCCGGTAACCTGCTCATAACTCGCTCTAAGAACATCGCCACTGCTCGGAGTAAATCTGTTATCGGTAAGGTCTCTGGCGATGCCCACGCTTATTCCCATAATTGCATTATCACCCCTAACAGATGTGATTTCCGTTGGCGCTCCGGCATCAAGACTGGCGACATCAACATTTTCAGCCCGAAAACCAAGGCTGTTCCGCCAGCGGTTTTTATACCGCTTCTCAAGCCCGATGTATCCTTTCGTTCTTTGCTCGTTATAAGCTTCCCTTTCTCTTTCCCAGCTTGAACCAACCAAATCCAGCGAAACCGGTTTATCCATAAAATATGGCTCGGTAAAACTAATCAGATATTCACTGACTACCGTACCAGGCTGCAGCGCAATCCTCAGGTTTTGACCGGCTCCCTTGAACGCCTGGCCGGTAACAAACTCTCCAAAACTCTCAGGCCAATCGGTAATATCGAAATTCCTCTGGTCAAAAACCAACTGGCCTATAAGACCGCTGTCACTGGCTACAGCACCGCCTAACATTATCGAGCCGGTTTGCCCTTCGATAATACTCACCTGGGCATCCCTCTGACCGGGCTGCTTTCCTGTGGGCGTTATAGTCGCAGACTCGGTCAGAGCTATCCGACGGACCATTTTTTCCAGCTCACCCCCGCCGTCACCACGCGCCATATCGGCATTGTACCATTGACCGGGCTGAAAATCATATTCATCAAGAACACGACGAACAACCTTGTCGTGCGTCTGCTCGTTGCCGGTGATGTTAATCCGGCCTATCCGAAAACGCTCCCCCTGTGTTATCGCAAACTCAACATCAACCTTGTCTTGCGAAACGAATCTGCGCTTCTGCTCGACCTTAGCGTCAATAAAACCGTTCTCATGATAAAGCTTAAGCAGCTGCTTTACGTCCGACTTGCACCTTTGCTCATTATAGA